>Ga0315911_1000046_pt1 | contig 42141 bp, 29 predicted proteins | sample Edanod1MG_FD_207737 | JGI IMG/M metagenome (GOLD analysis project Ga0315911, IMG submission 207737) | Root nodule microbial communities collected in Santa Monica, California, United States - Edamame nodules 1 | ecosystem: Host-associated > Plants > Roots > Nodule | place: USA: California... | reverse complement strand
ATTGTGTATTAGAGTTTGTTGATACTAAGAATCAACTTGCTGATATTTTCACAAAACCTCTCCCCAAGGAAGTATTCTTCTCTATTAGAAGAGAATTAGGCCTCTTAGATGTTAGAGATTTAGAAAATTAAGGATTGATTGATTAATTTACTCTTATGATTGATTGTTTATAGAGTATTTTGCTTGATCTTGTTTGAATTCTTGTTATTATGATAGAATTTATGATTTCTTGTGTATGTAATGATTGAATGATTGAATTAAGTGCATTAGTAGTGATAATTAATCATATTGGATGTGTTTTAGCATAGACATAGATAGTCTCTTAAGAAACTAGCCTAGGATAGGCTCTGGTAATCGATTACCATCCAGTGTAATCGGTTACACATGAAAAGCAGCCTGTAATCGATTACAATATCCTGTAATCGATTACCAGTAGGCTTATTGGTCCTGTAATCGATTACCAATCCCTGTAATCGATTACAATTCGTCATCATCTATAAATACTCACGAAATCAGAGCTGCTGCGCAGCCAAAGCCTCCTTTCACGTCTCCTCCATACCTAAAACTTCAAATCTTCGAATCTCACTCAATTCTTCACCAAATCATGTCCCGTAAAGCCCAATCTTCCTTTTTTTCACTCCTCTTTCACTTCCACCGATTAAAATCCACAAAAACTTCATCAAATGGCAGAGCCATCGAAGAAGAGAAAGGGATCATCCTCCACCGCTGCTGCTGCTGCCCATCGCCTCCAGAGCACCCACAACACTTATTCATCCCTCTTTGTCATCTCCAAGATCATCCACATTGTTTTCATCCGATGATCAGCGTCTACGGTACCTTTCTCAGTTTTCTTCTAGAATCATCTTAGACCCTAAGTACCTAGACATAGAATTCTTTAATGATGAAACGTTTGATTGCTATCAAGTGTTTCAAAATTCTGGTCTTGTTGATTTCATGTCATTAAAATTGCCATATTATCCTGAACTTGTAAAGGTCTTCTACTGCAATTTAAAAATTCAGGATGGTATTATTATGTCTGAGGTGCATGGTACTTCTATGGTCATTGATCAGTCACTATTCTTTTCTTTGACTCATTTACCCAGTCAAGGTGCACCTTTTGAGGGCACCATTGTTGATGACTGGAAATTCGATTATTCGAGTCATGATGCTCGTCGCATGGTCTGCAATGATCAAGCTGAAATGACCGGTAGATTGTTGGCCGGGTCATTAACTTTTGATAATCGCATCATGCATTATATCATTGTTAGAATTTTGCTTCCTCGGTCTTCAAATTTAGCACAAGCCTCTGAGGAGGATTTGATTCTTATGTGGGCTTTTCTTACCGGTCGTCAGATCGACTGGGCCCATTTGGTTCGGTACCGAATGCATAAGGCATTACGGGCCAATGCACCTCTTCCTTATCCACATTTGATTACTCTGTTTTTGCGTCATTTTCAAATTCCGCTTGATGATGAACCCTTTGTTCAAGTCAAGCGTTCCTTTGCAATTGGTGTTGGTGCAGTGACTTCCTTTGGGTACCGTAAAGATCGGAATGGTCAATGGCTGAAGAAGGATGCACTCCCTCCTCAAGATGAACGTACTCCTTCACCTCCTCCTCAGTGCGAAGATTTCGCACTCATGAATGAAGTCCTCTCCGAATTACGGGGTCTTCGTTCTTATGTTGGTGACCGCTTCGACTCGTTAGATACACGCTTTGTCGGTATGGATATTTGCCTCACACAGCTTGAAGAGGATGTAGGTTACATTCGTCAGAGTTTCGATCTTCCACCACCACCTCCGCCTTCTTAGACTTTAGTTTCTGATTATATGTCTTTTATAAGCGGTGTATTTTGGCTATTCAGTTTCTTAGAGTTTAAATTATTATGTTAAGTACTTTATTTATCTTGTGGTATTTGGATTTCAGCCTTTTCTGCTTTGACATTATGTGGTTTTTGACGTTTTGATTTATTTGATTCTGGTTTGATTATTTATTATTTGTGAGTTTGGATGGTTATGCCTTATACTCTGATATTTATATCTTTCTACTCCATTGTTATATCTGTGTTGATTCCCGAGTTCTTTGGCTTTTTGATGTTGCCAAAGGGGGAGAAAAGGTTGTAGAAAAAGCTTAACAAACTTAGAAATCAAGTGATCATAAATTTCGAAATATAGGGGGAGTAAACGCACATTTTATCTATATACAATTGATTGTTGCTTGCTTGAATCTTGATTTCAGGTATTGTATTGTCATCATCAAAAAGGGGGAGATTGTAGATGCAAATGCCTTTGGTGTTTTGATGATGATCATGATGATATGATGCAATTGATACAAATGGGCTTTTCAAGATTAAATTCAAGACAATACTTCAAGATTACAAGTCACAACATCAAGATGATCACTAGAATATTAGGAAGGGAATTCCTAATTGAATTAGCAAAAGGTTTGGCCATGTAATTTAAATTAAAAAGTGTTTTTCAAAGGATTTACTCTCTGGTAATCGATTACCAGAGGATGTAATCGATTACTAGTGGCCAAATATGCTTTACAACAACTACTAAAATTTGAATTCGAAATTTTAGACTGTGTAATCGATTACACAATTTTGGTAATTGATTACCAGCAGTTAATAAACGTTTTAATTCAAATTTTAAAAGCTGTAATCGATTACACAATTCCTGTAATCGATTACCAGACAGGATTTTCAGAAAAATATTTCTAAGAGTCACAACTTTTCAAAGGCTTTATTCATGACCACCAATGGTCTATATATATGTGACTTATAACACGAATTTGCTCAGAGTTTTTCAGAACAACAAGTGTTTATCCTCTCAAAGAGCAAAATCATTTTATCCTCTTAAGAATTCCTTGGCCAATTCAATTGCAATTCATTAAGGAATTATTTGAGTGCTCAATCTGTAAAATCTATCTCTTTCTAGAGAGATTCATTCTTCTTCTTCTCCTCATTCTCTAAGGGATTAAGAGACCGTGGGTCTCTTGTTGTAAAGGAATTCTAAACACAAAGGAAGGATTGTCCTTGTGTGTTTAGAACTTGTAAAAGGAATTTACAAGATAGTGGAACTCTCAAGCGGGTTGCTTGGGGACTGGACGTAGGCACAAGGGTGTGGCCGAACCAGTATAAATCTGAGTTTGCACTTTCTCTTCCCTTAATCTCCTTTGTTTATTATTGCTTTATATTCATATTCAAATTGTTTTATTTGAATCAATATTTAAGAGGTTCATTGTTAAGGGAATTTATAACTTGAATAAAAAGTGAAATAAATTTTTAATTGGGGAAGTAGTTTGGAATATCTTAATTCAACCCCCCTTCTTAAGATATCTGAGGTCACTTGTCTAACAAAACCACCTTGAGACACTTAGAAGTACATAACAAGACACACCATACAATGGATATGTCAGGTCACTCTCACTAAGTAAAATCATAAGGTGACCAATCATGATCACTCTATTTTGCAAGAATGCTCCAACCATATGAAATCAACATAGGCTTAAAGGAGCATTCAAGTCGAGTGCCTTTACCCACAAGGCCTAGACTCCTAAGAATCCGTTAGGTTCTCACCTTCCTAATTCAAGTCCAACCCCTAAAACAATTTTTTCACGCATACACTACTCATTAATTATATAATACCCACGACCCCACACTCGTGTTTCAAATACATTCAACATATTGCGCTACAATTTAACACTAATTCCTAAATATGAATCATACATTTTCCCTTTAACACTGTGCATAAACATTTTTCTCAAGGTAAACACTGGTCAGGTTATTGTATAATTCACAGCTCACAATACAAGTATTGTCTTATCAAGTGTTAACCATATACTTATTCACAATCAAATCTCATGTCCACAATTTAACATCTCATAATGTCACAATCCATCATCACATGTTTACGTATATCTCACAAATTAGCACATTCAACTTTGCACTTATACTCAATCTCAATAACAATGTTATAATCTCAAAGTAATGTGTTATCTCACAATTCATCACATATTCAATTTATCACTTATACAAAATTTCAATCACAATTTCATGATCCCAGTGTAACTATTTATCACGCTAATTTTATCAAAAACACAAACAAATCATACAAAAATGTTTCTCACAATATGGGGAGTAAAATCCCTCAAACAATTCACATAATCATATAGAAAGAATTACAATACAATAAACATCCTAAAATAAACCTCAATTTGATCTCCTAAGAATTCCTACACATATTTATTGTAATCTCAATTGCGATAAACTCAACTCTTACCTCTAAGCGGGCTCATGTATGTAGTCCAGTAATGATAGCGGCGTCTCTCGCAATTCCTTAAGATTCCTCAAGTTTTTCCTCTTTTTGCTCTGTTAGGGTTTCCAAGCATTAGAGATAATGAGAAAATATTATAACCTCCATTTTATTGTCAATGTGCAACACTAATTTCTCTCTGCAAAAACATTATTCCGCACATCCTAACGGTGATTTGCGAAAATGGATTCCAAAGCTGGTGTCCAAATTTTACAATGATCCAACAGTTAACGAATACGGGAATGTAGTTTTGCTAGGATAGGTTTCTGGTCTCTGCGGGAAAAGAGAAAGCTACAATACAAAGGGAATTTTTAACACCGCTGATGACATTGTTTCGCAAATTCCAACGGTGAGAATTTTTAGAGATGAGTTTCGAACCTGGTTCACGACGATCCAACGGTTAACAAATTCGAGATCGTCATTTTACTAGGACGGGTTTAAGTGTATGCGGGAAAAAGAGAGAGGGTTTTGGGAGGAGGAGAAGGGAAAACGAAATTGAGAGGAAGAGGAACCACATAAACTATCATTTGTCTGAAAACTGACCAAGCATGTCTTTATTTATAGCTAGGATACTTCCAACCTATTATTTACTCTACTTTCTTTATTTATTATTTTATAAAGAAATACTCTAATTTATTTTTTATCAAATGAATAAATCAAATATCTTTTTTTTATTTTCTTTCAAACCATTATTTTAATTAATAAAGTTATTTCTCCTTATTTATTTAATTATAAAAATCTCATCATTTTTTTAAATTTTATTTAATTTTAAATAAATTTTTTTTTAATTTATTTACGAAAAATGGAATGTTATAGATGAGATTATAGATACCTTCATATGGGATGAGAAAAAGATTCTTGACACCTTCATCTATGATGAAGATGGTGTAGTGAGACATCATTGCATGAATATGAGCTCATAGATCATTTGAAGAGTCTGAGATCCACACTGGTTCTGGGAACCAAATAGTTGAGGCTAATGATTCTGGAAATCACTATGTTGTGTTGTGATATTTGTTAGTTTGTTCAAGAATTGAATGTAGTGAACTGTTGATGTTTGTTGATCGGAGTGTTATTTCATTATGTGAATAATTTGTGATTGTTTAGAAGTATGTATATATTATTTTAAATTTAATTTTGCGGATACAATGATTGGATTTTTTGGTTATTGCGTCGGTTGAGAACATTATTTGCAGAATCTTTTAGAAATTGTTTTATTCAATAGGATTATTATCTCATTAAAAGTGTTGTTTTCAGAGTTCGATGAAGAAACTTTTCAGACGAAGGAGAATTAAATACTTAGTTTATTGTTAGTTCAACTTTGTAGATACACTTATTTGAGGATACAATTGTTTAATTATGTAAGGACTCATTTATTATAATATTTGAAGTATTTTGAACCATTGAAATTTCTAAATCCTTATCTTATAGGCATTTTAAAGTATATTTTTATTATGGGTTGTTATTATATCGAAGAATGGTACATCTCACATGATGCTTTATTCATTTGGGCAACTTTTCCATTTCGTGGAAAACTAAAAAAGCAACCCATGATTTCATGCTCATCCACTTAAGTTGAATAACATTTCATGCTAACGATTATTTGCGAGTAAAAATGGTTAAAGAAAATTATTTTCAACCTTAGTATCTCACGTTCTCAACCTATCCATCTTCATTGTGATCACCACCAAAAAGTTAGATAGTTTTCCATGAACTTACCAAACATATCGAAGTTGACTATCATTTTATTCAGGATGAAATTCTAAATGACAACATTGGACCTACTTATGTCTAGATGTGAAAATGATTTAGGCACAGTCAGACCTTACCTAAGCATAGTCTAACCCGCTTTATAACTTTATAGCCCAAGCATAAGCCTATTATATGTGACCGTCTTAGTTTTTATGGTTGGCCCTGACATTATATAAGTATACTGATCCTTAAACCAATTTAAAGGCCTATATAATTTTAAGGTATCTTTTGTGCATAATCACCTCAGCCATATCAAATTTGACTTTTGCCACCATGTTACTCACTCTTTCGATTTATTCTAATCACATGTTTTTAGTTTTTATTTTTATTTTTATAAGAACACTAGTCGCATTACTTCATTTTTGTAAGAACAATAGTTGCATTACTTCATACTTGCGTAGAGAAAACTTAAGGAAATAGGGTTTCTAATTTTATTTTAGATTATAATATTATATATCATATTAATAATAATATTTTTATTTAAAAATATATTATTGCTAAATGGATTAACCCATCAAATCTTATAATTTTTTCTTAAGACCATGTCTGGCCTTTTTAACTAAACAAGTTTAAAAAAAAAAAACTCAGTTTGATTTTTTTTGCTAAATGAGCCAGACCAAGTTGCCATAAGATCTAACCTACTTCTATCCCTTCTTAAGACCGCATACTTGATTTATATACTCACCAAAGCATTTGGTCCAACTTAATACTCGGTTTACTTATTGCACAATATGGACATTTGCAATTTGCATTCTCCAACTTAAAGGGAGTAATGAGATTATTTGTACATAATCATGTATATCCCTAATTATTTGCCTATCTTTATGTAAGATATCCAGCATAATTGTTCATAATTTTTATATTAGATAGATTTTATAGGACATTTGTAGGGATATCACTCATGTATATATTCATGTATGTGCAAAGAGTACGATGAAAGAACAAGATCATTGAGCTGGTGTACAAGGTGTACAAGGAAGTGGAGCATCTAGGAAGGTGTACAAGGTGGTACATAGCAATAGTGAGCTGGTGGAGGTAAAGCACCTACAAATGTAGATAAAAGTGTTGGTTTTTTGAGGAAGATGATGAATTTGATGTTGAAGTTGAGACGTCAGGGAGGATTAGGCACAAGCATATTGTGAGGTTGTGTTAATGTAGAAAAAAAGTAAATGGTAATTTCATCATTCAACATAAAATTATAACCATTAATTAACACCATTTTATTAAAGGGAGTCAAAGTGATGCCAAAAAAAACTAAAAATTGGAGTATTAGGTAAAATTGGAGTAAAATATAGGAAATGCAAGTGCAATTTACTTTTTTTTCATTGGAGTTTAAAGTAAATGCAAAATAATCTTTCCAATAATTTTATTAATATGTAATTAGACTTCTTAAGTATTTTACAACGCCATTTACATATGTATTCTTACTAACAAGTTAATTACAATAATAAATTTTTTCCATCTAATAATATATTATATTGCTTTAACATCTTTTGATTTAATTGTAAAGAAAATAATAAACTGTCTAGTTTTAATATGTAAAAGTTTAAACATTTTTTGTTCCTTTGTTTGTCATTTTGTTGATATTTTATCTTGTATCATCTTTTTGTTATTATATTTGTACTTTTACTACTATACTATAAATATTATATCTTATAATAATTTTACTTTTATTTTATATCTTAAATTTACAATATATATTTTTTGTTTAAGAAAAAAATCAATAGGCTTTAATGAGTCTTAATTAGAATATGAAAAATAACACATGATATGATATATGTTAATGGATGTGATGGTGAAATGAAAAGATTGGGTAGATGCCAAAAAAAAAATTGGTGAGAAAAAAAATGAATGAAACCAAAATCTAAAAAACATTAAGATCAATAGTAATGAGTGGGCATAAAAATGTCATTTGAATCAATAGTCATTTTTTATTAATTGTGTGAATATCAATAGGTACATGAAAACTTTTTATGGTATGTTATGCATGTTACGTTATTTTTTCTTCTAATTAAACAAATGAGACTCTCAACAAAACTTTAATCAAAACATTATTTTTCTTCTATTTAACCTACATCTATTCTTTAATTTTTTAATAAGACATATTTTCCAATTATTTTGTCTTTTTCATTTCCCACATATAATTGGTTTTATAATTGACTTTAATTGAGCTTTATGGGACAGACTATAATTTATTAATGATAGAAAATGTTGAATGAAGAATTCAAATCTGTCGGTGGCATGAAAATGCAAGATGACAAGCAAGTTGGGAACTGAATGTGCAATTTATTCCCTAACTTCCTAATAAAACAGTTTTATTTCTATATATATATTGCACTTGAATGAGCAAAGTAACTAAAATGTATGTAAATCATCTAGTAAGATAAGATCGTTATGGTATATTTAAATGCATGTTTGGTTAAAGTTGTGAGAGGTCAAAAGTATTTTTATTCTATAAGCAACATTTTTTCTTATTTCATTTGTTGTATTAAATTTTTTTTATTTTGTATTAAAATTGAGAAAAATATTTACCAACTCCAATCCTAAGATAACCTAAGTCATATTAAGATTGGATATACTGGTTTTGGTTTTGGTAGTGATAGTTGTAAATTTTCAAGGATCCTTATAAAATACCAATAAAATATAAATATCAAGAACACATTACCTTAGATTATCAGGAAGAGTTTTAGGAATACTTGGGTCCATCATGGTTGATGAAAAAAACACAAGGGAATTTGAATCTTTATGTGATTTCTTATCTATGTGCTCTTCGTAGGACCTGTTACAGAATGCTAACAATGTAACTGGTGGCTTCATGGTTCTTCTTCAACCGGAACCTCTTTATTCCTTAATAAGACCTTCATAACTCTTTAGGTGGGGATAAGAGAAACTATATGTGTGTCAACGGCTCGGTATATTGGGGACCATAACATTTTTATAATGTGTTAACCTAATAGGGTTCTCATTATCTTCTAAGCTCATTTAAGTTCATATCATCTGATTTGGTTGTCTAAGGGACTCACTTGATTTGATCACATAAAATAAAACCCACTAATGATAAATAACTAATATAATTGTCTTATAATATTAACCCACATTAATTATTGAAATAGAAAATTTCAACAATGTCCCACTTGGGCTACATATTGCACAAATTATATAAAAAATCCTTAAGCGTGCATATGTATGCTATTTATTTTTAAACTTCCACCTTAACAACCTGGTTCATCTCATGTATCAATAATGGAATCATCGTGACTTTTGTCACTACAACAAATGTAACTAGACCCCAATGACTACCACATCAATAACATCAATAATTCAATGACATAGGTCAATATGGATAAGTAACATGGAAATTACATGTAATGTGATCTTAGTCATGTCTATTTCCAACTGGTCCAAACTTTATTCTTTATATAGATCAATCAAAACACAACATGCTTGTAAACTGTAAGATATATAACATAAGTAAGACTCCCACTAAACTAAGGCACTATCAGGAATTACACCCATATGAACAGTGTGCTCATGAAAAACTTTAAGTGTCATACCTTTAGTAAGTAAATCAGCTAGCATGAAATAAGTTCCCATATGTTCTATACAAATCTATATTTTCTGAATTCTTTATTTAAGAACCAAATATTTTATGTCCACAAACTTTTACTTAGTTGAATCCTTAATGATATCACTAAGATATTGTTGCAATAAACATCCGATGACTACTTAATGTTGGCAACAACAAGCAAGCGAGTTGCAATAATTTAGCAGTTATAAATTCTAGTATGATGTCTCATAGCTAAATATTAACTCCACCAACACGATTAAATGTGGATCCTTATGTGGAGTGATTGCTATTAAGACATTCCGAAAAAATCAAAGTCATAATACTCAATGATCTCTAAACTTCTAGACTTTTGATATGAAAACATGTAATTTCTTGTTCTCTTCAATTAACGCATAATGTGTTTTACTACTTTCTAGTGTTGCATACCAAGATTAATCATATATCACCTTAGGAGCCCCATACAAATTATTTTATACATGCATATTTGAGATTTAAATAATGTGAGTAATTTAAATCATAGTAGTAGCAACAACAATTAAAGAAGAGAATATAAACATACAATGCAAAAATAATCTTTATGGTAAATTTCAAGAGCCAAACATGATACCTAGCGCACCATTAATCCTCAATCTTTGGATCGAAAAAGACTAACTGCAAGTGATACTCTCAACGCATTGATCAAACATTGGTGATAAGTCCTGTCAAACAACGGTTGTCGTTGGACACTTCATTGCTCACATGAAAAACTTATATGATAATTACTCCGGTTAAATAATGATTGTCTTTGAACATTTCATTATTCACATGGAAAATCACACTATTTATAACACCACATGTTTACCATCGCAACAGTAATTATTCTACCAAATTGTGTCTTGCTTTGGGCCGAACACAATTCGTATGAATAATTTCATGCAACATCCATGTAAATTCAATCAAATCAACTTATGCAACAAAAGTTACTTTGACAACATGTTATTTCAATCAATTAAACCAAAAAATACAAGACAATTTAATATAATAAATGAGAGGTATTAAAATTACACAACTTTCACATATAATTTAGTTATATAAAAAATATATAATAGATCATGTAAATATTTTACGGAACACACCCATCACAAGATACCTAACACAACATTAATTTCTAGATAAATTAATTTGTAATTGGTACTCTCAATGCAATGATCAGATATTAACAATAAATATGTCAAATAATAGTCTTTCTTTGGACCGACTATTATTCATATGAAAACACCTTATAATTGTCACACATTTATCATCACAAATATAAAATATTATTTGGTCAAATTGTGTATTCCTTTGGTCTCAACATAATTCACATAAATAATTTTATACAAAAATTTATGTAATTTTTACAATAGGGATTACTTTGACAATATATCGTGACAATCAATTTAATTAAAAAAAATCACTAGATATGTAAATAAATGGAAATGATATGTTAAATTAACTTCCATCATGATAGCAAAAAAATATAAAACATTAATTACAACAAGTAAATATCATATCGTTAAATTATATTTAATGCTATCATTGATTTATACTTAAAATACCCCAAGTAAATATTGCATCTTTCTTTTGTTTCTTTTGCTAAGGGCACCTTTAGTTTTCCCCTTTTTTAACAAAAAAAAAAAAAAACAACAACAACAACAATGATAATAATAATAATAATAATAAACAAAAAAAAAATTGTATGAGCAAAAACTTCCTTATATAACTTTTATCCTTATACTTCATGGAGAAGAGTTTAGCTAAAAGGTTACTTGTCTCCGCCGTTTCGTTTTTGGCAAAGTATTATTCAATCCCCTCAAGAAATTTCTTTGCATTTTCACTATCAAACATATTGCCCCGAAATGCTTCTATAATATAGTCCTTCATGATCATAGTACGCATTCGATTGGAACAGTCTCATTTCTCAATTTTTGCTTCATTAGAGATTTCCGAAGTGAAAGTCGGTCATTCGGTTCTCAGTGCCAAATTCAAATTCATAAAACCAAGAACAATTTATATGAGTTGCTTTCAATATGCATCTTACAAAAGAAGCATAGATCTATAGGCACACAAACAAAAATTACCAAAGGCATGTATGAAAAGGCACCAGCATCAGCGACAATAAAAAAAAACAATGCACAGAGGTAGTAGGCACGAACGTACAAAAAAAAATTATGTGCACAAAAGTGAGGTTGGGAAAAAAAATCCCCAAAGAATTAATTTAGGGTTTATAAAATTTAAAAGAGGGATTCATGTAAAGCACACTCTATACTTCTTTAATTCCAATGATCTAACAATAATGGTGGTTCTGATACCATTTGTTGCAAATTTTAAGGAGATCCTTATAAAATACCAATAAAATATAACCATAACACATTATCAAGAAGAGTTTTAGGAATACTTGGATCCATCATGATTGATGAAACACACTAGCGGAATTTGAATCCTTATGTGATTTCTTATCTATGTGCTCTTCGTAGCACCTGTTACAGAATGCTAACAGCGTAATCAGTGGCTTCATGGTTCTTCCTCAATCGGTGTCTCTTTATTCCTTAATAGGACCTTCATAACTCTTTAGTTAGGGAGAAGAGAAACTATCTATGTGCCGGTGATTCAGTATATTGGGGATGATAGCCTTTTTATAATGTGTTAACCTAATAAGGTTCTCATTATCCCCTAATGGGCCAACACTGACATCTGCTCATTTAAATTCATATCATCTGATTTGATTGTCTAACGAGATTAGTTAATTTGATCACATAACATAAAATCCAATAACAATAAATAACTAATATAATTATCTTATAATATTAGCTCATATTAATTATTATTGAAATAGAAAATCCCAACAATGATTAGATAAAGAACTCATGTTTGTTTTGGAGGAACCTTTCTCCTAAATAAATTCTAAAATATAGTAGGTTCATTATTTTCCAAAAATATCCCAAGTGCCAAGACAGTGAGCAAAATCCAGTTGTTGTTAATATTAGTATTGTAGGGGAGACTATGGTAACGGTTGACTGACCAACAAAGAAAAAGATGTTCACCAACCCAAATTAAAGCAATCATACATAAACGCGTGACACACAGTGATTAAACAAAGTCATGGAAAATATTCCAAACGCTACCCTCTATAGAATTATAGCCACTGATTCATTCATGGAATAAAGCTCACACTGATATTCCTAACATGTGCTACTGTATTTGCTAGCAAAGATCATTCATAAAAATAGCTTATTATTTATTTCATCACTTCATTAACCCTGCACTGAATCTGGTCAGCCTCAATATATAAACTTAATGGTGTACATTTGAGTTATTTAATTAGTTTTATCAGAGTTTGTTATGCTCTGCTGAGCTATTTAAGTTGTTCTTTTTACACATACATTTTAAATTATTATTGTTATGCATTGGCGTATTGTCATTAAACTCTATCTATATATATGATGTTAGGTTTCTTAAATTTCTTTAATGATAAGTTAGTCACCGAAATTGGGCAAAAATATCAAATGGGGTCCTTTTTACAAATTTTTTTACTAAAATGGGTCTGTTTTAAAGCTATTTACTTTATGGGTCTCTTTTTCACCTACCCAAGGAGAACATTCCACGAAAGTTGACACGTGGCATGGTGGGACGGGGACTCAAGGCGGTGCTGACAGGGATTGGAGGCACCGCAGGTGAGGCGCCACGTGCCGCGCTAGGCCGGCAGGTGCTATGGGTCGCGCCCTGCACGCAGGCGCGTTGACCCGCGCCCTGGCCCCAGGCGCCCTTAAAAGCGAGGTCCCCCCCCCCCCCACCCCGCGAGTTCCCCCCCCCCCCCCCAAGGTTCAACCTTCCCCAACTGGTTAGTTTTTTTTGTGTTTTTAATTTATTTAATTTATATAAATTGTTATATTTCAGTATTTATATATTTTATTTTTTGCAGATAGGCATTTTATGTTTTTTAGTGGATTTATTTGTAGAGGTAATTATTGTTAGTTTGATAGTGTGTTAGATTTGTTTTTTATTTTATAATAATATAAAATTGTTAATTGTTGTTGAAGATAATTATAGATAATAATATTATTTATGATTTGTCATTTAAATATTATATTATTATTTTTGTTAATATTTAATGATATTAATTATGATTTATGTTATTTATGATTTGTCATTTAAATAGTTAATATTGTGATTAATGTTAAAATAATTTATTTAGTATGTATGATTTGTGTCTGTATTTTTTAAATATTTTTTTATCATATTATTATTATTTATTTTTTATTTGTGATTTTTATAGTTTTTGTTTTATTATATTAGTATTTTTAAAAATATATTAGATATATTTTTATTGTCGCATTTAATGAAATTATTATTGTTAATATTAATTTATATGGATGTCTTGAATTTATATGTTTTTTTATATACATTTAATGATTTGTCATTTAAATAGTTAATATTGTGATTAATGTTAAGAGTACGTGGTTGTTATGGATTCTGTGTAATTAACAAGTTAATGGCATTTGACCCAATATTGATAACATCTCAACAACCAGCCGAAAAGAAAACGTTCCATTTCAAAACCCATCCTAACATAACATATTAGCACTTTTTAAAATTTAATTATCAATATACTACATTCTTCTCATAACAAAGTAATATGATTTGTCATTTAAATAATTAATATTATGATTAATGTTAAAATAATTTCTTTAATATGTATAATTTGCGTCTATATTTTTTAAATATTTTTTATCATAATATTATTATTATTATTATTTTTTATTTGTGATTTTTATAGTTTTTGTTTTATTATATTAGTATTTTTAAAAATATATTGAATTTATGTGTTTTTTTATATACATTTAATGTTGTTAATGTTTTTAATTATTTGAGTATTTATGGATATCGTTTTTGTTATATTAAAATCATTAGTAAAATGTATTTATATATATCGTAATTTTTTATTTATTATTTATGATATGTGTGATTAATTTTTTTTTCTTTCTATACAGGAGTTTTAATATGGCAAGTTCGTCATCTTCTAATCATTATGATGTGGCATCTGGACCATTAGAGGATGATTTATTGTGGATGCAAAAAAATCATATATCACAACATATTTGGAATGGTGCTAATGAAAGGATGTTAAAAATCCGATGAGCTACACCACTATACAATCATAGAGAAGCACCGCCCGAAGAAATTACTCCTCTATTACAAGTTGAGGGTTTGTACTCGATAATGAAATTGGCGCAATTGAAAGTAAATGGAGCATTAGTTAATGCTTTATTGAAAGGTGGAGGCCAGAAACACATACATTTCATTTGAAGCGTGGGGAGGCAACTATTACACTTCAAGATGTTTCTATGCTACTTGGTATTTCTGTTGGATGGAAGACCTTTAACTGACAATACAAATATTGACTGGTTTGAGTTGTGTCATGAATTATTGGGTATCATGCCTGACGATGATGCAGTTGATGGGGACTCACTTTTATTGAGTTGGCTGGCTTCTCAATTTGCAAATATTCATGATTTTACAAGCAACCAACAAGGGCTTGAAAGATTTGCTCGTTCTTAGATCTTAAGATTCATAGGAGGGGTGATGTTTGTTGACAAAAGCAGTAAAAGGGTGCCAATGAGATATTTGCAATTTTTGAGAGACCTTAAAGAGTGCAGCACTTATGCATGGGGAGCTGCTCTTTTGGGTAACCTTTATAGAGAGATGTGCATAGCAACAAACTATAATGTTAAATCAATAGACGGTTTCACTCTCTTGATTCAATTATGGGCATGGGAACGATGCCCAACGTTAGTCTCGTCGTTTATTCCTCCACAACAACAAAACGCACCACTTGCCTACAGGTATACTTTCCTTTACTATTTTGAATTGATTATTAATAAATATGCTTGGTTGATGTTAATCATTATTCTATGTAACATTTTATTTTGTTATTTAATTGTTTGTGAAGATGGTTGGGAGGTGAATTTCATCACATAGGCAATGACAATTTACTTGATTTTCGTCGTAAATTAGATGTCATGAAACGCGACAAGGTAACAATTTTGACGTTTATTTATTAAATGATGTTGTAATTCTTAATTAATTTATTAAATTTAAATTTTATATGCAGTTTGTCTGGGTCCCTTATTCTGGACATGTGGAAATGAATTTGAGCCAAGTTTATTTTATTGGGTCTGTATTATGAACGTGTATCGTACCACTTATTTGTTTTCAAAAAGTGGAATGCACCAGCTGGATAGAGTCATGAGACAATTTGGAATGCCACAACCTATTTCGGGCCCAATAATGCAAGCCAGCAACATACATGACTTGACATTAAAGGGAAAAGAAGGAAGAAATTGGATGCAACTAATGCAACCTGCGCTTAATGAATGGAATAGTCGCTATGAAAGGAGAGTAGAGCAAGCGCCGCCACAAACATGGACCCTTAGTCTGAACTCTGAATATATGAGGTGGTACAGGCGTAAAACAAAAGTTTATGTCGACCCAAAACATGAAAGAAGAGGACTATTGGTATACATTGTTCATTATAATTTAGAAAAGAATGTTGCGCTTATTGAAAATTATTTTAATTACTATTCCATTATTTTATATGCATGGTGAAATTGCCGAAACACTACATTTTATGGTGTCGCCTGTTGGGAGAAGGGTTTGTACTTTTGACGATTTACTGCCATGTATCGAGAAGATCACTCTTTTGTCTGACAAAGAGGATAGGATACTTGAGGCACATAAAGATGCTCCCTCTTCTCAGCCACAATTTGAACATCAACAATTTAATATACTACAGCGAAGTATGGAGACTCGAGGTTTAGCGCGACGTCGGGAAACTGTTGATGCAGCACCGTACAGTTTAATATATTACACACCACCGGCATTCACCCAAGAACCGTCGCAGATGGCGCCGATATATTCATACCCACATGATTTTCAACCAGGGTACAATATGACAGACATATTTGGGTCCTCTCCTTCTTCAGGGAGAACTCCTTCATTTACCCAAAGTGGTGAACTATCGACCCCAAATGCCCCACTTGGTGGTCCGTGGAATGTACCTGAAAATATACCTAACATGGATGACTTATTAGGGGTCGATTTACGTCATGATTTCTCTGCCGAGGCTGACAAAGTGGATGAAAGGGCGAATCGTAGAAAAAGAAATCCTGGTAGGGCAGCTAAGAATTGAGACTGGCCATGTGGGACTTCGTCGCGGCATCACAGGCATAGTCATGATTGATTAATAATGGGTTTACATTTTTTTCGCATGTTTTAACATTTTCATGTACTTTGTATTGTTTTTTTTCCATGTTTTAACATTGTCATGTACTTTGTATGGTTGTTTCCATGTTAATTTTACATTATTGCCACTTTAACGTTTCAATCTTATTGTGCAATGCTTTTAAAATAAATAACGATAATGTCAATGACACATAAATGTGTTTAAGAATAACAAAAAATGAAGTAAAGATTTCATTATCAGATGATCTAATACATGACATCAACAACTGCCTTGTTGAGATTGCAATGGACAATTACGCCAGTTGTGTCCTACTGTGCCACATCTCCCACACTTGTATCGAGTTTGCGATGGCAACCTCCAATCCATTTCATTTCTTAACCATGTTGATCTTGGCCTTCCTTTTCTGTCATGAATAAAACTTGGATCAGGCACAAGTGTCCACGGCTCATCAAATGGGAGAATCACATCGTCATTCCCAAGAGGCCACCATTGTGCGGAGTAAGCACGTAATATGTAGTCATTTGTGTACACAACATCTATATATTGATATAAGTTGATGCTAACAATACCGCACGCAGCAATGATATGAGAGCATGGATAGTGGTAAGTAGTAAATTGTCCACATTGACAGTAGCGCTCATTCAAGTTAACTGCCCATTTATGTCCACCTAGTTGAGTCATAGGGTCGAAAACCTCCTCAACCTTAAATATTGTTCTCTGAATATCATATATCCGAACAATGTGAGAACAAGCCTTTTCTTGATTTTCTCAAAGTTTTTTCATGACGTGTGAGCAATATATTTGACCATTGCGTATTTCCCTTTGTGCTTGATGACCGTGATCAACAAAATACTTTCGAAACCTACTGTATATTGACTTCACAAGGGCAGTTATTGGTGCATTGCAACATCCCTTAAAAAATTTATTTACACATTCCGATAGATTGATTGTCATATGACCGTATCTACGGCCTTCTTTGTCATATGCCATTGTCCATTTTTCTTTTGAGATCTTTCCAATCCATGCTTTTACTGGGGGACTCAGCTCACAAAATTTTTCAAAATTTCTATCAAAAATATGCTTACACGGGGTGTATCCTGCACATAATTAATTATCCACATTAGTAAAATTTGCATAAAAAATAACATATGTTATATATGAAATAATATATGATAGATAAGAAATGTTACCTAATTTTTTTAACATTTCTTTTTGTTTCCCATTCTTAAACTTGTGATTAAAATTGCTTGCAATGTGGCACACACAATACACATGATACGCATGAGGAGGTTGCCACCCAAGTGCTTCATTCGCAACAGCTGACTTTATACTTGCATGACGATCAGAAATGATACATATATCATCTTTATCTGTCACATGTTCATGCATGTGTGCCAAAAACCATTACCACGCTGTTAATGTTTCTCCCTCAACCGCAGCGAATGCAAGCGGAAGAACATGACTATTTCCATCTTGTGTTATTTCAATTAACAGCGTCCCGCGATATTTCCCATACATGAATCTACCATCAACTTGTATGATTGGTTTGCAATATTTAAAAGCCTCTTTGCATTGACCGAAGTTCCAAAAGACTCGATGGAACTGCCGGTGTTCACGACTGACAGTATTGTCAACAACAAAATCATCATCACAAATTTGATAATACGATCCTGGCGAATGATTTTGCATGTGTTTCAGCCATGACGGAAGAGCGACATAAGACTCATCCCAGTCGCCATATTCAATTGTTATTGCCTTTTGTTTCGCCTTCCACGCTTTCTTGTAAGAAATGTTGTAATTAAACATTCCATTGATCCTCTCTTGAATCAAAGAAATCTTGAGTGACGGATCTTCTTTGATCATCCCTATAAAAATAAGTACGAAAAATTATTGTACACCAACAAACACAAAAAAGGATAAATAAGAATGAAAATTTATAATCATACCTAGTACACAAGTGGCAATCAAATCAGAATCCAATTTATCATGGTCTTGAGTTATACTCATATTCAAGAAATTGTGTGGTCCTCCCCGTTGCGTAACTTTCCATGTATCAATTTTTTTTAGATAAAATTGCCCTCATATAAAAAGGGCATGGGATGTCATCGCTTCTATTTCCACAACAGACGACATATTTCTGCATTTAGATTCAACAACTTTGAAACTTTGATGCACTTTCATTACATATTGTTGTAATGCATTTTTTACTGCGCTTTTGGTATCAAATCCCATACCAACATATAATTCTTGACCCATATTAAAATTTGATCCCATATCTAAATCGCAAATTTTTTCTTGGTCAGGATGACTCCAATTAATATTACTATAGTGAGAGCAGAATCCCATAATGGAGTCTAACTTCCACCTACAAAAATAATATACCAAAAATTTAAAATTCAAGGGTAGCAAATTATTTAAATATTATAATATTTATTTATATATAACAATAAATATACCTTCTCCCGATTGCACAACTGTAAGTGGTTCGATCAAACGGACAGCTTCATCATCTGTGTCAGATATTTCATCAATATCCTCATCCTCATCTAATGAGCCCTCAACGTATGAATTAGATATTAAATAATAATCATCATCAAAATCTTCTTATGAATTTGTTCCAACTCTTGCACTTCCCGATTCATTGTGAGACATATTATTTCCGCATGATAACAATGAATTTGTGAAATTAATTGCAGAAACAATTGCAACATCAACTTCAACACATAATTCTATGACAGACATTTCTTGTTGTTCAAAACTTTCAATCATTGTTTCAACATCTTCATCGTCACAAATTTGCAGTGCAATATATTTACCTGCAACTAAAAATCTACAAGTGATAGTAGATATACTTTTATGTTTTTGTAATTTTACCTTGTCGTGTATCCTTTTTTTTAAAACTTTCAAAACTAATACCACGCTTTATTTGAATAGCTTTTTTAGGGCCTTCAAATGTGATACCATCATCAGTTTCATACATCTTACCATTTAAATAGACGAGTGTAATAATTGAACTCATTTTTCAAAAATATACCTACAATAAATAATTAATGTCGTCAACAAACAATAATATAAAAAATATATTAACATAACATAAATTATTAACCTAAAATAAATTAACATCAACAAATTACTCAAAATAAATTAAATTAATGTGAAAACAAATTACTACTTTGCACACTCATGATGCAAAACAATCCGCATTTATTTTTAACGTCTATGTAAATTTTGGCTATTAAAAAAATATACCAACAACATCAATAATTATGAGCTTAACTAATAATAATAATAATGTGGTGGACATAAAAACTACTACAATAAATAATTATTGTCATCAACAAACAAATATAACATATATAAACACAACATAATTATAACCAAAAATTAAATTATTAAGTTACAAAAAATTACTATTTATCACACAAAAAATATAAACAAAATTACTATTTCATTTTATAGTCTGTGTCAATTTGTTTATGCACCTACAAAATATAATCATTATTATCATCAACAGAATAAATATTAAATAATGCTATAATATATCGAAGATAAAAAATATTTACTAGTTTTGAGCAAAGTTTTTAACCGATATAAAGCACTTCAACAATGATACATACAACAGCAAGAAGTCAGATTCAACTGAGCTCACTTCAACGATTTCGTAGTGCAAATGAAATGGAGGAAGCAGGGTTTTATAGGGAAGAAGGAAGTGCCAGGATGACCAGCACGTGTGGTCACGCCTGACAAGCCACCACGTGTGGTCGCGCCTGGCAAGCCACCACTTCCTTCCCCTGCCCCACCTCCCCTGTCACCTAGTCACGTCATGCCACATGTCAGCTTTTCGTGGAACGTGCCTAATCCAGTAACGTGTTGTAGTAAAAAAAAGAGACATATAAAATAAATAACTTCAAAACAGACTTATTTTGATAAAAAAAATTTGTAAAAAGAACCTCATTTGATATTTTTACCCCGAAATTGACTAAACACACTAAAATCTTCATTAAATTAAATATGTGTAAGATGTTAGATATCTTGAATTTAATTAGACTAACTATGTTGGTGTTTCTTTATGTATATCTGAGATTTATATTTGTTTTGTAATAAAAAAATCATTTTTTTCTTAATATTTTAATTTTTTTTACTGTTGATGACTTAATATAATCTTTCTTCTTTATCCGAGCTTGGTGGGACCACCTATAATTTATTATTGATACAAAATATCTTCTTGCAATAATCATGTCTCAGAAAGCATGTAAAATAATCGGTATTATTTTGCAGACCCGAAAGTTGATCGAAGACATAAAATTTGCTAATGACATGGAAATGCAAGGTGGCAAAAACAAACTAGAAACTGATTCCAAAACTCTATTAAGAATATTATGCGAAACAGTACAAAATACCCAGTTCTTCTGCTTAGAGCTTGGAATGTGTATAACAAAAGGGACCGGCAAAATTTTCATGTTGATGTGCTAGCTTTATGTGAATATCAGTTGCTGCCTTTTTTTTCATTTTTTTTGTCAGAATTATTAAAAAATAGCTATTGGTCCGTTGTGTGGGTTTATAAATAAGACTCAGAATATATTTTGATTCTTAATAAATATAAAAAATTTATGTTTGTTTTTAGATAAACTTTTCTTTACATTAGATTCTTAATAAAATAATTTTATTTTTATCCTTGATACTTTCTGTTAGTCTATTATCAATTAGTTAATTTTTTATTTTTTTTCTTTAATAAAAAATTTCATTTGTTAATAGTCGGAAATAAATATTTTTTATTTCTCAAACAATAAACACAAAATTTATTAATTCAATAAGGACAAATAAAATATGAAAGGCCAAAAAATAAAATTGTTGTTTTACTAGGAAACAAACATACATATCAGGTATTTATTAGGAATAAAAACATATCTAAGTCTATAAATAATTTAAATGATATAGTTTTGAGATATATATCTAAATATTTTTAAAACATTACATTAAATTATGAAAGTAATTCAATGTAAAATGTTTGTTGGAATTACGCATAAAAACATGTTTAAAATAATATATATTCATTGTATAAATTATTTGTAAATTAATGTTTGTATGTGATATAATTTGAAATTGTTAAAAGTATTGAAACAAAATAAATAGTTTATTAAATTATTTGAATAAAAGTGTAAAAATATTTCTTAAAATTATACTATAAAATAAATATTTCAAAAATAATATTATTTATACAAATTAGAAAACATTAACATGATATATGATATGATTATCTGATGTATCTTTATCTCTCTCTCTATATATATATATATAAAAGTAAGTAGGTGGAGCAATATCAGAAATATATTTGTGGTAAGTAAATGTGAAAAAAAAATTTAATTGAACTTAATTAGAATATGAAAAGAAAATAATTGAGGTTGTTATGATTTGGGAAGGCAAGGTTCAGACCCCTTTTGCAGTTGTGCAGAGAGCTAAAAATGGCTTTAGAGAGTGGAAAACCCTCGTTCTTCATGTTCTTATTCTATTGATTATTCTTAATTATCTTCTAATAAGCAGTTGCAACCTGCCGAATGGGAAAAGCGCCTAACAGAGCGCTGTTTTTGGTCCCAGAGGTGAGTTTGGAGTGGAAATCTGCATAAGGGATCAGACTTCACCCGTATGCAATAAGTAGTTTGATAAAAAAAAACTCAAATTGAATTAATTTTAAATTATTTTAGTTTAATTTTATATTTAAATGATTAAATTAATTTAAAAATTAGTTCAGTATCGAATTAGTTCTAAAAAATTGATTCTAAACTGATTTTTAATTAATTTTAAACTAATTATAAGGATCAGATTAATTTTAAACTGATTTTCAAATTTTCTTTTTTCAAATAAAATATTCAAATGAAAACTAGTTTAGTTAACCAATTTGGTTTTGTACAAATAATTTTGTTAATTGAATTTGTTTTATAAATCAAAGCATTTCTTTTTTCTTGAATTATTTCAAAAAAAAAATCTATTCAATTTATGTTGGGTTATAATGAGAATAGGAATTTTTACACACCCGCATGCAATAGAGGTGTGTTTTTCAGGGCCAAAATGTTTTGTTCTGATGGAAATATTCTTCCATTAGAGGCTGAAGCTTAGGCCCTTTTTCATTGCCTGGCTGAATGAGCTTGGTCTTCAGGGAGTGCATATCAGTGTTAAAGGTCCTTATTCTGCTCAGTCTCACCCTGCCACAATTCTTAGAACTTGCAAATGCAGGATTAATTTTTACCCAAACTCTAGGGAAGACTATGGTTGACAGCCACAAATAAAAAAATCCCAGGCCATCGTACAGAAACGTGTGACACAGTGCGTACAAACAAAATCCTTTCTAATCAAGCCATGGAAAATATCCCAAAAGCCACCCTCTCATAATAATAGCCACTCATTCATTCATGGAATACTATTCAAACCGACAATCCTAACATGCTATTTGCTACTGTTATTAGTAAGCTCCATTCATAAAATAGCTTGTTAGTTTTTACACGTTTCATCAGTACATTAACCCTCCACTGAGTCCGGCCAGCCCTAATCTATAAACTTAATAAGAGTGAACGAAAAAAATTAAGAAAATGAAAAAAAATGGAAAAAAATGTGATAAAAATAACAAAATGTTCCAAACGAAAAATGGTCGGAAAATGAAAAAAAAAATGATTTATTCAATTAGTTTTTTTTTATTGAGTTATTTAATCAATTCGGTCAGAGTTTCTATCCTCTGTTGAGTTGCAGTATATACAATGACACCCTATTATGACTTAAATATACATGTACGGTATTTTAACCACTGAAATTGACTAGACAGACTAAACTTTTCATTAATTAACCAAGATCGGACATAACTTAAGAGTTACCAACTACCAAGAAATTAATACCATTCTTTGGACATAATAATTAAATCATCAAATTTAAACATACTATCTGACTAAATGTGCTAAACTTGCTTAATTAAATATTTCTTTAAGTGAATAAAGTAAGGGTACCAAACAAATTTTCATGCAATATATTATATCGGGTTAAAAAATCCTATCAAGTCAGAGAATATCCAAGAAGTTGGAAATTTGGGAAATACACTTAAGTAATAAGACTTCCTCTCTTTCTCTATATTGTTTTCTTAATTAGAATAGAAAAAAATAACATATGATATATGTTAATAGATGTCACGGTCAAATGAAAAGGTCAACAAAAAAACAATTGACTAGAAAAATTTAATGAAACCAAAATATCAAAAACATTAACATTAATAGTAATTAGTGGACATAAAAATATCATTTCAATCAATAATTATTTTTTCGATTAATTGTGTAAATATCAATAAACATATGAAAACTTCTGATTTTATATTGTTACACTATTTTTTCATCCAAACGAGACCCTGTACAAAACTTCAATCAAAGCATTATTTTTCATCCAAAATATTTGAAGAAAAATGTTTTTCTATCGTTGTCTTAAAGTTTAATACCTAATAATGGTAACTGAAGAAAAATATTTTTTTTTAATCAAAATCGATTCATTTAAGGTTAACATACATTTATTCGTCAAATTTTTAATATATAAAGACATATGCTCATAGTATGTCATCATTCCATTTTTTATTTTTATATAAGACATATCCTCATTTTATTTTCAATTATTTTACCTTTTTCATTTCCCACATACAATTCTCTTTATAATTGGAATGTATAACAACTTTTAGGCATACATGGATCTAAGAGGATACCCAGGTACATGCGTATGTAACAACAATTTAAATTGATCGAATTAATAAATATTTTTAAAATTTTAATTTAAATCATTTAACATCTTTATATGTTTCTTATTATTTAAATGATAAATTAATTTTGACTTCATTAGAAAGTTTGAATTAAGATCAATTCTATACTTATATGAATAAATATTTTAAAATTTAACTTTATATTGTTTAGCATGTTTAAATTTTGAATTAGATAATTGCACGTTTAAAGTTATTATAAAATAATTTTATATAATTTCATATAAGGGTCAAAATCTTCAATAATTTGTTTTATACTTATTATTCTGATTAAAATTTTAATTTTAATTAAAAATACAAAAAATGCATCTTGAACAATAAAATATTTGAATTATTGATTATTTTTTACAGTTTTGATAATGTTTAATATAGAAGATATTTATACTTTTAATAAGAAATTATAACTAAATCAAAATCAAAATAAAAAAATCAATTTTTTAATAATAATAATAATAATTGGGAATAGAATAATTATTTGATAAAAAATCCAATTTTTTAAAAAATTTCTAGGTACATAAGTTATAAGCATTTCTCATATTTTATTGATTGCAAAATTTTAGTCTAATTTTGTGTCACTAATGCACTTAAATTTAGTATTATTTATGATATGTCTCTTGTTCATGTAAAAATTTATTAAATCCTAACTCAATACACAATTTTCTTAAAAAATAACCATGATTTCTAATTTTTCTAAAAACGTATAATAAAATAGTTATGAAAAAATATATTTTATAAATTCAATTTAATTTGTTAAACGGAAAAAATATTTATTTTTAATTTGTAGAATATAAAATTTAAAAGTTTTCAGCATTAGAAACAACAACATTACTCTTCAAAATTCATTTATTCAAATTCAATTTAATATTAAAAAACTTTCTAATTGGTTTTTATTATCATAAATTAAGTTTGACGTAAATACAATCAGTATAAATTAATTAAAAGTTTGAATTAGGATCAATTTTATATTTTCAATAATAAATATTTTAAAAATTGAAATCATGATATTAATAATAGTATTTTTAATAGAATTTAATGTAAAAATAAATTTTATTCATGTAATTTAAATTGTATCATTTGATTGATATTTAATGCTTATTAACGTATCATTAAATCATATTTAAGACAATTGTTTCATTTACTAATTTAATTGGTATTTAAAGATAACCTTAATTTATCTAATAATTACAAAATTTAATTTAAGAATTGAATTAGTGTAGAGTGTGAAACGTTATATTGATTTTTTTTATTAAGATAAATCATATTATTGGATTGAAGTATGAATTAAAAATAAAAAATTATAAAATATTTTACTAATTTGTGATGTTCTGGAATATTCTTATTAGAGAAAGAGGTAATTTTTATATAAGAATTAAATTAAAATAGTGTGAGACGTTGATTAATTTTTTTTATTATGATAAATCATATTGTTGGATGGAATAATAAATGAAAAATAAAGATTTATAAATTATTTTATCAATTTGTAATGTTCTCACAGATTTTTATTAGAGAATCATATATAGGAAAAAGGTATTCTTTATAATAATAAGTATATATGTAAGAAAAGTAAATTCTAATTATATATATATATATATATATATATATATATAAGAAAATTAAATTCTATTTATACTAATTATCCTTTAAAATGTATACTTTTATGATTAGGCCATATGATTTTCATTAGATTATAAATTAAAAATTACACAGTTTATGTATATAAACATTTCTTTAGATCTTACACTAGTAAATATACAAAAGGCAATTAATGAATAAGTTATGAGAATAAGAGCTGCCCTCAGCAGAATCATAGCCACTCACTCATTGATAGAATACAGCTGTTACGGTTTGTGCTGTCGGCAAGACTCAATAGTTGTTGGTTGACTGACCTTGCTTATAATAAAAAAAATTGAATTTCTTATGTTATCTTTATTTTACTAAATTCTTATTTTTTGAGATGATTCTTGCTTATAATAAAAAAAATTACATAAGAAATCACTCAATACATATACAAAATAAATTGTTAATCTCGTTCATCACACAAGTAAAAAACTAGTGAAGGTTAAATAGAAATATTTGTCTTTTCATCTAGTAGTATCATTTTCGATAAGATTAGACGTTCATCATTTTGTGTTTTATAAACATTTTTCCGGCAAACTACTCATGAAAACTCAATTATCTAAATTTGTTTAAAATAATATAATTTCTAAATATTAAAAAAGAATAATTTTGTACTAGAAGTCTAAAAACTTAAAAATCTAGCCTTTTTATACAACAATTGAATTAAAAATCCTAGCCACTCACTCATTGATGGAATACAGCTGTTAAGGTTTGTGTTGTCGGCAAGACTCAATAGTTGTTGGTTGACTGACCTTGAAACAAAAAGATCTTTACTTTGATTTGATGACCACTTCATTCCACTGAGTGATTGGCATAAGCTGCACTTGAAAACACATATTTCCATTCATCGATTCCACTGCTCCCTTTCCTACCATACAATGGCATTAGAATGCGTTGGTGGTGCTGTTCTTTCTTCTTTCCTCGGGGCTCTATTTCAGAAGCTGGCTTCTCCTCAAGTTCTGGATTTCTTTCGTGGAACAAAGATCGACCAGAACCTGCGGAGGGACTTAGAAAACAAGCTCCTCTCCATCCAAGCTGTGCTGGATGATGCTGAACAAAAACAGTTTGGAAATATGCCAGTGAGAGACTGGCTTATTGAGCTCAAAGTTGCCATGCTTGACGTTGAAGATGTCTTGGAGGAAATACAACATTCCAGACCTCAAGTTCAACCTCAATCTGAATCTCAAACCTGTACTTGCAAGGTACCCAAATTCTTCAAATCTTCCTCTTTTAGTTCCATTAACAAGGAAATTAATTCCAGCATGAAAAAAATCCTTGATGACCTAGATGGTCTTGCAAGCCGGATGGATAGTTTGGGTTTGAAAAAGGCTACTGATCTTGTAGCGGGATCAGGATCAGGTGGTAATAAGCTACAATCAACATCTTTGGTGGTAGAAAGTGATATTTGTGGCAGAGATGGTGATAAAGAAATGATCATTAACTGGCTCACTTCTTACACTGATAAGAAGCTGTCAATACTTTCTATCGTGGGCATGGGCGGGTTGGGTAAGACCACGCTTGCCCAACTTGTATTCAATGACCCAAGAATAGAGAATAATGGGTTTGTGGTCAAAGCTTGGATCTGTGTTTCAGAGGAATTTGATGTTTTCAACGTATCAAGAGCAATTCTTGACACGATTACTGATTCGACTGATCATGGTAGAGAGCTAGAAATAGTTCAGAGAAGACTAAAAGAAAAATTGGCAGATAAAAAATTTCTCCTCGTTTTGGATGACGTTTGGAACGAAAGCGGGCCTAAATGGGAAGCTGTGCTGAATGCTCTTGTTTATGGAGCTCAGGGAAGTAGGATCCTTGCCACGACACGCAGTGAGGAAGTTGCTTCTATCATGCGGTCAGACAAACACTGGCTGGGGCAATTACAAGAAGGTTATTGCTGGGAATTGTTCGCAAAACATGCATTCAGAGATGATAATCTTCCACGAGATCCAGTATGCACAGATATTGGTAAGAAGATTGTTGAAAAATGTAGAGGACTTCCTCTGGCCTTGAAGTCAATGGGAAGTCTATTACACAACAAAGCATCTTCCTGGGAATGGGATAGCGTGTTGAAAAGTGAAATATGGGAATTAAAGGACAGTGATATTGTTCCTGCTTTAGCATTGAGCTATCACCACCTTCCTCCCCATCTCAAGACATGCTTTGCTTACTGTGCTTTATTCCCCAAGGATTATGTGTTTGACAGGGAGTGTTTAATTCAGTTGTGGATGGCTGAAAATTTCCTAAACTGCCATCAATGCAGTAGGAGTCCAGAGGAAGTTGGCCAACAGTACTTCAATGATCTACTATCAAGGTCTTTCTTTCAACAAGCAAGCCAATATGAAGAAGGATTTGTCATGCATGACCTTCTAAATGATTTGGCAAAATATGTTTGTGGGGACATCTATTTCAGGTTGGGAGTTGATCAAGCAAAATGTACACAGAAAACAACCCGTCATTTTTCAGTTTCAATGATTACCGAACGATATTTTGATGAGTTTGGAACTTCATGTGATACTAAAAAATTGCGTACATTTATGCCAACAAGCAGGAGAATGAATGAAAATCACTCGAGTTGGAGTTGCAAGATGTCGATACATGAATTGTTCTCCAAGTTAAAGTTCTTACGCGTCTTATCTCTGTCTCACTGTTTAGACATTAAAGAGCTGCCTGACTCTGTTTGCAATTTTAAACATCTTCGTTCGTTAGACCTTTCCGAGACTGGCATTAAAAAACTACCTGAATCCACATGTTCTCTCTACAACTTGCAAATACTGAAGCTGAATCATTGTAGATCTTTGAAGGAGCTGCCCTCGAATTTGCATGAACTCACCAATTTGCATCGCCTTGAATTTGTAAATACTGAAATTATAAAGATGCCACCGCATCTGGGAAAGTTGAAGAATCTTCAAGTATCTATGAGTTCTTTTAATGTTGGCAAACGTAGTGAGTTCACCATTCAGAAATTCGGAGAGCTCAATCTTGTTCTTCACGAAAGATTATCATTTAGGGAGCTGCAGAATATTGAGAATCCCTCAGATGCATTAGCTGCAGATTTGAAAAATAAGACACGCCTTGTGGAACTAAAGTTTGAATGGAATTCGCACCGGAATCCTGATGATTCTGCCAAAGAAAGGGATGTAATTGTAATTGAGAATCTACAACCTTCCAAACACCTGGAGAAGTTGTCAATCAGGAACTATGGTGGTAAACAATTCCCTAATTGGTTATCCGATAATTCTTTATCAAATGTGGAGTCCTTAGTGTTGGACAACTGTCAATCTTGCCAACGATTGCCTTCCCTTGGACTTTTGCCATTTCTCGAAAACCTGGAGATTTCAAGTCTTGATGGGATAGTGAGCATTGGTGCTGATTTTCATGGGAATAGCACTTCTTCATTTCCATCGTTGGAAAGATTGAAGTTCTCCTCTATGAAAGCATGGGAAAAATGGGAATGTGAAGCTGTGACAGGTGCTTTTCCATGTCTTAAATATCTTTCTATAAGCAAATGTCCCAAGCTGAAAGGTGACCTCCCAGAGCAACTTCTTCCTTTAAAGAAGCTAAAAATTAGTGAGTGCAAACAACTTGAGGCTTCAGCTCCCAGGGCTCTAGAACTAAAACTAGAACTAGAACAACAAGACTTTGGAAAGCTGCAACTTGACTGGGCTACTTTGAAAACGCTCAGCATGCGCGCATACAGCAACTACAAGGAAGCATTGTTGCTGGTAAAGTCTGATACTTTGGAAGAACTGAAAATTTATTGTTGCCGGAAAGATGGAATGGATTGCGATTGTGAAATGAGAGATGATGGCTGTGACTCTCAAAAGACTTTTCCGCTAGATTTCTTCCCAGCACTCAGGACCCTTGAGCTCAATGGTTTGCGTAATCTACAGATGATTACACAGGATCAGACCCATAATCATCTTGAATTTCTGACAATCAGAAGGTGCCCTCAATTAGAATCATTGCCTGGAAGCACATCTCTCAAGGAGCTAGCGATATGTGATTGTCCAAGAGTTGAGTCGTTCCCTGAAGGAGGCTTGCCATCAAATCTAAAAGAGATGCATCTCTATAAATGTTCGTCCGGACTCATGGCCTCACTGAAAGGGGCTTTGGGAGACAATCCCTCTCTGAAAACCTTGCGGATAATAAAGCAGGATGCGGAATCTTTTCCTGATGAAGGTTTGCTGCCACTCTCTCTTGCTTGTCTAGTCATCCGTGATTTTCCAAATCTAAAAAAACTGGACTACAAGGGGCTCTGTCACCTCTCCTCTCTCAAGAAATTGATTCTTGACTACTGCCCCAACCTCCAACAGCTACCAGAGGAGGGTCTTCCCAAATCCATTTCATTTCTTTCAATTGAAGGCTGCCCCAACCTCCAACAGCTACCAGAGGAGGGTCTTCCCAAATCCATTTCATTTCTTTCAATTAAAGGCTGCCCCAAGCTCAAGCAGCGTTGCCAGAACCCAGGAGGCGAAGACTGGCCAAAGATTGCTCACATTCCAACCCTGTTTATTCCGTAAGATAGTGATAGTGATGCTGATTTTTAAGAATTGTCATGAAACTTTTTCTTTTTTAGTTGATCTGAATTATCATGAACCTTCTACACCATTTGTGCTTCAAGGAAATTATTAAATAATTGTTTTCTTACACTTATACTTACATAGTTATATATGCATTGTGTGCGAGAGACGAGATTTTTTTATTACGGAATAAAATATTTCCCATTTAAATTTATTTATAATTTCTTACTAGAATTTATCATGTTACAGATAACAAATTTTTGACATAATGTTTAATAACATGAAGAGTTTACTTTTAAATAATTGTGTTTCTTATATCATAAAGATATACTATAATTAAAGGTACATTTTTTTTAAATAGTTTCAATCTTTGTTAATTTTGAAATATTCACCAATAAATTTTTGGGTCAATAAAATGAATATATTTAAATATATTTAACTTATAATTACTTTTATAACTACTACTTTTATAATTAAAAATATTACTTTTATAATTAAAAATATTACTTTTTAGGCTTCTGAGTCTTAACTAATAAGTTTTTTAAAATATATATTTTTTCATCCATCGATATAATGAAATATTGTATTGACTTTCATAGATCTTTGATTATAATTTTTTTTTTACTCAAATCAATAAGTTTTAATATGGTTATCTATGTAATACACGATAACACGAATATAAATATAGACTAACATGATAAAAATAAAATAAATAATAGTTTAAAATATAATTTTTTATATAACCAAATTAAGAAAATATTTTGATACAAAAAAGTTTAAATATCCCAACTAATTTGTCTTAGTATATGATTACCCGAGTGATAGATAAATATAAATATGAATTAACAAAACATAAACATAAGTAAATTATATAATAATTTTTAAAATATAATTTATACTTTCAATTTGAAAAGAAAATAAAAGGTGTTTTAATATAAAAATAAATATAAACTAAAATATGATAAATATCTAAGACTCTTATAATAAAAAGCCCAAATAATTTTGTATGACTCGTGTTGATAGATAAATATAAATATGAATTAGGGTAACATAAATATAATAATTTATAAAAATATAACTTTTATAATTTCAAATTAAGAAAAAAAAGAATGATGCTTTGATATAAAAAAAATTAGACACCATTCATATAAAAGTTGTATGAATTAATTTAAATATAAATATTTTATAGTTTCTTAAAATAAAAAAAAGCACAATGATTATTAAAAAAAATTAATCATCATAATGAGTTTATTCTAATATGGTTACCCGAGTGCATAAAGAATATAAAGATGAATTAATGCAATAAAAGAAGAATATATAATTATTTAAAAAGTATAACTTTTTTTATAGATTCATATTAAAAATATGAAGGATGTTTTAATATAAAAAGAAATATAAACATTATTTTTATAAACAGTTTATACATTAATTTAAGTATAAATATCTAAGAGTCTCTTGACATTAAAAAACTCAATAATTATAAAAAAAATCACCCTAATGAATTTGTCCTAATATGATTACCTAGACAATCGATGGATAAAAATATGAATTATCGAGATCAATATCTTGTTAATTAAAAAAATTATAACAAAAAATTATAAATAAATATTTGTCTTTTAATAAATTTTTCATATTTAACAATAGAAATAAAAAACTTTAAATTTATAGACAAATGGAATTTAATTCATTTATAATAGCAACCAATGGTATATCAAATTTTTGAATCATGTATTAACAATTGACGTATAATTTCTAAGTCATCCAATAGTTTTTTCTAAAAGTTTAATTACTAACTTTCTTTAAAAACTTAAATTTTTTTCCCTTTCAATGTTCTATTAAAAAATTAACAATTTGCTTTATTTTTTAAGAGCTTTTCGAAAAATGTATCTAATTAAAGTTTGCTTTAAAGAAAAGATAAGCTTCCCAACCACCCCCAACAAAAATATATTATTTAATGATCCAAAAGTTTACTTCTAACGAGATAATTATTTTTCTTATATCATAAAAGTTTGCTATATTTAAAAGTATGTTATCTCTTAAGTTTTACTTGGGTAATATGGAATTTATTTGATACAACATGGAATTCTATACTCAAGAAATATTTTTTTTCACCAATGATGCCATTTAGCTTAATATTGAAATTAAAAAAAGCATCTATACATGTGTTTAGTTGTAAATAGTTTCAATCTTTATTAGTTTTGAAATATTCACCAATGAGCCATCCAAAATTTTGGGTCAATAAAATAAGTATATTTAAATATACTTATCTTATAATTACTATTACAACTACTACTTTTGTAATTAAAAAAATTACTTATTTGGCTTGTGAATTTGAACTAATAACATCTTTAAGATACTTTTTTTTTCATCCATGGATATAATGGAAGATTGTATTAACTTCCAGGGATCTTTGATTATAAAAAAATATTTACTCAAATCGATAAATTCTAATATGATCACCCATGTAATACAAAATATAAACATGGATTAATGTGGCATAAATAAAATATATAATAGTTTTTAAATATAATTTTTTATATCATCAAATTAAAAATACAAAAGAGACCCAAGGGATTTGTCTTAGTATATGGCTATCTAAATAGATGGATATAAATATGGATCAATGTAACATAAATAGATTATATAATAATTAAAAATATATAATTTTTTATACTTTAAATTGAAAAAAAAATGAAAGGTATTTTAATATAAAAAGAAACATAAATTAAAATATGAAATATGTAAGACTCTTACAATAAAAAATCCAAATGATTATATATATATATATATATATATATATATATATATATATATATATATATAATCGTCCAAATAAATTTGATTTTTGAATGGATACCCATGATAAATATAGATATGGACTAGGGTAATATAAATATAATATATAATAGTTTATAAAATATAATTTTTATAATTTTAAATTAAAAAAAAAGAATGATATTTGGTTACAAAAAGAAATTTAGATATCATTCGTATAAGATTTGTATGAATTAAATTTAAGTATAAGTATTTTAAGAGTCTCTAAACATAAAAAAAAAAAAAACTCCAATCACTATTAAAAAAAATTAATCATCCAAATGAATTTGTCCTAATATAATTACCCGGGTGACATAAATGAATATAAAGATGAATTAATGTAACATAAAAAGAATATATTATTGATTAAAAAGTATAATTTTTTATAGAATCATTAAAAGTATAAAGGATGTTTTGATATAAAAAGAAATAAAAACATCATTCTTATAAAAAAAATTATTCATTAATTTAATTATAAATATCTAAGAGTCTCTTTACATTAAAATTTTGAAATCAATACCCTGTCAATTAAAAAATTTATAAAATAAAATATTTGTCTTTAAATAAATTTTTCATATGTAACAACAACAAAAAATTTAATTTTATAGACAAATGAAATTTAATTCATTTTTAATATTAATCAATGTTATATTGATGTTTTGAATCATGTTTAAACAATTGACGTGTAATTTATCAGTGATCCATTAATTTTTTCTAAAAGTTTATTTACTAACTTTGTTTAAAAACTTAGTTTTTCCCTTTGGATCTTGTATAAAAAACTAATAATTTGCTCAATTTCTTAAGAGTGTTTTCGAATATGTATCTAATTAAAGTTTTCTTTAAAGAAAAGCGAAGTTTCCCAACCCCCACCCTGACCCCCAAAAAGAAAATTGGGGTAAAAATAATAGATCACTAATGTATTAATAATTATTTTTTAAAATCTTACTTAAAATAAATAAGCAATTTAATTTAAGAATTAAAAAAAATAAGTCTTTCACTCTACTGTATCTATCCCCCTTTTTTCACTTTACATGTTTTTAAATAAGAATTGTCATATTTAAGCTGCTACCAAGCCTAGCCTTTTTTATGATTTTTGAAAGTACATATTGAAAAAAACAATGCTGATTTAATGGAAAATTTCATATTAACTTTCCTAGACCAAATATTTAAGTCGAAAAAGTATAAATAAAGATTAACTTGTATCATGGACACAAAAACTCGTTGTTCAAGGCTCATATATAGAAGATTTGCTTTGATTTTGTATCGTTTGTTGACATACTTCAAGAGAGTACAAATGATTTTTATTTGGTTCATGTAATTAATATTTAATATAATTATTTTATATTATTTGTTTAATTTAATTGTTAAACTTTAAATACATGTCATAGCTCTTGTGTTTAAAGGCTAAATCAGTATATTAAAATAAGATAAAACTTCACAATTAAAGCATGCATAATCTACCATCACCACACATATAACATAATATGTTAAAATCATACACAAAGCATAAGTCTCATAATTCACATAACAAAGAAAATCATAACAATTACCACCTCATCAATATCATATCAAGATTAAATCATTAAACACCATCATCATTATGAGTAAATCAATCATCATCATCATGATTTATCCACCAAACATCATCACCATGTAATATGCATATGAAATAACTAACATCCAACTCTCTTATGACTCCAATTTTATCTTCCCACAATAATTTCATGATTTCCGCATGTTACGCACAAGGTGTGATTTTATATAAAGAAGAAAGTAAAATAGGATGACATTACACGAGCACTACTTGATAGGAAAATATAAGATTAAAATATATTTTTCGTCCCTAAAAAGTTATCGTAGTTCGGATTTAGTCCTTGCAAAATTTTGTTTTTTTTTTCCCTCTAAAACTTTAATGTACTACTTTTTGGCTTGGAATTAGGTTTGAATAAATCTGAACCTACGTGAAATTTTTTAATTTAAATTTTAAAATGAAATTTATGGGGGTTAAAAATTGTCATAAATTCCAAAACAGGAAAAAAAATACAAGAATTAAAGAAAAACATTGTGAAGTGGGTTACATTGTGAAGTGGGCACCCCAGGGTGAGGTGTTGGCACACCAAGCTGTGGGAGGGTTTTGGAGCCATTGTGGTTGGAATTCTACGTTGGAGAGTTTGTGTGAGGGAGTGCCAATTATGTGCCAACCTCATTTTGGGGATCAGAGGGTGAATGCTAGGTTGTTGAGCCATGCTTGGAAGGTGGGTATTGAGTGGTCCTATGTCATGGAAAGGGATGAAATAGAAGAGGCAGTGAGAAGACTAATGGTGAATCAAGAAGGGATGGAGATGAGGCAGAGAGCATTGAAATTGAAGAATGAGATTAGGTTAGCTGTGAAAGGTGGTTCTTCCTATGATGCCTTGAATAGGTTGGTAAAGAGCATCTTATCAGCGAATCTCTAATTTCACAGCAAAAAAAAAATGAAAAAAGAAATATTTGGATTGTGATATATAGTTTTACTATATGTAAAATCACCAGGAGTAGCTAGGAAGTAGCAGCTTGTAAAACTTATGAAATATTTAAGGGGGAAAAAACTAGAGTTTGTTAATTTTGTGGTTAATGTAGGTGGCATCCTGGCTTTGACTAGTGTAGTCTTATACTGTCTTAGGAGTCTCTTTCGTCTTAGGAGTCTTATACCATCACCAACTCCACCTCTTCCACCGCCTCTACCTTCTTCACGGCCACCTTCTGCCCTCCGCCGCCCATACCACCGTCCACATCTCCACGCCCACCCTCCTGCCGTCCCCAATCCGCCGCACCAGCTACAATCCTCCACCATCGCTCTGCCACAGTACTTCATCGTCTCTAAGACCAATCCAACACCAATGAAACCTAAAATAAATTTTAAGATTAATTTTTTTTAGATGAAATAACTAGTATTGAGCTGTTTTTTATATAAACCCACAGGTATCTTTACTAAAAGAGTGGGTAAAATCATTATGCATGAATTTTTTTCCTCCGATTATTATTTAATGTAGTTGGATATTTAGAACTCAAACTTAAAACATTTAGTTAAGTCAAGTTGATCAACACCCTCCATAATATAATCTCTGCTAAAGGAATGAGTAAAATTATAATGTGCGAGAAAATTTTCTCCAATTATTTAAAGTAGTTGGATATTTATAACTTAAACCTCTAGTTAAGTTGAATTGATCAACTCCATAGCATATATGGAACTTTTTTTGTTTGGCCTGATCTCTTGAAATGTCACGACCGGCCCTGAAAGCAATGCATATATCTAACACTCAAATTCAAGACCTCTACTTAAGTTGGATTGATCCACACATGCCCCGAAATATATATGGAGCTTTTTGCTTCATGAAAAATGACAAATATTTTTTTTTTGTTGATCCTAAGTTAGTTGCCTTACCTTTTAGGTAACTCTGATTGTCTTGGTCTTGATCTGCTGCTTCTTCTTCTTCTTCATTGGTGTAGTCGAGAACGGACCTGGTGGCATTAGAAGAAGATGGAGAGGGGAGGAGGAGGAGATGGAGAGAGGAGGACGAGGAAGTTTTTGGAAGCACAAGGACTGAGTTGTCAACGAGTGTTGCTGTTACATTTGTCAAACTTACATATCCTTGTAGTGGGTTTGGCAAACTGTAATAGCATGACACTCTGGTTTTCATTCTTTTGGATTGGACGGAATGAAACTGAAATAGAAATGATTTTCCTTGTGGATGGAGAAGAAAAAACAAATGGTGATGGTGAGTCTGAAAAAGAAACCAATCAGTTAGTTGTTGTGTTATTCGCTGAAAGGATTTTTTTTTTTTTTTTTACTTTTATACCATATCCCCTCTCTATTTTCATAATATAATATAATACTATATAATTATATTAAACAAGAATGATTAGATTAGAATGTCTTTAATAATTCTTTTTTATTTTTATTTTTTTAAATTCAATATTAATATTTTGTTTAAAAATTATCAATAATTAAAAATAATGTGGTATTATAATATAAATTATTTATCATATATCCAAAATTTAATTTATATATTAATTTTAATTATAATTTAATTTAAATTTAAAAATATTTATTTTATAAATTTTAGTTTTATAAAATAAATATTTATCCTATACATTATATTAGTATTTTTTTGTCTATCAGTTTAGTTTTTCGGGAGCGACGATTACTTAGTTTTACTATTAATAATAACAATCTCGGTGGAAACAGTATTTTTTTTAGTTTAGTTTCTTAAATTGTAGAGAATTTACTCTAGGTTTTTTTTTTATCAATTATTATTCTAACCTGTTTTTTTATGGAATTATTTTTAACCTTGTTAGTCTTGCTTGATGTGGAAAACTCTCATATGACATGATAAAAACAATTTAAAAAATTATAATGAAAATTTTGATATTTGAGAGATTAAATTGAAAAAAAAAACAAAATGTATTTTAAAATTTTCTTTTAGCAATGCTTTGATTTATGAAAGTGTATTAAACGAATGCAAGCAAGACTAAAAAATAGAAGATAAGAACTTTGACAAAAGCAAAAGACAATTGGTATTATGCTTATTATATACAGTTTTGGTATGCATGAAAATAGAAAATGGAACTAATAGGTAATTTCGTGATTTGTTTTTCCTTAGGCTTTCCAAGTTTCAACCATTTCAATTTCCTGGATTGGCTAAGCAGCTAAGGTTGGTAGGAGTTCACTTTGAATTTTGTAAGTTTGAAAGGGCTGGTTTCCTTTGGCATATAATTTTGATTTTTATTGGAGCTTATATTATTATCTGAGTTTGCTTTCACATAATAGATTTTTTTTTAATTTTCATGTATTATTATTGGTACATAAATTTTTATACTATTAACAAATTAAAAAATAATTTAAATACAATTTTTAAAATAATTATTATATAAGTGAATTAACTTACTTTACATAACAGTAACAATATGAGGTGAGATAACCGTATAACAAAATCAAAAATGTCAAACGAACACCCCCATAGAAGTAGTGGTCGTTTAGTGTAGAGCGGTATGTGTATTACTGTTCTAACGAAATAATATATTGTCAATACACTCCATTTTTTCATATAAATTTTATAAATTCAAATAAAGATTGACCAGTTCTGTATATATTCTAATTCAATTCGTATTTTAACACTGTTAATTGCAATGTTTTATTAGATTATTTAGCTTTTATTTCTTTTCTTAGGAGCTTTTAGTTGGCTCTAGAAAGCTTGTACTTAAAAAAACATTGTTAGTTATCTAATTGTAATTATAATAACCGGATTAATATCTGAAAGCAATTTTAAAATAATTAAAATTTATTATTATAGTAAAATTGGTATTTAGATGTATATTTTATAAAGACGTTATTAATGAAATGTAACTTGACAAGAAATGATACTAACATTTAAATTTAAAAGTTGAAAAAATTAACATAACTTGTATAATAAGATATTATTTTCAAAGAAGAAAAAAAACAGAGAACTTCTGATTCTGAGTTGATTAAATTAGTTTTCATTTTATTTTACTTGGTATACAAATATATATATATATATACATACAAAAAAAAAAATATATATATATATATATATATATATATATATATAATGTACTATTTATAAGATGAATGAAATTAATATACAAATGTCTCCGGTTTAAAGTTAGTTTTTATAGAACTTTTTTTCCATCATTAGGGACTTTTGTCAAACAATCTTGAAAGTGCAACGCTATAAAGTAATGATTTAAAAGAATTAATTATAGTTATGTTAATTCTTAGATTCAAATTTTGACCGTTACGGGAGATATAAAGAAGAAATTTTTTAAATATTATTTTCTTTTTTTAAAGGTATTAAATATTATTTTCTAGGCATTCATTTACTATCCTATTAACGTGTGATTTTGAAGTAAAGGCACGTTAAATAAAACTTCATAAAAATTAATCGGATAGTTTTACTATAAACTGATTACAGAATAAAAGACTTTGTATACCAAGCAAGACAAGAGAAACAGAAAACGCGTCTTTGTCACTTAGACGCCTCCTACTTTACCAAGAGAAAAATTCACCAAAAAAAGATAAACTTAAGCAAGAGAAGCAGAAAATGTCAATGTTCAACATTTATTGGTTCTTGACCTTGATTTTGTGAAGAAAAAATCTACGTGTTACAATAGTTTTTTATAGAAGCAACTTAAAAAGTAAATTTTATATATTTTTTATTTTTTTTGTATAAAATTATGTTATAATTGAAGAATTATCTTCTTTCTTTTATTTGATAAAATTGACTGTTCTGAGTATCATAAGAGTTTTGAAACAAAATTATCAAATAGTCCCATGGAGCAGAATCATGGTTTGGGTATTGTTGAAGGAAGGATCTGAATTTTCTCATCTTGATTAATATAGGCGGATAGTAGGAGGCCTCATTTACATTTGTTTTACAAGACCAAAATTGTCTTATTGTATTTACATATTGTCTCAGTTCATGAATCAACCTAGACAAGAGCATTAAGAGGCTGTTGCGAGTAGTTCGCTATATACTTAAAAGGAAATTCAGATGAGTAGAAATTTTGATTTGTAATTGACTGGATAGTGTAATTCAGAATGGGGAAGTTGTCTCCCTACTTATGCAAGGTACAAGATATTTATGTAACATCCTAAAATTTTAATATAATAATTATTATTAATTTTAATTTAAAACTTATTAATATAAAAATGTATTTGAATTAAAATAATTATGATATATATATATATATATATATATATATATATATATTTAAAATGTTTGGACTATTGAATAAAAAAACTATGTATGTTTTAATTATTTTATTTAAAATTAATTGACTTAAATAATTATTTTATAAAAAAAGAATAGGTGATTTATATAAAAATTGTTGAGATTATTTTATAATTATAAAAGAAAACGTGACAGGTTGATATTATAATTAAGAAGATAACAAAACTATTATTATGGTAAAGATAATTATTATATTAATAGTATAGTATTGTATATTTAGTTTGGATAAAATATTTGTTATATGTAAAATTGTGATAATTGAGAATGACTTAAATCTTACCATGATTTATCTTAAATTTGCTTGAGTTTTGTGTTTAGCTATCATATATATCAACTAAAATATATTTAATATTGTGTGTGTTTTATTTCGTAATTAATTATTAATTGACGCATATGATGTTATAATTTGGTGTATGACTTTGTAAGATATTCATGTATATGGAATTAAAGTATTTATTTGATAGTTATATGGAATGATGTTTCATAATTATTTGTGAATTGATCATCATCTTTTAGAAAGTGGTGATAGTATATATCTTATTTTGAGAATTGAATATGCAGGAGATACTTTTACTTGAGATAGGGAAGAGATATGAGATACCTCCATCTGGAATGATAATGATATGACATCCTTTACCCTACACATATAAGTACTAATAATGAAACGAATAAAAAAGCAGAACTAATTAATAGTTTTTAAAAACATTTAAATAAAAGTATTTCAAAAGGGTAAAAGGCTCACATTCGCTTTAATAGTCAAATAAAACTTATACAAATACATATTCAACTCGGAGCAAGACCGTCAAAGTTTACAAAAGAAATTTTGTTAAATAAGTGAGGTAAAATAAAATAAAATAAAATAACATCATGCAATTAAAACAAAAACTCATCCCTAATGTCACATCCTATCAGAGCATTGTGTTCCAGCGTCCTCTAACACTATTATTTAAAGTCATTCACCTAGTCATCTACTCCCACAAGCACAAAGTTCGAGATCATCACAGGATCCAAACACAAATAGCATACAGGAAGTAAGTTATCACATTTTAAAAAAAATACAAATAAGCAAAGTCGTAATCCAAATATATTATAAAAATATTTATAACATAGTTCAACTTAATACAACTCACATCACTTCACCACTTGATCATTTAAAATTTCATTCTTCAATCACCTATCACATTACATATGAATCACACATTCAGATCAAGATGTAATAACACTCTTCAATTTCATGATAAACAATTAGCAAGTGTTATGCAACAATTATATTAAAACTCAAGTCTATATACAATGTGGTACCATGTCCATGCAAAACCTGTAGATGCAAATGCCTTTGGTGTTTTGATGATGATCATGATGATATGATGCAATTGATACAAATGGACTTTTCAAGATTAAATTCAAGACAATACTTCAAGATTACAAGTCACAACATCAAGATGATCACTAGAATATTAGGAAGGGAATTCCTAATTGAATTAGCAAAAGGTTTGGCCAAGTAATTTAAATTAAAAAGTGTTTTTCAAAGGATTTACTCTCTGGTAATCGATTACCAGAGGATGTAATCGATTACCAGTGGCCAAATATGTTTTACAACAGCTACTAAAATTTGAATTCGAAATTTTAGACTGTGTAATCGATTACACAATTTTGGTAATCGATTACCAGCAGTTAATAAACGTTTTAATTCAAATTTTAAAAGCTGTAATCGATTACACAAT
>Ga0315911_1000045_pt1 | contig 42796 bp, 51 predicted proteins | sample Edanod1MG_FD_207737 | JGI IMG/M metagenome (GOLD analysis project Ga0315911, IMG submission 207737) | Root nodule microbial communities collected in Santa Monica, California, United States - Edamame nodules 1 | ecosystem: Host-associated > Plants > Roots > Nodule | place: USA: California... | reverse complement strand
CGCTGTGGATCGCGCCGACGCCGGGCTCGTAACTCCGGTCGGGCTACGCCCTCCCTGCGTCACGAGCCCGGCGTAGCCCTCTCATCATGGTCGACGCTCCACTTCCATCCTGTTCGCCGCGCGGCAACAGTACATGCGCAAGTGGTCACCGCGTCGGCGTTGTCTGCCGTATCCATCGCCTTACTCCTTTCTTGCGCGGCCTTCCGTTGGTCCGCAGTCGCCGTCCATATGCATTCACTATGCTTCCATCTGCGATTCCACTCGATCGTGCCGCGGACTAGAACCGCTCAAACAGTTAATCGTGGGCGACGGCATGCTGGAAAGCAGAGCTTCATCCGAATGCTTATGACGGGCTCAGCGGTATCTGGCCGTGGCAAACGAGTGACCCCAAGGTTCTGCAGCGACACCCGTCAGCTGATCGGCCTGTAGGCCTGCTAACGGCAGAACGCTTCCCCGGGAACGGTCCTGGGTGCTCCCGCTCGAACAGGCTTTTGGCGCTGGAGAACACGGACGGGCGTCACCCTTGCCCAAACATCTCGAGCCGAACTGATCGAGCAAGGACGCAGCTTCGTGGAAATATCGTGCCTCCTCGATGCCGCCAGCGAGGAGACTCTCCGGCTTTACCAGATCGGTGTTGACGATACCGCGGCCGAAGAAGCCTTTGAGGACGCCATGAATCAGCTGCGAATGGTTACAATCGCGCCACGACCATCGAGGGGATGCGGGCGACGGCCTCAGCGGTCCTCCATTTCGAATGGGACGCAAACGTCGAGTTCACTGAAGAGGCCATCGAAGGAGCGGCCTTCGGCGTGCTTGTCGCCGGCCTGCTCGACAGCCCGCTTCCGGATCGTCTGCCCGACTGGGCCGCGGCCAGGATCTGAATCAACGAAAATTGGCCCGCCGGCCCTGAACTGGCATCGGCGGTCCGACCTCGGCATCAACTGCCCGTGAAATGTGAGGCGGTTCACACTCGATCATCGCGAGTTGGCCTAATGCACGAGCGGGTGGCAGCTCGGTGTCGGAGAATCGTGATGCCGTTTTTCAGCAGCCAAAGCTTGGCGTCGGCAGCCGCCGCTTCAGTACTCAGTATTCTCATCGTGGGAGCGGTTGCCTTTTCGGCTGTTGGTTATGTGGAGTGGTCATCGGGCGTTAATCTGACCCATTTCATGGGCCGGACTGCCGCGGATGCCTCAACGCCAGTTCTACTGCTCAAGGGGCGAACAGGTTGCGAGCAGGGCAATAGGCCGCTGCCGGCGCTTTCTCTACCGCTCGAATGACGCCGACCTAAAGCGACCGCGCCCAATCCTCCCAAGCCCCGTAGGGCCTCATCGCCTGGTGGCGACGTGCAACGGCGAATTTGTGCCCGGCTCGGGCGCTCCCGTGGTTGCCCATACCGCAATGCCGATGGCCAGCGCGAGCAGCACGGTCTTTACAGCAATCTTGTCGTCAGACATCTCGAGACGCCTCTCGCGCGTCAGCGCGGTAAATCTCAAAAATTACGCCGCCGGGCCCGAAATGGTTTGTCCCGGCGGCGCCCTGTCATTCCCAGCGCTAGGGCCCTGAAATTCCCAACGTCATTTCTTTAGCAGGTACGCCGAGGGACGACTGTTGCCTAACTCACACAAGGTCCAAAAGAGGAGCCGACGCTCAGGGTCGGCGCGCCAGCTCCTCCGAAACGTGACCGTGCTGTCTCCCCAACGGTCCCGTCCCTTAGGCCTCGAAAGGCTGCTTGGCAGGCTTGGCACCGACGACCTCGGGCGGGCGGCTGATTCCATGGCGCTGCAGGCGACGGTGCAAGGATGACCGCGTCAGATGGGGGATAACCGTAGCCACCAGTGCTCACCGAACGACCGCTGAATGCTGGTCAAACCCAGGGCATCCAGATCGAAAGCGGCTTTCTCGACGTCCTTTGGATCGACTTGCGGTAGGAGCTTGCACAGATCGTTAATGGTAAGGCTTCGCCCTGCCATGCCATCGCCACTCGCGCGTGCGAGAGCCACGGCCAAATCGAAGCGAGGACCGACCAGCGTTGTAGTTGGCGCCAGCATTTGCGCATGTCGGTCCGGCCGTTCGGAATGCTCGTTGGTGCGTTCTGAGATTGCACCTTCCCAATGAGGGCGGGCTTTCTGAGCCTGGCTAGGGATCAATTCGCCAGCCAGTTTGACCACCACGTCGCCAAGTGGGACTTCGCCGGCCACGGCCTAAAGCTTCGCACATTGTCGTCCTGATGGTTTTTCTCCTGATCGGCTTGCGATCCTCTTGATCGTAGTTCATGGCTCAATCACATGAAGTTGGTCGACGCTAGCAAAACCGCCTCAGATAGACTGAGCCAAGAGATTTCGTCACCTACCCACCGTTTGCCTCCGTCCCTCCACAACCTCACGTTGCTGGCGGATCAAAGCGCGGTATTTAGAGCATAAAGTAATATATTATGAGGCGAGGAGGCGTGCCTATGGCCACGAGTTATACCGTCGGCAAACACTACGAGAGCTTTATCAAGGATCTCGTCGATAGCGGACGCTATGCAGCCGCTAGCGAGGTAATGCGGGAGGGACTGCGCCTTGTTGAAGAACGCGAGGAGCGTCGCAAGGCGAAGCTTGAGGCATTGCGTACCGCTATCCAGGAAGGCTTGGAAAGCGGTCCGGCAGAACCGTTTGAGCCCGGCGAACTGGTTGAACAAATTAAGGCCCGCGGACGCGAACGGCTGAAAGCCGGGAAGCATGGCGGGTAATCTCACCAGGCGGCCCCAGGCCGAGACCGACCTGGAGGAGATCTGGCTCTTGATCGCATCGGACAACACTGCGGCTGCGGATCGCTTGCTCGATCGTATCGGCAATGCCTTTCAGATGCTTGCCAAGAATCCACGGCGGGCCGCCAGCGGCCCGAGCTGGGGATGAAAATTCGGAGCTTTACTGTCGGCAACTGCGTACTGTTCTACGAAGCATTTTCCAACGGTGTCGAGATCGGGTGCTGCATGGTGCTCGCGATATCACGCCGGAGGATTTCGACCGAGGACTTTGCTTTGTCAGCCATCCACAATCGCATTTACGATTTTACGATGGAATCTCGGCAGGCACTCAAGAGCGACTGAGGGCTGATCCAAGCTTGGGCTGATGGTCTTTCCCGGGAGCGGCTCCCGCCAACATCAAAGGCTGTGGGGGCGCCTGAATCAGCAGATCGAGGCTCATGGGGAGCAGTTAGGCAGGTGGCTCCCGTTGGCGCGATCGGGATCTGCATAAGCAACCTCATCGTTCGTTTGGCTGTGCTCGGTCCTTAGGATCTCCTGTGCTGCCTTGAACCCCTCAAGAGCTGCAGGAATGCCGCAATATGCCGTCGCGCGAAGCAGGCCGCCTTGATCTCGTCGATACTGGCGCCGTTCCGGAGCGCGACCGGACCTGCAGCTTGAATTGCGCAGGAGTCGCGATGTGGGCCTTGCAAGCTCACGGCTCCGCGCCGTGGTCGGACGGAACGGAATGGCGCTGTCGCAGTTGCGACGGGTGTCGATATTCGTTCGTCCAGAACACCGGGCCGGAGGGGCGATCTACCCATCTAAACCTCTGTGGCAGCTAACAGATTCCAAAATCGGGCGCTGTGGTACAACACTTGCTGTTCTCTTCGCAGCTACCGCAACCTTTGGAGCAACTCAGTGCACATTGTCGTCTGCATTAAACAGGTTCCGGACTCTGCGCAGATCCGCGTGCACCCCGTGACCAATACGATCATGCGTCAGGGTGTGCCGACGATCATTAACCCATATGACCTCTTCGCGCTCGAGGCCGCTCTCGAGCTGCGCGAGCGGTTCGGCGGCGAAATAACCGTGCTGACGATGGGGCCGCAATCGGCGGAAGATTCCTTGCGGAAAGCGCTGACCTTCGGCGCCGATCGCGCCGTACTGCTCACCGATCGCTGCTTTGCCGGCTCCGACACCTTGGCCACAACGTATGCACTGGCAACCGCCATCCGAAAAATTGGCAAGGAATATGGTCCGCCAGACCTCATCTTTACCGGCAAGCAGACCATCGACGGCGATACCGCGCAGGTTGGTCCCGGCGTCGCAAAACGGCTGGGTGTGCTGCAGCTGACCTACGTCGCCAAGGTCAAAACCCTCGACCTCGCTGCCCGTACAATTGAAGCGGAGCGACGCTCCGAAGGTGGTGTCCAGGTGCTGCACACGAGGCTGCCTTGTCTCATCACCATGCTGGAGGGGACCTGCCAGATTCGGCGCGGCGCGATGGCCGATGCCTTGCGTGCTGCGCGTGCACCAATCGTGAAATGGAGCGCGCACGATGCCGGCGTCGAGGACGTCTCCAAATGCGGCCTTAAGGGCTCGCCGACCGTCGTCAAGCGAGTCTTCGCTCCCTCTGCACGGGCTGAGAAAGCGGCGCTGGTTGAGGCTGCCGAGCAACCAGCGCAGGCGCTGATTGATGCTATTTTTAAGCATCAACCGAAGCTCGAAACTGATCTTGCGGCGCTAGCCCGCGATGCTTGACCTGGGAGTCTTGGCGACGATAAGCGTTACGGTCCTGAACGCGTCAAGGTTTGCCTCTCATCCGGTCACATCGACATTGCACGGAGACGTGTAGAGCCTGGCGCCGACCGATCAGCGGAGCTGAAGCACAATCCTCCCGTCGGCGATCACCTCTATCTGGGCCGCCGACGACTTGGTGAAAACTGTTGCCACGTGGGTCGGGCATGTCTGCCGTCAAGCTCTGTTGTCAATCAGCTAAATGATGCTTACCTGTCCGTTACGGACGGCCCGTCGCGATGCTTGAGGTGTCGCTTTCGTGCATTGTAACTAACCAGCCAGATCACCCCGACTGCGACCGGCACGCACGCCGCGGTTAGATAAGAGGGTTCTACATGGAGACCAACATCGTGCGCTCCCTTGGCAAGGTAGCCAAACAAACTGACCACGTAATATCCTATCGCCGCGACCGACAATCCCTCCACCGTGCACTGCAGCCGAAGCTGTTGTCCGGTGCGTTCATTGATAGCGTGCAATAGGTCGCGGTTCTGCTGTTCGATTTCAACGTCGACACGGGTTCGCAACAGATCGGCGGCGCGCGCCAACTTGACCGACAGAGTTACCTCACGATCCTTGGTCGTCTCGCAAGTTCGCATCGCAGGCGCCATCCGGCGCGCCAGGAACGACGACCATGTGGGATAGTCCGTGATCTCACTGCCTTCGATGATGGACAGTCGGGATTGAACTAGCTCGTAATAAGCTCTGCTGGCGCCGAAGCGAAACAGGCTTCCGGTCGCGCCTCGCTCGAAAGAGGCGGCCAACGCGGTCAGTTCGGCAAGGAGATGGTTGTTGAGCTTCAATCCCTCCGCGCCTTGCATTTCTTCGAGCACCTCGCCGAGACGTCTGTCAATGCGATCGACAAATGGACCAAGCTCAAGAGCGGCCGACAGACCAAGCAGCGCCAACGGACGATAGGTCTCAACTTCAAGCAGCCGCTGCACCAGTGCACCAAGATTGTGCGGCGTCAGCCCGAGGTCGCAGACAAGAATTTTGGTGAAACCGTTTTCGTCGACTCGAAAATCCGAGGCCATAACACTTGCTCCGCCCTTTATGCGGGCCATGGCGAGGCTGCTCTTGTCAAAAAGTTGTTCGGCGCGCCTCAATGGGGCGGCGTGCTGCTCGACATCCAGCTTGATTGCGACCAGCAATTGCCCTTCCTGCCGCAAGTTGCGCATCAAGGAGTGAACCGCACTTTGGGAGTCGCCGCTCTGTCGAGCGAACGGGCCATTCGCTATCCAGGTAAAGATTGCGAATTCGGCATGCTGCTCCCAGCGAAGCACAACGGGCCCGATGTCGATTTGGTGATGTTTCGCTGAGAGCTGCGGAGCTGGAAGGTCACGCTCTCGACAAAACGTGACGAAGGCGCGGCGATCGCTTGCGGCCGCATCGCCCTGCGAAAGAAATGCGAAGTGTGTCACCTTAAATGGAGGAATAAGCTGCATAAACGGGCGCGCATGCACTTCATTGAGCACGGCATCGCGTTGCGAATGTAGCTTGAAACTTCGAAGATCCAGTTTGTCGGGCACGTCTAAGCACCTCGTGTCAGAATTGGCGCGCATTCATCTGTCAGCACGCGAGTGGCATTGGTTTCGACTCTAAGGGTCTGTTCGCGCGATAGAGTGGTGGCGCGGGTTGATCCGAAGCCGCTCAAAGCTGCGAAACCAGCGCCAAACGTGTTGGTTGCCACCGGACGCGCACGAACATCGCTCGACATCGATGTGCTGGCGCACATAAACGCGTGATGCGCAGGCCAGAACGAAATCAAGAGCGGCGGGGCCAACGCACGCAAGAGCTACACGCTTTCGTCTCCACGAGGTTGCTAATCGTCGTCGCCGGCTCTACACCGGCTGCTGTATCGTCGATTGACGGCAAAGGCGCAAACGTAACTCTCATCTTCGGTGCTCTCTTGTCTCACATTTGCACGCGATGCAGGATATGGGCCAGCACGGAAGTAGCGGAAAGGTTGTGTTTCTCGCGTAATGTGATTGTCGAAACTGCCAGCGGAGGATCTCCGGCAAGGAAAGCGCTTGCATTCGGACAGCCATCCTCACAAGGGACTTTGGAACTGTATGGCCATCAGATGGAATCCCGGTCTCATTGCGACCGGGTAGCTTGCGCTCTTTGAGCCCGGCCTTCGTAACAACCGCGACATCAGAAGATGCTGATTTCGGAATGCTGACATGGCTGTCGTACTTGATTGAGCAGCGTCATCGAAGACTGCCGATTAGCGGTTGCGGCCTTCGGTACAGAGATATTCCCCTGCGGTGACGACTATCGCATATGGCGGAGCAGAAGCGGGATCCGACACAGGGCGGTCCTGCAGGCCGGTCAACTCCAGCCTAGAGAATTGATGGCGGTGAACGTCGCGCGTTCCATGCGTCCGATTACAAGACGCATTGCCTTGTTCAGCGGCAGCAAAGGCGGTCGAGAACTGAGCGGCCCGACGTCGCTCCTGGACATGGCAAAATCCGTGAGTCGACCTGCAGTCCGCTGACCGATGTGCGGGAGCGCATCGTGTCCGAGCAAACCACGAGGCTGCGGCGGCGCAAACTGCCCCGCCTGAATAGTGCAAGATGGTGCACCATCGGACCGCACAGGTCGCCGGATAGTACGGCGTCATAAGGCTGCATCTCGATGACGTCAGCGGCGATGCCGCTTGAAGACCATCAAGCGATCGCGTCAGGCTCGCGTCAATCGGCATCCCGCCGCCATAAGCGCTCCCATGCTCACCGGCTATTCTGCCGCGTTACCAGCGCGCGCGTGCGCCGCAACGACATCAGTAACACCCTCGAGGGGGCGCCCGATCGGTCCGGGCCGACGACGGCGCGACGTCGAGGACGATATCGATCCGAGCACACGGTGCCGGGGTTCTATACCACGATACAGCTCGGACTGTCGCGCGGGCACGGATTCCGGACGGCGACAACGTCCATCACGGCCTGCTGCTGCTACCCAACCTGCTGCACATCCGCGATGATGGAACCGTCCGCTGTCCACAAGGCGGTCTCCAGACCTGGACTTTCCAACGTTCACAGCCGACATCCAGCGCCCGCCGAGGCCTGGTGTCAATGTTGGATGGTGATTTGCCGTGTACGCGGATCACCGAGGACGTGGCACTCTAACAGCTTACTTTTAAAGTGTCAGATATGCAGTCATCGCTCGTGTCTGGCTTCCGACAATGTCGGACATGCGATACGGCTCCTAGCCCCGCGTCGATACGCTGAGCGAACTCTGGCTCTGCGCATCGATCGAGGCCGTATGACACGTCAGTGGTTAGGATCACGTGCTAGCGAGATGCTGTTTGCACGCCCAAAGCGCTCTCGGGCGATTTCCGAAGCGAAGGCTTCTCAGCTCTCGATGGCTTGGGGGTTCCCCTATAGATGGTGAGTACCGCGATGATACCGAGAGCAGCTGCAAACATCAGCCAGAATCCGGGTGAAGCCTTGTCATTAGTTCGCTCAATGAGCCAAGTAGAGGCGAGTGGCGTAAACGTACCAAACAGGGCCGCCGCGAAAGCGAAGGCCAGGGAGAAGCAGGTTGTGCGCACATGCGCAGGCACGATCTCGACGAGAGCACCCAGCATAGTCCCGCTGTAGGTGCCAAAGTAGAACGAGAACATCATCGCCACCGCAAGCAGCTTGCCGAAACTGGGGGCGCTTACCAACCAACTCAAAGCCGGATAGGCGGTCATCAACGCAAGGCCGGCAATGGCCAGCAGGACTGGCTTGCGGCCGATACGGTCGGAAACGGTACCGCCAATTGGATTCCAGATGAAGTTGGTCACCGCGACCAGGAGGGTCACCAAGAGCGCATCCTGGGTGGACAGCTTCAAGACGGTCTTGCCGAACGTCGGTGCGTAGACGGTGACGAAATAGAAAGTCGTCGTGGTCAGGATCGCCATCATCATCCCGAGAACGACCGTGTGCCAATGGACGAGCGCCGAGGCAAAGACCTCGCGCGCCGTGGGATGCTTCTTCATCGCCAAAAATTCTGGGGTCTCCTCCAGCGTCCGACGAAGGAAAAAGATAAGAGGAATGATAAGGCAACCGAGAAAAAACGGAATGCGCCAACCCCAGGAGGCGACGGCTTCGAGCGGCATCGATTCATTCAGTAGGTAGCCCACGATCGCTGCGACAAAAATCGCGACCTGCTGGCTGGACGATTGAAAAGAGGTATAGAAACCGCGATTGCCTGGGGTCGCGATCTCCGCCAAATAGACCGAAACGCCGCCAACCTCGACGCCGGCGGAGAATCCCTGCAACAGTCGTCCTGCTAGAACAATGATGGGGGCGGCAATGCCGATTGTCGCATAACTGGGACAGAAGGCGATAATCACGGTGCCGACCGCCATGATCGATAACGTGATGATCAGGCCTTGGCGACGGCCGATCCTGTCGATATAGGCTCCCAGTACGATCGCCCCCACGGGACGCATTAAGGCACCCAACCAGAACACGCCAAAGGTGTTGAGCAATGAGGCGGTTTCGTTGTCCGAGGGGAAGAAAGCTTTCCCAATGGCGCTGGCGTAAAAGCCAAATAAGAAAAAGTCGAACTGCTCGAGAAAATTGCCGCTGGTTGCACGAAGAATGGCGTTGATCCGCGATTTGACTGTCGCTTGCTGAACGAGCGTTTGTGACACAGCGAGTTTCCTTCCCGTCTGAAATGGCCGGTTGCGGAAAACCTCACGCCAGCCCAATTGCAATCAGGCCGTGATTTTCTCTTAGAGAGATTACCGACCAACCGGAAGGCGCCTGATCTTTTCGGCTTATTTTCGGCGACGCTCCATTGGTGCACAAATTTTGAATTCGTTCCTGGAGACGCAAGCGCTCCCGACATCAATCGCCAGAAGTCCCGCCTGCTCGAGACGAAATCAAGGCATGAGGTTCCGCTCGGTCACCTACGAGGTAGCTGTGCGCGCAATCTTTGGCGTTTCACTAGCTCTGTGTCCACCGCGGATGGTATCGGCTGATTCGGTAACGCGCCTTCACTGTTCGGCTTCTAACTGCGCGTAAATTCCCGCCAGATTCAAAACACTACCATTGAGTTACCGGTTCGTACTCAGACATTGACCCGCGTAGTGCAAGGTTGGCATAGCAATTGCTACAAGCGTGCAGGAACACAGGATATTGGACGAGTGCACGCAGAACGGGCGAATGGCAGCGGCGGTCCCTTTGCCTTGAGACAATCGTTCTCGGCCGGCAGCCGCAATGTCACGTAGATTGTAGCTGCAGGCCTCGAAGAGCCCGCTGGATGTGGTTCGTCTCGGCAATGCCAAATCAAGTCCGCAGGGGATGCGATGAGCAGGCAGTGAATAGCAACCGTGGATGCTTGATCCGTCCACGACAGGTCGCAGGTGAAAGCGTCGAGCTGGCCGGATGTGCCGCCTGCGCATGTCAGGCGAGGCTTCCTTGGCCTGGCGGACGCCGATATTCAGCATGAGTCAGCAAATGATGGATGGCGCGTTTGGTCATTCGCGGGATTGGATTGCTCGTGGAGGGAAATCCAACGCGAGAGGGTGGTGGCTTCAATCTACCGACATGTTCCTATCGACGCGCTCATGTACAGGACTGATCCCTGATGGCCCTGCCTGGGACCGCAAAGATGGTTGGGAGCAGTTCGCCTGTATGACGAACGCGACCGCAAACCCGTCGGACCAAGTTGGTGGCCTTCGAAAGTGCTCCTCAAACATCATTCTCTCCACGGTTAGGATTCAAATGAGGCCTTCTCAAGCGTCGCAAGTTCAACTGGATCGACCTTCGCAGATAGTCTGCGAGTACTTGACTGAGCAAGCGCGAAATCTGTTTGGCCTGCATCCGTTCGCTGCGGAGATGTCTAAACGCCAAGTTGCGAGCTTGCTGCCGGAATACTTGGCGATGTCACAGGCGTTCCCTTACCTGCAGGCAGGCTCGCAAAAGGATCTCATATTTGATGCGATGCGTCGCAACCGAGACCTTCCTAGGGATGTTGAACTAACCAGCGTGGTCGCAAATTTCATCTGTTGGGATGAGACGGGCGGTTATGGCCGGGTTCTGCGAGGCGGCAAGACGGCGCTACCCGATATTCTGGCGACTGAAGATTTCCACTCAAACCTGCTGAGAAAGGATGCATCGCGACTACTCGGTAGAACGATACAGCCGAATTATAGCGCCACAACGAAGCGGTACCTGCATTCCCTCTATGCCGGATTGTCAGCGAAAGATCCGGTCGTGCGCTGCGCCTACATGGTCGCTTTTGAGCTGCATGCTGCGGAAATGATCCAGTCACTGTGGACCACTCTGGTCAAAACCTTTGATGCGCAGTCTGACGATCTGGAGTACTTCCGCACTCATGTCGGCGGCGTGGATCCCGCCGAGAAGTATCACGGAGAAATGACAACCCGGCTCATTCGCGAAGTTGTGCCTGCTGACGGCAATCGTCGTTTTTTGGATGAATTCGATCGAGCCTATCGGCTCAGCTTACAGTGGTGCCGCGATCTGCTGCAAACTGTCTCAATTGAGGAAGATGGTCTTGCGGAGATCGAACATCACGGCGGTTGTCATTGTGGTGCCGTCAAGTTCTACGTCCGAGCGCCGCGAGAGCTCTCCGCAGTTCGATGCAACTGCTCCATCTGCCAAATGTCCGGGTTTCTGCACCTGCTTGTATCCGGCGATAAGCTCAGAATTGAGTGTGGCGAAGAGTTTCTCAATACATATCAATTTAACAAGAATATCGCTCGTCACACGTTTTGCCGGATTTGCGGCGTAAAGCCATTCTATCGACCGCGATCGAACCCCACGGGTTTCAGCGTAAACATTCGGTGCTTGGATAAGAGAACGATCGAAAACATAACAATAGAAGAGTTCGATGGCGAGCATTGGGAGGAAGCGTTCCGCCCGACGCGCGAGGATTGGGAAGCCACCAGTTAAGATCAAACTTGGAGTGAAGTCGCATGGCGCGCGCAATGAACGATAGATCTCGTCTGCTTTCAGAAGAGGCTCTCACCAAATACCGTATAGAGCTATTGGTGAAGGGTACGGTCGTAATCGCCCCTCAGACATTGTTCACCCAAGATGATTTGGCGAGGATCGATCAGCTCCAGATGGAGATTCCCGAAGAAGAGGTGCGGGTGGGAGATGCCGGCGACTCGCACAATGTCTTCGTGAAGCGGGTGAGGGTAGATCCGCCGGGCCGCCCTCCGACCAATGTGCATGGCAAAGCTCCGGGGCAGATCATCGAATTGCTTGAGAGGAAAGACCGCAGCTTTGCGCTGAAGAAGATCTTGGGGGCATCGTCAGATTACGTGATTCGCCGATGCCAAATGCATCGATTGCCTCCCGGTTCGTTCGTTGGCATCCACTTAGACGCTGAGAGCGACCCTGACTTCGAGTACTCCGTGATTGTGCAACTCGCGAGGGATTTTGAGGGGGGTGAGTTCGTGGTCTATCCGAACGCGTACGAACAGCAGGTATTTCGACCGCCGTTTGGGGCCGTGGTTGTCACCACATGTAGGATCCGACATGAGGTGAAGCCTGTGCACGCTGGCGAGCGCCGATCGCTGGTGTACTTCTGTTCAAAACGCGGCGGCGCGAATCGCCGGATCATCGAAAACACTGCTGACGGCCTGTGAGGACCGTTAGCGGAAACGGCTTTCGAACGGGTTGAGGACGCGGGCCAGCTTCTGGCAGACGCTGCCTAATTCGGAAGTTCACGGTTGGTCTACTTCGAGCGAAAAAGGCAACCACTCCCCTGACGTTCCCAGCAGCGGGTGTCAAGCACAGGTTTCGGATACGGGGGGGCTTCGAACGAATGGAGGAGTTTAAGAGGTCTGTGATTTCAGTTGGCCATTGCCAATAACCGGTGCTGCAGATCGCGGGCAGTTGACCTATCGCGCGCGATCACCAGGCACTCCACGGTGCCTGCCTCTTGATCGACGGCAAGCGGGATCACGCCCTCCTTGCGTGTGCCATCGAATAGAAATCCATACCTGACGAAGCGATCAAGCGCGGCCTGGAGAGAACATAATGGAACGTTTCTTACGGAAGAAATGACGTGGCGACTGGAATAATCGATGCCCAGCAGCCGGACGGCAATACTATGTAACACTGACCCTCCGCCCCACCGGCCGTTCGCTTCGTTAAAGAAAAGCCGGCCGTCGCTCGCGAAAATGCCATCAATGTTGATCATTCCGCGATACCCCAAGGTTCGCGCCAGCTCGACAAATCGGTAGGCGTGCGCCTGTGCAGCCAACCATTGCTCATTCGTCAGGTCGCTTGGAAGCTCGAGCCCTGTCCAGATGAGCGCTCGTTCGGATCGGTCTTCGCTGCGACGTAGACGGATGCTTCCACTGTTGATGAAAACGATGGAACCATCCTCCTCTATCTCATACTCAAGATAGAACGGAGCGCGAGCCAAGTGGTACGATTCAATGACCAATGTCTTGCAGGATGCTGTGATCATCTCAGACCAAAGTGCTTGAGGATCAAACGATGGCCAAGCAACCGTTCGGGTATCTCTCGCCCCAGGAAGTGCTCCACTTTCGTTGCCGGTCAGGATAACATTGCCGACTCCGCCCGCTCCATTATCCAACTTGACGATCACGTTGCCGGTCTCTGACCTTAAGGAGGTGACCGCCCTGAATAGTTCGTTTGGGTTTGTGGTCGCGCATCCACTGGGCAGTGGGAGCGCGACACTTGTCGCCAATTGACGGAAGTGGCTCTTGCGGTTCAAGAGATCCGGCCCTCGCTGCAAAGCGAATTCGTCCCCGCTCTGCGGGATGCCAAGCAGCTCCGCCAAGCGCGCTACGCCTTCACTAGAGTAGCAGGCAGATATTCTCCAAGTTGATTTCTGGCGAATATGGCTGTTGAGTCGCTCGACGAAAGCATTGGATAGCAGGGTGCAATCGTTGAGAATCAGCGATTCACGGGCGTCGTCAGGCACAAGCGTCGAGAGACTCGAGGCATCGAAATTGAGCGTCGCGCCGATGAAGGATAGCAGGTCTGCCGGGATTGCTACCGGAGAGACTATTAGGTCACCCTCCTGTGCAAACCAGGCAGACCGGCATGCGGAGTTGGCGGAAAGGGACAGTTGAGTTGCTGTTAGATCGCCACCGGACATTTGAGCTGTCCCGGCATTCATGATTAAGATCCGAGGCAACGACAATCTCCCAGACGCCTGGCGTGATTAAGCATAGACCACCATGCCAGCGACGATGAGTTCGCCGCGACGCATCGTATGGAGGTACCGACCGGAAGGCGGTGTTGCGCTGCCTCGATATCTCCTGTGGTGTAGTCGGGAACTACGGCCAACCAATCCGCGGTTCTCAATCGCTGTCTCCTTCCGGGCTTGACTGCGTATCGAGCTCCTTCAGCATGAAATGCTGGACCTTGCCCAACGCCGTTTTTGGCAGTTCGTGCGTAAATATGATTTCGCGCGGTACCTTAAAACGGGCGAGCTGCGATTGAACATGCGTCAGCAGCGCTTCGGCTGCGATCCGGGACCCGGGTCGCCTGACCACATAGGCGATCGGGACTTCATCCCAGCGTGGGTCCCGTCGACCGACGACGGCGCATTCGGCGACATCCGGATGGCCCATGAGCACACGTTCCACTTCCGCCGGATAGATATTCTCTCCGCCGGAGATAATCAGGTTCTTCTTGCGGTCACGGACCCAAAAATATCCGTCGGCATCGCAGCGGCCGATGTCACCAGTGCGATACCAACCATCACTAAAGGCCTCACGCGTTGCCTGTTGATCGCCCCAATATCCGCAGAAGACGTTGGGTCCACGTATTACGATCTCGCCTGGGGTCCCGGGCGGCAACTTGGTGCCCACATCATCGATGATGGCTGCTTCGCAGCAAAGGCCAGGCAGGCCGCTTGCGCCGTCAGGTGCGAGATCTGCGCCGAGCTTGGTATAGACCGCGATGGGAGAGGTCTCGGTCGCACCATAAACCTGTAAGACTGGCACTCCGCGCCTCGCAAAGCGCTCGACAAGGCGCTGAGGTACCATCGTCGATCCGGTACAGATTGCTTTGAGCGCGGATAAATCCGCGCTTGCCCATCGCGGATGGTCCGTGAGCGCTTGCATCATGGCAGGGACCAGGGCTGCAAGTGTGGGTCGGTCATGCTCGAATGCATCAAACGTTGCCTCTGGCGAAAAGCGGCTTTGGATAGTTACCGTCGCGCCATGATGCAAACCGGGCGTCGTTTGGATATTGAGGCCGCCGACGTGGAAGAGCGGCAAAACAGTCAGGGCGTGATCAGTCGAGGTTAGGTCATGCATGTGCTGACTCATAACCCCGTTCCACAGCAACGCGTCCTGACGCAGCACAGCGCCTTTAGGTCGCCCTGTCGTGCCAGAAGTATAGACGATCAGAACCGGGCAGGACAGATCCGCATCTGGAGTGGGTTCGTCACCACAGCATTCGTCCAGAACGTCGTCCAACTTGCTTCCGCCGGGCGGCGCGAAGTCCAGGCCGACGAGGCAGGTATCGGGAAGTTGCCGCGTCAGAGCCGGCAAGACGGCGTTAAATGCCTGTTCAAGCACGAGCACTTTTGCTCCGGAGTCGGAAAGAATGAAAAGCTGCTCTGCGGCCGCAAGGCGCCAATTCAATGGAACGAGGATTGCGCCGAGCCGCGCGCAGGCATAGAGCAATGTCAGATAATCAGGCCGGTTGAGGCTGAGGATCGCGATCCGGTCACCCCTCTTGATGCCGAGTTGGCGCTTGAGGGCGTAAGAGACACGCCCGATCCGTCGATTGAAGCCCGAGTAGCTCAGAGCGTGTCCCTCGAAACGGAGCGCGGCTTTGTCGGGGGCATACGCAGCGTTGCGCTCAATCAATGTGCAGAGATCCAAACTCATCCTCCGTGAGCTTCGCAAGAGACGCTGGTTCCGATGTAGTTCAGCCGGAGTTCGGATCTACTTCGCCAGACCTCGATTGAGTGCTTCGGGTACCCATTACCCAGGTTACGATCCCGCGGCCCGAGCAGGACGGAGCGGTTCTTGATGGCTGTCATGGGGAGCGAACGATCGACACTGTTCGAGGTATCAGGCACTTGATCCACTTGCTCTGTTTTGCTCGGAAGCAGTCGTGTGCATCTGCCCGTAGTGATAGGTGCACCATGACGACTGTTTCTTGCCTGGTCTTTGACATACAGGCTCGCCGCACATATATGCCGACCTTGGATCTCCATCTTTGAAGCCGACAATGGCTCGGCATTGGCCTTCAATGTGGTCGATCAGCAGGACCTTCCTGACGCCGTCCGGCTCTTTCAACTTGCTGCTCCGCGATATCGCGCCATCTCTTCCGATGCCGCGCCAGTCACGCCGAGCGACACTTGCAGCTCAAGTTTCTTGAAAAGATACGCAGTCGCATGGGCCGTCGCACACTTGCGCGAGGATAAGCTTCCACCAGCATCGGGAAAGTGGTGTGAATCGAACCAAATGCTGGCTCTCCGAGGTGAGTTCGGTGCGGTCGTCTTGCCGTTCGGTTGCAAATGCGGGAAGCGGCGGCGCCCTGCGAGGGCTCGGGATCGAGGTGTACGCCGATCCCTTCCGGCATCACCGTCTCGCTGGCGCCTCGCTTTGGGGCAGCCGCACAGTATTGGTTCTGGAATGCCGGGGCGTTCACAACTACCTGCGAGCCGCGGTACTGCGATCAAGACTCGCTGCATAGCATCTCGACCGATTTGCTGGCGGGAATGAGGATCATGACCAACACTCAGCGTATGTTCTGACGAGGTGAGACATTCGTAATCCTTCACGATTCTGACGGCAGACGAGACACGCGGCGATTTAGGGATCGTACAACTTAACGTTACGTGCGATTCAAGCTCTTTTGGGCAACCCGCGGAGCATGCCAAAGCTCTCAGGTTTGCCGGTAAGGCGCTGCCAAGCGGTGTCGTGTCGACCGCAATTCTGCGCCAGGGTCTGCGTCAGAAAGTCGCTTGAGACGAGGTTCGCAAGCGACGAGGCTGTTGTCGAAAAGCCCGCGCGTTCGCGATCGGGCATCCGTCGTCTTCGCAGCCATAGCGGATGTAACGTCCGCTGTGCCTTATTGAATGCTTCACTGCGCATCTGTCGGGCGCTGACGCGGCAAGCCCAGGGCGAGATCCGACGATTGTGTTCGACAAGCCGGCCTGATGGTAGCTGACCCCTTTGCGCCGTTCGAGCGAGCCGCGCGATTGTGCGAGCGTGCCGTCATCTGGTGCACGTCGCGGTCGTCGGCTCCACTGGAGCGAAGATCATTGCAGCGTCTGATAGAGGCGATAGAGGAGCCGGGCGCGCGGCTCGATCGACGAAATGTAGAGTTGCTCATAATGCGTATGGGCGCCCTTGCCGTCGACGCCGAGACCGTCGAGGGTTGCGGTATGCGGCGCGGTGAAATTGCCGTCAGAGCCGCCACCGCTGAATACATCGAGCAGCTTGAAGCCGAGCTCGGCAGCAAGGCTTCTGGCGTGTTCGTAAAGTGCGGCGCCGGCGTTGCGCTTTTCGTACGGTGGCCGGTTCAATCCGCCGATAACCTTCACGGTGACACCATGGGTACGTGAGGTGACGCCGAGGATCTTCGGAACCAACTCGTCGGCGTCAGCCATGGTCGGCACCCGCATATCGACTTCCGCATAGGCTTCCTCGGCGATCACGTTGGACTTGCTGCCGCCACGGACGACGCCGACATTGACGGTGACGCCACGCTTAAAATCGTTCATCGCCTCCAGTGTCTGGATCACATTGCCAAGTTCCCGGATCGCGCTGCAGCCATCTTCGGGGCGCGCACCGGCGTGGGCCGGCGTGCCCTTGACGAAGACCTCAAAGCGCGCAACGCCTTTGCGTCCGGTGACGATCTTGCCGCCCTCGCGCGCGGGTTCGGTCACCAGCACATACTTGGCCTTGCGGCCCTCGGCCTCGATCAATGCCCGCGAGGTCGGGCTACCGATTTCTTCGTCCGATACGTAAAGTTGGGTGACGCCGAGCGGAGGGCGGACATCATCGGCGCAAACCTGCCGGAACGCGTGATACGCGAGATAGGCACCACCCTTCATGTCATAAATGCCGGGGCCGAATGCCCTGTTGCCCTCGACTTTGAACGGCAGGCGCTCGATGAACCCCATCGGATGAACTGTGTCGAGATGGCTCAGCACGAGAATGCCCGGTACGCCTTGGCCCCAGGACGAGCGTGTGACCAAATGATCGCCGCAGCCGTCGCGTCCCGCAACGCGGTCGACGCTGACTGACAAGTCACGATAGCCCGACGCGACGAGATCAGCCAGTTTATTGACCTGGTCCGGCCGTTCCGTTGGTGACTCGATCTCGACCCAGCGGCGGATGCCGTCGAGAATCACCGCGGCTTCGAATGGGTTGCTGGACATAGATCTGACGCCCTTTGAGTTCGACCTTCATCGTTCGCAGAAAATCGTGATAGGATCCATTTGATCGCATCATGATCTAACGCGAAGACCTTCAGAGTCGCCAACGTTGTGGGTCAGCTGGGCCTCTGAAGTCTAAGTCTTGCCGCAGGCAATGATGCTACGCGGGTTGAAATAAACAGCTACCAAACTTGGTAGGCTCCAACATGCAAGCTCGAGAGCCGTTGCTGTCTCGTGAACTGTAGCTGTTCTGATCAATTCCTCCGATAGCTGCGCAGCTTGCATTCCCAATACTCTTCCGCGAGGATGTCTGCGCGCACTGGCCTTGAACACGTCGATGCCAAGGCCGGCGACAAGATCAGTGGCGTCTTCCGGCGCGCATGCCGACGCAAAATAGCGGCTCGGTTCGCCATCGAGCAATCTCGTGAGTTCGTGCTCGAGGTGGAACCCGGCGTCGAGCGTTTTTATACTCACTTCGCAAGATGAGTATAATCCCGGTTAACCTCGGCTTGGGGGGCGAATCAGCGCGCCCGATTCCGACCTCTTGTGCCAAGCCTGCCTCGGGCGCGTTGTTCGCATCAATAGGTCGTCCAGCTTGAGCGGGTAGCTCACCTTTTGTGCTGGCGCGGGGATCGCGGCTCGCGGGAAAATACGATAGGTGCCTTCGTGACGCAGATCATGAAAATGCAGGTCATCGATTTTTAACACGTGCAGGCGCGCGTGAACGCCGCAAAGGGAAATCGCACTCAATCAAGCAGCAGGGTTCGAAGCGCGCCCCGGAAGTTGATCAATGGATTGCCGTGGCCGACCCGGGTCGCGACAATTCGTCCGATAAAGATGGTATGTGTGCCAATCACCTTGTGGTCGTACAGGACGCATTCGAGCGCACAAAACGCGTTTGGCAATAGCGGTACATCGAAGATGCCCTGTTTCCAGGGCGCGGTATCGAAGCGATGAACACCTTTCGCACCCTCCTGACCGCCAAAACGTAGCGCAAGGTCCTCCTGGTTGCTGCGCAGAAGACTGACTCCAAATCTGCGACTGGCGAGTATCCCGTCATGCGTCTCGGAGCCGACTTTTATGCCAACGAGTAGGCACGGGGGCTCCATGCAAATGGAGGTCACCGAACTAACCGTCAGTCCACGTCGTTCGGCGGCCTTTCCGGTCGCCACGATGGCGACACCGCTCGCCAGATTTCGCATGGCCTGACGGAACTCGGTCGCTTGGACAGATGGAATATCACGAATCCTAGGAGGGGACGGGTAGCTCATGACCTGCCTCTGGAGTTTTACTCCAATTCTGGTGTCTCCGTTACGCGCGGATGACCTTGATTCCTTTGCGCCTGCTATCGGGCGCACGGTGTCGCATTGCGCAACCAATGGCTGCCCCTCTCACCGAGCATCTCAGCGCGAGGAAGTTTCCTGCTTGGGAGTGCCCTGTTGATGGACGTGTCAGCGGCGATCCTGCCCGCTGCGTCGATCGCGACGGGGAACAGTCCGGCCGGAGTTTTTTTCGCATGTAGCAGCATAGGCACGCTAATTTACTCTCAACAGAGCACGCTTTTTCGCATCGAGAAGATGCCCATCGAGCGTCGCGTGCAGCGCACCTCGTAGCTCCGGCGGAATCGAGCCGTCTGTGTCGATCAATTCCCGAAACTTTCGAATGATGTGTTCTATCGTTGCAATAGATCCGAGTGTTTCCATATCCTGTGAGGACATTTCCCGATGATCTCCTTTTGCGCAGCGCACGAGCGCTTCGTCGCGGTCCCCGACTTCAACTGTGTGCCGCAACAGGCTCTTGCCGATAAAGAAGGGGACTCTCGCGCCGTGTGGTTAAGGCGAATTGTTTGATCAGTACGCGGATAGATGGCAACAACGTCTTCGAAAGCTCGCAGAAGCAGCGCGCGTTTGCGCCTGCTGTCCCTTCGCACTTGTGAGCATTGGTCTTGATCAGAATGTTGGAACATCGACCAACTCGGCTGTCACGCATTGGAAACCGTGATCAGTCGCTTCAGTCGGGCGGCCGCGGCGCCGCGATGAAGCGAATCTCTCCCAAGTGCAACGCCTTCCTGCAGCGTCGAGGCCCGGCCGGCTACAATAAAAGCCGCCGCCGCATTCAAAAGCGCGGCGTCGCGAAATCGACTTGGTGCACCATCGAGCATGCCCTGGAGCGCGTCGGCATCGCCGCCGTCCAGCGCCTCTTTGCGGCAGCGGCGGAGACCGGCTTCTTCCGGCGTCACTTCGAAGGTGCGGATTGTACCCGCCTCTAGGGCTGCAACAAAGGTTTGGCCGGTAAGGGTAATTTCGTCGAGTCCGTCCGAGCCATGAACCACCCATACCGATTCCGCACCAAGATTCTTCAATACATACGCCAAAGGCTGGACCCATTCGCGAGAGAATACTCCGATCATCTGCCGCTTGACTCTGGCCGGATTGGACAGAGGTCCGATTAGATTGAAAATCGTGTGGGTCCCAAGTGCGGTCCGAATCTGGCCAACGCGCTGCATCGCCGGATAATGGGGCGCCGCAAACATGAAGCCGATGCCAGCTTCGTGCACGCAACGCGCAACCGCCTCAGGCTCAAGGTCGATCTTCACGCCGAGGCGCGCCAACACGTCTGCGGCACACGAACCTGAGGACACATCGCGGTTGGCGGTCTTGACAACAGGAACGCCGGCCCCGGCAACAATAAAGGAGGCGCATGTCGACACGTTAACCGACCACATGGGGCCTTCGCTCGTGCCAGTGATATCGATGGGATCGCATGCCGCCTCGACCCGCGGCATTCTATCCCGAATCGCCGAGGCTGCACCGGTAACTTCTTCGACCGTTTCGCCGCGAACCCGCATTCCCATCAACAAGCCGCCGATCTGCGATGGGGTCGCGTGTCCCGACATCATGCTGTCGAAGGCTAACGCGGTTTCCTCACGCGTCAGAGTGGCGCCGCTGGCAACTTTGCCAATGATCGATTTGAGCGCTTCCATCGAACTTTCCACGATCCCTGTCCAAAGCTGAGGCTCGTCCGTTCAACGGGGGGGGCGTTGAAGAGACGTGACATTGGTGCATCGAAGCAGCTGCCTGCCTCCTGGGCGGCTGATACTTCATTGGCCCGTGCGTATCGGTTGGTTGGGCGCGGGCCCCTGGGTGAGGCTACAACCTGACGCTACGTGAGGGTCAAGCTCTCCATCTTATGGTGCTGTCAGGACAGCTCATCGGCCGATCAGAATAGTGCAGGCGCGTGGACGCCAGCGCCAACGTAAATGTCTCGCGCCGGTGGTTGCCGCGGCTGTCTCTTGATCACGGTGTTCCGATCCGGTCCACGGAAGCGTTCGGCCTGCGCGCGCCGCGTCGTCGAGCGTTGAAGCCGGCTTCCATTACCTGTTTGGGGTCGAAGCCCGATCTTATGGCTACCAGAAGGTAGCCGGCCAGATTGCAGGTGAAGGTGCACAGAACGTCACGTACACCATGCTCTACTGCTTTCACGGATTGGCTGTCATCGAACTCTACCTGCTGACGGTTGCGCAAGGTGGTTTATCTCAAGCTGCATCTCGTGTTCGGTCCTGCGTTACAGCCGGAACACGCCATACTGCGGCGCATCGATCGGCGCATTGAGCGAAGCGCTCAATGCAATTGCGAGGGCGGTTCTGGTGTCGACAGGATCCAGGATGCCGTCGTCCCAGATTTCGGAGGTCGCATAATAGGCGCTCGATCGTTCGTGATATTCTTCAAGAATTGGCTCTCGAATGGCTGCCAGTTCCTGCTCGGAGAGGCGTCCGCCCGCGCGAGCCAACTGTCGTGCCTTGACGTGGGTGAGAACGCCTGCGGCCTGCTCAGCGCCCATCGCGGATATCTGAGAATTAGGCCAGCTGAACACAAATCGAGGATCAAACGCGCGTCCCGACATAGCGTAAGTGCCCGCGCCGTGCGAGCTATTGCAAACAATCGTAAACTTTGGAACGGACGCTCCGGACACAGCCATGATCAGCTTAGCGCCGTCCTTGGTGATCCCACGCCGCTCATATTCGCGGCCAACCATGAAGCCCGTGACATTCTGCAGGAAGAGCAGGGGCGTCCGATTCTTGTCGCATAATTGGATGAAATGAGCACCCTTCAGCGAGCTATCGCTGAACAGCACGCCATTGTTGGCAAGGATCCCGACTTGATATCCATGAAGCCGCGCAAAGCCACACACAAGTGACGTGCCATAACGCGGCTGATACTCATGAAATCGGCTGCCATCGACCAGACGAGCGATGATCTCTCGCATGTCGAACTGCGCTCGGGCATCCTTTGGAATGATACCGTAGAGTTCGCAAGCACTGTAAGCGGGCGGCTCAGGAGCCACTCGATCGATCCAAGTTTTCGCCGGTTGGCGGAACCGAGCGACGACGTCGCGGGCAATCGCAATTGCATGCATCTCAGAGCTTGCGACGTAATCACTGGTGCCCGACACGTTGGTATGCATGAGGGCGCCGCCCAAATCTTCGGCCGACACGTGTTCCCCGGTGGCAGCCTTTACGACCGGGGGGCCGCCGAGAAAAATCGCCCCCGTACCTTCGACCATAATGTTGTATTCACTAAGCGCGGGGACGTAGGCCCCTGCCGCGGTGCAGTGGCCCATGACGATGGCGACCTGCGGCACTCCCATCTTCGAGAGAATGGATTGATTCCGGAGTATTCGACCAGCGTGGTAGCGATCCGCAAAGAATTCTGCCTGCAAAGGCAGGAACCCGCCCGCGCAGTCGCACAGATGAACCACCGGCAGACGGTTTTCGATGGCGATATCCAGGGCCCGCACAATCTTCTTGACTGAGAGCGGATACCATGCACCGCTTTTCACGCTGGCATCGTCGGCATGAACAATCACCTCCCGACCCGCTACAATGCCGATGCCGACGACCTGCGCGGCGCTGGGCACCTCGCCATCATACGCCTTGTTGGCGGCCAGCGTGGAAAGCTCTAGGAACGGAGTTTCCGGGTCGAGCAAGGCTGCGAGCCGTTCGCGAACAAACAGTTTGTTCTGTCGACGCAGTCGCTCGAAATCCCGTTCTGGCCGATGGAAGCGGGCAGCGCGTTGCCGTTCCTTCAATTCGGCCGCAAGCTGTCTGTTGTGGCAATCGTTGCGGCGAAACGCTTGCGAGTTAACGTCCGCTACGGAACCGATCCGCTGCATTTCAGCGCCCTTCTTCGGAGAGCGTGACCAGCTCAGCGTCATGCTCGAAGCTTTCGCCTTCCTTGACGTGAATTCGATCGACGATGCCGTCCTGCGGTGAGCGTATGATCGTCTGCAGCTTCATGCTCTCAATCATCATCAGTGCCATTCCCGCCGAGACTGATTGGCCAGGCGAAACGGTAGTCGCAACAACTACGCCAGGCATCGGCGCACGGGCGATTAGCAGGCGTGTTTCGTCATTCGCGGAAGTGAGCGCTCGCAATGGGTCATTGTAGCGCACAATGCGGCTTCTGCCGCGTATATGCAGATGAATCAGGTCGCCATCGATAGCAAACCTGACCGGTTCGCTTTCCCCGGCAATGGTCAGGATGCCACTACTCTCACCGTGATGCGTGAACGCGACGGGGGCAATCACTTGGTCGCGCAAATGAAGCCGGTAACCCTGCTGGCTGGTTGAAAGCCATAGCCTATGGTCTACGCGGTCGACCTCGAATGAGTGATACACGTCAATTTCTCCAGCTGCCAAATGCTGCGTGAAGCTCGGGCACGGCGTCAGCGGAAGCACGCACCGGTCTCGTCAGGAGAGCGGCGGATGCCAGGAACGCAGACAATCCGGTAGCAAAATTGTCGGTTGCAAGATGCGGGTTTTCTTCAAGGTATCCCGTATGGAACTGACCGCCGAGAAATGCCTCGTCAGCTAGGATCCGGGCGAGCAAGCTGGCATTGGTCTCACACCCAAGTAGAACAAGTTCTCGAACCGCACGATGGGCTTTCATAGCAGCCTCTATGCGGCTTGGGGCATGCACGATAATCTTTGCAAGCATCGGATCGAACGCCGCCGTGATGTGCTGACCTCGCATGATGCCGCTGTCGATCCGTACGCCGTCCGGATACTCGAGAAGAAGTACTTTGCCAGTGGTTGGAACGTATCCGCGTTCGGGGGCCTCCGCGTACAGCCTGAGCTCGATCGCATGCCCGTTCGAAGCAATATCGGATTGCGCAAGCGCAAGTTCGCGGCCGGCTGCGGCATAAACCTGTTCGGCGATCAGGTCGACACCAGTGACCATCTCGGTCACTGGATGCTCGACTTGAAGGCGGGTATTCATTTCGAGAAAGTAGAAGTCGCCTTCGCTGAGGATGAACTCGACCGTTCCAGCATTTTGATATTGCGCCGCACGGGCGATGCCGACCGCGGCTTCGCAAATCCGTGTCCGCAATTGTGGTGATAACGCGGGCGAGGGCGTCTCTTCTATGATCTTCTGGAAGCGGCGCTGCACTGAACACTCGCGCTCGAAGAGATGGACTAGGTTACCGAAGGCGTCACCCAACACCTGTACTTCGATGTGCCGCGGGATTTCGAGATATCGTTCGACATAAAGTCGGCCATTTCCAAAGTAGCAACGCGCTTCACTGCGCGCCTGCTCGATGGCTGCTTCCAATGCATTTGGGTCGCGGACAATTCGCATGCCCTTGCCCCCACCGCCCCCCGTCGGCTTAACCAGCAAAGGAAATCCAACAGCTTGCGCTCTCGAAACGAATGTCGTCGGATCATCTTCTTCGATGGCGCAGGGAAGGACTGGAAAGCCGTTGCGCTGAACGAAGTTGCGGGCCCGGATCTTGTCCCCCATGAGTTCGATGGCTTCCGGAGCAGGCCCGATGAAGGTAATGCCTGCCTTGATCACCTCCCTGGCGAACTCCGCACTCTCGGAAAGCAATCCATATCCTGGATGCAGCGCCCCGGCGTTCGCCTTGCGAGCGGCAGCTATGATCTGCGCAATGTCCAAATAGCTCGCCACCGGCGTGCGGCCACTGATCGGAATTGCCAAGTCGGCCATGGAGACGGCCGGGGTCAGGGCGTCTACCTCGTGGTAGGCAATTGCAGAACGGAGTCCAAGCTTCCGCAGCGTTTTGATGATTCGTGCAGCTATCTCGCCCCTATTGGCGATTAGAACCGTATCGAAGTGTAATTTGTGCATTCGCCTATCCGGACAAGCACTGTGGGCCAGAGCTTCTGTCAGTTGTGACCGATTGGTACCACTCTCGACGGCCCGCGCTTGATCGCTTGCCTTGGTGGAAGAACAGGCTTGATCCATTTTTGAATGTGAACTGGCACGCTCACGGCCGGCGATCCCTCACTTTGAGTCACTGTTCTTCTTGCCAGTATCTCGAACGGAGATCACGTAGCGACACTGCTGGCTGAGGCTCGCTTGCTTTGATCGGAGACAAGACATAATGGCGGCACGATCAGGTATGTGGCTGCTGCACAGGCGGAACACGTCCTCCATGCAAGCCTCCTTCTCCTCCGCGGTCGGCGCTTGGTCGCGCGCATTCACCTGTCCGGGGATTGCGGCTGTCATTGCGACAGCAAGAGCGATAGCGCGGTAGTTGGCATTGAGAAGCGAAGCCAAACGGAGTCGTTGGTTTTGACTCATGATATCCTTTCAAGCCGGTGGTGCAGTGGTTGTTATTTGGCGCCAAACGCAAGATGACCTGACGACCGGAAAATGGGCCCGGGCGCGCAGTTCGCATTATCTGTCAGGAAGCGTCGAGATTGTCGAAGGTGGCCCTCACTTGTCTAGGATCGTACAATCTGACGCAACGAGCGATTCAAGCCCCTTTGTGGGCCCAATCGCCTGTAGATGTTTGGAATGTGCATATTCCGTCTTAGCGACGCCTGCGCGAGGGAGTTCGGATGGACCAGTGCACACAGTATTGCTGTGCGGCGGCTGCGAATGGTACCGTGGCGTAGCTAACGAGATGAGCCTCGCTGTTACGTAATTGTACGTAGCGCGGTTGTCGCATTTCTTTGATCTGAGAATTGCATGCTCACCGCCATGAATCCAAAAAGTAAACTCTACGAGCCCAATCACTGGCGAGGCCGTGCGGAAGCAACGCGAAAGAAGGCGGAAGCACTCGCTTACGGCAAATTAAGAGATAGGCTTCTTAAGATTGCCATCGAATACGACAAGCTGGCTCTGCGTGCCCAAGATTGGCAGGCGAGCCAAAACGAGAACGATGCGTTGTCCGACTATGAGTTGTGAGGGCTGGCCGCGCTTCGGCAAAGCGCGCGCGCACATTCCGGCTCGCAGTTTCTTTTGTGGAGCAAAGGTCGCTCAGTGCGCTCGGCGCGGCCAAGTCTATTGCAAGTCTGTATACGGGGTGAGCCGCGCCGTTCGGCGGGGCGATGGATCTCGGGGGAGAGGGACGAGGTGGCCGCGCGCAATATGGTGGTATGACGGCCTGCTCCTGTTGCGATGGGGTCGGGGCGCTGGCGAGGCTGGCGACGCGATCCCTGTCGCCATCCTTGCGCAAGCGTCACAAAGCACGTTTCCGGCCTTAGTTGCGCATCTGGGCGCGGGTAGTAGTCGATGTCAGTCGGCATGTTGGCGGGTCATGTCAGTCCGCCGATTCGCGGCGTTGTCCTGTTATCCCCGCCTGTTTCGTTTGCGTCGCGAGAGAGCCGCATGTCGTGTCTAGGTAGTCCGCCAGTTGTTGACTTGAACCAAGTCAAAGAAAGAGATCGCCACTGCCAGACTGGCGGTGGTGCGCCTGCTTCATCCTCAGCACGATTCGATCGGAACAGTCGCGGCATACGAGTGGTCGAGAAGCGCTCGTGTGCCGCACTATTTGTCAAGACATCGCCGTCGATTCTGTATCGCTCATAGGAGCGATGCGACGATCCAGCAAATGCCGGCCCAGAGCAGCGCGTTTAGGAACAACCCAAGCAGTGGCCACAGGTTCCATTTCGTTTGCGTCGGCCAAGATCCGCAATCAGCGCCGTAATGCTTGATCATGGGGTGCTTTGGTGTGCGCCAGTGCATCATTCATCCCACGATGCGCTGGCCCACGGAAGCGGGCGCGCGTTTGGGTGTCTCGTATCACTCATGAGTTTCGCGGTCTTCCTTCAAGGCTTGAGTGTCAGAATTCCGTTCGTATCGTCGCTCAGCCGAAAGCCCTGCGAATTGCCGGCCTGCTTAGCGCTGCAGCGTTCCGGGCAGCCGAAACGGCCATCGTGGATTATGGCGCGTCCTGTTCGCTTCGTTTTCTTGACCGCTGCAATCAGCATGCCACGAACGGAGATGTACCGGCGCCGCTTTGACAAAGGAAAAATGCGATTTGTCGAGTTCAGCGCCGTGGTCTAGCTGCCCTTAGTCGAATTCGCGACACCGATGTCTGAAAGCCAACGCCAGTAGGTGCGTCGTCAGCGACACAGGCGACAAGCGGTCCGAAAGATCGCCGTTGATCGCGATTGAGTCTGAGGCAGTAAGCCAAGCTAGCCTCCTTCCCTGACCGCTAGCTGACGAAGAGCTGCTGAGATGGAAGAAGAATGATGAGATGTTGGCAGCTCACTCAATGACATGTTGGCTCAGCTGCGGCTCCGATGCGAGCTAGTTCGAGTTTACGCTCTTACAGCCTGATCATGGTCACATAGATGACGCATTGGCACTGTTTCAAACCACGAGAAGCGAGTGCTGCGAGCTATCGAAGACCCACATGACGGCGCGGACCGAGGCGCCGTCCCTTTCGAATCATAGTGGCGGCAGCGCTCGCGGTTTTCGCGCCATAATGGAATCTACAAGCAGGTATCACATGCGATCAAATGGAGCCGCCGGGATGACGATCGGTCCATCGTCGATGAGTTGATGGGCCATGATCGGGCTCGACCCATTTCATATGGTCAAGCACATCACCAGCTGATCTGCACGGGCAGGGCAATGAATACTTGTTTGGACGTGCTAAGGCTCAAGAGCTGATCTGCCTGCAGGTCGGCGCTGTTCGGCGATGAGAGTCCAAGCCTGCCAGCATAGATGAGCAAGATGGCCCACGCGAGGATCGACGTGGTGACGAAGTCGTCCACCGGGTCCGCCCGTCGGGTCAACCATGGGTGTGTAACTGGCCGATTCGTATCGAGCGGATCGTGCGCGCCTTGCGATCAAGGGGGCGATGAGCGTGTCCGTCGTGTCCTCAAACACGATGTGAGCGTTCGAAAACCAAGAATTAGGAGAGCAAGTGATGATGGACATCAGCGTATTTCTCAGCAGATGGTTCGCTGAAGAGTGGTTTTGGAATGCCGGGGTGAGGACCGAGCTGGCGCCGATTGATCAGTTGCCCGACAACGTCATCTACGTCGACTTCAAAGCGATCCGCGAGGCAAAGGAGGGGACGTGCGAGCGCAGATCATAGAGAAGCTTGAGGCTGGCCGGGTAAAATACGGCCAGTTCGCCAGCGTTCCTGGATCAGGCCCTTGCGGCCTGTTTCTTGTGCAGGGTCCCTGCGGGTGTGAACTCAAGATCAGTGGATTAGTTCGTCCTAGCTGGGAGCACGTCGCTGTCTCGACGGCGCGGCGTTGTCCAAACTGGGAAGAGATGTGCTTCGTAAAAGACCTGTTTTGGGATGAAGAGGAATGCGTGATGCAATTGCATCCGCCTCTTTCGCAATATGTGAATAACAGCCGGTATTGCCTGCATCTATGGAGACCCACTGATCGAGACATCCCGACGCCACCGCCGAGCTTCGTGGGCATTGTTGGGCTAAGACCGTCCGACGCGGCAATGTTGTTTGCACGGATGAGTGCGACAGCATGACGAGTTGCATCAACAATGTCCGCGCAGAAGCGGGCGCTTGGTTAGCGCAGAAACGTCGTTCTGCGCCGCCGGAAGGCAGCGCGATTGCCGAACATGTCGGGCTTTTCTGCCAGTTGCAACGTGCCGGGGGGCAGCCGGAAATCCTGCTGCCGCACAGGTGGTCATTAAAGTGTACTGAATCGGCAAGATTTGCCTCATATGCATCACCGCAGCTACTTTCATCGTGGGCGTGTTGGGATTCGAATTAGTTTTTGGGGGTGTTCAAGCCAGTGCTTGTGGAAAGGCGCGTTGAACCTAGGGGTACGAGCAACAGCGGAAGTCGTATCGAGGGCGGGCACCACTTCAAGCGGAACCACGTGCTCTGCAGTCCCAGCCACCCGCCCGGAACAGAGCTGGCGATCAAAACGGTGTGCCTCCAATAGGGGACATGAACGATAACGATTCCAAGCTTGTCGGCTCGACAGCTCGCCGTCAGCTTGCGGCAATATCCTTCAGAGGCAGAGCATGAGCATCCCGCACTCGCTCTGAGGAAACGTGCGCTTAAGAGGCAGGTGAGCCATCATGTATAATCGAGTGAGCGGACAATCCATAGCTTCCAATCGGGCTGATCAATCGGGGCAGTCGATGGACAGTGGCAGCTTTGCGCAAGCACTTACGGAATGCGCGCAACAGGAGAGCCTGTCAGATGGTGAGTCGTTCGACCAAATGGGGGGCTGCTGCAGCAGGCCAGACGCAAACGGTTACAGTCCAGAGCCCTCCGACTCCAGCACATCCTCTCTGTCCTCCGATTCCAATCCATCCTCTCCAGCAAGGCCGATCCGTGCCCTGTTCGATTACAGGACTGCTGAATTGCCTGAGGCCAATGTTAACGGTATCTGCCTTGGGTTGGCCGCGGAGTGGCTGCTCGATCTCAATAGTAGCCCCTCATCCCGAATGAGTGCGCTGCAGCCGGGTGCTCAAAACCATGCCTCGGCGGCCGTGCGGCAGAAGCAGTATGAAGATGCCAAGACTGAGTTACGAAACGCTGGGGCAGGAGGTTCTCATGACTTTCAGGCAAGAGGCAAAATGTTGAGTGATGCGGGTTTGCATCCATCCAACGAACAGACACGATATAGGTTTGGCTCATCTTCGCGCATTAACAAGATAGTGAACGAAATCACGGCCGATCCATCGGTGTACGTGCTCAGCTTGCGTTTCGCAGCAGGTGGCAGACACTCAATCGCGACGTCGACATCGAATGGAATGACGACCCTCTTTGATCCTAATTATGGGGAGTTTACTGTTCGCTCAGATCAGATGGGTGAGGTGTTCAAAAGTCTTGCCGAGCGCTACAGGAACCCGAACCAACGTGATATATCGACCGTTGTCACGCAAAGGGTCGCCTGAGCGTTCGGGGCTTTCACCAACTCTGCCGAGATCTCCGTCTTTCCCGGCGCGGAAACGATGGAGACCTGAGAATCAGGACGTCGCGATTAGGGGTAACCGGATGTGGGCTCCGAGTCTGCCGCTTCAGCATACGGCAACGTGCTGAGATGAAGCCACGCTGACGGTGTGGAGATGTTAGAGGTTCGCTTGATGAGGGGCCGATCTCGTCGAGCGAGAACTTGTGCATTCTTTGCGTGCGGGCGTTGATAGCGGCAATGCGGGCGGAATGTGAGGAGCTTTGCGACAGCGTCATATGCTGGCGCGGGTGCGGTTGACCCGCGATCTGGATTGTCCATCAGCGCTGCATGCCAGCATTTGTCTGAGCGTGTTGAGCACCAGATTGCGAACGAACCCCGCCCTAGATCATCTGCAGTTTCATTACGTCCATGTGAAGGGGCTGGCGAGCGTCATCATCGAGAATTCGTGCTCCGGCACGCCGTGAAGCATTCGGATAGTTTTACGACCTGGAGCCGCGGACGTCTTCGGCAGCAACCGTCAGGTCGCCGTGGCCTCTGGTGTGAAGGCGCATTCCGTTTTGAGAAACCATAGATGGCCTGGCACTCCGCCTCGTGTGTCAGGTGCCGATCGACGAAAGTCAGAGACTTCTCTAACCCGTGCCGGATGCAGCTGGCACTGTCTTGCTTGCTTATCCATAGCGGCCATTTGCCAAGCGTGACCAATCTGCCTCTGTTCGCAGGCGCAGCAACCAGTGGCTGTCCCAGCCCCTTGGCGGGGCGCATCGAGGTCGGACTCTATCGTCCATCACTCGGTTTAGCGCTCGGCGGTCGACCGGCAGGAGGCTTCCCTAAACGGCTAAGTGCTGCCGGGAGAAGGCGCGCGACCTGCAGCGGCCGGCCGAAAAGGCTGACGCGCGGAACATTCAGAAGAGTCGATTTGCCAGAACGATGTCGCGGAGGATAGCGGCAAATCGAGCGGCGGTCGCTTTGCCCCGCAGTCCAATAGACAGACTGAGCGTCAGATCGGCGTCCCAGCCTCGTCAGAAGCCAAGTGTACCGTCGAGGGAAAATCGATCTGCTTCAAGCTCGGCTGATTGGTCCAGATATATCGTCGCCAAAGCTCCGTTCCGAGCATTCTCGGCGACGGGGTGGACAACATCTCAGGGTCAGTAGCGGCTAGCGGCGCTGCGCTTGTTCGGAAAGGGAGGCCTCGCGAGATGCCGCTCAGAACCGGCTTGCTGCGCCCTGGGCGTTTCGCGATGATGGCAACCCAGGCACGCATCAACATCTTTCGACGGGCCTTCTCAATCGTACAACGCCGGCTAAGCGGTGTATCCAGTGATCCTTTACAGACCAGCGCCTGGCACTCGTTCCGTTCGGAAGGTGTGGGCTGTGGCTCGTTTGCACTAGGCGCGGATCTGTAGGAACGTTAGAGATCTTCGTCAGCGAGGCGCGATGGGTGGCGTTGGATATCAGGTTTATTCGAAAAGCGGCAACGGTGCTATCCGGGTCGTCGTTTCCTCCGCAAAGCAAGCTCTCGCCAAGGCAAATGAACTCGCCGAATCTGGAAACGAGATCTTGATCAAGGACCTTGCCGGCAGGGTCCTCGACACGGCGACGATCGTTGAACTCGCCGCGTGCGAATAGATTGCTTGTCCCGGCATCGGTGGTTCGGCGGCTATGAGACAAAGCTGTTCGTTCCACCAATTCGTGGGAACGCCTGTGGACCGGAAGGATCGGAACCTCTTCGCCAACGCTTCAATCTCGGGCCGATTGGTCAATGACGGCAGCTCGGTCTGGAAATCGAGAACCGCTCAATCCGCCAGCCGGGTGGAACCAGACTGTTGACAACAGAAGCTTGCTCCGCCGTATCTCGCGAGCCGTCCGAAATTGGCGACGCCCGGGCGCACGGATTGAAGAGGTTCTTGAGCGATCGGCCTTGAGCCATCGTTCACGACGACGAGACGACCGTTTGACGGGCCCCAGCCTTCCTGTCGTCGTGCGGCGACTCAGAACGTCCAATCACGACATGGCTTTCCTGTGCAGCGGCAGAGTGAATTGAAGCGTCGCAGCCGGCTCCGACTTGCGGGCAAATGACAGACGCCCTCCGTGAGCCTCCATGATTGAACGGCAGATCCAAAGTCCCATTCCAGACCGCTTGATTTAGTGGTGAAGAAGGGATCCAAGACACGGTCCGTATCATCCTCAGCGATTCCGACGCCACAATCAGCCACACTAAGCTGCACGTATTCTGTACTGTGGCTGAATGAGCGAATGACGGGATAGATCAGATCGCGAAACGGAAGATGTGCAGCTAACGTTGCTCGATGCTGCTGCCATTTCTGGGGTTCTGCCTCGACATCGCACGCAACGTCCCAACGAGCCAGGCCAATGAGCTCGGCCGCCCAGAGGCCTGCAGCGCTCGCGTGTTCCGAAAGACGGGTGCACAGGTGATCCGGCCCGGTATCCCGAGCCAGTCCGAGGCCGTTTCGGCGTAGTAGCGAACTCGCTGCTCGCTTTCCTGCAGTGCTGCAAGAGTGTTTTCCAACCGCTGCCTGGCCGCGTATTGTTCGGTGACATCCACATCCGTTCCAATGATCTCGCTGACCTCTCGGTCGCTACCAACCACGGCATATGCAACAGAATGTATGCGCCTCAGCGCTATCGATCCCGGATCAAGGCCCCCGCCTAAACCAGGGATTGCGCGGAATGTTTAGGATGGCACCTCGGCCCGTTGTGCAGGCGTACCCCAGGTTAATTTAATGGTGAGCGATTAGCTGTGACGCGTTGATCCGCGGAAACAAGCTATGTCCGGACTGGTCGCCACCCCAAGTCGTCGGCATCACCAGCTGGCTGCAATGGTCGCAAAAAATGAAACTTATCTGCCTACGACCGCTCTCATCCGGCTTTACCGGCCCACTTGTGAGATTCGTGACCAATGTCGGAAAGTTGACGAACGGGAGGCTCTGACAAGCCCAAGAAGCACGCATTTTCAGTTGGCGCGCCGTTTGCTTCGTTCACGGCGTCAGAACTGATCGCATCCAAGCAGCGGTTGGTCAGGAGGTTACCTATGTTGCGAGCTGAGGTAGAGCGATACGTCGAGTATCCCGCGAAACAGCGTCGTCTGCTCTAAAATCTCAAACAGTACGCTGCAGGTCTTCGACGTATGGAGCCCAGTTTGAAATACGCAGCCGGACTGCGTCCATAACCCCTAAGCCGCATGCGTTTTCGCGCCCTAGCGGCGATGTCTGGCACCTGTTTGGATGTTTCCAGAAATGTGTTCATAGAAGTCACTGTGCAGCTATGAAAAAAAGTCCAACGATCTCGCGGATAAATGTAGCGAATACGCATCCCGTTGATGTGTATATATCTCCCGTCAACTTGACCGCCAATGGCAGAGCACATCTGGGGCATGCCGCTGGGCCATATCTCAGAATGGATGTTGTACAGAAGCACCTGAAGAGGGCGGGGCATCATGTCCGTTCTGGACTGACGACTGACGGTTTCGAGAACCATGTCCTGGTCCGAGCGGCTCTTGAGAACATTGACCCGTCAGCCTTGGCACATGGCTTCCATATCAGAATTGTTGAAGATCTCGCCTCCGTCGGTGTCGTTTTCGATCATTTCGATGACCCAGCGTATGGCGGCAATCTGCAGCGCTTTTCGAAGGTCGGCAACGCGCTGATGGGCGCCTTATCTGCAGCGGGCTCGCTTCGTTTCCTCGCAGGTCGCTTACCAGTGGACGATGCAGGTTCTACTGCCACGCCAGAAGAGCGTTTCTGCATTGGAGGCTGGTTTGGTGCAACCTGTCCGGTTTGCCTGGCATCTGCGGGGAGCTTCTTCTGCGAACAGTGTGGACATCATTTTGAGCCCGAGGAAGCGCTGAATCCAGTATCCAGGCGCGGGCGGATTGTCGAATGGTTGGAAAACGTTTCAGCATTCCTTTCAATTTCGGGAAAGGACCGACTTCTACGGGAGTGGGACGATACGGCCATCGAATCCAGCTTTCTGGAGATAGGGAAACGGTACGTCGCACGTAAAGGGCAGCAAATGAGGCTGACCGTACCGGGACTACACGGGCTGGCTTGGAATTCACGACATTTCAACAGCCAGCAGATATTGTTTAGCTACTCCTCCTTACTCTACGCTCATTCTCTCTATTGCGGTTACAAGGACACGGAGGGCACCCACAAGCCCAATCCTTTTGCGCGCGAGTCCAATGCGTTCCTCATTGGCGGTACCGGTATCGATAACACAATCCCGATGCTTGTCGGAGTTACGGGATGCGCTTTGGGTCAGAACTCGTTCCGCCCATTTGATCGAATTTTTTTCAATCACTTCATTCGGCTGAGCGGTTCGAAGTTCTCTACGAGTCGCGGCCACGTGATCTGGGCAGGCGAAATCGCTCGAATTCCAAATATATCGGTCGACGTCCTCAGAGTGTACCTGTCGGAAATCTGCCCGGAAGAAACCGAGACCGACTTGGTACCAGAGCGCTTGGTCGATCGCTATAACGCGGTTCTCGACAAGATATCTGCGGCAATCGATCGCTGCACGGAGTCCCTAAACTCGATGCCTTCTCTCGCTGGATGTCACGTTGATGGTGCGATGATGGTTACGTTGGATCGACTCTACGAAAAGCAGTGCGCCGCGCTTTCGCTCGACCGTCTACGGGTATCGCAATCGTCGCGGCCGCTTATCGAATGGGTTGATCATCTTGATGGCTCGCCGAACCATAAGACCGCCTACGCCTGGCTTATGGGGCTCTGCATACTGGCTTGGCCGCTGATGCCCAAGATAACAGAAGCTTTATGGCGTTGGCTCGGTCATAGCGGCCATCCCGTTGCCGCACGCGCTTCGACGCCTTCACCTCACCGAAATGGAGCGGCACCGAAGATCGATGGGCGCAGGTTGGCGGTTTCAGATATTGAACGATGCCTTCCCGGAAGGATTGCAGCGTGACAGTCGCGAACATCGTTCCTGCCGAGAAGCTGCCCAGTGCAATGCCGTTAGAAGTCTCCATTCCTTTCATGCTTGGTAGTATTAGCTTGGCCGCATCCTATGGCTCGAGCTTCTTTCTCGTGGACGCCCTGCGGTCCATTCAGCAAAGCGCCACGACCGCCGGAGCCGTTATCTCGACCGGTACGATCGCAACGATACTGTGTTCGCTAATGGTCGGCCGGATCGCAGATTCACTTGGCTTAATGCGAACTATCACCGTGGCCGCAGTGATGATGGCGGCCGCGATGATATCTTTCGCATTAGCGTCAACTTTAACGCTCTTCGCGTACGTCGGAGGACTTCTTCTCGGCATTGGGTGGTCTGGCTTCTATATGCTGGCGCCGCTTCAAGTCCTGGGTCACGTGCGGGCTGAAGCCCGTATCAAGTATTTGACCTTGCTTTCCGGGTCTCAAATGCTGGGTATCGGGCTTGCTTCTCCTCTCGCGCGCACCGTCGCGGTGACTGCGGGATCCTACATTGCGGTGTACGCCCTATTTGCGGCTGCATGTCTCGTTGGCGCGACGTTCTTGGAGTTCGCCGGTAGGGGGCTGGCGCACGCTCCTCAGACCAAACTGCCAACTGTACGTCTCAACGTGGAAGGCGTGCTAAAAGCCCTCAAATCGAACACGCGATATCCGATCATCATGATCGGCCTTGGGGCATGCGTCTTCGCCGGTCTTTTCACATTCCAAACGCTCTATGCTGCATCGCGATCGCAGTCTGCCGACACATTCTTTCTTGTTTTCACGCTGACAGCCGTCTTCATGCGGTTCGCTGTGGCGCCGATAATTGGAAAGTTTCGCCTTGAGCGCGTAGCCGCGGTTCTCAGCATATGCACTATCGGAGGGCTATTCATCCTCTTCGTGAATGTAGGCAGTACGGCGAACTACATCATCGGAACAATGATGTTCGCGCTGGGATACGGTCTCAGCTATTCGACCCTGAACAGTATGGTCGTGTACATTGCTGACACGGAAGGCACGTCGTTGGCTATTGCCTCTCAAGTCTTCACGCTCTCCTACTTCATTGGCCTATTCGGATTTCCATGCATCGCAGGGCAAATCGTGAAGGCCGGCGGCTTCGATAATCTGCTTATAACCATGATGGTGCTTATCGTCGCGAATGCAGTCCTTCTTGCAACTCAAGTTTTCTCGGGCAGCCGAGAACATTGACTGGCTCCTTGTAGGGATCATGGGATGCTGAAGCACGCCGACAGCTATAACGTCATCGCGATCGGTGCGGGGCCGGCTAATCTGAGTCTGGCAGCGCTTGCGGCTCCGATTCTGGACATTTCGTTGAACGTCCTTGAGAGCTCAGAGAAGGTAAAGTGGCATCCCGGTCTGCTTTTGGCAGGTGCCGTCATGCAAACCAGCCCGCTAAAGGACTTGGTCACACCGGCTGATCCGACGAGTGCATACAGTTTCCTCGCCTACTTGCATGATAAGAAGCGACTTTATCAAGCTATTGTTCGGGGGCTGGCGTCTGTTACTCGTAGTGAATTTGAGGACTATTTGCGCTGGGCAGCGGCGAAGCTGGCGAACATCCAATTCGGCGAGCACGTGAGCGCAGTCGAACTGCGCGGCGAGGCCTTTAATATCATAACGAATTGCCGCAAGTACCAAACCGGTACGATTGTGCTTGGCGTGGGCAGGGTACCGTCTGTTCCTGAGTGGGGCAGGAATGCGCCGCCAAACGAGGTGTTTCACGGGAGTACCCTTCTCCTGCGGCGACGTGAGCTTTCCGGCAAGCGTGTCGTGGTCGTAGGCGGCGGCCAAAGCGGGGCTGAGATATTCCTTCATCTCCTCAGTGGTGCATGCGGTCCATTGGGAACCCTGACCTGGGTGACGCGCCGCGCAAGCATATTTGCGCTCGAAGACAGTCCTTTCGTCAATGAATGGTTCTTTCCGCAACATGGTGACTGGTTCTTTGACCAGAGTGAAGCCGCCCGGAAGCAAACTCTTGAGCGACAATCGTTGGCGAGCGATGGCGTGAACTGCTCGACGCTGCGCGCTATCTACAATACGCTGTACGACCGCGAGGTTCATAGACAGTCCTACCCCGCGCACGTAAAGGTATACGTGGACACCACGGCCGAAGACTTGCGGGGCATGTCTCCCTTTCGCTTGGATTTGCGTCAGCGGAAGACAGGCACTTCTTCACAACATGTCGCAGACATTGTCGTCTTAGCCACAGGCTACCGCACCGAAATCCCATCGTTTCTTGAGCCGATCGCAGGTCGGCTCAAGGTCTTGAATGCTCCGGGTGGCTCTCAAGAAATCGTAGTCGACAAGGAGTTCTCGGCTCGTTTTGACGGTCCCGAAAAGTGCCGTTTGTACGTCCAGAATGGCGCACGCCTTCAACGTGGCATTGCCGATACAAATCTAAGCCTGGTTCCTTGGCGCGCTTCGCAAATCCTCAATTCAATCATCGGCCGCGTCGCCTACGATTGCGCGCCGGGAACCGGCGTCATCGAGTGGAGTAGCGTTGGCTTCGAGAGGGCCTGCTGACCGGCGAACAAGTCTGCCACGACAACTGGATCTTTCGGAGTTTGCCATGAAGAATGCACGGTTGATGGCCCTGGGCGACATGACGATCTATAGCCCCGGTGTCGTCTTGCAGCACGTTGAAGAAATCGGCGAATCCCGGACCCCTTGTCCCGTCGAGCTCATCGAATTTCGGCTAGATCCGTTCGCTGTGTCGACGCCTCATTCCCATTCTTCCTGCGAGATCTGGCGCATCACGAGCGGCCAAGGTCGTGTGATAACTGACGATGGAGAATTGGCCATCAAGGCCGGCGATCTGGTGTTTCTGCAGCCCCATCGAACCCATTATTTGGAGAATCGCGGCAGCGAAATTCTGGGCGCTTTGTCTATCGCCTGGGAGGGAGCTCGATGACCGACAGCATTTACGACCTGGCGGTCATGGGCGCGGGCGTCATGGGCCTGAGTGCCGCCTTCATTGCAGCGAATAGCCGGCCCCGGGATAGAATCGTGATCTTCGATCGAGAGACCGTTGGGTCTGGTGCCAGTGGGTTTGCCCCGGGAATCCAAATCAACATCGGTCGTAATGAAAAGGAAAGAAGCCTCCTCAATCGTGGTTCAAAGATTTGGCGAGAGATCTATCCCCATGGGTGGCCCAGCGGTCGAGACTGCGACGTATTGTGGTTGACGCGCGATCCGGAAGAACTCACGCGAATGAGCTGTGTGGTCGGCACCGCCCCATCGACTTCTTTTGCGCTGAGGGAGAGGCTTTTATCGCTGCCGCAATTTTTGATTCCCGGCGATATGGTCGTGGCGCTGGATCGGGGGTCTTACTGCCCAGTCAATTCCATTGTTCGGGATCTGGCCCAACGGCTCAAGGCTGTCGGAACTTCGATACGGGAGCGCACATCGATTGCACGGATACGGCAAAGACCGAGCCATATTAGTCTTCAGACATCTGATGATAGCGAACTCTCGGCGAGGCGGGCCGTTCTGGCAATCGGTCCATGGCTGCCAGAGTCACCGTTGCGCGCGCATTTAGCGGAGGGGCCGCGATTGCGAGTTAAAAAGGTCGTCGCGCTTCACTTGGCGGCGCGCCCTACAACGAACTGTCCAATGGTCGGCTTGTTCGATGACTATGCGTTCCTGATCCCTATGATCGAAGAGGGGTATTGGTTGTTCAGTTTCACCTCGCACGAATGGGATGTGAGACCTGACACCGGCGGGCTGCACGTCAGTTCGGATGATCTCGCACGCGCCAACGCAATCCTGACAAAATGGTTTTCTCCTGACATTCCCGCGATCGCATCAGCGCGTGTGTTTTGCGACTGCTATTCTGACGATGGTGTCCCGTTCTCTCGCCCAGCTCAAGATGTCGCCGGCCTGTATGTCGTTGGCGGCGGTGGAGGTAACGGGTTTCGTTTTGGGCCCGCGTGCGCGGAAGAGGCAATTCGATCACTGTATTCTCACCATTGATTGTCGTCGGCGTGGCGTGATGAGATGACATATGCCGATTGGTCTCGAAGCCTATCCCTATCATAAACCTGTAGAGTCCGTTCGCGAGACGTCGAGATCGACCATGATTGTTGATCTCAGCGCCATTGAAGCCAACTATCGGAAGTGCCAGGGGCTTGCGCCTCGCAGCGCTTGCGGCGCCGTCCTCAAGGCTGATGCCTACGGTCTTGGCGCGACACGTATAGCGCCCTTCCTGGCTTCCCTCGGCTGCGCGCATTTTTTCGTCGCTGATGTGGAGGAGGGCGTCGCCCTGCGCGATGTGCTGCCATCATCGGCAAGGATCTATATGCTCTACGGCGCTTTGCCGGGCATGGAGCTGGCGGCCGAGCAGCACAATTTGCTGCCGATCCTCAACAGCAGGGAACAATTGGAGGCCTGGCTTCGGCATTGCCGACTTCGCAATCGCGCGCTGCCCGCAGGAATTCATGTCGACACTGGCCTGTCTCGATTGGGGTTTTCCATTGATGAGTTGCGCGCAATCGCCGAAAATAGAAGCGGATTATCTGAATTGCCTGTCGTGCTGTTCATGAGTCAGCTCGCCTGTGCAGAGTGGCGAGACGAGATTTGTCTCCAACAACTGAATCGGTTTCGCAGACTTTCCCACTTATTCCCGAATGCGCATCTTTCCCTATCGAATTCGGCCGGATTGTTCGCCGGACGTGAGTTTCATTTTGACCTCGTAAGATCGGGTGGAGGAATTTTCGGCTTCTCGACGTCCGAGGATCCCGATTTCAAGCCAATGCAAGTTGTTCATCTGCGAACGCAAATTATTCAATGCCGTAAAGTCGAGCATGGGGAAGCGATCGGATACTTCAGGTCCTACACAGTAAAGAAGCGGATGCGGGTCGCGACCGCCGCGATTGGTTATGCAGATGGATTTCCGCGTACTCTGGGTAATCGAGGGCATGTCTTCATATATGGTCGTCGTGCGCCTATCGTCGGCTTCGTTTCGATGGACCTTATTACCATTGACGTAACCGACCTGCCCGAGAGTTGGACGCCGCCCGGTACAGTGGTGGACCTCATCTGCCCCGAGCAGACGGTCGGGGATATGGCATCAGCCGCGAAAATGCTGAGCGACGAATTGACTACGGCGATGGGACGACGATGCCGTAGGCTTTACGTCTCATCCGCAAGAGATGATATGAGGCACCGGTGAACTCCTCCGCGCTCCGATCCCAGCAAGTCAATCGAGCGATCTACCTAGGCGATGAAGGCGTACGTCTCATGCGTCCGAGCTACTTCACTGCCGAGGTGCGGCAATTTCATCGTCGTGAGAGACTATTTTACCTCGATCTCCTGTGCAAGACCCACTACAAGCTGATCATAGAAGTAGGTTGTAGTGGCTACCGCCTTATCGGCATTAAGAACGATGACAATGATTATCTTGGCATTGAAATAAATCCACCTCGTATGCGTCGGTTAAAAAATCGGAGAGGAGCGGTTATCCGCTGCGAAGCCAGAAAATTCTTCGAAAGAACGCGGTTAATCGACGAGATAATGCGCCGATATGATGGAAAGGTGCTCTGCATACTGCCATTTAATTTCATTGGCACGATGGATGCGCCGATGGAATTTCTGTCGCTGGTCTGTAAAGCGCCTTTTGATCTAGCTTTGTCGCTCTTTTCGACGAGCGAGACGGCAACGGTGGCTCGCCATGAATACTATGACCTTTGTGGCATCACCGTTAAGGGGGTGGCGCGCACGGATGACTATGTTCGATTAGATTGTTCCAACGGGTTCAAGGCGTTCGCTTTCGATCCGGTCTTTCTGGTGAACCACATATCGTCGTATGGCTTCCGCTTGAATGACGTAGAATGTTATGATGTCTGTAACTTCCTTCATTTCAAAAAGGGGTCTCCCGAAATGAGGGGCAGGATAATGCCAACTGAGCCCAGAAACAGATATTAGGTTATAGACGCCAGCCGGATCACTAGAAAGCAAGCAGCACGGAAAGCCACGGCTAGTTGCATAGGTCGGCACCATTAGGAACGACGAGCTTAAAACAACCCAAGCCGAGGCCTCCGACTCCCGCCGATCGAGACGGTGCCTAGTCTGAAGTGTTTTTCAGCTTCGTCCCTGTTGCCTAGATGAAGCAGAATTCGTCCCTGCCAGCCTAGGCGTTCCGAGAGCAAAGCACCCTGTTCGGCTTTCTTGAGACTGTGTCGTCCAAGTCACCAAAGGTCTGGGGCTTCGGCTTATGTTGACCTGGAGCGAGGACTTCAATGTACGATGTCTACTTGAACGAACGGAACGATCTTCTTGTCGTTCCTCGAGGCAATTCCATTCCGATCGATCTCAACAGGAACTGGCGGAAGAAACGTATCGTGCGCTCGGTCAGCGAGCAGATCCGCGAAGATGTTCGGATCTACGGCTACCATCGGCGAAAGTTGCCGTTAAGTCGTTCGATGAACAAGTTAGCTTGATCTACAAACAACGAGCGATCGGCAAGTAAAATGCGAACGGTCGTAAATTCTAGGCGTTTGATTTTCGGACCGATTGGCGCGCCGAGAGCACTGAACCTCTTTATGGGCCGGAACGCGACCGCCTACCACACGCGGGACTTGACTTCATTCCGAGCGGCTTCTGCGCCCAGTGGTTCGCACGGTATCTCCGTGTTTGGAACGTAAGCGGCAAGCTGAGGCCGTCAGGCGGCGTGGTTCCATGGCATAAGCGCGTCGAGTTCGCTGCTCGGCCAACCGTTGGCGATACGCTGAAGCGTTACGGCGAGCCAGGCGAACGGATCGATGTTGTTCATCTTCGCCGTCTGCAGCAGTGTTGCGATAGTCGCCCAGGTTTGTCCGCCGCCGTCGCTGCCAGCGAAGAGACTATTCTTTCTCGTAATTGTTTGTGGCCTGATGGCGCGTTCGACGATGTTGGAGTCGAGCTCGATGCGGCCGTCGGCCAGGAAGCGCTCGAAGATGGCGCGGCGCGAGACGGCATAGCGGATCGCCTCAGCCAGTTTTGATTTGCCGGAGATCCGCCGCAAGGTCTGCTGCCAGAGGTCGAAGAGATCTGCGACGATCGCCGCGGAGGCTTGCTGGCGCGCGGCGACGCGTGCGTCGGGGCTTTGACCGCGCACGGTCTTCTCGACCTGCCAAAGCTTCGCCATCCGCTCGACCGTCGCCGTTGCCACTTCTGAGCTCCCTGCAACATGTAACTCGTAGAACTTGCGCCGGCAGTGTGACCAGCAGCCAGCCAATGTGATGCCATCATTGCCGCGATCGGATCGCGCGAGCTTGTTATAGGCGGCATAGCCATCCACCTGCAGGATGCCGCGATAACCATTGAGGTGCCGGACCGCGCATTCGCCGGAGCGGCTGTCTTCGAAGCGATAAGCCACCATCGGGGGACCGTCGCGGCCAAACGTTCGGTCATCCCTGGCATAGGCCCACAAATAGGCCGTTTTCGTCGATCCGGAGCCCGGAGCGAGCGTCGGCAAAGTGGTTTCGTCGGCAAAGACCCGTTCGGCCTTCTTGACCTCGCTGAAGATGTAGTCGGCCAGGATCTCCAGCTCGAAGCCGAGCTTGCCCATCCATTGCGCCATCAACTGGCGGTCTAGCTCGACCTTGTCGCGGGCGTAGATCGCCTCCTGCCGGTAGAGCGGCAGGCCGTCGGCATATTTGGCGACGGCGATCTGGGCCAAAAGCGCTTCCGTCGGAATGCTGTCAACGGGCGGCGAACTTTCCGTGAGAATGGGCTTCCAAATTTCCCTAGGTGACGGCGACGACTTTGGTTTCGGGGATCAGCCGGCATCGGGATCGTCATTGGCCTTTCCAGGCGGGCGGCCGC
>Ga0315911_1000044_pt1 | contig 42989 bp, 45 predicted proteins | sample Edanod1MG_FD_207737 | JGI IMG/M metagenome (GOLD analysis project Ga0315911, IMG submission 207737) | Root nodule microbial communities collected in Santa Monica, California, United States - Edamame nodules 1 | ecosystem: Host-associated > Plants > Roots > Nodule | place: USA: California... | reverse complement strand
CGAGGCATTCAGGCAGCAGCGTCCGTTGCCCACGATCCGCCCCCTCAACGAAGCGCCTCATCGATTCCCCCTCAGAATCACGGGAGAATCATAACAGCGGCACTATGTTTTCACACAGCCAGGGTCATTTGATGCCAAGCAAGGCTGTGTAGCCCATCTCTTGCGTCCAGGAGCTGCCACCGAGGCCAAGCTTCCTGCGGTTCGCCGAAAGCACGATCAAAGGATAGCCCTGATCGTCAACGCGCGCGAGGCTGGGACAGTCAGTTTGCGAGAACAGAATGCTGCACCGCGGCGGGCCGGGATGCGCAAGACATCATCAAGCTTGCGCGCCGTTCAGCTCAGCGGACGGGCGCCCTAACAAGGGCGTCGCGCCGGTGCATCCATGACGCCGAACGCGGCGTGTGTCAAAAAGGCATCTAAGACCTGTGGTTTGCAGCGATAGAATGGCCTAAGATGTGGGCACGAGCCCTCTCAGGAGCTTGAACGTGACGAGATCATCGATGTCCTCGTTAAAGGAGGATCAACCATGGAGCACAGAAACGTAGATCGTAGAAGCTTTCTCAATAACCTCGGCGTGACGGTCGGCGCTGCCGCGGCAGCAACCGCGATGCCGGCCATTGCTCCCGCGTCGGCGCAGACTCCGGCGCCACCGAAAGGAAAAATCCCCGATACGCCTCTCAAGTTCGGTCACATGACGTTCTTGACGGGCCCCGGGGCAGTGCTCGGCGAGCCTTCACTCAAAGGCCATATCCTGGCGGCCGAGGAAATCAACGCACAAGGCGGCATTCTCGGCAAGCGCAAGATCGAGACGATCACCGCCGACGAAGCAGCCGGCACAGACGCGAACGTGAAGGAGCTTCGCCGTATGAAGCTCTCCGAAAAGATCGACATGTTTACCGGCGTCATATCGAGCGGCAACACGCCGGCGCTCGGCCCGGTCGCCGAGGAGCTTGCCGTGCTGACGATTTTTGTCGACGGCTGCACCGACTTCCTGTGGGACAAGGCGGTGCCGAATCCAAAATACGCGTTCCGCATTACCAACATCCAGTCAGCGGACGGTGTCACTTGCGCGGTGGCGGCGGCCCAGACCTGGCCTGAGGCAAAGCGGATCGCGCACATTCACCCGGACTACAGCTATGGGCGCAATGCCTTCGACCACTTCAACATCGCGTTCGGCAAGCTTGTGCCGGGCACGCAGGTCGTTTCGGAGGGTTGGCCGAAGCTCGGCACCACCGATTTCACCGCTCACATCACCAAGGCGATGTCATCGAATCCAGACTTGATCGTTTCGTCGGTCTGGGGCGGCGATTACGTGGCGATGTACAAGCAGGCCTTGCGTTACGGCATGTTCAACAGCGCGAAGTTTGCAAGCACGATCGCTTTTGGCGTTGCGCCGCATGCAATCGGCAAGGATCACCCGGAAGGTGTGATCGCGGGCGTGCACGCGAACTACTACTTTACCTTCCCGCCGGGAAATCGGTGGCCCGCCAACCAAAGGTTCGTCGAGAAGTACTATAAGCGCTGGAGCGAGTATCCGAACTTCCAGTCGGATGGCGCGTATCACACGCTCTATATGTACAAGGCGGCAGTCGAGAAAGCGAACAGACTCACAGGCGGCTGGCCGGAGGAAGAGGCGATCATCAGCCAGCTTGAAGGCATGTATTTCGAGACGGCGGCCGGTGATCTTTACATCCGTCCGGACAATCACCAGGGCTACAAGGACGCGGTGACGGGCTTCAGCAAGATCGTGCCCGAATACCCGTTCCCAATCCTGGATCCGAATCGGATGGTGACTATTCCGATCCGGAATATCACGGCGCCTCCGCACTGGCCGAAGCCGGGCAATGGTCACAACGATCCGACGGCCACCTTTAATTGGATCAAGGAGACCTGGCCGCAGGTCGCTTGAGCACAGCTATCGAGACGGCCACGCCTTCTCTCGAAGGCGTGGCGTGTTCGGGGTCGAGTTTTGATCGGGCGGCCGGCAACTCCGCATCCGCGCTGTTCGGCCGCAAAGGTGTTGTGCGGGTCCTGCGACGGTCTCGGTGGAGCGGAACATGTCTCTGCGAGCAGCTTCGCGTCGGGCGCGAATGGGCGGCTTGTTGCTGGGGCTGACATGTGTGGTTGGTATTGCGCCGTCATCGGTAGGTGCCGACCATGAGGTATCTTATTTTCCCTCGTTCTACCCGCATGAAATCCGCATCGAGCCGCTCGATCCGGAAGCAGCGGCTCGCGAGTTCGCGAACAAGACCGATCCGCTGCACGTTTATGTCGGTGGTGCACCACGCTTTTCCGGCCAGATTCCCGAGCATCTCAAGTCGGTCGAGTCGCTCAAGTCCCTGATCACCGTTAGCGTCAATCCGCAGTCATCGCGGCTTCAAGGCCGCGAGGCGCGCTGCCACGCCATCGGACAGGCCGCCGCGGCGCTGGCCGAGTCACCTGACATCGTGGTTCATCCCTATCCCATCACGCCCTATCACGCCGATTATTTCGGCCACGCAGATCGGGTGTCTCCGGGCAAGGCCACGCGCACGCCAACAGATGGGGTCACGCCGACATTCCGCGCCGGCGCAGATCCGTCTCTGCTCTCGCTGCAGGTCCCCGTCCAGGCAACCGATTGGGATGTGAGTCTCGATGAGACTTCGGTAAGCGGGTTGCTGATCGACGCAGGCGTCAGCTTCAACGATTGGCCAGCGCCACCCTGGACCAAAGAAGGATGGTTCCAGGCGTACCAGTTGCTTCGTCCGGCCCTCAGCCAGGTGAGGGATCGAGAGCAGGCCGATGAGCTCTATGGGCGCCTCACCCATAACGAGTTCAGGGATCGCACTGGACAGCTCAACCTCGAGCGCGAGTTGCTGACGAGTTTGATCGACAGTTGCGAGCGCGCCGTGGTCGGCTATCGGCTGCGGCGGGATTTCTACACTGACGACTTTTCCGACGGCATAGAAAATATTGCCGTGGATTCGCAGTCTGGCCTGAACTCGGCCGTCTTCCTGAGGACGGTCAAGCTGAAGGATTTCCTTTGGAATGGTTCGCTGCGCATTGGTATCGATCCGCGCCCGAGCGCAGCCTGGAATCCAATCGCGGGCTTCACTGATGCGGCTGGCCGTCTGGTGTGGTCGACCGTCGGCGACAACGCCTTTCTGCCGATTCCCTTTAATAGCCGATGGGTCCAGAACCGCGCCGAAATCCGCGCCGCGGACGACTCCGAGATCAAACGGTCGGTTCGCATTCCCGACGGTGCGCTGATGCCGCAATTCATGACCGGCAGACTTGGCCCGGTCGGGTCGGGCCATGGCGCGATGGCCAAAGTGCTGTACCGCCTTTCGGCGTCGAATTTCAGCGACGGTTCCGTGATGGAGGCGGCCGACTTACTTTATCCGTATGCGCTGGCATTCCGTTGGGGCGCCGGCGGGCAGGATGCGGCGACCCATGATCCGGAGATCGCCGCTGCGACGCAGCTGATACGCGAGCGGCTGCGCGGCGTGAAGCTCGTCCGGGTCGAGGAAACCTCGCGGCTGGTCGCCGATCAGACCTTCACCTATCGCAGCCCGATGATCGAGGTTTATCTCGATAACCTGACTTTCAACGAACAGCAGAATGCCCTCATCGCTCCGCCCTGGAGTTCGGTGCCGTGGCACGTACTTGCGCTGATGGAGGCGGCGGTCGAGCGCGGCATCGCAGCCTTCTCGCGCGGCGAAGCTGAACGGCTTCACCTGCCGTGGCTCGATCTCGTCCGCGATCCAGAGCAACTGAAAATGTTCCGCGCGCTGATCAAGGAATTTGCGCAAACCGGCTACCGGCCGGCAGCGCTCGAATTGCTGGTCGGCCCGGAGACGGCGAAGGCCCGTTGGCAGCTTCTCGACCAGTTCGTTGAAGCCAATGGTCATTTGCTGGTGACCAACGGGCCCTACCGGCTAAAGGCCTGGTCGCCCGAGGCGTTCGTTTTCCAGGTCGTGCGGGACTTCACCTATCCCGTCGGTCTTGGGACATTCAACGGCTTTGCCTATCCGGCACGAGCGCTCATCGGCACAATCGAGCGCGCTGGCGATCTCGTGCTGGTCAGCGCCGACGCCGAATTCGCTGTCAAGCAGCAACGCGACCATCGCCTCGTCCGCGCGCCGCTGCAGCCCGGCACACTGCGCGGCACATTGCTACCCATTCGGCCGGAATCGCACTTCGTCGTTATTGGCCGGGACGACCGGGTAGCTGCCGCCGGAAGCCTGGTGCGGCAACCGGACAATCGGTTTGCGGCATCTCTGCCGACCACCCTTCAGTCCGGCATCTATGCGCTGTTTGCGGCGATCTTTCTCGACGGAAACACGATCAATCCAACAATCGGACGCATCGAACTGCGGAATGGCGAGACGATCGGCAAGGCCAGGCGAGCCGGGAACGCAAAAGACGCGGAGGGCAAACCGTGACGATCTTCGTCATCCAGATACTCAACTCGCTCTTTTACGCGGCGGTTCTGTTCCTTATCGCCGCGGGCCTAAGTCTCATCTACGGCGTCATGCGCATCGTGAACCTAGCGCACGGGTCGCTCTATGCGCTCGGCGCCTATGTCTCCGCCTGGATTGTCGGCAGCGCGGTCGGGCATGCGCTGGAAGGAAATCTCGGCCTGGCTGGAATGCTCCTCCTCCTTCCGCTCGGCGCTATTACTGTCGCGGCCGTCGGCGCGCTGATCGAGCCTACCCTGCTCCGCCCGCTCTATCGACGATCGGAAGAATATCACCTGCTGGTCACGTTCGGCCTGCTCATGATCCTCGAAGACGTCATGAAGCTCCTGTTCGGCCGCACGCCATTATCAGCCGGCGCGATCATGGACCGGATGGGCAGTATCCCCGTTGGTCGCCTGATGTATCCCACCTACAACCTGTTCGTCGTCGCAGTCGGGATTGCCGCCGCCATCGGACTGTGGGCGTTTATCTACCGCACCAAATTTGGCGTCATCCTGCGCGCGACCTCGCAGGATCGACGCATGGCTGCGGCGCTCGGAATCAATGTCAGTCGCGTCTATGTCCAGGCCTTCGCTATCGGTTGCTTCATGGCGGGCCTTGGTGGCGCGGTCGTGGTACCGGCGCAGGCGGCGGTCCTTGGCCTGGGTATCGATGTGCTCATTCTAGCCTTCGTGGTCGTCGTGATCGGTGGGCTCGGGAGCTTGCAAGGAGCGCTCGTCGGCGCGTTGATCGTCGCCTTCGTGCGCACCGCCGGCATTCAGTTCTTCCCCGAGATTGAGCTCGCGGTTCTCTACCTCATAGCGGCCGCGGTCCTGCTCGCCCGTCCCACCGGCTTATTCGGAAGGGCATGACGATGGTGATAGCGGACGCCCGCGGCACCTCGACCAGGCGGATTACCATCGGCTCCGCAATCGTGCTTGTGACCCTTGCGATCCTGCCGCAGTTCGTCGATGTCTATCAGACGGTGCTACTGACCTACGGTCTGATCATGGCCATTGCCGCACTCGGCTTCAATCTGCTGCTTGGCTACACGGGCCTTTTGTCCTTCGGCCATTCCGCCTATTTCGGTGCCGGCGCCTATTTGGTGGCCTTCATCATGCGAGATTTCGGCGCGCGCTCCATGGAGCTGTGCATCGTCGGCGGGATGCTTGGCACGCTGATTATTGCTGCGATTTTCGGATTCGTCTGCGTGCGGCACACCCGCATTTTCTTCGGCATCCTGACACTTGCGTTGTCGCAGGTCCTCTGGAGCCTTGCCTTCAAATTCTTCTGGGTCACAGGCGGCACCGACGGCATTCGGGTACCCTATGCCAATCTCACGCTGCTTGGCGGCCTGGTCGACTTCAAGGGAGCAGGCTCGTTCCAGCGTTTCATCTATGCCTATTATTACTATGTGCTCGCGCTGTTTGCCATCTCCACGATCATTCTATGGGTGATCACGCATTCGCCGTTCGGCAAGGCGTTGCAGGCGATCCGTGACAACGAAACGCGCGCGCGGTTTGTTGGCATCTCGGTACGGCGCTATCGTTGGATCGCTTTCATGATTTCCGGGACCTTTACGGGACTCGCCGGAATTCTGTGGGTCCCGCTCAACGGTCTCACCACGCCCGACATTCTCTATTGGCCATTCTCCGGCGAGATCGTGTTCATGACCGTGCTGGGCGGATTCCGCTCCTTTACGGGTCCGATCGTCGGCGCGATGGCGTTCAACTACCTGAAGACCTACGCGATCGCCAGCACCGAATATTGGCAGCTTCTGCTTGGCGTCGTGCTTGTCATTTTGGTCATGGCGCTGCCCGCCGGCATCGTCGGAACGACCGCGCGGCTCGCTGCAAAGCTCGGGAGATCGACGAAATGACCCTCCTGGAGACGGTCAACCTGAAGAAGTATTTCGGCGACACGCGCGCTGTCGATGATGTCAACCTGACCATTGCAGAAGGCGAGTTCATTTCCGTGGTCGGCCCCAACGGAGCCGGGAAGACTTCCCTCTGCAACGTCATCAGCGCCCAACTCAATCCCGACTCCGGAAAGATCATCTTTCGGGGTCGCGACGTGACCCATTCATCCGTGATCGAGCGCGTGCAAGCCGGCATCGCGCGCAGCTTCCAGTTGGTTAACCTGTTCGACGATATGACAGCCTTCGACAACGTGGCACTGACGATCTTTTCGCGCGATGGCAAGATCCGGAACATGACGGCGCTCGCCGGCCGCGACCGCGAGGTCGCTATCGAAGCTGACACGATCCTCGATCAGTTCGGACTCGCTAGCAAGCGCAACGAGCCTGCGCGGGGGCTCGCGCAAGGCGAACGCAAATTGCTGGACGTGGCGCTCGCCTACGCGCTGCGGCCGAAGCTCTTGTTTCTCGATGAGCCGACCAGCGGGGTGAGCACTCGCGAGAAGGACAAGATCATGGACATCATCGCCTCGGTCGTGCGTGGCGGAGGCATCACCGCCGCGATCATCGAGCACGATATGGACGTCGTCTTCAAGTATTCCAACCGAATCGTGGTGATGCACCAGGGGGCGATTCTCGCCCAGGGCACGCCGGACGCCATCAGAAACAATGACGACGTTGCAATGATCCTGCTCGGCTCCTCCGGGCCGGACGCATTTTCACGAAAGGAATGATCGTGCTGGAGATCAAGGCGATTCACACCTACCGCGGTGCCGCTCACATCCTTAACGGCGTTTCGCTGCGCGTGGACCAACGAGAGGTCGTGTGCCTGGTCGGTCGCAACGGGGCGGGCAAGACCACGACGATCGAGAGCATTATGGGCTTCCTGCCATTGCGGGCAGGCCAGATCCTCTTTGCCAACGAGGACTTGACCAACCTTGCCCCGCATGAACGCGCCAAGCGCGGAATCGGCTATTCGCCGGAGGATTGCGGCGTCTTCCCGGAACTATCCGTCGACGACAATTTGATGATCGGCCGCTGGCTCGGGGATGAAGTGTCACGCCGGCGGGACCGAGTTGTACGTCCAGACCCGCAGACGCAGGCTTTCGGACTCTTTCCCGAAGTCCAGGGTCTACTGCAACGCCAAGGCATGTATCTGAGCGGCGGTCAGCGTAAGATGGTCGCGATCGCGCGCGCGATGATGTTGTCGCCTTCCCTCCTCCTGCTCGACGAGGCATTCGAGGGGCTGGCGCCGGTCGTGGTCAATCGGTTCACAGAAGCGGTCATGAAGATCAAGGCGCTGGGCGTCTCCATCCTGATGGCCGAATCGCATCTCGCCGCCGCGTCCCGTATCGGCGACCGGCTCTACGTGATCGATCGCGGCGAGGTCATTTTCCACGGTTTGCCAAAGGAAGCGCGCACCGATGAGAGGGTGATCAAAGCTCTGCGCGGATGATGCGCATCGTCGCCCACACGATGCGAACGACGGTTTTGCTGGAATTGCATCATGAAACGCTGCGTGACGCTTGGATTTCTGTTGTCGGCCCTGACTGTGACCGGAGCAGTGCGAGGTGGTCACGAGTTGCCGGTCTATCCATCCTATTATCCGCATGAGATCGAAATCCAGACCATCGCTCCCGACGCTGCGGAGAGCCTGCTGCGACAGTCCAAGATCCATGCTTATCTCGGAAACGAGCTCAACCTTTCTGGCGCCGCGCCGGACCTGATCGCTGCCGTGGAATCGCTCGGGTCGCTGGTGACGGTCCGCATCAACCCACAATCGTCATATGCAAAAGCGGATGCGACCGCCTGCGCGGTCACGCGCGCGGCTGCCCGAAAGATCAACTCGATGAATCCGGATGTGATCCTGCATCCCTACCCGATCACACCGCTCCACGGCGATTATTTGTACCATGTCGATCTCGCCGATGCGGCGAAGCGACGCCTGCTTTCCGACACGGAGGCTAGGCCGGCAATCCAGGAGCTGAAGCTGAAGGCAGCCGACGCCGCCGCGAAACGCTTGCTCGGCACCGAGAGGGCAGCGCCGGAATCGGATTGGGACGTTGAAATCAGTGAAACCAGCTTCCTGGAACTCACTGACTCGGCAACGACCGTGATCAACGGCTGGCTAGTCCCGCCAGCGGCGAGAAGCGGATGGTACCAGGCCTATCTCGTTCTGCGCGACGCAATCGAAGCCGGAACAAGAGAGCGCGTGGAAGCTGACCTGCAACGGATCCAGTCCGGCGATGTAAACGACCCGGTCGATCTCATCAATCTGGAGCGGACGGTCGTGACGGCCCTTGTCCGCGACTGCCGCCAGCTCGTTGTCGGGTACACCCTCAGGCGCGAATATTTCAGTACCGAATTCTCGGCAGGAATCGAAAACATCGCGTTCGACTCCGTTATGGGCCTCAACGCAGCGATTTTCTTCCGCACGGTCAAGCTGAAGGACTTTCCCTGGAATGGCTGGCTCCGGGTCGGAATCGATGCGCGACCGACATCGGCCTGGAATCCGATCACAGGCTTTTCCGACAGATTCGGACGACTGATGTGGTCCGCCGTCGCAGACCCGGCTCTGTTGCCGTCGCCCTATGAGCAGGCCTGGATGGCCAATCGGATCTCGGAGATCCAGGCCTCCCCGCCCCGATGAGGAATTGCAACAATGCCTCGCAGCGCAGCCTTTCGCGTATGTCTCGCCGGCGCGATGCTCGCCTGGGAGACCACAGCGACGATCATCGGAGCCGGCGCCGCGGAGCTCACATTCGACCTCCATATCGAACGTGGGCGCGTGGCGGAGAACATGTCAATCATCCGCGTCAAGCAAGGAGACGTCGTCAGGCTTCGGTGGAGCACGGATCGATCAATCATCCTGCATCTGCACGGTTATGACATTGAAAGGAAGGTCGAGCCCAGCGCGATCGGCGTGATGGAATTCACCGCGCACGTCACAGGGCGGTTTCCAGTAGAGGTCCATGGGTCGCCCGAGGCCGGCGGCCACTCTCACGGGGAAGCTCCACTTGTTCGCATCGACGTCTACCCGTAACCAGATGTGCCGGCGACGCGCCATGACCCGTCAATGCTGGCTGTTCGCGGCTGTGACTTGGCCCATTGTGATCACACCAGCCGACGCGCACGGTTTCGGCCAGCGTTATGATCTCCCCTTGCCGTTATCGCTGTATCTTTTCGGCGGTGCCGCCGCGGTCGTGCTCTCTTTCGTCGTCGTCGGCCTGTTCGTACGGACCACGCCGCCGGCTCGCGACGTTTCGCAAATTGATTTGTTCGACCACCCGCTCGGAAAAGTCGTCGCGGCGTTGGGCGTTCCGCTCAAGCTGGCCGCTCTCGTCCTGTTTGCCGCAATGCTGGCGGCGGGCTCCTTCGGTGATCAAAATCCTTACCGCAATCTCGCGCCAACCCTCGTCTGGATCATCGCTTGGGTGGGCCTTGCCTATATTTCGGCGTTCGTCGGAAATGTCTGGCCGCTCATCAATCCATGGCGGACTGTCTTCGACGGAGTGCAGACGGCGTACAGGCACATTTGCGGGCGCAGGCTTGCACTCGACAAGCCGTATCCCCACGCACTCGGTGTCTGGCCCGCATTGCTCTTGCTGCTGGCCTTCTCCTGGATTGAGCTCGTTTATCCGACCCCCGCGGTGCCATCGCACCTAGCTTTCTTCGCACTTGGCTATTCGATACTGACCTGGAGCGGCATGTTCCTGTTCGGCAGTGAGACCTGGCTGCGGCACGGCGAGCTCTTCACCGTTGTATTCGGCACTTTCGCCCGCTTCGCTCCAACGGACCTGCGTACCGCCCAGCCGAAGCCACGATTTCTGTTGCGAGGTTTTGGAGCGGGCTTGACCCGTCGCGAGCAGATTTCGTCATCCATGACGGCATTTGTGCTGCTGCTCCTGTCGAGCGTTCTTTACGACGGCCTGATTGCGACTCCCGAATGGTCGGTCGCGGAATCCGTGATCATCGCGCGTTTATCTGATGTAGTCGAGTTCGGCCCGGTGGCGATACGAAGTATCGCTCTGGTTGGGTTCTGGCTTCTCTTCCTGTCAGCCTATTGGATGGTGAGCATCGTCATGAGCGCGGTGACGGAGTGGCATTTTTCACCGCAGCAGATTGCCCAGAGCTTCGCCCTCACGCTGATCCCGATCGCACTCGGCTATCACCTTGCGCATTACCTCGTGTACCTTCTGGTCCAGGGGCAATACATCGTTCCGCTGCTTTCCGATCCGTTCGGCTACGGCTGGAACCTGTTTGGGACCGCGAGCTACCGGCCGAACATTGCCATCGTTGGCGCCCGCTTCGCCTGGTATACGGCGATCACGGCCGTTCTTCTCGGGCACATCGCGGCAGTCTATCTCGCGCATGTGCAGGCGATGCAGGCATTTTCCGCGCGCAAGCTCGCTTTGGCCTCGCAAATCCCGCTCACCGCGCTGATGGTGGTCTACACCTTCGTCAGTCTGTCGATCCTGGCCGAGCCGATCGTCGAGCGCAGCAGGCCATCCGCGCAACCATCGGCGGTGGCAGAGAATATGATTGCGATCCCCGAGGACGCCGTCCTACCTGATCCGGACAGCGGCCGCCTCGAGGCCATCGGACCCGGCAAATTCGCCAGGACGAAACTCGTCTATCGTCTGCTCGGATCCGCATTCCACGACGGAACGAAGATGACGACTGCCGATCTGCTCTACCCCTACATCTTTTCATATCGCTGGGGCATTCGTATGGACGGCCGCGAGACGCACTACGATCAATCAATCGATGCCTCGACCGCGCCGATACGCCGCCAGCTTGCCGGATTGCGCGTCGTGGGCAGCGAAACCGCATCCAAATCCTTTAGGGTCGGCGACGTCGATTTCCTCCGCGAAGTGTTCACGATCGAGGTCTATACGACCAGCGCACCGGCGAGCGCAGAGCGAGAGGCGGTCCCGGCGCCGCCATGGAGCACGCTGCCCTGGCATCTCCTTGTTCTGATGGAAGAAGCAGTCGTCCGGAACTGGACGGCATTTTCGCAGACAGAAGCTATTCGCCGCGGCGTCGAATGGCTGGACCTCGTCCGCTCGCAAGAATTGAATGCACGGTTCGCGGCCTTGACCGAGAGCTTCGAGCGTGAAGGCTACCGGCCCGAAGCGTTGCGCCCGCTCGTTGGTGTTGACGAAGCACGTCGGCGGTGGGCGGCACTCTCCGCGTTCTACAAGGCCAATGGCCATTTTCTGGTGACCAACGGGCCCTACCGGCTCAGGAGCTGGTCGAATGACAGCGTCGCACTCTCCGCGTTCCGGGACTTGAGCTACCCGCTGGGCGTGGGCTCATATGACTCTTACGCGATCCCACGTCGCGGATTCATCACAGCGGTGGAATCGACAGGAGCTAGGGTCCGATTGTCAGGCGACATCGAAATGATCGACAAGTTTCAGCGCAGGTATCGCCTTAAGCGCGTACCGCTCTCATCCATACCGCCGGATGTGCTGAAACGAACGCAGGCGGAATGCCGGTTTGTGGTCATCGACGATCAAAAGCGTGTCATGCTCGCTGGCGCTGCCCCCCTTGGCGAAAGCTCCTCGTTCCAATTCGATTTCAAGAGCCGGTTGCCGGTCGGCCGTTACACGATGTTCGCAACCATTGCGCTCAACGGCAATGTCATGAATGCTGATATTCGCGAGGTACCGATCGTCGTTTCTTCCCAATAAAGAGCGAAGAATCCCGGTCCGAGTAAGCGCCGCCTGGAAAAGGTCGTTGCTCGACGACAGCGTGCCGCTGCCCGACCTGCCGATCTCAGACGAGATTGAGCTGTTGCGGCTTTCACCCTGCTTCTGAGCACACCGCCGCGCCTGAACCGATTGCCGCAAACGATATCGTAGAAAACCGTAGGCCGGCGTACAAAATCTGAGCCCATGTTGGCGGGGAGGGAATCGCCTCCGACCCTGCGGCGACAGCCAGAATAGATTGTCCGTTTTGCTCGCCCTGGCATCCTATTTTACGACGAGCACGTAATCGACCTGTGCCATCGGATCAACGCGTTGTACGAATGGCGTGAAGATTCAGAAGCAAAGGAAAGTCGCGCAACCGGCGCCGCGACGGCCGACCACCAAAACGTCGCACGAGACGCATTTGGTCTCCACCGTCATCCTGCGAAGGTACTGGAAAATAAGGATTTTCCTTTGGTGGGCGCACCAGGGCTCGAACCTGGGACCCGCTGATTAAGAGTTCAAAACCGGCGCCTCTCTACGATTTCTGAATCTGCGCTACACTACGGTGAGGTCGAAGAAGACCTTTTATTTATAGGGACTTGTCGCATAGCTTCGCAGTCCGGCGAACGCAGACCTTCAAACACCTCAGCTCGCCAAAACCGTTTGAAAACCGTTTTAACAGTTCACGTCCCCCCATGACCGATATTCGCATTGCTCTCAGCGACAAGGCTATCGCTCAGCTACCGTCTCCTGAAGATGGCTGGTATCTGGCTCGCGACACCGAGCTGAAAGGCTTCTTCGTGGTCGTGGGGAAGCGGAAAAGGACCTTCACCGTTCAAGGTGATCTTAGGCAACGAGGAAAGCGGGCCTCATCCATTAGAGTGTCTATTGGAGATGCCAGCGAGTTAACGACCCGAGCGGCCCGCTCGCTTGCCAAGGAATATCTTGCTCAAATCAGCAAGGGAAAGCACCCGAAAGCGAGGCAAGACGGAAACGCCGAACAGGGCAATACCAACCGGGATGAAGCTGTAGCGAGCGTTACCCTGAAGCAGGCTTGGCAACGCTATCTGGAAGCCCACTTGATTCGAAAAGGCCGTAGCAAAAAAACGATAAGCGGCTATCGGGATCACGTCGAGCGTCTCTTTTCCGAATGGCTTGACACCCCTCTGCTCGACCTCGCGAACGATCCCGGTCGCGTCGCCGAAAAGCATGATGAGCTTTCCAAGGAAAACGGTCCCTACATGGCGAATGGCAGCATGCGGACGCTGCGGGCCATTTACAATCATGCTCGGAAGACCAATCGATCGCTGCCGCGCGACAACCCCGCAGATGCAGTCGATTGGAATCAGGAAGAGCGCAGGAACACCGGTATGGGGACCGGCGATTTGAAAGGATGGTTTCTCGAGCTAGCCAATCTAGACAACCCAATCCGGCGCGAATTCCATCTTTTCACATTGCTGTGTGGGTCTAGGCCCACCGCATTGCAGCAGGCTAAGCCCGAACACATCAATTTTCGGCGGCGAACGCTCCACATCCCGACGCCCAAGGGAGGCAGCAAGCGAGCGTTCGACATTCCGCTGTCTCGGGAGATGATCCTGAGCCTCATTCGAGTGCTTCGTTTCGGCAGGCAAATACATCCGTCTCAGGCGCAAGAATGGTTGTTCCCAGCTGAGAGCGCCTCTGGACACCTGGCGGAAACAAAGGAAGATCGAGATATCTTGTCGAAATGGGGCAATGACCTTCGTCAGACATTTCGGACAATTGCCGCCGCTGCTGGCGTTTCCGAATTCGACGCCAAGCTCCTTATGAACCATTCGATCCCTGGTGTGAATGCAGGCTATGTCACTCGACACAAGCTGGTTGAAGACCACCTGCGCAGCCAGCAGCAAGCTATTAGTACGGCTGCGTTTTCTGGTCTCGGTAAGTCGCTCGTAGGACAAGGGCCGTTGTCAGATTGGCTCGGTCACGCGGCAAGCCGACGAGTCGTCAGCCTTTTCCAATTGAAGCCAGCGCCCCTCAGCGAGGAGGAGGAAAGAATTCGGCAAGCAGCCTGATCCAGGCTGCGATCTGATCGAGGCGCCCACTGCGTCCGAACGTAAGCAGCAATAGAAAAGATCAACGAAAACATTGAATCTCGTGCGGGACTGACCACCATTATCGCTATTTGTACATGGGGTTTCGGTGGTCAAACGGTGGTCGAGTGCATCAACCGACTGTTGGAGCCCGCCTGAACAACGGGCGGATATGGACTGAGCATGAGGCCGGGGCGAAGACGGCCGACCTAGCTCGCAAGCACGGGGTCTCCGAAGCGACTAACCGCGGCCGGATGAAAGTTCGGTGGCAGGTCAGATATGATAGTGGATCCGCCGCGCTCACCCATTCAACAAAAACGACGGCTTATCGCACTATTGATTTGCTCTTGTACCACCGTCGATCGGTCGAGGGACATATCCGACCTGCTGAAGCGGGGCGGACACCCATGTGCCTGCAGCAAATGCGTTAGCAGTCACTCCTTGACATCTAGGACCGCAGTCCATCGGTCCAGATGCGGCCGGCGTCGAGTGCAAATCACTGCTCGAGGGCGTTTGCAACTCTCTGGGGCAGACCATTGCCGGGCTAGAAAAGGCTACGCTCCTGCCTTGAAACAGAAAGAGACTCCATCTGCCTATAGGCACAGGCAGAGGGGTTCATTTGGCTCGGGTGCGAAACCCTTAAAAGGCGCCGATCGGCTCAAAAATTGCCGGCGACGAGATCGTAAGAGCCCCTGGTACCGCGAACGTACACCTTGGCTGCGGCGGCGCATATCAAGTCCCGATTGGAATCGAACGCGTGGAGAAGGCTCGACTCGTCGTAGCAGGTATCGGGTTGAATTCGCTTCAGCGCTTCTTCTTCGATAAAAAACGATGCCTCAATGGCGCTATCGTGTCCCCAGAATCGCACGGCACGCCGCGTGCGGTCGTATGAACGGCTATGGTTTGGAAACTCGATCATGTGGCCGGGGCAGATCCGTTGTGGAAAGGGGACTTCCTTGCCTTGCCAGCTCGACGCTATTTGCCTTTTGGACGGCCGATCTGCGACCGCCCTTACGAGCGACGGTGCCAAACCTGGCGCTGGATGAGCGTTGAGGTCCCGCAAACTCTTAGATGGCTACGTGGAAAGCGAACTACAATCCCGTTCGCCCCGGTCACAGCAAATAGTTTCTGCCTGACCTCGCTATTCCGCGGACGGGCACCATATCTTGAATATCACCGCGTGCTTCCCGGCTGTTATCGGTGACTGAGAGCATCGTGCTCCCGCCGCGACCAAGAGGCGGTCAATATGTCAAACATCTCCAAATTCGGACTGCGCGAGTGGCTGGTGCCGCCGGTCCTGCTGCCGATCTTCTTCGCGTTTGTGATCGCTGGTGCGGTACTCATTCAATGGTAGCCGCCCGCGGGCCGCAGCGGCGCAACTCTCTGAAATCATGAAATTACATCTCAACGGATAAAGGGATGCGGCAGCGAGACGGGAACATAAAGGGGCGTGCCCATCATCGGTGCGCACCCACAGCAGCCGTATGCCGGGGAGTCTCAATGACGTTCGGTCCATCACGCATTCCAGTCTTCGTTCTCGTCGTAGAAGACGAGATGGTGCTCCGCAGGCGCGCAGTTGGCATGGTGGAAGACGCCGGCTACACGCCGTTGGAAGCGCTGGATACCGACGAAGCCCTCGCAATCCTGAGCTCCAGATCCGACATCGCGCTCGTTTGCGCCGACATCCAGCTGCCGGGCAGCATGGACGGCATAGGCCTTGCGCACACCGTGCGTAGACGGTGGCCGGCAATCGACGTCATCCTGATGTCCGAGAAATTGAACCCGCCGAGCATCGATCTTCCCCCTTGCAGCGAGTTCTATGGTAAGCCGCTCCAGGCTTGGCAGATCAAAGCTGGTATTCGTAGGATGATCGGCCACGCCCGAGGCGCGTGAGAGGACCCAGCATCGTCCGGCTCTCCGCGTCAAGCGGCCAGCGAGCAAGCTCTCACCTCTCGTCGATCGGCGGTACCATGGCGATCTTCCTCGTCCGGCATATCACGACATATCGGTACCGGCGCGCGGTCAGGCTCGGCCGACATCAATTGATGGCACGCCCGCGCGATAGTTTCGATCAGCGACTGATTGATTTCTCGCTCAATGTGACGCCCGAGCCTTCTGAGGTGAGGTGGCTGCACGATGTCTTCGGGAATTGCGTTGCGCAGGTCGAGTTTGGCTGTGACAGCGACAATTTGCGATTCGAGTGTGTCATCAAGGTCGACCACACGCCGGAGAATGCGCCCGACTTCAGAATTGAGGACCACGCGAAGGACCATCCGTTTGCGTATCAGGCGGAGGAGGCGCCCGACCTGGCACCCTATGTTCAGAGATGGTTCTCAGACCCGGAAGACCATCTCGGCAGGTGGCTGGACACGTTTCTCGTGCGCGGGCCCAGACGTCCTACCGGACAGGTCCTGATGACCCTCAATGAAGCAATCTCGGATGGCTTCGCCTACGACCGCCGCACGGCGCCAGGAACGCAAAGTCCTTCTACGACACTCGAACGCAGGAAGGGCACCTGCCGGGATTTTGCCGTCTTGATGATTGAAGCTGCACGAAGCCTGGGCTTCGCCGCACGCTTTATCACCGGCTATATCTACGTACCGGATCGCGATGGTCCTGTCTGGCTGGGCGGGGGAGCCACCCATGCCTGGTGCCAGATCTACGTCCCCGGCTCCGGCTGGGTCGAGTTCGATCCGACCAATGGAATCGTCGGAAACCGCGATCTGATCCGCGTGGCGGTGGCGAGAGTCCCAAGCCAGGCCATTCCCCTGTTCGGCACTTATTGGGGAGCTCATGAGGACGAGCTTGGGATGGATGTGGACGTGAACGTCAAAACAGCGTCGGCTCTGTCGTAATGTCGCTCATTGAAGAGGCAGGAACACGCCCCCCGCCAGCGCGTTGGAACTTCCGAACGCCACGCTGTGTTGGCGGCAATTTGTCGACTATGGAGGACACCGAGTGAAGATCCGGGTCGGCTATGAGATGATCTACGACTTTCCGCAGCCCACACCCATGATCATGGTCCTGGGCGTTCATTTTTCTCGGGCATCGGACATTGTCGTGCCCGATTATCTGACCACCACGCCCTCAGTTGCGATCGTCCCCTATCGTGACGGCTTCGGTAACTGGTGCAGCCGCATCGTTGCGCCAGCGGGTCGAATGCGCCTGGCGGCCGACGGGATCGTTCGCGACTCCGGCTTGCCGGACGTCGTTGTGCCCTCGGCCTCCCAACACGCGATCGAGGACTTGCCGGCAGAGACGATCGTGTATCTGCTCGGCAGCCGCTATTGCGAAACCGACCAGCTGTCCGATGTCGCGTGGAAACTCTTCGAGAAGGTCTCGCCCGGATGGGCTCGTGTTCAGGCGATCTGTGATTTCGTTCACAATCACATCGAATTCGGCTATGAGCACGCGCACGCAACCAAGACGGCCCGGGACGTCTTCAACGAGCGCAAGGGCGTGTGCCGAGACTTCGCGCATCTGGCCGTCACGTTCTGTCGCTGCATGAACATTCCTGCCAGATACTGCACAGGCTATCTCGGTGACATTGGTACGCCTCCCCCTTATGCCCCGGGGGACTTTGCGGGATGGTTCGAAGCCTACATCGGCGGGCGTTGGTATACATTCGATCCACGCAACAACGTCCCCCGGATTGGACGTGTGCTGATTGCTCAAGGACGTGACGCTGCTGACGTGCCGATTACCCAGACGTTTGGCCCCAACACCTTGGTCAGCTTTAAAGTGTGGACCGACGAGATCCCTTCCTGAGGCATGGGATACAGCGAGCTAAACCCTGAATCGCTTCAGAAGAAATGATCGCGGACTTGCAAAACGATTTGAAACTACGAAAGCGAGTTGGGCTTCTGCCGGAACGAATGTCGGTGGCGCAACTTGGTAAGGACGACCGGATGCAAACGCCCCCCACAGCATCCGAGGAAATGACGGCCTCATTGCGCCCCCACGCTCTGGGGCCGTCGCTTGGGAGTCTCTCTAGTCGCGCTCTCTGAGCACGGGCTTCTCGTGCAACACCGCACTCAACAACGAGTTGTGGACCTCGATGTGGCCATTATAGCTGATGAGCCCCAACTTTCGAAATTTGTTCATGAAATAGCTGACCCGCGATCGCGTGGTCCCGATCATCTCAGCCAGTGTCTCCTGATTGATGCTCGCACTGATCGGCTGCGGACTGCCTTCCTTGCCGAAATTCGCGAGCAGCAACAGCAGGCGAGCCAGCCTCCGTTCGCTGGAATTGAATAGCTGGTCGATCAGGTCCTCCTCGATCCGGCTGTTTCGGGTCAACAGATACGAAATGAACAGCTGGGAGAATTTCGGCTCTTCACGGATAGCCGACATCATCGCTTCTTTGGTTATCGACGTGATGACGCAATCTTCCATCGCCGTTGTCGTCGCGATCCGCAGAGGATGACCATTCATGCATCCCTCGCCGAAGAACTGACCGGGCTCGAGAATGGCGACGACTGCCTCCTTGCCCTGCTCCGAAACGACCGTCAGCTTGACCTTGCCGCTTTGAATGTAGAACACCGAGTCAGCAGCGTCGCCCTGCTGAAACACATGCTGGTTCTTGCGAAACGTCAGAATGGCTTTGCCGGCGCCCACCTTGCCGAGAAAATGTTGGGGATCGAACGTGTCCTTGGACGGCTTCGCCACGCGTGGACTCCTTTGAATCGACCAAACTTGTTCGCTTCGATCGGCTGCCAGGGAACGGCTTTCTTGACCAAGCGACGAACGGTTGCTCCTTGCCGGCCAGACCTTGCGGCAGCGGCCCTATTGGGCAGAATTTACTCCCTGATTGTTCGCAATTCTAGGGAAGAGCCACTTTCCAAAGGGCGCGGCTCATTGCGCGCCCATCAGCAGGCATTCTCGGGCGAAGCGACGGTCGCCCTGCGCGTGGCACGACTTTACGATGGAGCATGGAAGTATGCCGACCCGGCGGCACGACGCGCTGGTCAATATAGCTCACCATGGAGTTAGGCAGCGCCCGAACTCCTTGCGGGCCCTGCTTTGCACCCCCTCGCTATTCGACGCTTCCATACCCATATCCTGTGTGTCTGATCGGACCATCGGGCCAATTGAGTGCAACGCCCCGCGACAGGCTGCCGGCCTGAATAGGTCGCCGACAACAGGAGGATTCCATGCCACTTGCGCGCTTTCGAATCGATGAAGGACCGCACACGATGGACGGGCTCCGACTCATTGCACGGGATGGCAACAAGCAGGTCGAGGCATTCATGAGCCGGAAGGTGATGGACGTCTGGGCGGAATCCGTCGAGCATCTTGGAGGACGTCAAAGTCTTTTCCGAGATCAATACAATGCGCTTGGCAGACTGAACCTCCCCGCACTCCAACGGATTGTGCGCGCGAAATACGAGCGAGGTGCCGCGTTCAACCGCCAACATCCCTTCGTGGAGGTCCTGTTCTCTGACATTTCCGAAAGTGGCGAGACCTTGGATCTAAGTGAACTGGTTCGAGAAGCATTGCCCCCGGCATTTCATAGGCTGACCTAGTATCCTGAAGGCAGGCAGCGACCGAAGCGTATGCTTCCGGCTCGCCGGATTCGGCACATTTACTTGCGAGTGAGCAATATTGACCAGCAAGGCGCCAAGCCAGGTTTCAATATGACTTCCGTAGCTCTCGGCGAAGGAAAGTCAGCGCGCCGCCTGGCCATGGTCGATGTCATGTCGTCACTTCTGCGCAAGCGAACAGACAAACAAATCGGCTACAGCGTCTCGCAGCTCGTTCAACTGCGCCATCAGATGCTCCGGTTTGCTCGGTCGCTCCCCCCAGGACCTGACCGAAATCAGCGGCGGCAAATCGCGTCTTCCTTGCGAAGCCTTGCCAGACGCAAGCGGTGAACCGGCTGTCCCTGATGACGAAGTCAAGCATTGCAAGACAAGATAAAGTTGGGGGCCGCCGGCTCGTTGCCAGCCGAGCCAGGCGCGGTTCGACAAGCGGGCGATGCGCCTTACATCGGACGAGGAACGTACGGAGCGCAAGCGTCGACGGACAAGAGGCCCGAATCTCGCCCCGGGGGGCTCGACCGGTTCGACCGGCCGAGGAAAAGGAGTGGTTCAGATGATGGTGCCAGTGAAAACCGAGGAGTTACCTGCGGGCGTGTTCGTGCTGGAGATCGATGGCCAGCCGATCTTAGCGCTCATGGCTGCCACGCTTTTCCAGGCCAGAGAACTCGGCCAGGAGCAATGGCTCCTAGAGGACTTGAAGCGAATGACGCTCGGACACAGACCGCTTTGGGATGGGACGTCTCCGATTAGGGTGCGTCGCGCCGATCCAGCAGAAGAAGTGTATTACGTCGACGCGAAGACGGAGAGAGCTGCGGACGACTCGCCTTTGGTCTATCTGGTTCGGCGCGACGATGAAGCGGATGCAAGTGGAGCCGTCACTCGTGGCACATTTCCGCCCAGGAGATGATTTCGAGATGGCGTGGGGTCTCGTCGGTCAAGCGACATTGGGCGCGCCATGACAATGGCTGAGACGTCATCAGTGTGAACAGCAGTCAACTACAGCATCCCAGATGCACCGCCTCGAGATCGAAGATGTGACTTTCGGACGCGGAGTGGATCGACAGTTCGCAGGACGCGCGTCGCCAGTCGCGGGCTCTGATCTCGCCAGATCATTCCATTGAAGCGCGGCCAGCTTCGCGCTGGAACTGTCCCGGCGTTGGGGCCGTTCGAGATTGCATCAGATGGCTCGAGCGATATCCGGCAGCTGGTCATCTACACGGGTAGGAAATCATGATGTTCCTGATGGTTCTGATCTGGGCGACGCAGAACCGAGACGCTGCCCTGGAGCCAAAGCTCGACGAGTGCTCCTGGCCAGGGCCGCATTGCGCTTAGCAAAGATAGAAAACTGCACGATGATGCGTAAGGGAGGCTTTATGGCAAATGTAACCGAACGGAATAACGTTCACGTTCGTGGCGCGGGCGACCGGGCGATGGTCTTCGCCCACGGCTTCGGGTGCGATCAGAACATGTGGCGGTTCGTGGCTCCGGCGTTTGAAAGGGACTTCAGGACGGTTCTATTCGACCACGTCGGCGCCGGCGGATCCGATCTGTCGGCCTATGACTGGGCCAAGTATTCAACCTTATCCGGTTACGCCGACGACGTGGTCGAAATCGGCGCCGAGCTAGGTTTGAAGGACTGCGTCTTCGTCGGGCATTCCGTCAGCAGCATGATCGGCGTGCTGGCGGCGCGACAAGCGCCAGGCATGTTCGGCAAGCTCGTGCTCATCGGCCCTTCAGCCCGCTACATCGACGACGAAGGATATGTTGGCGGGTTCAGTGCCGAGCAGATCGGTGAATTGCTCGCGCTTCTCGAATCCAACCACATGGGTTGGTCAACACAGATTGCGCCGATGATCATGGGCAATCCCGACCGCCCGGAACTCGGTCAGGAGCTCACGAACAGCATCTGCCGCACGGACCCCGATATTGCCAAAGCGTTCGCCCGTGTGACTTTCACCTCCGACAACCGCAAGGATCTCGCGGAAGTTTCCGTTCCAGTCCTCGTCCTCCAATGCAAGGAGGACATCATCGCCTCCCAGGAGGTCGGCGATTTCGTTGCCCGTAGTATCCCCGGCGGTCGAATGATCGTCCTGAACGCGACCGGGCATTGCCCGAACCTCAGTGCGCCCGACGAGGTCATCGCGGCGATTCGAGCCTTCGTCTCGTGAGCGTCTCCGGTCCAGACTTCGAGGACATGGTCAACAACGCCCCGTGCGGGTACGTCACCCTGCACCCGAACGGCCGCATTGAGCATGTCAACCCGACCTTGCTGGCGTGGAGCGGGCACCCGGCAGACCAGATGGTCGGCAAGCGTTTCACCGATTTCCTGACCATGCCAGGCCGCATCTACTACGAAACTCATATCGCGCCGCTGCTGCGGATGCAGGGCTTCTTCAACGAATTCGCTATCGACATGGTGACCGCTGCCGGTGAGCCGCTCCACATGATCGCCAACGCGAACGAGCGCCGCGATGCGGATGGAAAGCTGCTGCTGATCCGTCTTGCGTTGATCAAGGCGACCGACCGACGGCGCTACGAACAGGAGCTCCTCGCCGGCCGAGAATTGGCCATTGCTGCCGAAAGGGCGACGCAAGAAGTGCTGCTGCTCGAGCACGAAACCTCCGAACTGCGGGAACAGTTCATCGCCGTACTTGGTCACGATCTTCGCAATCCTCTCGCCTCCATCAGCGCCGGCGCGAGACTTCTCGGCCGTACCGTGCAGAATGAGAAGGAGCAGCAGATCGTCGCCATGATGCAGACGACGGTCATGCGCATGGCCTCGATGATCGACAACGTCCTCGACTTTGCACGCGGTCGTCTGGGCGGCGGCATTACCCTGGAATACGATGCGAAAGGACCGCTGGAGCCCGTCCTTGCCCAGGTGATCGACGAACTGAGGCTGGCTTCGCCCGGTCGCGTCATCGAATTCGAGTTTGCCGTCGACGGGCCGGTAAACTGCGATCGCATCCGCATCGGCCAGCTCCTTTCCAACCTGCTCGGCAACGCCGTGACGCATGGCACGGCCAATAAGCCCATCACCGTTCACGCCGAGACGCGAAATGGATTGTTCGAGCTCTGGGTCGCCAATGCCGGTGAGGCTATTCCGCAAACGGTGATGGACAAGCTGTTCGAACCGTTCTTCCGCGGCAAGGCCCGTGCGAGCAAGCAAGGGCTTGGACTTGGGCTGTACATCGCCTCGCAGATCGCAAAGGCGCATGGGGGCGCATTGACCGTCGCATCGACACCCGCGGAGACCCGCTTTAGTTTCTCAATGCCGCTGGCGTAACATGCATGCTGCAATGGCCGCCTTTCGACGGCGCGGTCCTCAATCTTCTCCCAAGAGCGACACCGGACTAGCCTTCGAGGACGTGGCCCAAAGCTCTTAGCGGACGCACGCGATCGCTGACGATCTTGAGGATGGCCAGCATCGGAACAGCCAGGATCGCGCCAGGCACGCCCCACATCCAGAACCAGAACACCAGCGACAGGATGACCAGCACCGGGTTCAGCGTGAAGCGTCGGGCAAGCAACATGGGCGTCAGGGTTTCGCCTTCGGCGAGGTGGATGCAGAAGTAGAGGGCCGGCGGCAGCAAGGCCCACCACAAGCTGTCGAAGCTCAACATTCCGGCCAGCAGGAAGATGACGGTGCCTAACAGTGGGCCCAGAATTGGAACGTAGTTGAGCAGGAAGGCCGCGGCTCCCCACAACAGCGGGTCTCCAAGCCCGCAGAAATACATCGCAACCGCCGTTGCAATTCCCACTGCAGCATTCATGGCGGTGATTGTAAGCAGATAGGCAGATATGTCCGCTTCGATCTGCTGGGAGATGTCCACCGCCTGCCTCTTGTCGCGAAAACTTGGGAGGACCTCGACGATACGTCGCAGAAAAACGTCGCCTGCGACCAGGAGAAAGTAGAGCACCAGAACCGTGGTAAAAAGGCCGTCGATGACAGCCCGCGTTCCAGCGAAGAGCGCGCCGGTCAGGCCGAGATCGCTGCGGACCGAAACGATGGCTCCTTTCTTCTCGGGAGCGTCGGCGACGTGCTCGGCCTGCTGGATGACTTTCTGCAGCGCTTCGATCGGGCGCTTTAGAACGACCAAGTGAGTTTCGAGGCGAGGCAGGCCCTCCGGCAATTTCTCCGCCCAGGTCGCGGCAGGTAGCGACAAGGCTGCCACAAACCCCACGAGCGCTCCCACCACCACCAGGATCGCCAAGAGCGCTCCGATGGCACGGGGGAGACCTATACGCTCGAGCAGATGCACGACGGGGTGCAGAATGAGCTGCAGCACGAAGGCGAGCACCACGGGCAATATGATCGAGCTTGCCACATGCATGGCTGCCAGCACGGCCAGTGTTAGCAGACTACCGAGAAAGAACGTCTGCGGGCTGGACGGCAGCGGCATTTCGATATCGTCGGCCGCCTGCGGTGGCGAGGCAGCCGGTTCCGGTACGCCGACATTCTGCCCCGGGGACCAGGGGGGCTCATGCGGCAACTTTGACAGCGAGACCACGACGCTTTTCTCCATCCCGATCAAGGGGCCTGCCCCAACCCGCTGAGTCAGCTTCGCACCGGTCGGAAGGGCGCGATGCGGCTGCAGGAGCCTCTAGCCGGATAAGCAGTCGGTCCGGCTGGACGGTTCGGCCGCGGCGGGCCTCTTCGCCAACTGAAGAATGAGAACACGTGGCCCCGCCGGAGCGTTCCTAGGCGCTCGCGAACCGGTGCGGTGCATTCCCGCCAATGTCGGTCGCAGCAGCGGCTTCATCGATGGCCGCCATCAACCGAGCCGTGGCAGACTGTTGGATCATGTGCCCTGCCCCAGCGACGCGGTGCAGCTTGCTGTGAGCGATTTCGCCGTGAAGTCTGACCGATTGCTTGTTGATATCGATGAGGCGATCCTCATCGCCGGCGATGATGATGGTAGGCATCTTGAGTTGATCGTAGCTCTTCGACGACTCGAATGCAGCGGGGATCATCAACGTTGCCTCCGCCGCGCTGGCACGCATCTGTGACGGTCGCAACGCCAGCTCCTTGGGGAAGCCGACGAACTTGTCAGGGACTGGCCGCGGACCGAACATCTTTCGCAACATGGAAGGCCACAAGAGGCGGCTGACGATCGGCGAGATCGTGTGACTGATCGCATCGCCCATCCCGGGTATCGAAGACATCGAAGATGCCGCCGAGTCAGCACGAACGGTTGGAAAATAGTAGCCTGATGCGAGCACCAAAGCTTCGACAAATGACGGATGTCTTGTCGCCAGCGCAAGAGCGACCGCCGCACCCCATGAATGTCCAAGCACGATCGCCCGCTGAACGCTCAGCCGATCAAGCGCCTTTCTGAACAGATCGGCCTGGGCTTCCGGGGTCCATATCACGTTCCGCGGCCGCGAGCTGTGTCCGAATCCGGGGCGGTCGAATACGATCACCCGAAACCGGTTGGCCGCCAGGTCGATCAAGCCGCTGGATTCAAAATCCTGGATCATGCTGCCGTTGCCGTGCAGGAGCACAAGCGGACGGCCGTTGCCGCGTTCCACGTAGTGCAGTCGGACGCCATCGATCTCCAAGAACTGCCCGCGAGGCGGGTTATCGCGTTCCGCTTTCTTGGCGACTCGCCCATTTACGATCGCCATGGCCCCGAGGAGGGAAGCCGCCCCGGCAAATGCCATAAGCGCAGGATGTCGCCGCAAGGCAGCGGTGTAGTCGGACTGGAGCGAGAGGGAGCGTGTTCGCGGGAGTGCCATGTGCAGTACCTCAGATGGTCTGCACGATGACTCAGGCAAATTGAGAAATGTTGCAGCTCATCCTCAACCATCGCCGCCGAGTCTTCGTTCCAAACGTTACTTGGAGCACATCGTTGTCGCTCTCGCCGGTTCAAGATTACTCTTACTGATCAGCCCAGCTGAAGGCAATAATGATGGCGTGGAACATGTCGACGTTGGTCTTGTTCAACATTGTTACTCTTGCCGAGAAAGCGACTGGATCAATGGCAAACAACAAAATCCCCAATGAGAAGCAGCCCGGCGAAAATCCGGAAGGTAAGTACCATTACAATCCGGGAAACATGGCTGGAAAAAAGCCCGGAGACGCGGAGCAGACTGACGAAAACCGGGACACCCCGGCTCGGCACAAAGAAAAGCCGGCCGGATAGGCCCGGCACCGCTCGCGACTTTGCCTTCGTCGGACGCGGAAGGAATCTGAAAGACCAATTGAGTCAGCCTTCCGAGAATCGGCTCATCGCAAGACGCGCGTCCGACGATGAGCCATCCCGGGTGGATGGCGCAAGCTGAGGGGTCAGTATCGCGCCACAGACCAATATGACAATCTCACGATGAGAGAGTCGTTCCTGTCAGATTGTCCGCCTCTGCCTCGGTTAGGGAAGAACTCAGCTGCTGGGCCTGATGCCGCGATAGGATCTATGGCTGGTGTGCTGTCGCTTTTAAGGAGCTCTTCATATGAAAATGCCTGTTCACTCAATTGAAGAGCCCGAGCCGAGAGCACCACGTGCTGACAGACTGCCGACGGAGGGATTCGTGATCATCGTCGACGGGCATTTCAAGCCGATGCTTGATACTGCGGAAGCTGCCGAGTCGTCGGGTCGCGCACTTAAGTCGACTTACCCGATGCTCAAGATCGAAATCTATGACGCCGTGACAAAGGCCCGAACCTTATTGGGCTGAGAATCAACTCTCCCCGATAAGTGTCTTCGCTGCGCGCGAGCTCGGCGGTTAGAGACATGCAGGAGGAGGTACAGTCGGCTCAAACAGCCGCTGCATCTTTCGGACGATCTGACCGCCAAACGCCGCGCAACGAGCCGTTGCCCGGCATCACGGTTCAGACAAAACAGTTGGCCGCGCCAACTGGAACTGGAGCCATTGTCCGGCGCCCTCTCCGGTTGATCAGCTCAATACGAGCTTGATCTGCCCGCCCTCAACGGCCCCCGCCGCGAGAGCGTCGCGCGCCATCTTTTCGATGGCCGGCCAATTTGAGAGAAGGTACTTCTGCGCCTGCGCTTTCGTTGGGTAAGCGGTTTGCAAAACGCAGGTCTGACGCGCGTTTCCATTCGCGATCTGGAAGGATACTTGTTGGGGTCCTTCCTGAACCTCTCGCTCGGTGGGCTCGGGAAACTTGCGCATCTTGCTCCTTCACTGGTTGTCGAAAGACTTCGCTCGCATGGACTGAACGCCACGTTACGATGACTGTCCAAGCCTAATCGACGCAAGCCGCTGCCCGTGGCCCTCACGTCTTACGACGGGCCTTGGTCCCAAGTCAGTTACGGACGTATTACGAACCGCATCTGTCAGCATTTGACGGAGTTCAGCCTTCGTCTTGTGCGGTTGCCGCGCGCTGGATTTTTGCCATTTGGTCATTCATCTCATATGGGGACGCCGGCAAAAGATGCCACTTTTTCGTTCAAGCTGGATTCCGACGGCGACGAGCGGCGTAGGGAAACCGGCTGCGCGCACATTGCGAAGCGCCATCTTCCTTGCGTTCTAAAAAACAAACCCGCAGCCGTTAAACCGGTCGCGGGTTGCGAAGCCAGAGGCCCTGCCAGTACATCCGTGGTCAAAGCAGCATGGCATCCTATGCACGCTTACGCGACGCGCAGATTCTCTGCTGCGGACTTGCCGGTCCGGCGGTCAGCAACGACGTCGAAGGACACCTTTTGTCCTTCATCGAGACCGCTCATGCCGGCGCGTTCAACCGCGCTGATATGAACGAAGACGTCTTGGCTTCCTTGGTCTGGTTGAATGAAGCCGAAGCCTTTTTGGCCGTTAAACCACTTCACAGTTCCCGTATTCATGGGTGATCTTCCTTTGGGATAGATGTTCGGAGCCGCGCTCGAGCGCGCAGCAAGCTAAGCGAGATCTGGAGGGAGGTCGTCAGTCAGGCGCGCTTTAAGCGGCAAGGCCAAGTCGTTCGGCCGAAACTCGATAATTACCAAATGGCTATTGCTTGTTCGTTCCGCAAGTGGCCGTGGTGAGGGAAAGCCCGTGTTACTGCAAACACAAGGGGAGCTGGCAGTGGCCCCTTACGGGTCAAGCACACGCGCCGTCCGCCGATCTGCTGACAGCCGGACTCTCGAAGGGAACAAAGGGTGAGAAGGCGGTTTGAATCTGGCGGCAGAACCAGGAGACTGGGAGCCGCGAAGAAAAGCCGTTCGGTGTAACGCCCGGCGGCTTTTGTTTGATGGGCATCTCTCGATGCCTGTGACGTGTCGTCCCCCGCCGCAAGCAAGGGCACCGAGTTGAGAGCACCTCACTGGGTTCTGCATGTCCAAGCGACCTCGCCGCACTTTTCCTCTGTGCGCAACCAGGACGGAGGAACACTCCGCCCCCAGTCGGTTTGGCTCCCCAAGCAGCATTGTTGTGATGCGGTGCTTTAACACTCGCGCGAATCGGAATTGGCATGGCTTCCGTCATATTGGGGCTGAACAGATACTTCGCATTGATCGAGCGTCGAGTGCCCACGAAAGTGGGGACTTTCATTCGCTGGCTGCGAGAGCCATCCAAATTCTGGATCCGTGTCATTGTCGCGGGGATATTAATTCTCGGGGGCATCTTCAGCTTCTTGCCCCTCTTCGGCCTCTGGATGCTCCCCCTTGGACTTCTTCTTATCGCGCAGGACATGCCGATCCTGCAAAAACCTCTCCTTGCCGTGTTGCGTTGGATCGAGATGAAATGGAAGCGGCTCAGGCGACGTTTCAGAACGAGGCCGCGGCCAATTGTGGCGAAGCAACCGGAATGACGCGACCGCTCCGCCCGCGGCTCTCCGTATTTGGAACGTTGTGGTTAAGCCGGGCTTGGTCCGGCAGGAGGTCATCATGACCAAGACATCAGACCACGGCATCATGCGCGTCCGCGGAGAAGATCAGCCGGCAGACAAGGAGCGGGCGCAACTGGCTCAAAAGATTGAGCTCGGCCATACACCGCCCGTGATCAAGGAAGAGGCGAACGACCGGGACTGAACGCAATGATCGTGAGCCGGCGCGCGGGGCCTGCCAGCAGGATCCGCGCGCAACATCATGCTGCTTTCTGATGCTGCTCGAACGCAGCGACCTCCCGTTCCTTCATTCGGGAGCCGGTAATCCGGGTGTGGACAGCCATTCGCTGATTTGAGCCCCGGTCTCCGCCTGCCGAGCTTTGCGGATGGTTTGTTCCCGCTCAACACCTGGCGGAAGCGATTTTGCCTTTTGACGAAGGGCTCGCCCATGCTCGGCTAGGCGTTCTTCAAAGGAGGTGGTTTGGTTGATTCGGCGTCGCTGCATAGCGTGCTCCTTTTCCCAGGGAAGGCGGGAGCGCGACAGCGTTCTCATCACCGACAGATACCGAGGGCCGCGCGGCGATGCATCAAGCGTAGCAATTTAAGGTGCGACGCGCTGGTCAATATTGATCAGGTGGTAGAAGCTGGTGAGACCCGCGCTCGGCGCCCGCAGGATCAACGCCCCCACAGGAAATGCGAAGCGCGCGAGCACAGATGGGCATCGGAGCGACGCCGGCGCCAAAGGCGTTCAGCAACCCGTTGTGCGGACAAACGCTCCTCACGATCAGGCAGCAAGCTCTCGGAGCGTCGAGATGATCGCCTCTGACGGGTATGGCTTGCGGAAGAATCTTGCCCCATCGGGTAGCTCAGAGCCTTCGACCAGATGGGCGGAGACCACAAGGAGCTAGATCGGTGGCCATCTTTCGCGAACGGCTTCCACGAGCCCAATCCCGTCCATCGAGCCAGGCATCCTGACATCCGTAAAGACCACGCAGACATCCTGTCGGGTTTCAAGAATCTTGATGGCCTCATCGGCATTGCCGGCAAGGAGCGGATGCAGCCCCGCATCCTGGACGATGTCGTTCGCCATCAAGAGGAGCATCGGTTCGTCCTCAACGATCAAGATGCAACTGCCGCGAGGAGAGCTTTGCTCTGGCATATCAGCTCTTTCTAATGCAGGAGACGCCACCCGGTCGGACATCAAGCGATGGCAGCAGCCGACGTTCCGAATGGCCGATTGTTTCTAAGCAGTCTTTGCATCGACAATGCGGCTGACGGTTCCAAGGGTTCACCATGAGGCGCCGCCACTTCCGCCGAATGAGCGTGGAAGTCGCCCCGTTGGCAATGTGCGTCTGGCGACCCTGCCCGCCCATCGCCGCAGGGTGAGCGCGTCGAACGCCACCACCCCTTCCCCTCAGAGCATGACCGTCACCTGCGAGGCAGTCGGATCGAAAAGCACGTGCCTGTTTCTTCGTTGGATGCCACAGAGATCTCGCCGCCATGGGCTTCGACGATCAATTTTGCGATGTAGAGGCCAAGGCCGAGGTGGGTACTGTGCTCTGGCGGACTTCCGTCATCGTGGCCTCGCGTCCAGGATTGGAAGATTGATTTTTGCGCTTCAAGCGGGATTGAGGAGCCGAGATTGTGCACGTTGATGGTCACAGCATCGGGATCGTTACCTGCGACGGTCACTGTGATGGGCGTCGCTACGTCGCCATAATGGACCGCGTTGCCCATCAGGTTGGACAGCACCTGTCCCAGGCGGGCGCGGTCGCAGGAAACCAACGGATCGCCCTTCGTTGCGACTTGAAGTTTCCTATCTGCGTTGACGGCGCGAAACTCATCCGCGATTTCCTGGCACAGAGCCGCAACGTCGTTCTCGGTCTTTGTAACGGGGATTTGAGTGCCGAAGGACGAGCGTGTGAGATCGAGCAGATCGTTCAGAATTCGCGTCGCCCGCCCTGCGGCCAGCTTGATCTCCGAAACAACCTTGGCCTGCTTCGCGTCGGTTGTCCCCGATCGCTCCATCCACTGAGCGCCCATTGAAACGGCGCCGAGAGGATTGCGCAGGTCGTGGCCGAGGACGCCCAGAAACAGGTTGCGCGAGTCATTTATCGTCTTGGTATAGTGGGCCACCGACTCCGTCACGGCCTGATCGATCGCTTCATTGAACCGCGTCAAGTCCTCAATATCGGTGTCCGCAAGGCTTCGATGATGAGCAACCCACTGCTTGACGACGCTTGCGCGAAGCGCCCGGTATTCCGAGATCATCTGGTCGATGTCAAAGCCGTCGGCCAGACGCAGAGCGGCATGGAGCTCAGCCGCGCTTTGAGAAAAGGGGCTATCTTTCGGGCCGTCGCCTCGCGATTTATCAAATCGCTCCCGCGGGGTTTGTGCGGTTTCGAGGTCGTCCGCCACAAACCTAAGAAGATCGAAGATATGATCTTCCAGAGCCAACTTCGTCATCCGATCGCTGGCCGGTGACAGAGTTCGAGCGAACTCCGTCCATTCCTTCACGATCGGAGCCTGGTTCTGTCGAATGAAGTCAGCCAGGCGTTCGTACTTTGGCCGCTCAGTGGAATTGCTCAAAGCCGCCCCCAAGTACTCAAAGCCGCCCCCAAGTAGATGACGCGAGCCCTAGATCGAGCAGGCACAAGCCCGCTGCTCGCGAATGCCGTGCCCTTCCGAAGCGCCGAGCCTAGAGTATAGCCACTGGCTCCCGAGCTGTCACAACTGGCTCCGCCAGCGGGGAGAACCGCGCGACTTTGCGGCCGGAACCTGCGGTACAACGGTCGTTTTGCACTTGCCCTACAGGACGCGGGGATATCGGAAAGCGATCGTTCCACTCACGTCGCGGGCAGGACCCGGCGCACCTCTGCGTCGATCTGTAGCGGATGCAAGCTAGCACCACCATATTGGCCTAGGGGAACCGGCTTCAATGCTTGGTGCTCGAGTTCCGATGGACTATCGAAACGCAGAACAGCTGTTCGGTGCTCGAGCGCACTTCCACTGCCAAATCCGCCCGCTTGCTTGGGAAGACGGATTCCTGGGCGATTCCAGTCAAGGTTTGCATTGCTTTGACTTCGGCGGCTTTCAGATTGGGAAGGGGTAGACCTTCCTCGTCTGCAAAGAAATCGCGACCACTTTGGATGTCAAAGAAATACCGATTCATGGAGCGCTCCAGAAATTGAACACATATTAGTCCCGCCAATCGGTGCGTCGCTTGCCTGAAGACTCGGACATCGATGCGGCTGTCGTCCTGTCACACGATCAGCCTCAACTGTTCGATCTGTCCCGCCGGACCTTGCGAAATTCTTCGGGACCTTTCATCAGCCTGCTCTTCCGGCTTGCCCTGTCTTCGGATGTCGCACCCGTATCGGCCAGCCGGTCGAGCGCGTCAGAGGCAAGCTCCTTTGCGCGGATCCGAGGGCTCTCACGATTCGACTCTGGAGATTCGCGCATAGGCCGATCACGCAGCCCTTCGAGCGCCGTCTTCACCAGCAGTTGTACCGCTTCTGATCGGTTAGGCCTCTGCTTCTGGCTGAGCGCCCATGCGTCAACCTGGTCGAGAAGCTCGGGCGTCAGCCGAACCGCCCGTCCTTGCTCAGCTGTCCCCGCTGACGTCTTCCGCGGAACTGCTTTTGACCTGGACATCTCTGACATCATTGATTGGAGGGCGATAACGGCGATGCCGCGGGAGGAGAGGCGGGAATCCGGCCATTTTCGCTCCCGCCTCCAGCTAATGACCGCGGTCGCTTAGGGTTCCAGTGAACTCCTGCCACGACGGCCCGCTCATCGCACAGCTCCTTGCGCTGTTCTCAAACACGACCAGGGAGCGACGAAGTGCAATTGCCTTCCGGACCATTGCGACGGCAGCGCGTCTGACAGATCGACCGATTGATATCATCTCTGCCTGAAGGACAGCGTGCACCTCCGGAGCTGCAATAGCCACAACTATCTCGACCTGGCAGGGAGCGGACAGACCTTCGATTTGATGCTCGCGAGCCCCGATTTCACTGGCTATTCCCTGCTACGAAGCGCAGCGTCATCCGAACGAAGAGGCTGGCCTTGAACGGAAGCACGTTCAGCAGCGAAACCGGTTTTGCAGAAGGGCGCCGTATGACGGATGTCACCAAGGAAGCCCTGGATGGTGCCGCCGCGCGGCATCTCTCTGCTGGCTTCAACTTTCGTGCCTATACGCCGGACAAGATCGCGTACGATCTTATTCGTTGGGATGAGGAGTTCAGACACGCCAATTACACTCAACTGGTCGTAGCCGTGACGCTCTGGCAAAGTAGTTTGTCTGGCTAGCGCAAAGCCAAGAAGGCTCGTCGCGCGGCCTGAACGTGCGGTCGAAGCAGAGCGCAACGTCATTTACACGGTCAATCCGAAGATATAGGGTATGGCTAGAGGTTGGCAGATGCTCACCTTGAAGCTGCCCAGGAAGCAGCGACCTCCGAGGTCGCCGCGCGTCGTCGTAGTAGCAGCTCACGTGCCATCGGAAGGCGCAATCATAAAACTGGATTTTACCAACGTGCGTCAGCAGCGCCGGTGCACGTCCTCATGCGCTCACGAAAGGCAACCATCATGAAGCTTCCTGCAATATTACAAGGCGAGGCGCGGACCCGTTTCCTTCAAGGAATTGCTTTCGGCGCGGTGGCGACCATGGCGATTGGATTTGCCTGGGGCGGTTGGGTCACCGGGGAGTCCGCCAGGGTCATGCGGGTCTCGGCGGAGACCAGTGGCCGGATGTCCGTTCTGGTACCGCTGTGTGTCGCTCAGTTTACAGCCGCGGACGGCGCTCTCGCGAAGTTCAAGGCGACCGGCCCTTATTCCAGAGAAAACGTCGTCAGCGAATTCGTGAAGAGTGTGGCGTCCACGAGCATGGACTACTCATTCGCCAAGGCTTGCGCCACCGGCATCGAGACGGAGATTGCCAAGACAGCGGCCAAGACCTGATTCCCATTCGGGAGGACAACAGATAGGGCCAGTCGCCCTCGATCGGGCGATCGTCTTTGACCACACCATGCGGGATGGATTCTGCATTCTGGCGGGAAGCTGTTGGACGATTGGCACCTTGTTCAAATTGCCGCCGGCGCCATAAGCCGCAGCAAAGTCATTATTGAGGCAATGTCCGTTTGGACGCCCGAGAAGACTGAGCGAACAAGCCAAGGCAGACGCTGACAACGACAATTTACAATCCACCACACTATGGCGGCCTGGCCGATACGGCGCTGGTACCGAAGCCCGCGACAAGTACGACACGCTTTTAATCTTCATCACAGAGCCAAGGACGAGTGCTAGGCTCTCCCCATCGCCTTGTGGCGAGATGGTCAAATTTGCTCAGATTCGGTACCGCCGTAGATGTTAACAAAACCTGTCACCGCGAGGCCCTAGGCATTTATCGGTGATGAGAACGCCATCAGTCGCTCTCGCCTGCCTGCTCGTCCTATAAACCGGGAGACGGTGATGCAAAATGGGGCCGGACCTTTTTCAGAGGCTGAGCTGACGATCGTGGAGCGTTATAAGCTCGACGCGCTTGAGGACATGGACTTTCCCGAGATCCTCGATTTTCTTGAAGAAATCGAGGACGAGATCAGACGACGGGGTGCCCCCGAGGGAGCGACCGATCGAGAGTAGCAAAAGTCACTTACCAGACCGACCAATTTGCCCTTTGTACCAATGAATTGTGCGACATATCCAATCGTCGATTTACTCAAACGCTCTGACTGGGAGCGGCTTGATGTCCAACGTCGATCTCCTCACGGTGGCAGACCGCGTCCAACTCTTGGTGAACGCAATCAACGGCGGTGCCACGTACCAGTTGCGAAATTTTTCACACCGGCTCAAGCCGCGTGGCTCATCACTGAAGTCGACCCAAACGAGCCCGATCGCCTCTTCGGACTGTGCGACCTCGGTCAGGGGTGCCCGGAACTCGGCTACGTCTTATCTTATTCGATCTGTCGCCTGAGGCAGTTCGTGGGGATCTCAGGGAGTGCGTTTCCTGGTCCGGCGCCGCGTCTGTCCCGCGGCCTTCAAGATGGCGGGTAACGTCGGCGGCACGTCATCCCGGCGTCCGTACTCGAACACAATCCCCGGCGGAGACTCGAACCTTCCTTGATGCCGTCGACGTTCACCCCAAGACGCTTGATCTTGTCGTACAAGGTCTGCTTGGGGAGGCCGAGCAGCGCAGCTGTTGCCTGGACGTCGCCCTGCTTGCGGCGCAATGCATCCTCGATGATCAATCGTTCGATGTTCTCGAGCTGGCGAGGCAACGAGACGTCCGCGCCGCCAAGGCCGGATTTGTTGATCGTCTTGCCGTCGAGCACACCCAACACGAAACGGTCGGCGGCATTGCGAAGCTCGCGCACATTTCCCGGCCATGCATAAGCCAGCAGAACAGACGTCGTCTGCTCGTCAAGGATGGGCGCGTCGCGCTCGAACCGCCTGGCAGCTTCGGAGAACCATGGCGGCGATCTGATCCTGGTTCAGGGCCACAGTTCGCCCGGCATCTATGCGCGCGCCTTTCTCGAGGGGCGGCTCAGCGAGAAAACACACCGGCGGAGTTATCCGGAATATCGGAGGGCCGCCGCGATGCGTCGCCGACGCCATTGACACGTTCGTCGCCATGTCGGGAAGGTTTTTCAGAGGCTGCGAGAGCGCCGACGCGATCAGATGTAGGCGTGCACCGCCTGCTAAGTATTGGCAAAAACCCGCAGGCGCCGTCTTGCACCAGCTTCCGCCGATCTTCCGAACAAACCTGATTCCGAACCCGCGTCCCGGAGATGGCAGGGTCCTCAACTCGCGCCAGCAGCCTCGGTCCGCTAACTCTTGGGGTACAGCGCAGAAATCGCGGGTTGCCGTTGCCAGGGAAGCAAATCGAGCCCGACATCCTTGGCGTGTTCCAATTTGATGGGCCCATCTGAAGAGCGGCGTCGCAAGGCAAGGCACTTGCCCCTGACTGCGGTTTGATGGCCCCTCACGCAGAAACTGCGGTCAAGACAAAGATCGGCACCAAAATGGCCGGCGCTGATTCCGCTCCCTCGTTGTGAGTCGCGCTCCCTAGCCGAAAGCAGCAACCGTGACCCGCGTGCTTGATCCGCGTTTGCGTCCATCCTTTGCCGCAGCGGGTAAGGCTTGCAGTTATCGTCCCGGCAGAGCCGTGACTTCTCGGGGCGGCTTGATCCGCAAGAACGGATATGCCGCCAGTTCTTTCGAATGCCGCGCGAACATATCGACCCGTCTGCTCGTAAACTCCGTAATGACGCCGAAAAATTCAGTTGGTGACCTGATCGTCGCAAGTCTCAGGCTGAATTCAAAAGCGAATTGCGCGTTGGCCCCGGCTATCTCAAGAAGCTTCGCTTGATACGCCTGCATGTTTGCTGTCGGTAGAGCAAAGCCTTTCGTTGGATCGCTATCCGTCATTCCCTGGCTGCGGTCACCTACTAAGGCATCCGCCTCAGGCTCAATGATGGGAACCTGGTGTTTAGGATCATCATGAAGCTCAGGAGGCGGTTCGACCGAGTCTGCCGCAGCAGAGTGAAGTGAATTGTCTTTCGGGCTTCTAACAATGGCCTGCTTGTTCCGTTGGGCCCGCGCGGCCATTTTCGGGTTGCGGGCGCGCTTTGCCGCTGTCGCCGCTTTGCGTTTGCTCATCTGGCGCTCCAAGAAAATGGGGGTGCGACCACAACGGTCATTTCTGAAAGGACAACAGGCTCTGTGACGTGGCGTTCCAAGCCCGTGCACTGTTGGTCGCATGAACTAAGATAAATCGCACGTTCTCTGAGCCGCCCCGAGAAGCCAGACTACCCACCGAGCGAATGCTCGAGGAAGAAGCGCAGCATTTCCCTCGTGGCATCCGGCCCTTGCGGGTCAGTGTAGGACCCGGCGGGGCTGCCGCCTGACCACGCGTGTCCGGCGCCATCGATGTTCCAGTGTTCGGAAGTCGCCCGACCGGCCCCGTCGATCAGGACGGTGCGAGTATAGGCATGGCCGTGGGGTACGCGTCCGCGCAGCACCTTCATCGTCGGCCTCGTTGCCCTGGCGGCCTGCTCGATAATCTGATCGCCATTCTTTGGATGCACCGTTGTGTCGCGATCGCCATGGAAAACGATGGTCGGCACAGAAGTTTTGCCGTCCGCAATTGCCTTGGAGCCGCCTCCCTGCCGCATGGCGACGAACGCGGAGGGAAGGTCGCTGGCGGCCCCACACGCCAGGCCTGAATGAATGCCGACGGCCGCGTATAGGTCGCTATACGTGGCGCCCATGATGGCAGCGGCGGCCCCACCGGCAGAGAGACCCGCGACGTATACGCGCTTCGGATCGATCGGATGGTCGCGCATGATCTGGCGGGTAATGCCGGCGATCATCGAAGGCTCGCCCTCACCGCGGCGCTGGTCACCGGTGCGAAACCAGTTCCAGCACTTCGACTGGTTGGCTCCGCTCGGCTGCTCAGGATAGACCACGAAGCAATTCTGCTCTTCCGCCAGGAAGTTCATCCGGGTGCCGGCCGCGAAATCGTCGGGCGACTGGGTGCAGCCATGAAGCATGACGATCAGGGGAAGCCGTTGTCCCTGGCAGCGGCTCGGGATGAACAGCTTGTAGGTCCGGCTTCCCGCGGCGTTACTGAAGGTACCGGCGATAAACCGTGTGCCCTCGGGCACGATGTCCGATGGCGACAGAGGAGCGCGCGTAATCGGACTTCGCAGGCCAAGCCCGGAAAAATCCCGCATTCCGTCGAGCGGTAAGGAGCGTCTGCGTCCCTGACCAGAGCGGGCCGGCGAGGCCTGCGGAGCTTCCCGCTCCTCGACGACGTCGGCCGTGGCGTCGATGGTAAGCGGATCGAGCCGCGAGAGCGGAGCCTGAGAGGCGCTGCGCGACTCCGGTCTTGAAGCGCTATCGCCCTGGAGCATGCGCTGCAGCAGCGCGGTGGCCTCGACCAGTTGGCCGGTACGCGTGAGGCGGGTTGCTTCGCGGACTATGTCTTGATTCAGCATCGTTCACCTCGTTCTGTCGGCGAGAGCGGCCTTGACCGCGGGAGTGGCGTGTAGGGCCCCCAGCACCGAAACCGACGCGATCGTGGCGCGCGCCAACTCGGGAGTGACGTCCTGGGCGATGGTGGCTAAGCCCAAAACATTGATCTGCAGCATTTCGCCGGCGCGCCGCGCCGCTTCGAGATCCTCGCGTGTGTAGTTGCGCAGCCCGAGGTCCAAGTTCTTCCGGGCCGTGGATTGTCTGACGACCTCTACGTGTCGCTCGAGCTGGTTCCGGATTGCTGTCCGGATGAAATCGGTCCTGTTCGAATAGAACCCTTCCTGCACCATGAGATCGACATGACCGAGGTCGACATAGCCAAGGTTGATCGTGATCTTCTCGGTGTCGGGGGCCTTGGGTCGCAGCTCGTGTGTATTTCCGGCCATAGTGAAACATCCCTGCACCATCCGTCTGGATGGTGTGTGGATGTAAATAGATGCTCCCGGGCGCCTTTCAAGGGGTGGAGCCATCCAATAAACCAGGAGCTCGCGCAGGCGGGCCGTCTCGTGGAGCGTCAGACAAATTCTGGCGAAACTCGCCTCCCCTGTCTTCGCAAGCCCGATGGCCCAGTTCGTTAAAAAAAAACAGAAACAGGTTCGTCGTGCTCCCACGTCGCGGGCAAACCAAAATAGAAAGCACCCTTAACCTTCTGAGTGACATGCTCAATGTCGCTCACCTTCCGCTTCCCGTGTCGCCGGATGGCCGGCTGCCCACGTTCGCTGAAGTGACCGGCTTTGATGCTGCATCAGCGTGGGCCCCGCCTTACGCCAGGGCAACAAGCGTTTCTCGGCGAGCTCGCTGTCCGCTTCGCAGTGGTCAGTGGCCGGCTCAGCTACCAGCACAACTTCACAACAACGAGCCCCGCGAGATTGAAGTTCTCGAGAGCGCCGCTTTCACCGATTTCCTCGACAAGTCCGAACCGCTCTGGGCCGACCTGTACGGTTGGAGAACTCAACTAGGCGTCATTCCGGAGCCAAGGGCGGCAAACTCAGGATCACGGCCTCGCCATCGATCACAAACCTCTTTTGCCGGTTCCTCAGCGCGGCCTCAGCAGGCCATCCAGAGTGCGGATGGTGACCATCTCACCGCAAGAGCAGCGGGCGTTCCCGTCCGGCCGTTGAGTCGGCAACGGCAGAGCCAGCCTGTGCATGCAGTTCTTCCAGGCGGTCCAGTCGCGCTAGCTGCGCCAAGCCTCGTAATCGATCTCGGACCGCGTTGCCAGCCACCTCTGCCATGCCGCCTCGAAGCCGGCGCGGGACCTTGTCGAACGTCTCGTTAATGCCGCCGCGGTGCTTCCTGGGCTCGATCCCTGGAAGCCGCCACCGTGGCTCACGTAGGCAGAGCCGCCCTAGGACGTGCGGCGCGAGTAGGGGGATAGCAACAAAGTATGGCTTTGGCTGTTCACATGCATGGAAGCGCATCTTCTGCAGGTCACTACTGACGATGGCGAGTGCCGGTTTTGGTTAGCAGCCGGTACGGAAGAAGAGGCCGTTCAGCTCGTCTTGGATGCCATCCCTGAGGGATGGACCGCCAAACTAATCGATCGCGGGGGCACCGCCCGGGAGCAAGCTTCAGCGCTCGGCCTGACTGTTGGGCTCGCGCCAGGAGAAGCCCGCGAGGTAAGCAGAGGAATCGGGCTTAGCTGATACGCAGGCACTTCTCCGCCGCCGCGATCTGCGATCGGGGAAACTGACCAGATGAATTTTGAAGGTTTAGCCCACAAGGAGCGTCAGATGAGCGAACGACGTGAGCTATATCGTGATACCAACGGCGACGCTTGGTTTCTGGGACGCGAGCCGGCCAATGGACATGCTTTCATCATTCATCAGCCAAATGCGCCTTCTGGCGGCCGACTGACACACATTGAACTCGGCGATTTCTTGCGAAGTGAGCCGAAAGGACCCGAGCACCAGGCCCTTCTGCGCCTGATAGGTACGCTAGTGAACGTGCCACCGTACGCTTAGGGCGTACCAGCAGCGTTAGAGCGGCCTAGCACTCACATATACGGGCTGTTCTCTGAGACCATAAGCAGAGACGGATCGGATATCAGCACACCTTGCAGGTCAATCGAGGCGTTTGAAAGGATCTGCGTGCAGATACGTGCCATCAAAGTAATTGACGCCAAAGCGTCGATCACCAATCCAACGCTCTCTCCGCATTCGAATCTTCCTGAGCAGAGTTCGTGGCGGCCAACGCAAGCATTGACTAGCTGTTCCTATGGGATGCAAACGCTCCCTCACGCTTGGTGGCTGAAAACCTCAGTAAGGAAGAGCAGCGAATGGCCGGCGCACACGAAAATTGAGGGTCGGGGCGAGACGGGCCTTTCCAAGCCTCGCGCCATTTCGGAACAAAGATCCAAGAAGCCGTCTGCCCACCAGAAAGAGAGGGCCGCCCGGAGGCGGCTAGTTTTTGTCTTCTCTTCTGCTTATTTTTTGAGGGCGTCAGCGGCGTCCCGCGCTGCATCCTTCACATCTCCCGCCGCATTGTGGGCAGATCCCTTGGCCTTGTCGATCTTGCCTTCGGCTTCCATGTCCTTGTCGCCAGTGAGCTTACCGGCACCTTCTTTGATGGCGCCTTTTGCCTTGTCGGCAGCGCCCTTCACATGTTCGCGGTCCATGATCGTGTCCTTTGCTGTTGGGAGAGCACACAACGAAAGCGTTGCGCAGTGGTTCCTCCTGCGGAGGCCCGCTTAAGGCCGCCGGCGTCGGACGCCTCGGCATATTGAAGGCAAGCCACCACTAAATTCTCGTCGCCTGGCGGGCCGTTCTAACCGACTCGTGCTCTTATGGGGCGCGCCGGCCGGTCGCCGAGTGCGCGCAAGCGGATGGTCAAAATTGCTCAGACCTGGTCTGCCACAAGTGTTAACAACGCCCATCACCGTCCGGCTCATGGCTTCTATCGGTGCTGAGAACGCCAATTGCGCTCCCGCCTAACCGAACAGCGAGCACCATGTTCAAGCAATCATCGATATTTCAATACCGCTTAGAGGACGAGGCAATTGACTTGCGCAAGCAGGCTGAGGGTATGCCTCATGGCGTTCGACGCGACGAGCTTCTACGGATGGCCAACCGGATCGATAACTCGGTTATCGTCAATAAGTGGCTGGATTCACCAGGTCTGCGCGCTCCGACATAAACCTACCAGCGCAGAGAGGCCGCCTCAGTTGGCGGCGTTTGGCCTTACGAGCCTGACATAGGTGGCGAACACCAGCCCGCGCGCGGAAGCGATTACCGCATGACGGCAGTCGGCCTGCGGCAGAAACTCGAATAGTTCACTAGCGGGAGCCGAAACAAGTGCTCGCTATCCAGCACCGAAAGGCGCACTGTCCGCCATCGCGCGGCCCTTAGCAATTACGGTGATGTGAACGCAAGTTCCGCTCCCGCTTGACCCGCAGCGGAGCATCAAACATGGCGGCTCGACGGCCCTCACACTAATCATCGACACTCGAATATCGCCTCGCACAGGAGGCGATCAATCTCCGCCTAGTCTACAGGTCAAGGAGTTGCCCGTTGGCGTTCGCCGCGCAGAGCTCTTGCGAAAGGCGAGGCACATCGATGTTGCAGGAGAGATCAACAGGTGGTTGACCTCGCCGGACTACAGGCGCCACCTTAAGCTTGGCTCTCGTTCGCGTGATGAACTTCTACACCCCACGAAGAGACCAACCTATACCGGGATATTACAGTCTCCCTCCCGGGCTGGTAAGCCGCCGCCTGCGCTTTATTTAAGCGGGCGGCGTTTTTGTTCTCAGGGGCCAAACGACCTCATCTCCTGCGGTTGCCCTACCACCGGCCAAGGCCCAGTCATAGGCGCGGTGGTTGACAGACGGGTCCCAGCCTACGGTCGGTAGCCATGTGCGACGACGATCTGTTACTTCCATCTATGTGCCGATGCGACGTCCCTGGCGGGACATCACCCGGGACGCGCTGCGCCGCTCTCATGCGCTTTGGAAATCGAGCCCGAAATGAAATCGGGCCGCTGATGCAGGTCCGTTCTCATGCGCTTAGTCTTCTACCACCTTAGTCTTTCTTTCTTCGACTTCTTGGCTTCGCGATTGCCGCGTTGCTATCCCTTCGCCATGCCGTCAATCTCCTGTTGCGGTTCGAGTTCGTCCAGTTCATCCGACTGCAGAACGCGCCCTCGATCAACGTCGGCAGAAAACGATAAGCTTTTCATACTTTCTTTAGCAAATCTCGACCGACTCCGCTTTGGTGAACTCTCTTCAGGGGGGCTTACCTTTGCGGCTGGGGAGCGTAAGCAATCTTCTTCAGTGCCTTGTTCGCATCACCGCGACCTTGATAAGTGCCGAGCAACTCGCCCTCGTCGTCAATTTCTTCAACCCGACACAGGGTCCAGCGCTTGTCTTTGCCCTGCGCGATGCGGAACGCACGACCGTTGCGGCGACAATAGAATGCTTCGGATCTCTCGATTCTGGTCCACGCACAATCCGCGCCCAACAGAAACCGCTGTTCCAGCCTTATTCGCTCTTCCTCTCTCCAGCGCCGATAGCTTTGCTCCTGCTCCGTTTCTAAGCCTGTCTTCCTCGCGCTCGATGCGCTCCTGCAACGCTCCAATGATCGCGCGCATCTCGGTGCCGTTTCCCTTGTCTGACTGACACAATGCGACACAGCCATTTCTGAGTTCGTCCTTGGGATAACTTGTATGTGGTTCTTCCCAAATAGCGCGCAGACTCTGCTCCACATCCGTTTTCGTCAACGGCAGGCCGGGTAACGTATTCAGAAACGCCTGGAGGTCCTCGACGGGTATCCAGATGGAGCCGCTGCCTGTGCGGCCTCTTCTCGCCGACTCTCCCCACTTCTTCCACACGGAGCTTGCTCCATCCAGCGCTTTCACAATCTCGCGCGATACCTTGTGAACGCTATGCGGCTCACGCAGGTGCTTCAAGGATGGGCTTTTTACGTAATCAAACAAGATAGAGGCGACGGCGTAGTGACGATCAGCGTTCATGCGGAGCTCTCGTCATTTTAATGCAACAGCAAGGCAAGTTACGCGGTGCGGCTCAGGCAACTCTCAACAGGCTAACTCGATAACACCATTAGGTTCACGGTTCTGGGGATGCTCCGGATCGATGCCATTGAGAACCCGCCGCTTAACGGCGCGCCAGATGGTCCGGCATAGCTCCGCCGCAGCTTTCGATGCCTGAGTGCAGATTGGCTCTTCGGTGACCAGCCCACGCACCGACATGGATCTGTGCCCAGATTGAACACATACTCATTAAACGTAGCACCGATGAAGTGCCGGGCTAAGTGTGGATGGCGGACTACTTCGCCCTCCCACTGTGGTGGACTGCTCGGCGCTATGGTGCTTCGCATTCGCGCCACCCTTCCCGACAAGGGGAGGGCGAGAACCACGCTGGCAAGAATGAAGGCGATAGGGCTATGCGCTGCATGCCTGCCGCGCGGCAATCAGGGTGACAGTGGAGCGTCAATCAGGATGAGAGAGCTTCGCCGGGCTCGTGACGCAGGGAGGGCGTAGCCCGACCGGAGTTACGAGCCCGGCGTCGGCGCGATCCACAGGG
>Ga0315911_1000043_pt1:17500-46512 | contig 46512 bp, 24 predicted proteins | sample Edanod1MG_FD_207737 | JGI IMG/M metagenome (GOLD analysis project Ga0315911, IMG submission 207737) | Root nodule microbial communities collected in Santa Monica, California, United States - Edamame nodules 1 | ecosystem: Host-associated > Plants > Roots > Nodule | place: USA... | reverse complement strand
TGAGCTCCCTCTCCCTCTATTTTAAGACAGACTTTGAGTTTGAGCGGGGAGGGCGAGATGACAAGGGAATCGGCCAAAGGCATCTATCATCTCATCGGAGAAGCGGTCCTAATCTAATAAAGGGTTGCCTTGCCTTACCAAAAGGAGTGAAATGTAAATGGCAATCCCCGGTGCCAAGAAAGTAACCTTTATACTGCTCAATCTAATCCTGCCTAGCATATGCTGGCGTGGCAACAAAGGCCCTATTCTCATATTCTAGCTATGCGAGAAGCTATGCTTGGAGCTTGCAAAAAGCCCAACCCGCACATTGCTCTATGAACTGCACCTGCCTTCGGTCTTAGTTCGTAATGACAAAACTTCTTCTTTGAAGGAAGAAAGCTTTGGGACTGATTCAGTGACTTCAGCACCAGCAGCGGATAGGACCAGAGCTTCTATTTACTCAACAGCTCTTACTGTAACAGAAAAGACTGGCACCTGTTGGTTATTCAACAGCAGATAGGCTTAGAGCCAGTAGTTGCCCTTGGATTATTCAAATGTCATTGCAGATGATCTTCTCGGGCACTGATATCCCCCAAAGCAAGGGTCCGAAGGATAGAAAGTACTGCTTATTCTAATTCGTATCTTAAGTCTTTCCAGTTCCTATTCAAGTGAACGGGGCATCTTTGCATTCCTCCTGGCTACACGAATAGGAAAAGTTTCAGTTGTTATCGGAGCAGGTAATCTCTCCTGCCCTGCTTGTTGAGACTCGTCTCCATCCTATCTGCTCTTGTGCTAATGTTGAAAATCTGATTCTAATGGGATAAAAATATAATAAAGAAATAGGATGCTTAAGCCAATAAGATAGATAAAGCATACCCCTACTACTCGTAAAAAAACTATGTCACTTCCTTCCCCAGCGTTTAGTGGAACGTGAGGCAATCTCGCCTCTATGCTATAGGCAGTGGAGACCTGCTCTTATACGGAGTATAAGTAAGGTTCTCCTCCGGTAGTCAAAAGAGAAGTCTGAGTTCCCCTCTCTTTCGTCGGTTAAGTGCTGGATGGGGAATGCATAGGTCGGCTATGTCCCTGGACCTCCTGGCTTCCCTGTCACGTCCGAACGTAATCAGAGAAGACCTGCCCAAGCACCACCTTGTGATCATAAAGATTAATATCCAATACAATCACAGGAAAGAGTACCTTAAAAAAAACCTTATCGTATCCGGGTCGTACGCCTGGAACAGTCGTACAATTTCGGCGATTCAAAAAAAAGGAGTATATCCCTCTCCCTTAGTGTCTTTCCACTTCCCTCGTTCAGGAACAAACCCTTCGCCTAAATCTTTTTAATCCCGGCCTGGTTTTTCCCCACTAACCAATTACGTTACGACCACTGAACAAACTTGGTTGACGAACATGGTTTATGCGCCGCTAATGTAGCGGCTTGTCGAGCATTTGACAAACTCACACCATCCATTTCAAATAGGACTTGTCCCGTGGACACACGAGCAATCCAACCCGTAGGATTTCCTTTTCCTCTTCCCATTCTGACTTCTGTAGGTTTCCCGGTAATAGGGATATCTGCGAAAACTCTTACCCATATCTTACCATTTTTTCGGAATTGTCCGCTCATAGCACGATGGAAGTGTCCGATTATAGCCCGACGCGCTGCTTCAATGGCTCGATATGAAAGACGCCCAGCTCTACAACTTTGAGTGCCATATCTTCCAAAACCAAGTTTTGTTCCGTCTGGTTTGCAACCCCTACTACATCTGCCTTTACGATATTTACTAAATTTCGTACGTTTCGGATATAGCACGTCCCCTTTTTTTTTTACTATATGAAATCCACACTTTGACACCTGAGATTCCGTAACGAGTAGATACTTCCGCAGAAGCATAATCGATTTTCTGGTTAAATACATTACGAGATGTTTTTCCATACTTTCCGCATTCAGTTCTAGCTATTTCTGCGCCTTCTGATCGACCTGAACAACATATACGGATCCCCTCAACCCCTTTTTTCATTACTAATGGAATATCCTTCACTATTCTACTAAAAATGGAACGAAATGATCTTGTTTTCTTTCTCAGTTGAAAAGAAATGTCTTGAGCAATCGGAGAAGCACTTTGATAAACAGATTTGATCTTGACCGACTCAATTAAGGTATTCGTGTTTGTTCTATTAGACAACAAAGATCGCATTTTTTTCACTTCGTTCAAATAAGAGTTGTACCCGTACGGAATTATTCTGTTTCTCAGTATGATCTCTATCATCATCTCTATTCCCTTTATCCATTCTCCTATCCTACCTAGGTCTATGAATTTATCTATCAATTCCATTACCTTATCCTTACCCATGAGGTTCCAACATTTGATCCTTAATTGACCTAGGAGTGGTTCCCGGGCATCCTCAAAAGAAAGGTGATTATAAAAACCAACTCTATCCCTTGGAAAGAAAAAGGTAGCACCGAAGAAAGGAAAGAGCGAGATGGTTGTTTTTGTTGTTCCCGCGAAGCGAAGATCATTCGCCAAGCGAATGAAGTGGGTCAACCTCTTTTTGGCTTCGGCCAAACACTTTTTCTCGCTGGTCGAGCTTTCTACAAAAAAAGCGATGCGAGAACGTATTCTCTTATCTAAGCCTCTTCCCTGTTTCGCTCCCCCCATCGTTGATGGTTCAGCCACGCCCGGTGCCACGAAATGATTTAGAACTACGACGGGGTCGAAATGCATTTGGTTCTTTCTATTCAATAAGTATTGCATGACCGAATAATTCAAGGAGGGGCGCACTGCAGGGAGGGTCCTTTTAAATAGATGACTCGTCGGGCCGTCGGAGCGGGACTTCTTGGGGAAAAATAACTTAAATAACTTCCTTTTTTTGAAGGAGTCGTCATTTTCTATCAGGAACGCTATGTCATTTACAACCCCGGCGTATTTCGGATGCTTGAAGGCCCCGCTGACCCGAAGTGATTTAGAAAGATTCTTCTTTATCGATGGTGATCGGTCATGGTATCCATAGCGTTGCTTCTTTTTCGGCCAAATCCGAATTTCGTTTTGCTTCTCCCGGTCGTCGAGCCTGATCGACTCGACTCTTTTCCCTGCCCTCCGGCCTCTCACTTCGTTTCGTTCTTCTTCTGTATTGTCGCTGGAATGAAGACACCCGATCGGCCCGACTTTCCCAAATGCCCACCACCGGCCCTTCTCCTTTCCGGGTCTGGATTTTTTGCGTCGTTTCAGTCGTCGTGGTCGACGGGGAAGAAAGAAATGAATGAATGTTCTTTTGGGAAAATGTATAAGAATACACCTACCGAGACGAAAGCCAAAGGTTAGTCTCGCAGGTGGACGTATCGAACCGAAATAAGATCTCAGATTGACATCTTGATACACTAATTTACCATAATAATAAATAGAGTCAATGGTGACTCCGCCGTGGGAATAGCCGCTTATTTATTGCTTTCAAGAGGGGCTTCCATTCACCTACGCAGACTAAAAGTGCTCTCCGAACCGTGCTGGATAGTCACCCATCACACGGCTCTCAAACCCAACCTGTGGTGAATCCCGGGAGACAAAGTCAAAGCGCTTGATCCTTTGCCCCATACTTTGAGATGCTTCTCCCCGCCGATCAAGCAGCGACGCTGCTCGTGATAGGCTTAGCTTTAAGCCGCTATCGTTCGGTTCGAATAAGTCAAGCCTAAACTTATTGAAAACGAAAGCGCTAACGCTATAATAATTATTAAAATAGCAACCTTTCGCCTTATAAAACAAAACAAGTTTACTTACTAAAAAAAGAAAGCGGCAACAAGCACCTTCTTTCTCAAAGTCAAGTTTCTCGCTTCTTGCTTTAGAAAGATTGCAGCGTTAGCGCTTCTTGACTAATAACATCATAGAAAGTCAAGGCTCCTCTCCTTTTCTACGAATCTACAACTCTCTTTACTGAGCGAGACTCCATCCATATCCCTACAAGTGGTTATATTCAAAATTTTCCATTTTCTCATTTGTTTGACAGCCTAAACTAGGCTCCATTTTAGATAGGTTTTCGGTCTTAATAAAAAAAATAGGTCAGGGGCGCGTCGGAACGGTCGGTGGCTGCTTAGTCTCATCCGAGAGTCTAATCTCTTTGTACTGCTTTTTTCTTTTTCAAATTAAAAAGAAGGGGGTCGATTTAGGCTCCTTCCCTTCCACTGCATAGCTGCGCTAGCAGGTACTATGAGCCCTCTGTCCCACGCATCTAACCAGCTCGCGTGGTTCACCGGTTCCACCGAAAACTCTCATTTGTTGAAGCGGAGCATAGTGCGCTTTAGGCGCCGAGCGAGAAAGGTCTCTTTCTTCTTTCGTTTCGGTTTATTCACTGATCTGAAACTTAGCACTTGTTTTCTTATTGATTCCAGGGGCGGCGGCGTTCTTGAATGAAGTCTATCCGAACCGAATTAGCACTTCTCAGATCAGGCTAGGCCTCTCCAGCGGAGCTGGGCGCCGGGGCCCTGGATGCGCTAGCGATCGGCACATAGGGGGTGGTTGCCCGGGTTTCTCGGCCTGGTATCCTGCACCTCGCGTTCATGATATCTACATTCAACTGTGCCCCGGAGACACGGTCGAAGCACGCCCAGTGTGCTTCTTTCACGACATGCTCTGGTCCCGGGTGTCTTCCAGTGGTCTTCTAGCGTTAGAAGAAGTCGTGTCCGTCCCGGACATCTGCAACGTCCTCCCAAGCTTTTTTATTCAACATATATAGGACAAACTGAAGGAAAAGACTGACCCATTCGGTGACTTTCGCGGTCGCCCTCACTGAACCGACTTGAATCTGAACTACGATTCAGATCGAGTCTTACCGAAATCGGATTTCCTTTTCGTGCCATATGCGCACTTTATTTACTTTTTTTCCCCTTTTTTCTTCCCGGTTTAATATTTGTTCTCGAAAGTCTTCGTTTCCGTGTAGAAGCAAACTCTCCAAATTGTTGACCAAGCAAGGTCGCACTGAGACTGTGAGAACACTAACGGAACACTCTCTTACCCCCACTGACCAGCTAGTCTGAACTGACGACCGGCCCGCAAGCAACTATATTTTATTTTCTTAGCTGCTCTGGATTCGATTCTAGATGCTACTTACATATGATGTTTTCTTTCACAAGGTAGCGCATCTAGATAGCATAGCTGAAAGCGGACAAAAAAAGCTGTTCCCATAGCGTTACCTTAGCCTCTTTCTCGATCTACATTTATATATGATAATATAACTAGTGGACAGCGAACAAAAAGATGCCACACTAAGAAAGCAATCCAATCAGGAACAAGGTAGTTAGGGACATGCGGACTAACTGCTCTGACATTCCTGTTTTTTGAAATGAATCTTCGGACCTTCTGCCAGCGCTAACACCATCCGAGCTTGCACTGCCGCTCGAAGATAGATGCCTGTGAGACCCCCTCCAGTTCTGTAATTCGAAGGAGGTTCTGAGAATTCAAACCCCTCGTCACCTACTAGTGAGCCGGAAAGCTGAGGGACGCCTCTCGTTCCTCTTCTCCCATTTGACAACCGTATCTCAGAATGTTCGGATGATTCTCTGGAACTAATATATGCTTTCTTTTTTTCTAAAGAATGGGGATATATCGTTGGGAAAAAGCAGAAGAAAAGGATTTCACGGGCAGAAGAAGGGAAGGAAGTTCGGAAAAGCAGACGGGACTATTCCTTTCTATTACGATCTCGGCACCACCTTCCTTACCCCCTACGATAAATTTACCCCTTTTTTGAAGAGGAAAGCTCCCAGGTTCCGCATCTTAAAAAAGTGCATAACCAGATTGGAAGCACTGAAGTTAATTCGCAATGGGCCAACTCACCCAGCCATGATGCGCATGACAGAAGAGAGCGAGCACAAAATGGAGTTTCCATCTTGGATGAGGCTCACGTCCGGAAAGAATCTTTTTCAAGACTTTCTCCCCTATGTTGAACTTTCTCTATATTACATTACCTGATTTTGGAATGCACGGGAATTTTCTGGTAGACTTGGACATGTTCCATGGCGCGAAGTCTCTTCTCATCTAATAGCTCTAATTGTGGGGATATCTAAAAAAATATGCTCTCTCTCATCCACATCAAAATCTTTGTCAAGCTGGACCCTGATGAGGGATGGGAATGGCTGAATACGTCTGCCCGTACGCAAGTAAGCAACTGGCCAACAATTGTATCGAGCTACATGCCCTTCTCATAAGATGTTGTAAGCTACGGGCCATAAAATCTCCGACGAAGCTTAAAGCAGGCATCAAGAGCTAAGAAGCAGGCCAACAAGTGGATTGAATCTTTTCCAGTCTATTTTATGGCGGATTACCCTCGAAACAAAGGATTTTGATATTCTGCTTTTGACAAGATAAGTGGACAGATGAGTTGAATAATACAAGGACAGATAAGCTAGGCGAGGTTCCCCCGCAAGCAACTCCCCTTTCCCACTCTCCTTTGGCTGGATCCCTACACTGGCTTGGGACTGGCTCATATCTAACTCAGTGGAAGGCAGGAAGTAGTGGATTCTATAGACTTAATTAATTAAACGTCGGAAAGGTGACCCTGTGCCGTTAGTCTTTTATAAAGAAAGAAATATTCAAGCTAGGCTAGTAAGAGAAGGAATACAGGTAAGAAGTCGAGAAGTCAACAAACTTATAGTGCTTTCCACACCCCGCCCCGTAGAGGGAAATTAACCTGTGAATGCGGTGCGGGCCACTGCTCTCCCTTTCACTCGAAACAAGAGTTCCGTGCCAAGCATAAAGATTGAATCAATAAGACCGTATTCTAATCCTAGAAATGCCATAACTCTCTTTCTGTTCTGAATGTCTCGACTTTCTTTCTCAAAAAACCGGACAGGGGTGCGAAAATAGCAAGAATTAAATGAATAGGCTCTTGTCAATAGGTTGTTTGGCAGCTTTACGCGAATCCACACTAGCTAACTTTACACAGAAGGACCACCACCATTGATACATTGATAGTGGATTAAGTGGCAAACCTATACAATGCCCAAGTGCGGAGATACTTAAGTAAGGGTATCCTATTGCTAAACATCCGGCTACCCATAGTTTGAAGGGAAGAAGCCCATGTCTGGAGCTATGCCACTGTAGAATCATTAATATTCGCGGAAACTTTGAATATTATCACAACAACCAGAAGCCATATCTTTCGAAGGAAATGAAACTGAGAATGATATATATATAATGAAATAAAGAAATATAGAATTCGAAAAAGCTAGAGCTGGGTATAAAGGCTTACGACCTGGAGATTCTTAGCTTGTTAGACACAATGTTACTAGCTATTCAGTGGATTCCTAGCCCTTGACTCATGGTAGAGAACACCAAAGGGTACTGCTCGCTTTGTTTCTCTTTATGTGGGGACGAGAACAAACTTACTATAAATCTGCAGAATCCACTACCCGCTCCTGCTTCTTGGTCACCAGAATCAACAGTCTCTACCTGTGCTCTAGCTTCGGGTTCACCTAGGTGGGAAACTAGCTCTCTTTATGTGTAGATATGGCTGGCTGGTGAAACTGTTGGACGAACAGGACTCGTCTTTAATGCGGGCTTTATCCATACCACAGGGATTCTAGAAGTTGACTCTTATTTAACGAAAGTCTTGAGAGCGATGGACGCAATACAAGAGTCCTTCCTTTTTAATTTAAACCTTGAGGGCGAGTTAGAAAGTCAATCAAAAAAGCGATAGGGAAAGGGTCCCCCACCTATAAAGAAGCCTATCCCCTCGCTTGATAAGACTTCCAACGATAGAACGAATTGAAAGCTAGGACGGATTAGAACGATTAGAATCCGGAATGCTTACCGAAGCGAAATGTTAACTACTTGAATAAGAAGACCGGTGGGATTGAAAGAAGTACCAAAGGCCGATGAAACTCTCTCAAATGGGCTGCTTCCTTGTTCTATCAAACAAGCTTGTAAACTCCTTCGCCCACCGTCTTATCTAGAAAGCCAATAGCAAGACGCTAGCAAGCCCACCTCTAATCCAGCAAGCATGTGAAGGTGGGAATAGATTCAAGCGATCGGGCGGCGGCGAATGCTCGGCTTGGTGCTGAGTTCTGACCGGTGCCTGCTCGGCTGCATGGCATTGACCCTGTTGGGGGCCTTACTATACTCCTTAATTAAGGGGAGAAGTCAAAGGAAGATAGATCATCTGATCTTTCAGCGGTCCCCGGCCGTCAGTATCATGTCCCCGCGTCTCAGCATCTAGAAGAATAGCTAGGCATCAGTTTGAGTTCGAGATCGAGACCCAGAAGTAGAGATAGAGGCAAAGGTTGCAGCAGAAGATTGGACTGGAACCCGAGAAGGACAAAAACAAGATCTCTTAGGTGGAAGTTACTGACGATCGGGCTTCAAGCAGCTAAAGCACCTGAACTCCTGAGCTTGCTTGGGTGAGTGGTGGGATGATAAATGGACTGGTCGACCCTCTCCAAATTTTCCTGTGAATAAAGCCCTTCTTTAAAGAGCCATTTCGGTAGGTTTTAAATTTAGTCATTAGAGGAAAGGAATAGCAGACCGTGGAAAGCAAGCTACTCTCTCTAAACTAAATGGAAAAAGAGCTTATCTTATAGCAGCTCTCTCAGGGAAGCTTCCTTCGGGATTAACTGGGTAGAGGTGAATCAGCTTTCTTTCCTTAGGAGGACGTTTTTATTGATTTTGATTGAGGCTGCCTTCGCACAACCGGCACAGGGTATTCATAGCTGCTGGTCTCGACCGGTTCACTAGAATGGTTGGAGCAACTGGAGCTCCTACTATCCCTAGAAGCTGATGTTGGTTGTTGGCTAGGCTCAACTTGAACCACCGGGCTTACCCATTTTTAGATCATGCCTCCGTAGTTTTTGGTATTTAAGCCTTCCATTTCTCTGCGACTTCTGGAACGGATGGGACTTTTCCCTCTCCAACTGGACTAGAATAAAGGAGGGTCGGCCCGGCCTGTGATCGTAGTCCGATAGCTATTCCTGCCCCAACTTAACCAATGGGGTCCGGTAGTCAGGGGTAAGAATGAACAGAAGGCTACTAACCAATCTATCTTTGAAACCAGATGCCATAAGGAGTAAAAGAAAGTAAGGGCCAGAGGGAATGCAAAGAATGGAAGGGGAGGACTGAAAGAAAGCAGCAACATACGGGAAATTGAAATCCACTCTATCAATGATAGAATTCAGAATAACCATAGTGAAATGTTACAAGAAGATCTACCACTTCAACAGTTCTACAATAAGGAAGAACAAATGATTTACAAAGGGAAGCGAGTCCACCCGGGTACGGCTTTGAAGCGATCGAAAGACCATAGGAAACGAAAGATTCTGTAGTGTGGTCACAAAGAGCTTCTTTTTGCTCTGTTCCCGGGGCATGCTCTTAAAGATAGGTGTCAGGCTAGCTGTCATAAGCCAATGTCTGGAAATTCATATATACAAATTTTCACACGTAGTGGCACCCCATTTCATTGGTCTTGTTCTTGCACCAGGAGCCCTTGAAACTCTATTAAAAAAAGAACCCCGGCCCTTCTTCAAGGCTGGTGTCCCGTGTTCGAATAAATCGCTAAATGCGCTTAACACACATTCTTTGGACTCACCCCCTATAGTTGGCCCTCTAAACACCATGTGTTAAGCATACGACGACAGAGACGAGGAACTGTCTTTTGAGGATAGAAAACGACTTTTCAACGAACTCGTGTAAAGGCTCTAAAACAAAGGAGCTATCCTTTGGAGACAGACAAAAGCAGAGGCTGGCTTAGTAATTATCACCTGGATCAACAGAAAAAGCAACTGAAACTCGATCGATGGAAGTTGCTTCCCTCTTCTCTTGGTCCAGCCCATCCAATTGAAGTACCAGTCCCAGGGTTTAGAGTATAAGTGCTTTGAGTGTCATCTCATCTGCCCTCCTCTAATCTTCTGTCTCTTCGAGCTGTACCAAAAAAATAAGTTTCAGGGAAGAAATTCCAATGACTGGTTCTTGTGATATTACTTATTATTACTTAACGAGTGACTTACTCAATAGATCATCTAGAGTCAAGAATAGAATGCTTATTACCTTAAGTATTTGTAGTTAAGATAGTCTAAGATTTCAAGAGCCAGGGATAGTAGGACTAAAGCAAGCAAGGTCTAAAAGGCAAGGTCAAGAAAAAGCGGGTGCGCGAGCACCAGTTATTTAGTAAAGTACAGGGGAAAGAATGATCGTTAGCCGCCCCACGTAAATAGGTAGGGCTTAGACCTCTCGGCAGCGAGAAGCACTCAAAATGGCTCAAGAAGGCGGGAAATAGTTAAGGAAAAAGTACCCGATTGAATCAGCTCTGTTGAGAAGAATCCCATGCTTGACCCCACCAGGTAAGGAAACTTGACTAGACTGACATTTTCGAAAGCCACTCCAATTGGCTCGGCTGCACCGACAGCAAAGCACTTAGCAGTTGCTTATTAGAAAAGAGCAATTTAAAAAAAGGAGCGGGAAAGAGGCCCACGTCCTGCCAGAGGGTTATACCATGGGGACAGCATAATTATAAGGATATAGCACTTCTATTATATAATAAGGAGATTACTAAAATAAAAATCTCCTAAATAACTTGTAACTTGATGGCACTTGTTCGGCTGCTCCTGGCACGAAAAATTATTATCTAAGCACTTTTTTCTTCAACTGGCCTACCAAAGAAGGCAACTAGCCTGGCAAACAAAAAGAATAAACTTCAACTGGATTGACCTTGTCTGAGGGGTCTCCTAAGCTAAGACAGGCTTTTTCACTGGACGGCTCGAGAGGAAGAAAGAGGTATTTCAGCTGTCTATCCTTTGCCAACGTCAAGGTAGACTGATGGGGAATACTAGACAGGAGATAGAGTACAGGGGACTGAGGGAAAGTACAAGCTGGCAGTAAAGACTCGGCTGTCCAAATTTGCTTGAAAGACTTCATTGGAAATAAACCTGGAAACATCCTTGGGTAAGGTATAACCAAGAAAACCACCTGGCACGACAGACATCAAAACAAAAGAAATTTGAACTTCAACTGCAACTAAAACCCCCAGTATTATTATAGCTATTGAAGCTGCAACTAGCTCGCTTGCCCTAAACGGATTATCGGAGAAACGAAGTAAAAGAGACTCCTACTATCCGGAGACTGATATACTGTCTTGCCTCACTGGGAACTTCAAGCATTATATATTCTAGGATAAAGCAGGATTGCTACCAGAGAGAGGACTATAGGCACGGAACTGAGAATCTATCTCTAAGTAGTTTAATAAGCCCTTTCTTTGCCCCTTGGTTCGCTAGCTTACTAGCCTTCCCTCCCGACTAAGATTTTGAGTTACCTGTCTATCAGAAAAATTACCCAGTATTGCTAGTTTTCTATCTTTCCTTATCAAGTTTTATGGCTGGTCTTCCCTGCAGTTTTTTCTCATGTACTGCGTAGGGCCTCTCGGCTCCGTTCAGCTTCCTGCTCTCATAAGCAAGCAACTGGATGGCCCTCAACAGCCACAAGTGCCATGAGTCTCCTGTCTCCTCTCTTGGAAGGCGAACTTCTGCCCACCCTTTCTTTGAACCTTGTCAATGATCGAACTTAAAGATATGAACTGAGTGCCATTTGATGAGTAACTGAGAACAAGGGAGAGGGATATGGAAAGGATGAAGTAATGAAAGACGAAGTCATTGCTAGTAGTAAGGACTTGTCACGATCCATTGGTTCATATAAAATCCATGTCCTAGGTGTATCAAAAAACATTCTTTTCGCTAAGCGTATATAATAAAATAGAGTGAAAGGTCCACCCCGAAAGGGGGTACTAACTAACAGCTGAGTCCTCTCCGAACCGCAGGAGATAGTTGCCCATCATACGGCTCACCAACTTCACTTGCCTCTATGGGAGACTCGCTCCGGGCAGGTTCGGATTACAATACACGGCTCTACGAAGGAAGGGGTTGGTGGGTTAGGAACGTTTTCAATATGATTCTTTTTCCGTATTTGTTCGATGAGAAATGCAAGACGAAAAAGGAACCCATCTTTTCGACTGGGAAATGCGAGTCTGTTTTGTCCACTTTCTCCATCCCTCTCTATCAAAATGATCCAACAAAAAGGAAGGCGAGCTTGTTATTCTCGTGTTCGATCTCTGCCCCGCTCGTTGTCACCTATGTTGAAGAAAGGTTTGGAACCCTGTAGAGAATGAGGAGGGGCCAAGGATCTTCCTCTCAACAGTGCTTCTCGGGGCTCCACTCTCCCCCCCTGAATAAGGCCCCGTTAGCCTGGGCGAGGGGATAGGGAATAAGGATGGAAGCCCCCTTAACTCTGCCAAGGACTGGACAGGAGCTCTGTAAATGTGTAGAGCCGAGTGTAGTGTGGTGTAGTAGTAGGCACTTCTAGGCCCCTTCCCGGCTACTGGACCACTCCAGTGCTTTGGGTACTACGGACCCTCTGCCATCCATTGCAGCAGAGCCGTTTCATGAGCGGGGGGGGGCTAAGCGCAGTTCTTTGAATCAAACGTTGAATGAAATCGATTCTTTTTTAGATATAAAAATCTAAATCGGATAGGATAGATGGATGGATCTATCTTTCTATTAATATATATATGACTAAAAAAAATGGATTTCTATAGTTAAGTAGCGTAGCGCCCCAAATCCTTGATTTTGCCAGGAAAGACTGCACTGCTTTGGGCCCAGGAAGCGAAGGGAATGAGCTCGGCTGCTTATCCTCCACACTGATTTTTCTCCGTGCCCGTTTCGCATGCGCTTCGCGCGCCATTGGCGCTTTGCTCTCCTCTTATTCTTCATTGGACGGTTCGGATGGACTTCGCCGTTCTTTCCCAACTAAAATAGAAAAGGCTGTATCACATCGAGATGTCGATTCGTTTTCCGCCCCCAATGAGATGGGGAATTTGTAACCCCCTCTTTTGACTTTCGTTTGGACCCTTCATCTTTCTGAATGGAGGCCCGGCTCGCGTCGTTCCAACAACCGGCGGGGAGCACCTCAGTATACGATCGCGCGCAGTAACTGGGAGTCCTTTTTTTTACACCTAAGGCTTCCATTCACCAAACCAAGGTTCATCTCGTGTAGTGATTGTGGACTCGTACAAGGATATTGAGTAGACGGTTGATGTTTCAGACTCGACCCTATCTTTCGTAGCATGCATTCCCATCGGTGTCGCAACGGATTCGGTAAGCTACGTGTCCGGTGCACGGAGAACAGCCTTCGGTCCCCCAAACTGACTTACTCGTGGCAACCTTCCGGCCGCCCAACAACCTATAACGCTAGTCACTACTCCCACTGGGGCTAGGAAGTAAGCCCCACAACCCAAAGCGGCGAAGAACAAATAGAATTTGCTACAAAAGCCGGCTAACGGGGGTATTCCTACGTATGAGAACATAGTAATGGAGAAGGTAATAGCCGAAATAGGATTCGTTTTGGCTAGAGCGCCCAAATCTGCTATATATTTGACACGGGTTTGCCGTAATGCTAAAACTATGGCGAATGCATCTATCGTCATTAATGCATAAATTAAGATACCAATTAGTAGTGATTGAATTCCTTCTATGGTTCCACATGAGAAACCAGTACGAATATAACCTACATGTCCAATTGAACTATGAGCTAGAGGTCTTTTGACTTTCGTTTGGGCCATGGCGGCCAGTGCTCCTAAAATCATAGAAGCAATGCTGCAGAAACAGAAGATTTGTTGCAATGTAGCTCCATAGGAACCATAAATAGAAACACGTGAAATATTAGCAAAAATAGAAATTTTAGGCGCAATAGAAAGGAATGCTGTAACCGGGGTGGGTGAACCCTCATAGATATCAGGTGCCCACATATATAGAGTCAAAAGAGATATGGAGTCCGAAGGGGAGGGGGGTTTTCTTCGGGGCTCGAGAGATGGAATAGATAGGGCCAAAAAAGTTTTGAATTCGCCGCTGGGGAATTCACACGAAAGGGAACGAAGAATTCTCGACGAAAAATAAAGTGCTCTCTGAACCGAACGTGAAAGTAGTTTTCCATCAGACGGCTGTTCCCGTAACTCCACTCTTTTGATTATATATCCAAAAAGGTCCGCTCTTGGCCATTCCACACGCTGCCTAGCAGAGGCGTGGTTATCTCAAGTGGATTCTCTCTTTTTTAGTAGATGCCGAACCTGCTGCCCCATTGACTAAGAAGGGGGCGGACGCAGCAGCTACATGGACCCCTTCCTTTCTGTTGTTGCCAGCGCTTTCCCGGGCCGAGAAAAAAAGGGCAGGCAAAGCCCGAAGGCTGCTATCCCAATAGGCCAGCGGGCGGAACGAGGAGAGGGCCCGGCAATCATACCACCGCGGTCGAAAAAGCGTGTTCCCTTCAGATAACACGCACCGTAGGCCATCCTCGGCCTTCTTCGTTTTCGATGAAAAACAAAAAAAAATCTCGATCTCCGAAAGCGTTTTCCTTCCCCCGCCGCATCTCCCTCCCTTCGTCGAGCCTTTCCTTTAATGGTTGGGGGAAGCATTCCCTTATCTGAACTTGGCGGGCATTCTTTCCAGCCTTATTCATTCAATCAAGGGGTGGGGTTGGTTTGAACATAGGATAGGCTAGGCTCAAACATGATTTGAAGATCCTAGCTACGCCATACGTTCAATACAAAATCTGGAAAGCTGCGGACAAAAAGAGGGCGCTTTCCTGTGTTGCACTGAAAAAAAAGAAACCTAAGAGAGAGAAGACGCTCTTCTCTTAGGTTTCTTCCTCCCGCGCCCCCTAATTAAGCGCCCGGCCCGCGTTAGAAGGGAAGATTAGCCAAGCGAGAAAAGACAGAGGGAGGGGGAGCAGCATCTTATTCTCTTCGCGAGAACTTCCGGATCGGAGAAGCATTCGGAACGGGCTCCGCGTTCATTTCGTTGGCAGAAACGATCCACAATCCATTCGGGGCTTCGGGGAACCCAAAGAAGTCTTTCGACTTGATTCATAGATTGAATCAATGATAGATAGAAAAAAGAGATCTCGTTCATCTATCTTTTTTTCTCTACTCTCTCTAAAGAGGAATAGAATAGACATCCCCTTAGATGTCTATGTATCCTTTATCCCCTTTTTTTTAGCGTTATATCTTATCTGCTCTCTCTCTCTAAAAAATGGAGAGAGAAAGAGCAGATGGATCCTATCCCCTATATCGAACACTAAATCCTATCTATTGATAGAAAGATCTTCGTCAAATACCGGACTTTGCCTGTTTTTTAGGAATTCCTCATACTCATATCCAAGGCAGCTTACCACAAGCACCCCACCCCATACGACTAGTTGGGGTTCGCCTTTTTAATCAAACAAAGTCAGTATAATATAATATAATAGAAGTAGTAGGGGCTTCATAGCGACTTTCATTCTAAAGGAAACCGAAGAACAAACCTTTAGTCAATAGGAGCCCTACTTCCCTCTTTGCGACCTCATCACTTCAAAGCGCAAACCAATTTCTTAGTCACCGGGCGGAGCGCACCTTTGGTACTTCAGTAGGGCGAGCTTTTTGATAGTGACTTCTTTCGTTTGGTAGGGCGACGAAAGAAAGGCTACTTCAATCTAGGAAACAGCCGGAAACTCGAGAGGGTCGCCTTTGGAAGCGTTTGCCGGTAACCAAAGCGTCACTCCTTCCTTTTGATTATGTCGTGACGCTGACTGAATCCAATCCATAAACCCGGAAACGAAACAAAGTTCGTTCCCTTTCGTCAAGTAGGTAAAGTAGGCATACGAACCCACTTTTGCTTTGCCTTAGACGACTCTATTGGAACAAAGCAAAGAAGGAGGCGGAATGGAGAAAGGACAAGGGCGGTCTTGCTTGGCGCAAAGGCTGCTGGTTCGGGGGTAGGGTACGGTACTAAAGGTCCTCGGACTTCCAGGCGGTTTTTCTTTTGGACAGCTGTTCACCGTTGGATCTCGCCAATACAGCCCCCTATAGTTTTCGTTACCGAGATATCTTTTTTTTCATTGTTCCCAGGGATTTTTTGGGTAATCCGCTCCCATGCTGCAAACAGTCAAATCTGAACTAAACCTTGTCGCTCTTCTTTCCTCGCGGGCAGGAAGCACACCAGCAGCGTGCGTTGCGTGATTCTACTGTGTTTTTTGCACTTGACTGGGTGGACAGTTGACCGGAAGAGAACTTCGATTCGCCCGGCCAGCAGGCGGGCGGCGTGCTTATCTTGTGTGACAACACTACAGAGCGAGTGGCTCTTCTAGGCGGGCAGCTGTGTGACAACACTACAGAGAAAGCGGCGCTTTCGTTTAACATGCTATGGTCTCAACGCCCTTACGAGATAGTGATGAGTTTCACGCGCTCTAAGCCCGGCCCGCGCGCGGTTAGGAAGATTGGCCGCAATCTGAGCGGTACCACCCACCCTACCCTACCACCTATAGGCGGCCGTCCGTTCTACAGCCGCCCGAAAAGGAACTGCAGTGATCTTGAATAGGGATCCTACAGCGATAGATAGAATCCCCATAAAAATACCACTAGATCGAGCACCAGTGATTTCGTATCCGGTCAAAATCTTGGCTAATTGATCGAAGTGGGTAGCTCCAGTAGACCCATAGATCATGGAACAAATAGGGTGGGTAGGCCCAACCACCACACTACACGTATAGACGCGAACCCCCCTCGTTACCGTACGTGCGACTCTCACCGCATACGGCTCGCACAAAGACTCCTAAATCCATCCCGAGCCTTTTCTTCCATTCCACCTCTCCTCTCCAATCCTCGATCAAACTTGCGTTCCCCAGGCGCTATGAAATGGGGGTCTTTCCTTCAGTAACGGGAGAAATCCCTTATTCTAAGGTAATGTTTTGGGGCTTTCTATTTCCTATCAGAAATCTCAGATTTCCCATCAAGGTTCAGCTGAATTCGCAAAGAGGTTCAGGGTTCGTAATTTGAGTAAGGATATTTAACCTATATCAATTCGGGCTCTGATGAACTCTCACCATCCCTATGGTACTATGGCTGTACAGCTACAGTACCCTATGAAGAGATTTTCCACTTTTTGTAGAGTAGGGTTACCGCGCTCTCTATCTAGAATCGGCCATGTTAGAAGTCTTAAGGTAGAGATACTTTTAAACATGTATACACGGTCAGTCCTACCCTTGGTTAGGACGTGGGTTACCTCTTGACCCAACTAGTTGGGGCCTTATTATAGACCTATTACGTAAGGAGTTGAAACCCAAGGAGTTGAGGTTACCTCAAGAAGATTGACATCTTTCTGAAGGAACCAAAGACTTCCTTGAGTGGTAAATTCTCAGGAGGTGGACGCAGGATTGGCTTCGGTCTGTCCACAGGTACTGGAGTACAGCAATGGATCCCTGGGTAACCATCCACCAACTATTGGATGCCCCCGTGGTGATCCGAGACTACCAGATTAAAAGAAAAGTTTAGTTCTGGGGTCTTCTCCTGATAGGCAAGTAAGGCTAGTCAACTCATATCAAGTATTTGTATGCTCTTGTTCGAGAATCTGCTGCGTTCGGGCGGGAAGCACAGGAACTACAGTCTAGCTTCTTCAACTCATAGCTGATAGATATACCCTTGGATCAGTCGCTAACTGAACTCAAGAACTACTATAACACTAAGAACAAGCTTGTAGGAACTCTCAGTTAAGAGGTGTATTCTCTTAAAGCCGGAAGTGACGCAGAACAGCTACACCGCTAGCAGGAGGGGATATTCTTTAACCAAGACCGGCATTTTAGTGGAAGGGCGTGCTCCTCAACTCCTATACCCGGAAGTGGGAACTAGTAAGATGGTTATCCCCTCTCAAACAACAAAGAGAACACAGAATCAGAGCAACCATTCGAGGCTTCTGATTCAACTCAAAGACAAGACAACAAGGAAGGGCGACCTATCAAGGAAGTACGAACTAGGATACTTCTGACTTCTCTCCTTGGGGCTCTCTCTTGGCTACTTTCGCTCCTAACTCTAAGTACGATAGCTACTTTAGATCATTGTAGTCCAGACTAAGAAGATTCTATCTTGGCTTGGCATCCTCAATTCATGAATCATTAACTGGCTTTACGCGTTGGCCGAGACTGATAGAGCAACTACATATGACATTCTTATTTCAGACATGACTTCAACAGATGCGGATTCTTTAGCTGCTTCTAATCCTACAACCAACATAATATTCGGACTCTCCCACTGCTTTCGCCATACCACCCAGACCCAGGGATTAGCCCATGTCCGCTCCCAGCCCTCCAAGTAGAGGAAGCGATCTTATTCATCTGATCTTGGGTTGGCCTTTGAGTTGCCTGATACCGGCTATGATCTAGCTCTTCAATGCCATCCATGCTTTCAGTTTGGTTTTTTAGTAATCCAAAAAGCAAAGTATATACTCTGATGGTCAGCAGCGAAAGGAATGGATTTAGTACAATTGATATCTTAGTTAAAAGATGGACAAAAGTCTCGTTCAGTATCAATTGATGAATTGGCCTGTCAAGTAGGAAAGAAAGTAAGACAATCCTTTTTCTTTTATAGAAGGGCTTTGGCTTCTGCCAATGCTGCTAGAGGGTGTCTTTGTTTATGTAACTTCCATCTTATACCGAAGTACTGATACAAGCTCAGTCCCAAAACCTTATTTGGCCTTTGAGTCCTTATCGTGCCCCGAGCCCCCAGGGGAAAAGGCATAAGCGGGAATCAGTGGAAAGAAAGAATATGTAGTTGTCGGAGATGCTTTGTTGTGCTTGTCTGATTGGGAAAGAGATCTGAGAGTTCCGACTTCGATAGGTCCTAATTCCACCAAAGCAGGCTTGGCATGACGCCCATTGTCACTTCCTTTTCAGTTTATGCGCAAGGTTTTTGCCTTTCAAAAGAATCCGACGCGGAAAGCGTCACTCAAGCTAAAGAAAGGCCTACAGCCTATTCGAAATCAAAAGCAGCTGACGATGGGAATTCGTGTAGAGCAGATAGATTCTTCTTATCTTAAGAAAGCTTTCCCGATAGGCGCATCTCTTCCTTAACTCTTGTTGAGTTCTTGTGCCTCTCTAGCCTTTAGCACAGCACTAGGAATTGTCTAATCTAAGGGTCTACCCGCTTTGAATCTCTTGGAGTAAGGGCTTTAGGTCTTGTATCTCTTGATGGCGGTGTGATCGTATCTGCTCTTGAATAAGAATTGCTTCGGTAAGCCAATCCCCCACTCTTCCGCTTCCTTATTTGCCTGAAAGCGATTCCAGGAAAGCCTAGCATAGAGCTTTCTTGTGATGAAATCGCTTACCCCTTCTTCTCTGCATGCTAAGGCTCAGTCTTTCTAGATATTATAGTTATCCATTCGTCCCCTATAGGCTAAACTTCACTCACTTTCATCACTACCCCTCCCCTGCCTATTCACTCTTATTCTTCTTTCAAGCCTTATGCTAAGTGATAAGAAAAAAGAAGTAGGTTTCTATATCATACTCAGGTTTCGCAGCTCCAGCTGGACCATGCCTTACCTTCTTTCCAAAGCCGTCAATCACATTAAGAATTCCTTTTCTTTAGATGCCTGTACCTCTTTCTTTTTACTCCGACTCGACTTCAAAGGCACAGTTGACTCGAGGTATGAAAGGATTGAACCAGAGCCGAGGGTGAAAATAGATAGAAAGTCTCACTACCCGTGGGCGCTTTTATAAGGTTTGTATAGGGCTATAAGTAGGTCCTTGCTACATTTATTAAGGAGAGTTCCTCGCACTTGAATAGTTTCCGAATGCCTTTCCGTCACTAAATCCGCTATTCTTCCTCTTTCGACGAGCAAGGATGCGGAGTAAGTGAGAAAGAGATTCACCTTCGCGACCAGATGTGACCAAAGCAGGCACTCCCAATGCCCCTCTCTTCCCTTTGTTCTTGCTGCTCCGCTGCTATAAATCCCGAGTTAGCCCTAGTTTCCTGCTGCTAAACTCTTCCCCGCTTCCTTTCCTTTTTCTAACACATACTGAGACGGTGTTGACGGTTAGGAGCGAAGTTGCTGCTAGGATCCTAGCCAAAGGTTTCCCAGGAAGTAGTAGCCCCTGAGGAAGCCGAAGGCATACCCAGATAAGGATAAGTAGAGTTGGTATTGAGTTCATGGAAGACTAAGAATACAAGGTATTCAGTCTGATAGTGCTTTAACTCATCCCGTCATTTATTTATTAGGATTGAGAAGGCAATGGCCTGTATGCACCCGGATCACTGCTTGTCTCTTTGAATGGGATTAGATCCGGAACTTCATCCGGTTTTGCATTCGAAGGAAGAGTTAGGCTAATCGACGTGTAGCTGACGGGTAGTTCAGTTGGAAGGAAGTAGCTCACCTCAATGAGTTGAGTAGCTTCAGAGGTGGAACGATTAAAAAGGGTGACGTCGGATTGACTGAGCGGACTTTATAGACCTTTTATTGAGGCTCGGTCTTTTGATGCGGGAAGAAGGAGTGGCTGCAGCTCTTATGATGCTACCTGCCTCATATTATGACTTTCTTGGATGGAGCTATGCTATCCAGATAGATAGGTAAGAGATGCCATAGTTGGAAGGCCCTACTAACTGAAAGAAGAAGAGCGGAAAGATGTGTTTGTTGCTTGTTCTGAATCTTGCTTCTGTCGTCAGCTGAAAACCCTGTTGTTAAATCTCGTACCATGAACCAGCTGACTGATGTGAATACTTTCTATTACGATGAACGTCACTGATTAGAACTGCCCTTATTTGACGGTTGTTGTACGTCTTTTAATCCGTATTGGACAATTGAACAACTACTTGTTTCCGGACGGCGCATGGCTTTGTTTTTCAGGGGAGCTTATATTTGAAAATCAGTCTTGTTGCTTCTTCTTAGAAAGATGGGGGGCTTAAGAAGTGTATAGGGTAGGTCTCGTTCTGTTGAAAGTGTTCGTAGCGCTGCTGGTTTAGTTCCCCACTCGGATTGTCGGGGGGCACATTTGGTTTGAAACTCTCTATCTAAGAGTCTTAGGTTCTAGAAAACCCTATAGTAAGATGCAAGCTTAGTTGAGTAAATTAGTAGGTAGGGCGGACTACTCAATTTCCCCCAGGGTTGTTGATGTAGTTGCTTGTAGTTTTTTTTAGTTGCTAGCTATAAAGAATTATTTATAGTTCAGGAGAGAGAATCAATGTTCAGTAGTACGCCTGGTGAACCGGGTTCTACCACTTCAGGTCCCAATCTTTGGTATGTCCCTTAGTTAGCTGGGCAACCCATTATAATGCTCTCGAAAGAGACTGGCATATGATATGTTGTTATATGCTTAACACATGTACCTTGGACTCTGCTTTCTAGATTGATAGCTGAAAGACCCGATCCTTTCTCCTGTTCCTGAAACGAATGAGTGTCTTGTGATTCGCTTTCACATTCGGTCAAATGGCACATTCAGAAAGTGTGAAATTGGCCAGTGTTTTCCCTTTCTCTTTTGGTTAAAAGAAAGAATAGAAAATTGCATACGAGAAGAAGGGTTCGTAGACAGCCCGAAAGAAGGTCCTCTCTTCGTATTCTATAGAAAGACGAAATAGCGTAAGAGAAGAAAGTAGAAAGGATTTGGATTCGAGGCTTGCTAGGTGAAGTCAACAAAGAAAGAAAAAAAGCTTTCTCCGAGAAAGCTTCTGTTCACGTCAGGGTCCGGGGTAGGCTTCTTCATTGAGATTGGGTTGGTGTTCAGTGTGAATGCATTTCCAGTGAGATAAGAGAAAAGGAACGAGGGGAAGAAGCGACTTATATTAAGAAATATTAATATACTTAATTTAATATTAATGTTCGGGTACCCCCCTCCGGCTCGTAGTTGAGAAGAGCTTTCGTTTAGGAAAGGGCTAAATGGGTGCGATCCCTCTCGTTGAGAGTCAAGGGTCTCCTGGAGTAGAAGGCACATCCTGGATCTATTAAGCCGGCAAGGGTTCAGCATTGGCTTTCACGACCGCAAAGGGGCCATCTCTCAGTCGGAGTAGATAAGATAGATATACTTAATTTAATATCTTTTATTATATATTTTAATATAATAAAGAAAATCGTGAATAAAAGAGCGTGACGAGACTTTTTATCAATTCGAGATGTTAGAAGGTGCAAAATCAATAGGTGCCGGAGCTGCTACAATTGCTTCAGCGGGAGCTGCTGTAGGTATTGGAAACGTATTCAGTTCATTAATTCATTCCGTGGCAAGAAATCCATCATTGGCAAAACAGTTATTCGGATATGCAATCCTGGGCTTTGCTCTAACCGAGGCTATTGCCTTGTTCGCATTAATGATGGCCTTTTTGATTCTCTTTGTTTTCTAAGTTTCTCCTTTTGAAAGGTGTAGTCTCTCCTACCTGAGGAAGAGGACGAGGCCCCTTCAATGGGGGGAAGGGGAGTGGGCAAGGGGCCCCTTCACGGCTAATCGATCTCTCTCCCTCTAGTAAGCTCATCGAAAGACCTGGTGCCCAATACTAAAACAACATTGGGGAAGGTGGGATGCTAGGTGGACAGGATTGGACGTTAACCTAGAGAGCTAAGTGTAGTGCACTTCGTTCTCTTTGATTGGCACATGGAAGATCCACTTAAAGCATAAAGAAGATCTGCACCGCTAAGACAAGGAAGGTAAGATGTTCAGAAAGAAGATAAGACAAAAAAGTAAATATTGCAACTGACAGCTAATAGGAGAGAGAATACAACTGTCAGCAAATCAAATAGATAAGACAGTCCTGTCTTGATAGTTGACTTCAGATTTCAATGTCCGATCTGACTGTGAGAATAGCGAAGTCCGGAATGACATGCTCAATGACAGTCCATCCAGAAATGCCAGATGAATCCCGTGAGAGATCTAATCTAGGCAGAAGATCCCATCCCTAAAAAAGTGTAATCAGAGGGTGAAACCTTGCTTTGCAAAAGGGGAGTTCTTTCCCGCATCCATCCCATAAACCCCTGTCAAAGGCGCTTCTACTCATTCTCAATTCAGGAAAAGGTTTCCGGTTGCCATAAATAAAACCACAATCACACAGTCAACTCGAACAAAGAGCTTCTCGCCTACAAATTCAGGAGCTGGTCCAAGCCTTCCTCTTTACTGTTTAGGAGTAGCATTGAAGATTCGAAACCTTTCGTGTCGTCAGGTTGCTACACCTAACCTAGCCTAGCGGGAGCTCACTTAAGGCTCCGAGTATCATGATCGTAAGACGACATTTGCTAGCCTCACACTACCCTTTTTGGAACCCTCGAGTAGTCATGTGGAAGAAACAAACGAAAAGAAAGGAGAAAGGCTTGCTGTTGCCAAGGCCTATTCCTCGACCATTTTTGATCGGAAGTCACCTATTCAATAAGTTGGGAGTCCCCGCCATGTAAACCCATATCCCATGGAAGAATCGAATCAATACCGACTATTTAGCATCCCGAAGAGTGACGAGAAGACCACACTTTACATCTTTCTTTCAAAAGAGGAGAACGCGCTCATAGAATATTAAAAAAAATGAAATCCTCGTCCAGTGGCACGTCCTTTAGCTGCTGCGGTCCGGTACGGGGAAAGAAGTTCGGACATATTCTATATAGGAAGCGCTCCTTGCCTGAAGAATAGGCGTCTTTCATACCTTTCCTGGGAACGGGCAAGAAAACAGATTGGCCTATGAATGTGCACCCTCTTTCCTGATACTAGGGACATTTGATTCTTTCTGACCTATATTATAATCTTACCAACCCAACTGCTCTTATTCCGCTAAAAGAGCAAAGAGAAAAGCCAGAAATTTAATAAAGAATAAAGAAAGTGTACTTTCACCTCTGGAATGGCAACATGCGACACCCACTGGCGTGCTTACGTTCTTTCTTCGCTTCCCAGCCAACAAGCAACTCCTTGAGCTTTAGAAAGCCGTTGATTGCCATCCGTTTTCTTGCTGGAATCTTTTTCTTATTCTTAATAGAACCTGTCCTCCCGGGGCTCAAGGGAGAGGCCTGACTGTCTTTTCTATAGAGTTGGAGTAGTAGTTGGACAAAATAACTCTCTGGCCGGAGTCAAACACGTAGTCGTGACCTGTCCCGTCGTTACTCCTCTTTCTATATATGTTTAGGGAGAAAGAATTAGGCTGCCTAAAAATCAACTCTAGGCGTTGGATTGTTTTTCTTTTATGCTGGTGAGGAAAGGTCGTGCAATCGCAGAGGACTAGTTCCCTATCCCGCTGATAAGAATAAAAAAGGGATCGGCGCAGTGGATAGGCCACTCTCACTGGAAGAGCTTAGCTTATTCCAAAGCATCCCTGACGCTCTCTAGTTTAGGAATAGAGGGTGCCGCATCCGAGGCAAAGCAAGAGCTAACAGCCTCTTTTTTTTCCATCCTTACTTTCATCCGTTAATGCTTCTTCTTTCCAGTCAGTTTAGATCCTGAGAACAAGTCAAGCTTCAAATAAGTAGTCCGCTAAGGTCTGTCTAACAATAGAGCTTCCAGAGGCAAGCCGAAGCGGAGAATGTTTCTCCTAAAGAGTCTATTATATTATAGTAAGTAGTCTATCAAAGCACAAGGAGAATGGCTCTGACTAAGCATCTGGTGAGGGATCCGCTGGATTAGTAAGCATCACATAAGGAGGACGGTCTTCAGGAGATCTAAGTTGCTCCTTTCTTCCCCCTTCCCCAGTTCTCTAACTAGTGGTGTAAGCAAGTGCTCCATTGTGTAATGGTCTAAGGGCCTTTAAGTTCTAATCTTACCTACCGTGTCTAAGGTGTGACTTCTTCCAAGAGTGGGAGGGCTCACAGTAAGACCGGGTAGACGGGTATAGCAGTAATAGGACTTTCACCCAATAGGATAAGGCAAGTCAGTTTGAAAGCAAGGCAAACAACCTTTGCCTCTTGGACTACGGCTTGGAAACCTTTGCCAAGTTTCCTCCGTGAGAAAGGAATAAAACTCACTCTCTTTTCCAACCAAGTCCAATAGAAAACACATTATCGTCTAACAGGAAGTAGCACTTGCCGCCTTGCATAGCATGTCGAGAATCCTTTTCCTTGTTTCGAAATACAGATTGTTGTGGAGAGTATAAATTGCGTAAGAGAAAGAAGCTGTTCTTGAATTGCTAGTCTGTCAGTGAGATAAGTGAGAAGCTGTGATCGAGAAAGTCTCGCCCAAAGAGCTCTACAGTAGTGCCTTGCGGGGTCGTAGAGCCGGTCAACGGGAGCTAAGATCCGATTCTTGCATTCATCTTAACTGCAGATTTCTACTTCTTCTTACCCAGTTTGTAAGCAGAGGAGAACAAATAAGATAGAAGCCCATATTTAAACTATACTTCCTAACTAGATAAGAAGTCTTTTCAGAAGCAGTAGACTGAGAGGCTTTGGCAGAATTGATCGAACTTCTTGCTCTCAGGGTGCTTCGCTTGAGCTCAACCATCCGGGATGCTTGTTTTCTGAGGATGATTCTTTCGCGTAAGTCAGGGAAGTGTTGAGCCAGAGTAGAGATGACCTAGGGGAGACCTTCTGAGGCTCTAAACTAATGCAGGGAAGGACATGACTACGTTAACCAGCCGCAAGGGTGTGCCGAAATGGCACAGTGAGTGAATGGGTAGTATCCCGAGTCGGAAGGAATCTACTCTAAAGTGAGTACCCAGGTTCATTCTCAGGTAGTTTTCTGGCAGTTAGTCCAGGAAGAGCGGTTTGAGATCTCATCCGTAGGTCCATTTGGATGGTACTCTTCATGGCAAACACGAGACTACGGCGGAAGGGACCAGACACCCTCCTGCTGAAGGATCTTCGCATATAGCCGCGGAGGCCAATCTCGCTGTCGTGGCTCCGCCAACCCCCTTCCTGCTGTGGCACCTGCAAGAATTACCAACCAAGAGGTGGCTATGATTAGGCAACAAGTGGGAAAAGAGAATCACGATATGATGCTGAGGATGATACAACAGGTGGCTACTGTTCTCAGCCCAATGTACGAGACGGTCACGGGTCTTAAGCCAATTGTCGAGTCAACACTAACTAAAGGCCCATGATAAGTTCATAAGCTTGATGGAAGGGAGGCCTCAGTCTCATGATAAAGAAAAAGGTATCAAGTTCAATGAGCTTTCCCCTCAACTCAGGCCCATCCTACAGTATGGGAATGCGCACTTGATCTGGAGGCCTGAGGTCGGTCAGGGGAGCCAAAGCAAGACTGCTCCAGCTCAGAGCTCCAATTAGAGCAATGCTGGGGCCGGGGTGGCCGATCCTGCTACCAGTATAGTATAGGAAATGCCCAGGCTGGGGGCATGTTTACACGCACTTGCTTCCGAGTCAAGTAGGAGGCCTGTCGGCCAACAAGGAAGCGAGCAAGGTGCGGAGTCTCAATCACGTGTACGACGGTCGAAGGGCGAAAGGGAACCAGAGCAGCAAGCATCACAACTAGGGACATTCCCCGCCACAACAGTTCCACAGGCACCATCGGATCTGGAAATTACATAGAAGAGAGAGACTGAATCTATAAAAGGTGGGGATGAATGCAATACGGAGAGAGGTAGAAAGGCAAGCACTGCACGGGGCCTCTCAGATGCCTACACTTCCCCTTAGGGAAAGGGGGAGAGGATGATTGGTAGGTCCAAGCCACATACCTAATAGAACAAGTCAAGCTAGAAGGAAAGCACTTTTAGATCGGTCGTGATGCTTTGATTGTCGTCTTTCGAATTAAGGAGATGAATAGATTCTTCTTTTGAAATTCTTTTGCGCAGCATTAGTCTTTTCTTTTCAGACTGCTGTTCAAATCTCTTTTCAGCTTCTGCCTAAAGAAAATGGTCAGATCAATCATAGTTAAAGGAGGAGTTTCACGGGAGAGAGTGGTTGTCAAAGACTCAAACGACTTCAGCAGACTTCCCGGTCACTAATCACGATCAGTCATTTTGACTCTCACTGCTAAAAATTCTTGGAGAAGATTCTCCATCTTGTCTAAGTGCTGAGACACGCTCGTCCCCTCTTGCATCTTGCTTGGAAAAAACCGTTGCCGAAGAAAATGTTTACCATTGTCACTGACTCATACATTCTCTGTGGAGTCTCCCAGATTTCTCATGCAGACTTAATGTCTCCCACTGAAACTAGTACCTTATCCTTGACCACCATTAGCACAGCTTCGAAGAACCTCTTTTTTTTACTGTCCACAACTATAGATGTGTTCATTTCTTTTTTTGGCTACAACGGGTACGCTCTCTAGAAGATTTGCTCGGGGCTGTTCACTTTCACTTGGTCGCCTGGTGGTATCTTTGAAACCTCTTTGCTTGCGGAGGCAGGAGTGCGTCTGAGAGAGCGCTTCGTGAAAGAATCGTGTGGCGCGGTGAAAGGTTTCCCGTTGGGGTTTCCGGCCCCCTGGTCTTCACCTAATTGTGGAAGAGGGGAGGTGCATTGAGTATAAACTCTCTCTCGCGCCTTTAGCTTGTTCCTGTTCGTCTATTCGGGACGGGGCAGGCAGCCCACATACATGAAGAGAAGAAGAGAGGAGAGGGGGTTCCCTGAGATTAAGGTGTCAAGGCGGTCGAAGAAGGCCACAAGTGGAAGCAACCGATGCTTTGGTCATTCAGTTGACTCCGCCAGTCCGTGCTTGCTGTCATGCTGGCGCAGGGCTTTCGGCCTTACCTACTATTGGATTTGAACCAATGACTCTCGCCGTATGAAAGCGATACTCTAACCGCTGAGTCAAGTAGGTCAAGCTGAGTCAAGTCAGAGAAAAGAGACCCCTCTCAGAGAAAGCGTTATCACTATACGAAATATCGGCCTATTCACTCAGCTAGGGAATAAGACTAACCTAATTTCCCTATTCACTGAACCCAAGACTAAGGGCAAAGAGAACTTCCTTTGCTCCCTTCCTTCAACTTATAGGATGGAACCCGGACTCCTAACTAAACCCTCTTCCGATTGATTGTCTCGATTTCACTGCCTTGGTTGGCCACCATGCCTACTTCTCTCCAATGCCTCCTTCTTAAACCCCTTCGTACTGCAATCCAATCAATCGATCGATCAAGAGGCTAATCTCTTTTGTTTGGGCCGGTAGCTAAAAGTCCTCGCCTTCTCTTGAACAAGGGAAGGGCAGCATAGCATTAGCTTCAATTGAACAAGCTCAACCTTGAAAAAGAAAGGTGGTAGGCCGAAGAACCGTTGAACGCTTCAACTTGGCCACTGAAGAAGGCGAAGGCTGGGCAAGAGACTAGGCCAACTTACTGCTTACTGCCATGCCATGGTTTAAGCTTTAGGCTCCATAGACGGAACTTTTTGTTAGGTATTAGGGAGGGGAGGACACCACTCAGCACCTAAGGTGGGGTTCAATGCCTAACAAAAACGGCCAAAAGAAAAAAAAAAGAGATGTATGGCTGAGGGGAGGAGAGAAAGAACGCATGCATGGGGAGTCTGTCGGAGGTTCGATAATCTATGATAGGACATCTAAGGCTAAGGAAGAATTAAAGGAAGTCCATTACTGAGAGAAGTGGTGATCTCGTCTTGCTTGCTGGGAGAGAGAAAGCTTCCGGACCACCTTTTCCAGCCAGATAGCGAGCGATCACTCAGCAATGAACACTAACTGAAAGCGGCCGGGAAAGAGTAGCCATCCCTTACGGGAATCGAACCCGTGTCTTCGACATGAAAAGACGATGTCCTAACCACTGGACGAAAGGGACCAAAAAGCCATTCTTCATATACCTCAGCTCCGAGAATAGAAGTGGTTCGTTTTGTTTCTATACGCAATTCAAGATTTCGTTTGTGTTCTGGCGATTTCTGATGTGAATTCGGCGGGTCGTCCCCCCTTCCTACGGGTTCCCCCACCAGAGCCCGCTTACGGCACGCATGACGCATGGTTACAACCTTTGCCTTAGCGTACAGCGAGTTATATAGAAAGCATGAACCACCTCGAACTCACTCGATCGATGGCTCATGGTTCTACGTAATTAGTAGGATCGAGTTTATACTCCAATCTAAGGTTTTTAGGGTTGTGAACTCAAGAGTACCGGTACGAGTTCTTTGAGTAAGGAAGTTTTAGCTTTTACTTATGTCAATGAGTGAGAACAGTAGTAGTAGATTGAGTTAAAGAGTTTGATCTTCCCCCCTAAAGGGATATAGAGGGGTAAGGGTCCTTTCTTTTGTTGTTGCACTGAACTAAGTAAGTGTCCTCTTCTCAGAGAGGAGGAGTTGCCTAAACCTAAAGGATTAGTTCCTCGAGTCTAGTTAACTCGACAGCTTAACACGAATAACGCGCGAGCTTTCCTCGACT
>Ga0315911_1000043_pt1:0-12500 | contig 46512 bp, 24 predicted proteins | sample Edanod1MG_FD_207737 | JGI IMG/M metagenome (GOLD analysis project Ga0315911, IMG submission 207737) | Root nodule microbial communities collected in Santa Monica, California, United States - Edamame nodules 1 | ecosystem: Host-associated > Plants > Roots > Nodule | place: USA: California... | reverse complement strand
ACAAGGCCATTTCTGTCCACCGCCCTTCTCACGGAGCCGTACGTGGACGTTACCGTTCATACAGCTCCCAGCCGGCAAGCAGTTAGCCTCCCTCTACAAAGAATGGAAGTATGGATGAATCGACATCAAAATAAATAGAGGAATTAGGTTTTTCTTTTCAGCAATAACATGATAAGAGCATCCCTTTCACAAAAACCTACGGGTCCTCCCCCCTATCCTGCCTGCCACTTCAGCACCTTGTGATCTTTGAGAAGATCATTACGAGCCCTCTCCTAGAATGTTTTTGTAGATTCCGAAAATTCCACGGTGGATCAGGATGAGTATGTCCTGGATTCATTCTCATCCTGGAGCTTCTGCTCTCCTCCGGGGAGGGGTTTTTATAGATAGAGAGGTGAGTCGAGGGTAGCCCCCCGCTTGACCGATTTATCGGAATCAGAGGAGGTTTGAGCTCGACCCAAACAACGGCTAACGAGCCCCTATCAGAGAAAGCCTTGGTTAAGTAAAGCGCGTTAGCTCTTTTAAGTTAAGGCGCGCATCCTCTTGCTGGGAGAGGGGCTAATGCCACTCGCCCTAATGAATAAATAAACAGGAGAGGGGTGAAGCTTGCTTACTTGTTAGAGTAAGGGGAAAGGGCTTTCGAAAGCTCAATCCCTTGCTTGTTGTTTTCGAGCCGGAGCTCGCTGGGTAGTGAAGTGGTCCGTGAAGGTTAAATCACACTTGTGTTAAGCAAGCCGAGTAGTCAGACTTAAGATTGAAGCAGCTGTTGGAGAGAAGACACCAGTCAGACCTGCAAGCACCGGGTAGTACGCAGCGGCAGTTTTCAATCATACAAAGTGTACTCGTAGTCTGACTTTTAGCGGTAGTCAGCTGTCCTCGTTCTCCTCTTTTCATTGCCCTATTGAGTTGAGTAAGGGTCGGTGTTTGCAAAAATGTCGAGCCGACGGGGTCAGGTACCAGTAGTGACAATGGCAAAGGGGGGGGAGCTGGACACTGCTGAACCGGAAGAGATTGCTCAGGATGAGTGTCTGGGTAACAAAGCCGAGAAGGGTGTAGTCAAGGTGCGAGTTTAACGAGCGAGGAGAGTGATTTGGCCCATAGAAGCGAGGATCTGGAAGAGAGGGTTGATACTGGGTCAACTATGGCAGTGACTGAGGGGGACTTGTTCTGTGATAAACAAATGACTCCAAACAAGAACCTCAGGGCAGCCAATCCTAAGAAAAGAGGTGAACCTGAAGCAGTAAGAGTAAGCGTTCAGGTGCTGGTGCTATGACCTTTTTTTCCACCTTTTTCGAATCGAATGATTCAGCGCTCTCAGAAAGCGGATCAAAGGCTTCCTATTCAACGGATTCGGATTATTCTACTTTAGATGCTTCGGATGCTTCCTCGGCCGCGCAGTACGTACTTCTGTTTGGAGAGTCTGTTCCTTACTTAGCTAGGACTTTGAGTGACTAGAGTAGCCCCTCTGTATCCGAAGGCGCCTTTTTGTTTATGCACCTGAAACGGCTTCCGATTTGACTGACTTATAGTAAAGTAAAGTGGATCGACCCCGTTCAGTAGAATTCCGAAGAAAGAAGGCTAGGCTTCTTGAACCAGAGCTAATTCGATCTTCCCCTTTCGACAATGTGTTTGAATAGCAAGCAAAAGTACCACGACCGAACAATTCAATTCGGTTAACAAACTACTTCTAGAATGAACTACATCCATCAACCGGCATACCTTTCTTCTCGTAACTACGATCTGTCTTCGGTGTTGATATGATCTTTCTATCAAGAGAAGATCGGGAATTGCCGCTAGGCTTTTCTTTTAGCTCTCACTCATCCCGGGCGATTCTGATTCTTAGTGGCCAATAAGGAGTAGTTGTGGCTTTTGACCAAGAGAACGAGCTAGACAGAAAAGGTACCACCGAAAGAAGGTCGACCTCACCCCCTTTGGTAAACCGAAGCAGAGAAAGAGGAAGAAGCAAAGCTAGGCCATTCGATTAGGGATGTTCTCACCTGTGCGTACTATCTTGAAGAAGGAATATAAAAAAGAACCTTATTCTTTTTCGCATCTCCCAAGTTCGAATGCTTTTTTGCTGTTAAAAGAAATCGAATACCATTCGTGACCCAATTCAAAAACGGAGTGACTGAAGACCTCCTCCCCCTTTCCCGCCTATCCCTCCCGCAAGAGAGGACTCGTTCTGGCTTTAAAGAGCCTCTTTTTTAGCAGTCTCGCCCATAAGAGAAGATTGACCATCTCTTCTTCCAAGCTTCTTTCTGCTTCTTCTCGGCGTAACGAAAGAACTAGATGAGGAGAGGCCTCCGGTTTCAAATCCCTACCCTACGCCTTACGAGGGCGCCCTAGCCAGATTCACTCCCAAGGGTCAATCAAGCCTTTGAAACTAGTTCAAATAGTCGTCACAGTCTTCGTTCCTGCTTTCAACGAGACTTTCTTAGCTGCATCAGCTTGTAAAACTCTCTCTCCTTCACCAGGAAAGGGAGAGCGGACAAAGTACCAGACGATTTGGGTTGGGTAAGAAGAGCGTACGATAAGAGTAAGCAGACGATGTCGATAGAAGACGATTCGTGGGATCTTCCTCAAAGTCAAAGAAAGAGAAAAATGAGCTAAGCTAAAGAAGGTATGCCCAGCCCATGAAATTCGATGTCGAATGAGTACGATTTCGAGCATAAAGAGAGAAGAAAAAGGAACTATTTAGCAAGAATCTAGGTTTAGCAAGATAGCTGCCAGAAAGACTGAGCTTAGGTGCATAGCGCTTAAATAAGTGGTTGAAGAGTAGCTTTCCATCCCGACAATGACTACTTACTTTCCATTTTTGGGATTTCACTTAACTTAAAAGACTGGACTTCCAGCAGCAATGAGAGCAAAGGCAAGGAATTGATGCGCCAATAATCGAAGAATGGGGCAAGGCAAATTTCCAGACAATGGCAAGTGCTTGAGAAGGAGCTGTGAAAGAAGGGGCTGCTAGAGAATAGGGAGCTCTTGAAGAAGAAGGGATTGCGGGGTGAACGGCATTCTGTTGTACTACTAACACTAGCTGTACTAGAGTAGTTTAGTAGCGCCTTTTGAATCAAAATCAAATAGGCGAACCCTTTCCGAATCCGAAAGGCGAACAGCCCGCATTGCAAGCAAATAGATAGCCCCCGCCCGTTTGAGTCGTTGCGAGCCGGAAAGCGTACCGGCAGTTTGAGTCACGAAAGGGCCGCTTGCTTAATCTTTATTTTATTATTTATATATACAAATATATATACAAACAAAGAAGAAAATCATTTTTTTATCCAATGGTTCATTCCTGGGAAGAGGAAGAAGCAGATAGAGCAAAGGCCTCCTCTTTCCGTCCACTCTTCCCGAAGTGAGCGAATTGCATGTAGAGATCCGTAGGGGCTTATAGTTTAATTGGTTGAAACGTACCGCTCATAACGGTAATATTGTAGGTTCGAGCCCTACTAAGCCTACCACCCCCTTCTCTTCACCCGATACAAGAAGGCAGTCGAAGTCCCCTCCACTCTTCATTTTATGGGAAGACATCGCGTTCCTAGTCGATTTCCCTCATTGCACTGTCCCCTTAATGCTACGAAGTGAAGCAGGCATAGAGACCAACCAAACCATAGGGTATCTATCCTGTGATCTTTCATCAACCCCGGCTCGGTATCGGTAGTCTCAGTCTTTCCCTGCCTGCCCTGGTATGAGTTGAGAGTTTAAGAGGGAGTCTTATTCTACTCTAGGCTCACTCCACCCCCTGTCTTGTCTTATTTCAGGAGGGACTCGATTGTTAAGAAATCCCTGACTCTGTCTTTGGGCTAAAGCCTATAGTTATCTCCTCACTAACGGAAGTATCTTAGTAAGTAGCATCAGCTCTTCCGGGGGGAAAGCCTAAGTCAGGAGTTTTAGCGGGCTATCCACAAGCATTAGTTCTCCCCCTGACCTGCCTCCCAACCTCAAGATCATCAGCGGACGACGCCTTCTTCCGAAAGTCCTCCCTCTTTGCTTTGCCCCAGCGAAAGAGACTGAAAAAGATCCGTATCTGATTCCTCGGGTCTTGCTGCGTCAGCTACCGTAGATAGGAAGAAAGCTTAGTAGTAGGAAGCAAAGAAAAGTATGCCCTACATGTCAACAGGGTGGAAGTTCAAAGCATCGAAGATGAGTACATGGAAGCACCAATGAAGAAAGTCCAGAGTGCAGATATAACCTTCTCGACAGAAGACATCTTGCTGGACAGGAAGAAGCATACATAAGCGGCCTCTTTTTCTCACCGGTGACATCGGCGAAAGAAAGAAGGCTACCGCGGGTAGAGATCGACCCTGGGGCCTCCATCAACGTGATGCCACTGCGGGCCCTAGCCGATCTTGGAATGAATTCCTACGAGCCGGCTAAGTCAGACCAAGGTTACTATTCCGGGGTACAATGCCGACTCGCAGCCATCGGCAAGATTCGTCTCTTGTGTGTGCCAAACATGGGATCTGAAGACTGAGGTCACTTCTTACGTGATTGACGGTGACACCTCCTAAACTTCCTGCTTGGATCCACAGCGTGGTACCTTCCACCCTTCATCAATGCTTCAAATACGTTGATGAGAAGGGAGAAACTGGGTATTTGCCGACAAGAAGCCCTTTTCTTATTAGTATTAGATATCCTGAACCTACTACTATTGAATAATCCTGGTAGTCCAACTACATAAAAGGTTATTCCTCGAAAGATTGTTCCTTCGTTGACTAGAACGAGAAGTACCAGATGGGGGAGACCCGCTACTTCAACGAAATATACTACCTCACTAAGATGGCTGTCAGCCCGAGTGCCTGTCACGACCACAACTACCAAGATTCAACCGTCTTTTGTTTTGCTGCTGCTACGCCCTTTCTGACCTGTCCACATTAACATTCAATACGGGTGTGATCCACGTTCTTTACTTTTTCTTCACTTGCACAAAGCTCTTATGTCGCGAAATACAGTGCAAAAGATGTTCGGTATAGCTATGAGAATGAGAGCTGAGTAAGCATCGCTCAGACAATTAGCTAAGCATGCGTGACGTAAAAGATAGCCCTGCCGTTGGCACTTAATCTAACCACACCCTTATTTCATTATTTCCTGACTGACATGCTTTTTCTCTCTCAGCTGGGTTGGGTGTCACAGCTTATACCTCGAGTGGCTCTTTATCCGTAGCGGATCTCCTTCCTGGGTATTGACACACAGTGCATATACTCAGGATATCAAATAACCTCATCCTAGAGAATAGAATAACGATTTCCAGTCCTCTCTTACCTCTCTTATCTCACTGACTGGAATGACAGGAGATTGGCTTGGCGCACTGGAAAGGAGATTAAAGATGGGATGGAATATGCCAAGGGCTGATACGAGTACTCTTCCTAAAGCACCGGTTATTGCAACAACGGGACAGTAAGAAAGCAAAGAGAGTTACGAAGGAACGGTGACGAACCCCATGCCTTAGGCCAAAAAGGTGAATCCCTCCTAGCTTGCATAGTGCTTTTTGTGGTAAATCCCTTGACTGATGCCAGCTTAGCTAACGTAAACCTTGTCTCTCTATCTACTGCTCGTGGCTATCTTATCCCTACCGCTCGTAGATTCACTTCATTTTATTTTGAAGGCGGACATGTTGACATGAAAAAGAAATTGAATTGCTCGAGTTAGATTGCAGCTTATTCTCAAGCACTAGCAGCGGTTAATGATTAACGTCCTCCTTCTGTAACAGTTCTTTCTTTCCCACTTGGATGAAATTAGCCGGGGTAGAAGTTAAGTTCTTTTTGAAGAAGATCTCTGGTATTCATTGGAAAAGTCAGATCCGATGTCTCATCGAGAGAGTAAGATTCTTTCACAGCAAATGAAAGACCTCTAGCAGTTCCTTCTATGGCATTAAGAACAATGAATAAGTAAAAATAAAATGGACTGGTTTTCCAATGCCGGGGGATCTTTCTTAACTATAGGGGTCCCTTCCGAACTATTAGACAAAGAAAGGTTAGTTGTGAAATGAAACTGCTTAATCGAGCCGTAAGCCAACCCATATCCTTCGGTATCAGTTCCTACGGTTAATAACCTCTTCCTTTCTCCAGATTCTCTTTCTGTTGAGGCAACATCTTCAAAAGGGGATTGGCCTTGGCTCTACCATGAACCTCTCCCGACTCCACTGATGTGCTAACGCCTCGTCTCTCCTTGACGTCTTTCCGGTTCCTAGTCAACGAGCGAAACTCCTCTTTCTTCGCTAATGGTTTTGGCTTAGTCGTCCCTCACAGCCAAAGAGAAAGAAAGAGACTCCCCTATGATCTGCTCACCATACATACCTTTCAACTATAGAACCAAGGATGAATCAGTCCATCTCCCCAAAACTAGCTAATATCCGGATTAGTCCTCAGGTGTGGAAACTGACCGGGGTTGAAGTTGGTATGCCTTCTTTTGCCTGCAAGGGCTTTTCTTGTATCTTGTAGTTAAACCGTAAGAACTCCTCTATACCATAGTCTTTCTAAGTGGGTCTTCCCCCTCATTGCATTGAGTCCTTTCCTTTTATTTTGTGTTCCAACAGGCTGTACCTTTCTGTTTTCATAACAGTTCTCCCTTCTTTAAGATTAAGAAGAAGAAAAACTCCTCAACCTAGACATAGAACTCCTAGCTCTGCTCTGGAGCTCTTGATCCCATTGGATTTCAATACCTAAGAGGACCTGTTGATTCTTTTTAACAGCTACCGACTCTTATCCTCGCTCACTAAACTCCCCCAACCTAGTCTCATGTCAAGAGAGAAGAGCGGAACTTCTTTTTCCAGGCCACCTACATCTGATCCATCTGGCGAAGAGGGGCGCATCGTCTGAAGCTACCGTCCATTCCAATAGAGACTCATCATCGGAGAAAGATCCGTCAGGCACAGGTCTTCGTTAAGCTCTGCTCGGTGCTGTTTTGTTCAAAGTGAATCATTGAAGTTGGTGATAGGTCGTTCTGGCTCTACGTAGTTCAGTGCATGCTAAGTAATCTCACTCAGGCGCTTCGTAATAGGCGTTGGATTTCGGTATATAAAGTATATAAGAGACTGCTTTTTGTTATTCTTTTCAATATTATTATATACACGGATTCAAATTTATTAAGTATAAAATCAATATTAAAGAAATTCAAAGAAAAGATCTCTACTTGTATGTACGAGACTGGGCCGACTGCTTAGACGAGAACAAAAAGGGGGGATGAAAACCCGTTCCCGATTGCCTTTGATTCTCATTGGAATGGGACCCCCTCGGCTTCGCCTTTGAAATCGGAGACTGTTCCAATTTCCTACTGAGATAGGCAAGCGGAGGGAGAACTAGACGTATCTTGCTAGGCAAAGACAGGTTAGAATGGATAGCTTCGCGAGGTGCCGCGCAATCTGCTGCTGCTGGGTGGAGGAAAGACTAAACCCATTTCGCCCAGGAAGGTTTGATTGCGAAACCTACCAAGAATGAATTTGAATTTCAGGATGGATCATAGGATCAGATGTGATCTCTGGTGTCTCCACCATAATGCCCAGGTTGGAACATGAAATGATATTGATTGGCAAAAAAAGAAGGGAACGAAGTAACTCGACCCCGAAGGGGGGAGGGATTCCAGCTAGACTGTAGAAGCCGGTGGTTATGCTGGAAAAGGCTATTCTCGTCACGTTCAACGCGGGTGAACCAGCCAAATTGGAATAAAGAATATGAATAGGAAGGTGTACTATCGATCAATGCCCGCTTTAGGTCCTCAAAAAAGTAAAAACTGGTTATACGCCCATCTTGAGAACTTAGGATCCTCTTTTTTAAAATGTCAAAACGCTTAGCTTAGTTTGTCGACTCTATCTCAACAAAGGAAGAATCGTTCGTTCAAGGGAAAGTCCACTTCGCTTCTTTTTCGTCATGTCAGTAATAAAATGGTATCAAAACCGGGAAATTTTGATATTTTTCTTCATGTCACCCTTGTGTATTGGCATGAACAGTGCGTTTTATCGAGATTGTTGGCATCCAAATCTTGTAATCACATCTCCATGGTGAAAGAGAAGGGAACAAGCAACGGACATAGAATAGAGAGGCAAGAGCAGGAACCACTGCTTGACTGGAAAGACGAAAGGCGGAAAAAGAGATCGGGATGTGAGATTCCTAATTTAAATGAAAGGGATGACCAGATATATATGCTCACAAAGTGCTTTGCCTGTAATCGATGGCAGAAAGACTAACTCTTCCCCCTCTCTTAGCCCAATCCGTTAGACAAGGGTGCGGTCACTCGTTCCTCGCTTTTGCCACAAATGGCACCTACATCTTGTGGGCAGGTTCTCATCTTTTGGGCCTGCTCTCACCCGATAAAGCGCGATACGCGGAACCAAGATCGATATAAGATATTGGACGGTCTTAGGGGCCCGCGTAGCCCATGCCGGCCTTGCTTGAAAGTCCCACTTATCTTTCATCCATCCACCTTTTTTTCCTGACTTTTAGCGGTAGTCAGCTGTCCTTGGAACTATCGCTCATGACTGGATCTTTATCCATACCGAATAAAAAAATGGATTTCTGATCCGATCCAATCGAGAACTTATCCCAATCAACGAGGATGACGCTTCTCGGCAATATGCCACCGATGACTACCACTGCAGGAGCAAGTCTGAGTGAAAGAACGAGTTTAATACTTTCTTAGCTTAGAGAGGGAGGCTACTGAAGCTAGTCGGGTTTAGGTCTGATATTTGCTTGCCTGAATCTATCAACAGGGCTTTCATAGGGAGGTTTTTCTTAAAGTTTTCAAGTGATAGTGGAATTACCAACAAAATACCAGACTCTCTGGACTGGCTTTCTCCAACCAAGATAGGGTTTTGTCCATTCCGCTAGGACAGGTCTAAATGCGCTGGATTGATGCACCGGTAGGGGGGAGGACAAAATGCCTAGCCGTCGGGGGTTCTTCCATCATATCAAAATAAAGCTCAGTCTCCCAACAGCAACAACCAATCCGGGCGGGCGGAATGGCGCCTATACTCGGTCAATGGAGTCCACTGCTGGGACTGGCATTGGATTCGGCCGCCAGTTGTTTTGCTATTGGTGGCACATGGTCCCTGTATATGGAACTGGTCAGAGAACGAATAGACGCGGGATCGATAGGCTCCGAATATCCAGTTTTGGATCTCTCTAACGGGACTGGAACGGGCGAAGCCATTGGATTGATTGGGCGAGTTAGCCCAACAGGAATGTGGTCGTCTAGATCGTACCTGCGGAAAGATTAGGTGGACCCCTATACATTGATTAGACCGAAACCAATCGAAGCCATGTATGTGATCGATCGAGCTACCCGCATTTTTGTTTTGCTTTATCAAGCAGGGGCTTAGCCGCTTGTTTCTATTTCTGGCAGCATTGGGAAAAAAAGAGACAAAACGTCGAATGGCTAAAAAGCCCTATTTATGTATGTGGAAAGTCTATACTTAACACACTCAATTGGAAGCTGAATCCTCACAAGCTTCGAAACCCTTTTACTACACCACACCTGCTACCCACTTTCTTTGTTATTGGTTCAAAAAAGCCTAAACATTCCTTTTCTTATTCTTACTCTGCTTCATCCTATGGCTGCTCTTTAATATGTTCTAAAACCGCCAACCCTTGTTGTTACTTATTCATCGGCGGAGGATAGAGCTTTTCTTTTTCTGCTTTCCTATGATATGGATTTGGTTGATTCTCCTGTGGTATCGACTGCCTTTGTTCGGCTGAGACTTCAGCGTCTGCGGATTCTCTAGTAGCTGCTCTAGCGTCTGCTTCGTCGGGTGCTGAATCGGATGCTTTATCTGCGCGGTTTGAAACTCTTTGGAAAAGAAAATGCTTTGCCCAGGAATTCTAGGTTGAAAGCCCTCTCTGACCAAAACCAGGAACGAAAGTCTTGATCCTAGGCTTTGGAATCAATCAAAAGAGCCCGAGCCGAGTAAGGATACAACGCATCAGTATAAGCTGCTACAGCATCAGGCAGGGCAAAGGTACTTTCCAGACCTGAATCTACAAAAGATAGAACCTAAATAAGAAGCCAGGGAGGCCTTCTGGTAGAAAAAAGGTATGCAGGGGTTCTGGGTCTATTATAACCAGAAGGGGGGAGAACGGATTTTGGGACGTGTCTGTCCCACAGTCTGGTGAAATGTACGACCTCCTACATAACCTAGCCCAAAAGAGTGTAAGCGAGGGATTAAAAACCTAGTTGATCACTTGTCAAGTAGAAAATCTTATTCTATTTTGATTCCCAACATGCAGAAGTACAAAACCAATTAACATAGAAACTAGAGTGAGTTGGATGGAACCTGATGATCTTCGAGGCCGAAGGGAGCTAGAGTGGAAGCTGGCGCGGGAACAGTAGGAGCTCCAGCTCGCTGAATAAGCCACCACAATATAGGAAAAAGAATAAGCAACAGGAGAAGGATGTGTCTCAGGTGCGGAGACCTGTTTCGAAGGTGAACCAGCAGAGTAAGATGCAACCGGGCATGAAGCAGCAAGTGCTGTAGATCTGGTAGAACTTCTTCTCGGAGATGTTTGGTTAAGTGAGGTGGCCCAACAAGCCGAACCACATGGGTCGAGTACAAAGCAACCAAATATCCGGACTTCGGAGTCGGAATCTGAATTCATAATAGGTTTTTGTTCGCTCCGCAGGCACGAACTAGTCGAGATGTATGTGGTGCCCTTTCTTTCATTCACATTGGTGAGGTTGCTTGATTGTAGGGGCCGGGAAAGGGTCTGCCACCACTGGATTTTTTTGTAATCGATGTAGCTTCGTCGTCTGTCTCGGGATCGGTAGTGTTCCCCCCATTCCTTAGTCTTAGCTTAAAGGATGTTGATCTTTCTTTTATTTAAGATACAATCTGTAAGTAAGTTACCAAAACTTTTTGTGTTGTAGACGGCGAAGAGTCAATAGAAATAGAATAGGAATCCCTAGAGAAGAGAGTTCCCGAAAGGAGAAGGGGAATTGACCAGTTCTGGAATTCACAACTACAAAAATCACATCCTATTTTAGCGGCAACCAAAGCTACTTACTTTTGAACCTTTCTTAAGCTCAGAGCAGAGTAGCTGGAAGTAAAGTAGAAGAATGAGTCTAGCGACCAGGAAGCATAGATAGCAAAGGCGGAGATGGTACTTTAACAGTAAAAGGAGGATCATATTTAACATGCAATTTGAAATCACGTACTTACCCCGGGGTTGCCCCGAATCCACTAATAAAATAGGTAATGTTGGCGAATCTTCTGATTATCGAGTTTCAATTCGACAAGTACCAACAGGCCGAAAAAGACGAAAAAAAGGCCTTGCATACTCGAGAAGTCAATAGCAACCACTCTTACTGATGATATTCTTTACTTTCTAAGGTCCCGCGGTAAAGTAAAAAAAAGCTAAAAGTAGGCTCGCTATTGCGAGCTATACGGGCTGTTTGCCTTTATACGGCTTCGCTATCGCTCCTATGAAGTGGTGGGCCTTCTAGAAGCTTCGCCAGAAGCAAGCAAGATGAGGTCGCTCTCCTTCGCTCGTGTAGTACTTGACTTACGAGCTCGTGTAGTACTCGCCCCTATAAAATCAAAAAAGGCTTATGCACTCGCTGTCTACTAAACGAGCGTTAGAGCGAGCGAAGCCTTCCATTTAGTGGCTTCCCCCCTTATCCCTCACCCTACTCTTTCATTTCCGCTTAAGTTAAGCTTCCCCTGTTGTTTGTGGGATTAATTGATTGAAAACCCGAGAACCATAATCTTTACTAGGAACTGCTTCTACGACGATAGGCGTAAAGGCATGATTAGTTCCACAAATCTCACTGCACTGACCATAGTAAACCCCTTCTCGTTGTACCGAAATAGAGATCTGATTTAAACGACCAGGTACAGCATCACATTTGACACCTAAGGAAGGTACAGCCCAACTATGAGGTACATCAGCAGGTGTTACAATAATACGTAGATGAGTTTTGGCTGGTACAACCACTCTATTGTCCACTTCTAATAAACGTGATTGACCCAATTCTAGATCATCTTCTGGAATCGTATAACTGTCAAAAGTGAGTGACTGTTCATCGGAACTGTTATAGTCTGAATACTCATAAGTCCGATACCATTGATGTCCAATAGCTTTGATAGTAATGGCTGGATCTACTACTACCTCGTCCATTGAGTATAACAGAGCAAATGATGGTATAGCAATGAACATCGGGATGATACTAGGAAATATGGTCCGAAGAATCTCGATAGTAGTTCCATGAACAATCCTTTGCGGGATTGGATTTTTTTTATAGTGGAAATGCCATAAAGCGCGAACCAAGATCCGTGATACGAAAACCAAAATCAGAATGAGGAAGAAAAAGATATCGTGATGTAAGTCTATTATTCCTTGCATCATAGGTGTTGCTGCGTCTTGAAATCCTAATTGCCATGGTTCCGCTGCATCACAAGGAGCAATCGTGAGGAATAGCCATTCGAATTTCATTTGCTTTGGTTCATTTTTTAACTGCTTCCCCCAACAAGAGGTTACTAGTATCTCGACCATAGGGAGAGGAAAGACTTGTTTGTTGTA
>Ga0315911_1000042_pt1 | contig 49262 bp, 37 predicted proteins | sample Edanod1MG_FD_207737 | JGI IMG/M metagenome (GOLD analysis project Ga0315911, IMG submission 207737) | Root nodule microbial communities collected in Santa Monica, California, United States - Edamame nodules 1 | ecosystem: Host-associated > Plants > Roots > Nodule | place: USA: California... | reverse complement strand
CCTTCCGCGGCAAGCGCAAGATTGCGGGCGGCCGAAAGCGCGTTCGTGACGCCCTTTATATGGCGGCCCTCAACGCAGTTCGCAGAGCTGATCCGTTCAAGGCCTTCTATGCACGACTGCGACAGGCCGGAAAACCAGCCAAACTCGCCCTCATCGCCGTCGCCAGGAAGCTGCTCACGGTCCTCAATGCCATGATGCGAGACCGAAAGCCGTACCTGCAGACCAAACCAACATAACAGTTGCCTGCTTTCGCAGGGACGACAGTCTTGATGTGGGTAGTTCTGCTTTCAACAACCCCTCAATCATTGCCGATCGTGTCGCCGAACAGCTGCCAGGTCTCGCCGCTGAACTTCTGCAGCCGCATCGCCTCCACCGGGAAATAGTCGGTCGGCGAGGTCTTCACCTTGATGCCGGGCAGGAACATCGGCAGCGCGATGTCGAGACTGGCGGCCTGCTTCATGATGTTCTCATGGGTGAGGTCGTCGCCGCACTGCTTGAGCACCTGCACCGTCGCCTCTGCCACCACATAGCCGTAGACGATCAGCTGGTCCTGCAGATTGCCGTCCGGAAAATACTTCTTCATGAAGTCCTGCCAGGCGATCACGTCCTTATCGTCCTTCCACTGCGGATCGTTCGGATCCTTCAGCGAGTAGGACGAGATGATGTCCCTGGAGTATTCGAAGCCGGCGGGCTTCAGCACCGAGGACACCGAGGTCGAGGTCGCCGCGAGGAAGAACAGGTCCGGCTTCCAGCCGATCTCGCCGATCTTCTTGATCGCCTGCGCCGCCTGCTTGGGGATCGCGTGCATGAACAGCACGTTGGCGCCGGAGGATTTCAGTTTCACGATCTGGCTGTCGACCGTCGGGTCGGTGGATTCATAGGTCGTTTCCGCTACCACCATCTTGGCGGTGTTCTCCGGCCCCAACCCCTTCTTGAAGCCGTTGCCGTAATCCTTGCCGGCGTCGTCGTTCTGGTAGAACAGCGCGATCTTCGCATCCGGCTTGTTGGTCAGCACATATTTGGCGTAGACAGCGGTCTCGGCCTGGTAGGACGGCTGGAAGCCGATCGTCCACGGATAATGCTGATAGTCGCCCCACAGCGTGGCGCCGGCGCCGACGAACAGCTGCGGCACCTTCTTGTCGTTGAGATATTTGCGGACGGCCAAGCCCGTCGGCGTGCCCAGCGGATTGAGGATCGCGGCGACCTCCTCCTGCTCCACCAGCTTGCGGGTCTGCTCCACCGTCTTCGGCGGCGAGTAGCCGTCGTCGAGCGTGATCAGGTTGATCTTGCGCCCGTTCACGCCGCCCTGGTCGTTGATCATCTTGAAATAGGCGGCCTGCGTCTTCGCGATCACGCTGTAGGCCGACGCCGCGCCGGAGAATGGCGAGGTCTGTCCGAGCTTGATCTCGGTGTCGCTGGCGCCCGTGCCATATTTCTTCTCGGCGGCGTGCGCCTGTGTCGCGAGCGCAAGCGCGACGGCTGCCGTGACGGCCTTCCAGATCATTGTGAGCCTCCCTGTGGCTTTTTTGTTTTGTTCGCGAGGGAGAGCTTACGCAGGTCAGGGGAGGCAGGCTTGTGGCGAGACGCCAGGGCAGGGATGCGAAAATGCGACGGGCGTGGCCAAACTGGCCTATGTGCGGTGGCCTGCCGTGGAGCGGAATGCCGCTTCCTTAACCTCGCCCCGCTTGCGGGGAGAGGTCGGATCGCATGTAGCGTAGCGCAATGCGATCCGGGTGAGGGGGTACAGGTCTAACGGCGACCTAACGTGTGGAGAGAAGCCCCTCACCCTAACCCTCTCCCCGCAAGAGCGGGGCGAGGGAATAACTTTAGCGCACCCGCACGCTGCCGGTCGTCACCGGATCGGTCGGCAGCACGGTGGCGCCGGCGCGGCTGGCGGCGGCGGACGTGATCATGCCGGGCTCGGCCGCGGCCTGCACATTGCGCGGCGGGTTGAATTCGAGGATGACGAGGGCGGCCGTGGCGAGCACCGCCACAGCGGCGGTTGCAATCGCAGGCACCAGTCTTCCGCGCGGATCGGCTGCGCGAACTTGCATCGAGCAATTCCTTTATCGGGGTCGTTCTTTGGACGTGACATAAGAACGGCCAGGCTTCTTCCCAAGAGTGCGGCGCACCTGCCTCACAATCAGTTGTGCTGGCCGTGATGTCCCTCACGGTCTTCGAGACGATGCGGCGTACCGCGTCGAATCGCATGCGTGTCGGACGGCTTGTTTGCACACTAATATCTGGAAGAGATCGTGGCGTTTTGCATGCGCCTCATGCGCTCGTGATGATGCGCAGCGATGTTGTGATTAACGTCCGCCTTCGCCAAGGCTGCGGCGCGACAAGTCCACGCGAGAAGCCGCTTTTGCCTTTATTTATAGGCTTTCTTTGTGGGTCGGGGCGCCTGCGTTAAGCATTTCTTCACGCACTCTCGATGCATCAAGCAGAAGACTCGTGTGATGTGCGCGTGATGGAAGAGATGATACCGCTGTCATTGGCGGCAGCTGTCAGCGGACTGTCGTAGTCATTGGCGACGCCGTCATTGCGAGGAGCGAAGCGACGACTTGTCCGCCGAAGCCTTGGCGAAGGCGGAAGCAATCCATCTCTCTTGGCGCTGTACGATGGATTGTTTTGCTCCGTGCGCAATCACGAAAAGAACAATCCACTCGCTACTCACGCGCGCGTGCGCGCGTCGGTCGGATCGATTCACCTGTCAGACAGCAGGAGAGGCTGCGCGCGCGTAGTCTCGCGGCGCGATCGGCCTGAGCTTTGCGGCAGCTTCGCTTGTCGGCAGAGGGCGAAGGGAACGCCGGGTGCCAGCACGCACGCACCCATGGGTCCCGAGCTCAGGGTGAACTCAGACGCGATTGCTGCGATGTATCGGCTCCCTGCGATTGCCTCGACAACCTGTCCAAGCACTGCACTATCGCAAATTGAAATGCTCGCTCTCGGATGATTCCGCGAGGGATGCGCCTGAGAGGTGAACGAGACGATCTTCCCAAAACAAAAACGGCCGGGTCATCGACCCGGCCGTTCAAAACTCTCTCCGCGAGCTCCGCGTTCGCCGCTAGCTCAGCTCGCCTTCTTCACCGGCGCCGGCTTGCCGACCTTCTTCTCGATCGCGCGCTTGAGATCCAAAGCGCGGGGCGAGAGCACGTCGGCCTTGGCCTTGAGCAGGTAGGCATCGAGGCCGCCATTGTGGTCGACGCTCTTCAGCGCGTTGGTCGAGACGCGCAGGCGCACGTTGCGGCCGAGCGCTTCGGAGATGAAGGTGATGTTGGCCAGGTTCGGCAGGAAGCGCCGCTTGGTCTTGATGTTCGAGTGGCTCACCTTGTGGCCCGTCTGGGGGCCCTTGGCCGTCAGTTCGCAGCGCCGGGACATCTTACAAAATCCTTATTGCATCCCCGCCGCTCGAAGGGCGTGCAATCACACGGCCCGCGCGGGGGTTTTGAATTCGCGTCCATTTTCCAGGAACCGCGGGTGTATAGGGGGAGAATACCCGAGCGTCAAGATTATATCGCCGCATGCGGGGCACCGGAATTGCCGGTTCATAAGGTCTTCCAGCCACTTAACGGCGGATATGGCAACCATATAAAGGGCGTATTCGGCTGCAAGTCTAGGTTCCATACAAGATGCGCCTTGTTGTCCGGCCGAATTGAACGCCGAAATGGACAACGGATAGAGCGCCGATAGCAGGACCGTCAGGTAGGTTAAGTGACCACCGCCATTGCCATTTTGCCCCCGCTCGGCCGGCTGCTCGGCCTGTGCGCGGGCGCATTGCTGCTGTTCTGCGCCGAGCGCGCCAGCGCGCAGGGTCGGCTCGACGCCCAGTATGAGGCGACCCTGGCCGGTATCCCGGTCGGCAAGGGCAGCTGGACCATCGAAATCGGCGACGACACCTTCTCGGCCTCGGCCCAGGGCGGCACCGCGGGCCTGCTGAAGGCGTTTTCCGGCGGCTCCGGCGCGGGCGCCTCGCAGGGCCGCGTCGTCAACGGCGCGCTGGCCGCCTCCTCCTACACCGCGACCACCACCACCTCGAAGAAGTCGGAGACGATCCGGATGGTGCTGGCCAATGGCGGCATCAAGGAATCCGCGATCGAGCCGGAGCCGCCGGTCGATGCCGACCGCCTGCCGGTGACCGACGCGCAGAAGAAGAACGTGTTCGATCCGATGACCGGCTCGTTCCTGCGCGCCCCCGGCAATGCCGAATTGATGAGCCCGGATATCTGCCGCAGCGGCGCCGGCATCTTCGACGGCCGCATGCGCTACGACCTCAAGCTCGATTTCAAGCGGGTCGAGATCGTCAAGGCCGAGCGCGGCTATCACGGCCCGGCGCTGGTCTGTGCGCTCTATTTCGTGCCGATCTCGGGCTACATCCCGGATCGCCCCGTGATCAAATACCTCGCCGCCCAGCGCAACATCGAGATCGCCTTCGTGCCGATCGCCGGCACCCGCCTGCTGGTGCCGTTCCGCATGACGATCCCGACCCCGCTCGGCCAGGCCATGCTGGAAGCCACCTCGTTCGTGACGACAGCCGCGCCGCCGCGCGTGGCGAAGACGCAGTAACCCCTGTCGTAGCCCGGATAAGCGAAGCGCTATCCGGGGACAGTCGTCCCGCATATCGCTTCGCTCATGCGGGCTACGCGGTAGCCAGACCGTCACCCTGAGGAGGCCGCGAAGCGGCCGTCTCGAAGGGCGACGCCACCAGCCGGGCCGTGCATCCTTCGAGACGCGCTACGCGCTCCTCAGGATGACGGGATTGAGAGGGTGATTGCCCTGCGCCATGCAACGAACGTCACCGGAATCCAGTTGACTCTTGCCCGCTTCTGATTCGACTCGGTTACCCCTGGAACTTAAGGAATTCAGTCCGCATATCCTGTGCTTGTGGAGCCCTCTCAAACTTGATCTAGTGCCGCCGCCGTCAGCCTACCCGAGATGTTGCGGTGAACGTTTCAGGTCCCAAATCGAGTCAGCGATTCGGCCGCGATTCGTTCTAGACTCGTTCCAGAGCTTAAGCCGGGCGCGGAAAGCGTCGCATTGTGAGACAGATTTTGCGAAAGGACGCGTGAAGGAGTGAAGACCAGAGCGTCAATCCCTCACCGTCACCCTGAGGAGGCCGCGCAGCGGCCGTCTCGAAGGGCGACGGCCCTGCTGTCTCATCAAGATCGCCGCAAACGGGTCGATCTCGGCCATGCATCCTTCGAGACGCGCTGACGCGCTCCTCGCAGGTACAACGGCGAATTCGCCGTTGTACCGGGGATGACGGATCAGAGAGCGCCCCAACAAATTCAAGAAACACCTGCAAAATATGGCTTTCTCAAATTCGTTCGGAAATGACCGCGTGCCCGGTGCAGGCGTCACCGCGGTGCTCGGGCCGACCAACACCGGCAAGACGCATCTGGCCATCGAGCGCATGCTGGCGCATTCGTCCGGCCTGATCGGGCTGCCGCTGCGGCTCTTGGCGCGCGAGGTCTACAACAAGATCGCGGATCGCGCCGGTGTCGACAACGTCGCGCTGGTCACGGGCGAGGAGAAGATCAAGCCGAAGGCGCCGCGCTTCTGGGTCTCGACCGTCGAGGCGATGCCGCGGGATCTCGATGTATCCTTTCTCGCGGTCGACGAGATCCAGATCGCCGCCGATCTCGAGCGCGGGCATGTGTTCACCGATCGCATCCTCAATCGCCGCGGCCGCGACGAGACGCTGCTGCTGGGCGCGGCAACAATGCGGCCGATGATCGAGCGGCTGCTGCCGGGTGCCTCGATCATCACGCGGCCGCGGCTGTCGCAGCTCGAATTCGCCGGCGACCGCAAGATCACGCGGCAGCCGCGTAGAACAGCAATTGTCGCGTTCTCGGCGGACGAGGTCTACGCGGTCGCCGAATTGATCCGTCGCCAGCATGGCGGCGCTGCCGTGGTGCTTGGCTCCCTGTCGCCCCGCACGCGCAATGCGCAGGTCGCGATGTTCCAGAACGGCGACGTCGATTATCTCGTCGCCACCGACGCGGTCGGCATGGGGCTCAATCTCGACGTCGATCACGTCGCCTTTGCCTCCGACCGCAAGTATGACGGCTACCAGTTCCGCCGCCTGACGCCGGCCGAATTCGCGCAGATCGCCGGTCGCGCCGGCCGCGCGACGCGCAACGGCACCTTCGGCACCACCGGGCGCTGCGCGCCGTTCGAGCCGGAGCTCGTCAACGCGCTGCAGAACCACACCTTCGATGCCGTCAAGGTGCTGCAATGGCGCAACGCCAAGCTCGATTTCGCCTCGCTCGGCGCGTTGCAGGTGTCGCTGGCGCTGACGCCCAATCATGAGGCACTGACGCGGGCCCCGGTGGCCGAGGACCTGCGGGTGCTCGAGCATGTCGCGCGCGACGCCGAGGTGCGCGAATTGGCGCATGGGGCTAAAGCGGTGGAGCGGCTGTGGGAGGCCTGCCAGGTTCCGGACTATCGAAAGCTGTCGCCGGCCGCCCATGCCGAACTCGTGACCACGCTGTATGGCTTCCTGATGCAAAAGGGGCGTATCCCTGACGCATGGTTTGCCGCCCAGGTCGACCAGGCCAACCGGACCGATGGCGATATCGACACGCTATCGGGCCGGATCGCGCAGATCAGGACCTGGACCTTTGTTGCCAACCGGCCGGACTGGCTTTACGACCCGGACCACTGGCAGGGGATCACGCGCGAGCTCGAAAATAAATTATCCGATGCGCTGCATGAACGGCTCACGGAGCGTTTCGTTGACAGGCGGACCAGTGTATTGATGCGCCGCCTGCGGGAGAACTCAGTTTTGAATACGGAAATTGGCAAGACCGGTGAAGTGATCGTGGAAGGCCACGTGATCGGCCGGCTCGATGGTTTCACCTTCGCACCTGATGCGGCCGAGGCCGGCAGCGACGCCAAGGCGCTGCAAGCCGCCGCCCAGCAGGTGCTGGCGCGCGAGATCGATGCGCGTGCCGAGAAACTGGGCGCCGCCCCCGACGAGCAGTTCGTGCTGACCTCCGACGGCACCATCCGCTGGACCGGCGATGCGGTCGCCAAGCTGGTCGCCGCCGACGACGCGCTGCATCCGCGGCTGCGGATCATCTCCGACGAGCGGCTGACCGGCGCCTCGCGCGAAGCGGTGCAGACCCGGCTCGATCTCTGGCTCAAGACGCATATCGAGAAGCTGCTCGGGCCGCTGTTCGAGCTGTCCAAAGCCGAGGACCTGCAGGGCATCGCCCGCGGCATCGCCTTCCAGCTGGTCGAGGCGCTCGGCGTGCTCGAGCGCGCCAAGATCGCGGCCGAGATGAAGGATCTCGACCAGCCCTCGCGCGCGGCCTTGCGCAAATACGGCGTGCGGTTCGGCGCCTACCACATCTATTTCCCGCAGCTGCTGAAGCCCGCGGCGCGCTCGCTGGCCTCGCTGCTGTGGGCCGAAAAGCAGAGCAATGTCGACATGGCGGCGCTGTCGAATGTGCAGCATCTGGCGAGTAGCGGCCGCACCTCGTTCCCGGTCGACAAGCAGCTCGCCCGCGATGCCTATCGCGTGCTCGGCTATCGCCAGTGCGGCGAGCGCGCGGTGCGCGTCGACATCCTGGAGCGGCTCGCCGATCTGATCCGCCCCGCTTTGGCCTGGCGCGAAACCTCGCCGGGCGAGAAGCCTGCGGGCGCGTTCGACGGCCGCGGCTTTGTCGTGACGCAGGCGATGACCTCGCTGACCGGCTCCGCCGGCGAGGACTTTGCCTCGATCCTGCGCGCGCTCGGCTACCGCATGGACCGCCGTCCGCCGCTGCCGCCGAAGCCCGTTGAGGCCACACCGGCAGAGACCACGGAGGCCGTCGCCGAGACCACGGAGACCGTGGCCGAGACCACCGAGACGGTTGCCGCCGAGACGCCGCCGGTCGAGGCGACCTCTGACGCTGCCGTGGATGCGCCGGTCGGTGCCACTGCCGAAGTTGTGGCCGATGCGCCGGAAGCTGCCACGGATCAGCCGGTGTCCGGCGATCCCGCACCATCGGCCGCGCTGCTGCCCGATGTCGGCTTTGCCGAGGTGGTGTCCAGCGAGGCGACGCCGGTCGTCGTCGAGACCAAGCCAGAGCCCGTGGCGGAAGTTGCCGCGGAGCCCGCCGCTGTCGCCGAAGAGCCCGCTGCTGAGGCGCCCGCTGCGGAAACGGCATCCGAGCCCGCGCCTGCCGCGGAAGCCACTGCAGAGACGCCGTCCGAGACCGCCACTGAGGCGGCCGCGGAGACCGCGGGTGCCGAGGCAGCACCGGCTGAAGCCGCTCCCGCCACCGCGGAGACGCCGGCCGAGCCGCAGCTGGTCGAAGTCTGGCGTCCCGGTGGCCGTTCCGACGAGCGCCGTCCGCACCATCGCGGCCATGATCGCAACCGCGGCCGTCATCAGGGCAAGCCTGCCGAGGGCGCGCAGGCCGCTGAAGGCGGCGGTGAGGGCGACAACAAGCGCGAACATCATCGCCGTCCGCGCCGTCATCAGGATTTCCGCACGCCGCGTCCGGGTGCGCCCGCGGATCCGGCTGCGGCGCCCGCCGAGGGCGCGCAGGCCCGCGACAACCGGGACGACAAGGGCCAGCGCCGCGAGCGCTTCGAAGGCAAAGGTCGCGATCGCGACAATGAGCGTCGCCGCGACAACAAGTTCGGTGGCGACCGCAAGGGCGAGCGCGGCGATCGTGACCGCGGCGGCCGCGATTTCGGCAAGGGCGGCCGCGACAAGCGCGAGGGCGGCCCGTCGCATCGGCCCTACGCCTCGAGTGCGCCGCGCGAGCGCGACCGGCCGATCGATCCGAATTCGCCATTCGCCAAGCTCGCTGCCCTGAAAGAGCAGCTCGCGGGCCGGAAGGAATAGTCCAACCCTTGGTTTTAACGCTTGGTCTAGTTTGGATCGACAGCGCCTCGACAAATGGCTGTGGCATGCGCGCCTGGTGAAGGCCCGCACCAGCGCGGCTGAACTCGTCGCGTCAGGTCATGTCCGCATCAATGGCACGCGCGAGAAATCGCCGGGCCATGCGGTGAAGGCCGGTGATGTCGTCACCGTCGCGCTCGACAACAGCGTCCGCGTGCTGAAGGTGACAGGCTTTGCCGAGCGGCGCGGCGATGCCAGCTCGGCGCGCGTGCTGTACGAGGATTTGCAGGCCGGTAAGGAGTAGTTATCTAGCGCTTGCTATCTCAATTTGGGTGGCAGGAGCGTGAGAATACTGGCGTTTTTCGAGGGCCGCTTCCCTTGCGGCCCCGGTATTCCTGCGCTACGCAACCCCAGAAAAATCGATCGTTCCGGAGTTTTGGATGACCTACGTCGTCACTGAAGCCTGCATCAAGTGCAAATATACCGACTGCGTCGAGGTCTGCCCCGTCGATTGCTTCTACGAGGGCGAGAACATGCTGGTCATCCATCCTGACGAATGCATCGATTGCGGCGTGTGCGAGCCGGAATGCCCGGCGGACGCCATCAAGCCGGACACCGAGCCGGGGCTGGAGAAGTGGCTCGAGGTCAACCGCGACTACGCCAAGAGCTGGCCGAACATCACCCAGAAGAAGGACTCGCCCGAAGACGCCAAGGAGTGGGAAGGCAAGGAAGGCAAGTTCGAGAAATATTTTTCTCCGAATCCGGGCAGCGGCGACTGATTCGCCAGAGATTACCACGGTAAGGGTGGACGTCGGTCCGCCGCGGCCCTCCGTTAAGCCGCCGATTTAACCCTAATGACGGACATATGACCTGAACGGCCCCTGTTATGCCCGGAATCGGGCGTAAACCATTGATTTTTGCGGAAAATGTGCTATATCTGACACATTACAGGCCAAGAACCCCCTGCCATGCGTACCTTGTGGCTTCGAGGTTCCCGCAAACTCGAACAGGGGCGTGGCAGTTTCCGCGCGCAGGCTGTGTCACAGAAAACGCGTAAAAAGAGTGCTTCAAAGACGACGAAAAAAGCCGCTGTCGTTGCTCGCAGCGCAACCAAGGGCCGTGCCAAGGCGTCTGTGAAGGGCGCCAAGAAGGCGGCGGCTGCAAAGTCCTCAAAGAACAAAAGAAGCGTGATGCCAGAAAAGACTGCCAAGACTGCCGCGAAAGCGGCAGCTGCGAAGCCCGCTGCTGCCAAGGTCGCCCCCAAGCCTGCCGCGACCAAGACGGCTGCTGCGCCGAAGCCGGCCGCCCCGAAGGCTGCCGTCCCCGCCGCTGCTCCGAAGGCCGCCGCCAAGCCGGCCGCCGCGCCGCGCGTCGAGGAGCCGAAGAAGGTCGTGACCCAGCGCCAGGGCTTCAAGGCCAACGAATTCGTGGTCTATCCCGCTCACGGCGTCGGCCAGATCCTGGCGATCGAGGAGCAGGAGATCGCGGGCGCCAAGCTCGAGCTGTTCGTGATCAATTTCATGAAGGACAAGATGACGCTGCGCGTCCCGACGGCGAAGGTCGCCAATGTCGGCATGCGCAAGCTGTCGGAGCCGGCGCTGGTCAAGAAGGCGCTGGAGACGCTGAAGGGCCGCGCCCGCGTCAAGCGCACCATGTGGTCGCGCCGCGCCCAGGAATATGAAGCGAAGATCAACTCGGGCGACATCGTCGCGATCGCCGAGGTGGTCCGCGACCTCTATCGTTCGGAATCGCAGCCCGAGCAGTCCTACAGCGAACGCCAGCTCTATGAAGCGGCGCTCGACCGTCTGTCGCGCGAGATCGCGGTCGTGCAGCACTCGACCGAGACCGAGGCGATCAAGGAGATCGAAGGCCAACTCGCCAAGAGCCCGCGCCGCGGCGCCAAGGCCGAGTCCGCTGAAGGCGACGCCGAGGGCGAGGCCGACGGTGAGGATCTCGACAACGATGGCGACGATACCGCCGTCGAGGACGAAGCCGCCTGAAAGGGTTCGACGGATTGAAAACAAAAGCCCGGTCGCAAGACCGGGCTTTTTGCCTTGGCGGCGTGTCCGTGGGGCACGCTTACCTCGGCAAATGCAATCCGGGTGAGGGTGCAGGCTCTCCGCAAGTTGCAGTCCCACGACTGCGACCTTCGCCCGGGCAGATCGCTACTCCAAACTGTCCGCGCCGCTGGACTCTTGGACCAGCGGCACTCGTTGCCGAGTTATCCCGAAACGGAACGCCGGTAACTTTCGCGCGTTCGCTCGCCAATGAGGAGAGCGGACCATGACATCAAAGGCAGGCATTTTTTTCGCAGGCGTTGGAACAACTTTTATTATCCTAGGCGCTGGGTTCGGTGGTGGACTGTTCATGGCGAATTCGGCGCTTAAGGATTCTGCCGGCGCCCCCGCGCGCGTCTCTTCGCCAGCGCCTGCGGAACCAGCGCGCGTTATCCTGCCATCCACGGCAGAAGCCGCGCAGCCACCGCAGCCTGCCACCCAACGAGAGCCCGCCACGCCAGACGCAGCCTCACCACCGGAGCCAGTCAAGGACGTACAAGCGCCTGTCGAGAAGCAGGCAGACGTGGTCGACACGAGAAAATCTGACATTGCAGAAAAGGAGCGGCGTAAGCGCTACGCCGAACGCAAGGCGAAGCGCGTCGCGACCGAGCAGGCGAAGCGTCAACAGCGGCGCATCGAGCAAGGCGAGCAACGCCGCGAAGCTCCGGTGCTCTTGGAGCAGGCACAACGCCGCGAAGCGCCGATCATGGCGTCCGAAAGCGACGACTCCCCGCCTCGTCCGTTCGCGAATTTCTTCGGGAATGACTGAGCGCATCGCTTACTGAAGGAGTCGAGGAACAGTCCGCAATCGAGGGACGTTAGCGTTGATACAGAAGGCCCGTTCGTCCGATGGCTAACGAAAACCCCATTGCTTCCGCTGCCAGCCCTGAACAACGCATAGAACAGGCGTCAGAGGCGATCCGTCAGATGGCTGAGCGCGGCGTATTCGAACCTTTGCCGCAGCAAGATCGGTGGCTGCATCACTTGAGTGAGGCGGCCAGGGCGGCTCCGCTTCAATCACTTGCCGTTGCATTCTTGCTGGGGGCCTTCCTGGCTCGGCGGTAGCCCGTCGGCGACGCCGTTGATGCTGCCGCGCCGCGTGCTCAATTCGAGCGCTGCTTGATGCCCCAGCGGCGGTTCTCGGAGGTCACAATCCATAGATTGCGGTGCCGAGTGATGATCGATCCATCGGCGCGGTCGCGGCTGTATTCGACCAGGAGGTGAACCTTGCGCGGACTGACCAGCACCGGCTCCTTGCGCTGATAGGTGCTCTTCGCCCATCCCGTGGTGCGCGCCAGATTGTCGAAGAACGACGGCGGCAGCTGGCCCGGGCCTTCCCAGATCACGAGCTGCTCGCCGGACAGAATGACGTGCGGGAAGTGCAGCAGCGCGTCCGTGCCGGCGAGATCGCGAGCATTGAAGCGGTCGGTGAAATCGTCGGTGCAGCGGATCGCCGCCGCGATCATGGCCGCATCGTCGGCATTGTCAGGGCCGGGTTGGAAGACCTTGTCGGCATTACTCATGCCGTCGCTATACACTGGCAGCGAAGCGAGCCGCAACGACGCTCGAAGCTACGTAAACGATCCTGACCAGTATCGTCCTGTCTTGCTTCATGGATGACGACGGCAACCGGAGCGCGGCGTGCTATGCTGACCGCCCTGCCGTTATTTGATCGACATTAAATTGACCCCATCAATTTGCAGCGAGGAGAAATCCGATGACATCCAATGTTGAGGCAACCAGGAAGGGTTATGAGGCCTTTCAACGTGGTGACATTCCGGCGCTCATGAGGGATCTGATCGATGACGACTGCACGTGGATAACCCCGGGTCCCCAGGACAAACTGCCTTGGGCCGGGACCTTCAAGGGAAAGCAGCAGATTGCAAACTTCTTCGTCCAGGTTGGCGAGAATCTGGAATTCAGCGAGTTCGCACCGCGTGAGATGATTGAGCAGGGCGACACCGTCGTGGTCCTGGGTACACTCACGGCGCGGGCAAAGAAAACAGGCAAGACTGTAACGAACGAATGGGCCCACGTTTTCAAGTACCGTGACGGGAAGGCGGTCCGCTTTCAGGAGTACATTGACACTGCGGCGGATGTTGCCGCGATGTCGTGACAAAGCAAGAGGCAGGCGCGCATTCGCGGATGTCGTCGGCGTCATCCGGCTCTATCGCCTACTTCACCCGCTGCTTCTCGAGCTTGCGTGCCAATGTCCGGCGGTGCATGCCGAGCCGGCGGGCGGCTTCGGAGATATTGAAATCGGTCTCGATCAGGGTCTGGTGGATGCGCTCCCATTCCAGCGTCTTGATCGAGGTCGGCCGCGCGCCGACCTCGATGGCGGCGTTGCCTTGCGCTTTAAGGAACGCGGCCTCGATGTCGTCGGTGTTCGACGGCTTGGCCAGATAGTGGCAGGCACCGAGCTTGATCGCCTCGACCGCGGTCGCGATGCTGGCGAACCCGGTCAGCACGACGATCAGCATCTCGGGGTCGTGCGCGTGCAGCGCCTCGACGCAGGCAAGCCCCGATGCACCGCCGGCGAGCTTCAGGTCGACCACTGCATAACCAGGTGACTGCTGCTCCAGCAGCTGGCGGACCTCGTCGAGCGAGGCCGACACCGCCACATCATAGCCGCGGCGCTCGAACGAGCGTTTCAGCGTGCGAGCAAAGCCGGCGTCGTCCTCGACGATCAGGAGCTGGCGTTCATCCGTCAAGATGGTCTCCGATCGCGAGCGTCGAGAGCGGCAGCTCGAGCTTGACCGCGGCGCCGATGTCCGGCCGGTTGCGCGCCGTCACCACGCCGCCCAGCTTGCGCACGACGTTGACCACCAGGAACAGGCCGAGGCCGCTGCCGGGGCTGCCCTTGGTCGATTGATACGGCTTGCCGATATGCGCCAGCATCTCGCGCGAGAAACCCGGGCCGCGATCGGTCACCGACAGCACCAGGCGGTCGGCATTGCGCTCGGCGGTCAGCTCGATCCAGTCGCGCGAGACCTCGGCGGCGTTGTCGAGCACGTTGAAGATCGCCTGCTTGAGCGCGATGTCGGATACGATCGCGAGATCGGCGCCGAAGGCGTTGCGGAAATACAGCGTGGCCGACGGCCGCGTCGTCCGCCATTCCTCCACCAATGCGGTCAGGAACGCCGCGACCGTGGTCGGCGAGGAGCCTTCGCCGCGGGCTTCGCCGGCCGAGAGCAGGATGCCCGTGACGATCGACTTGCAGCGCTGCACCGAGATCTCCATCTCGCCGAGGTCCTGCGACATTTCAGGATCGGAGGCGAGTGCGGGCATCCGGCGCCAGTCGCCCAGGATGACCGAGAGCGAGGCGAGCGGCGTGCCGAGCTCATGCGCGGCGCCGGAGGCCAGGAGGCCGATCCGGACGATGTGATCCTGCTCGGCGGCGTGCTGGCGCAGCGCCGCGAGGCGCAGGTCGCGGTCGCGCAGATTGCGGTTGATCCGGGTCATGAACACCACGAGCAGCACGGCGTCGAGCACGAGGCCGATGAAGGTGCCGGCGATATAGAGGTTGAAGGCATCGGCGAAGCCTTGCTGCGGCAGCTCCAGCGGCCGGTAATAGCTGGTCAGCCAGGCGAAGTTCATGCAGACCAGCGCCACCAGCGACCAGGTCGAGGGCGCATCCAGCAGCACCGCGCCAAGCGTCACCTGCAGCAGATAGAGCGAGGTGAACGGGTTGGTGGCGCCGCCGCTGAGATAGAGCAGGGCGGTCAGCGCCGCGACGTCGAGCGCCAGCGCGACCAGCAGCTCGCGGTTGTTGATGTCGGCGCGGTAGCGCAGCCACAGCAGGCTGACGATATTGAGTGCCACCAGCCCTGAGATCACCGCAGCCAAGGGCAGCAGCGGCAGCGCGACGCCCATCCAGAACTGCACGAAGCCGATGGTGGCGATCTGGCCGATCACGGCGATCCAGCGCAGCTGGACCAGGAGGGCCATGTTCTTGCGATTGGTCGCGATGTCGGCGGGCGCGGCGAGATCGAACGGCATGCCGGCAGCCGCGCCCGCGGCGGACGCCATCACCGCCGTGCCGGTCGCGGCCTTGTCGTCATGCAGATCCGATGTGCGCTCGAGCATCTGGGCCTGTGTCGCGAGACAGATTGCGGGCTGCGCCGATCAAGCGGCGCACGGCGGCGCGCCGTGAGCCCCACCTTGGATCGGAGGCGCCGGCGCGGCTCCTGCCGCTGATGACGCGCAGGAGCGCGCCCGCCAGCATAAAGGCCAGTGCGAACCATGTCAGCGCGTAAATCAGATGGTTGTTCGGAAACCGCACGATCGTGAGTCCGCCGACCGGGGCGCCGCCCGGATTTGGCGTCGCATCGGCGTCGATGAAGAAGGGAGCTACATGCGACAACCCGTGCGCGGCAGCGATCGCGGCGACGTCGCGGGAATACCAGCGGCCGGCCGAAGCGTCGTTGCTGCGCAGGAATCCGCCCTTCGGCTCCGACATCCGCAACAGCCCGGTGACGCTGACAGGGCCTTGCGGCTCGCCATCGCGCCGTGTCGCGGGATCGCGTTTATCAGCGGGAACAAAGCCGCGGTTGACCAGCACAGTGGTTCCGTCAGCGGCTTGCAGCGGGGTCAGCACCCAGAAGCCGGGGCCCTCGGCCGTGACGGCCTGCACCAGCGTTTCATCGCCGTTGAGGAACGTGCCGCGTACGGTGACCCGGCGGTATTCATCGCTCGCGGCCGTGACGGCCGGCCATGACGATGGGGGCGGCGGCGCGACCGGCGCCGCATGCATGCGCTGCTCGACCCGTTCGATCAGCGCCAGCTTCCAGCTCCTGCGTTCGACCTGCCAGACGCCGAGCGCGCCCAGCAGCACCACGCCCAGCATGCCGAGCGTGAGCAGTGTGCAACGACGGAGAGCTGAGGCGCCGCCTCGTCGGGACTGCGCCCCCGCTCCCGCTTGCGGGGGAGGGTTGGGGTGGGGGTGTCGCCGCGAGTCGGAAGGGTCATTATGTGGAGAGAGCCCCCACCCGCCACGCGCTGTGCGCGTCATAGCCGAAGCTTTGCTTCGGCGTCCTTCAAGGACGGCCGCCAAAGGCGGCCTATGCTCCCCCGCAAGCGGGAGAGGTGAAGAGGGGCCTACGGCGCTCCGCATCGTCACGGCATCTGGCTCATGTCGTGCAGCGGCATCATGTTGATGTTGAGGTGATGCATGACCCACAGCGAGCCGGTCAGCGCGATCACCACCATGACCACGGTGAAGATCATCGCCATCATGGTCCAGCCGTTCTCGGACCGCGTGTTCATGTGCAGGAAGTACACCATGTGCACGACGATCTGCACCGCGGCGAGCACCAGCACGATCAGCGCGGTGACCTGCTTGTCGGCGATGGCACCCGTCATCACCAGCCAGAACGGCACCGCGGTGAGGATGACCGACAGGCCGAAGCCGATCAGATAACTCTGCAGCGAGCCATGGGATGCCCCGCCGTGAGCGTCGTGGCCGTGCCCGCCGGCGTTGGCTTCGAGAGCGTGAGCTTCTTTTGTCATCGCAGCATTCCCAGGAGATAGACGAAGGTGAAGACGCCGATCCAGACCACGTCGAGGAAGTGCCAGAACATCGAGAGGCACATCAGCCGGCGCCGGTTGGCTTCGGTGAGGCCGAAGCGCGCGGTCTGCACCATCAGCGTCACCAGCCAGACCAGGCCGAAGGTGACGTGCAGGCCGTGGGTGCCGACCAGCGTGAAGAACGACGACAGGAAGGCGCTGCGCTGCGGCGTCGCGCCCTCGTGGATCATGTGCGCGAACTCGGTGAGCTCGATGCCGAGGAAGGCGAGGCCGAACAGCCCGGTGATGGCGAGCCAGGCTTGCGTCGCGCCGATCCTCGATTTCTCCATCGTCAGCATGGCGAAGCCATAGGTGATCGAGGAGAGCAGCAGCATCGTGGTGTTGAGCGCGACCAGCTTGAGGTCGAACAGATCCTTCGGCGCCGGGCCAGCGGCATAGTTTCCGCCGAGCACGCCATAGGTCGCAAACAGCATCGCGAAGATGAGGCAATCGCTCATCAGGTAGATCCAGAAGCCCAGCATGGTGCTGGCGCCTTCCGGATGATCATGCTCGTCGATGACGTGGAAGACCGGCTCGGAGTCCTGTGTGGTTATGATTGCAACGCTCATGTCTGGGCTCCCGCGGCGAGCACGCGTGTCCGCGCCTCTTCGGCCCGCACCACCTCATCCGCCGGGATGTGGAAGTCGCGGTGATAGTTGAAGGTGTGGCCGATCGCGACCGCGAGCAGCGCAACGAAGCTGACGGCGGCGAGCCACCAGATGTACCAGATCAGGCCGAACCCCATCACCGTCGCAAGTCCCGCGAGGATGATGCCGGTGCCGGTGTTGGACGGCATGTGGATCGGCCTGAAGCCGGTCAGCGGGCGCCTGTAGCCGCGGCGCTTCATGTCCCACCAGGCGTCGTTGTCGTACACCACGGGCGTGAAGGCGAAGTTGTAGTCCGGCGGCGGCGAGGAGGTCGCCCATTCCAGCGTCCGCGCGTTCCAGGGATCGCCGGTAGTGTCCTTCAGCTGCTCGCGGCGCAGAATGCTGACCGCGAACTGCACCAGCATCGCCACGATGCCGAGCAGGATCAGGAACGCGCCGAAGCCCGCGATGATGAACCAGATCTGCAAGGACGGATCGTCGAACACGCGGAGCCTTCGGGTCACGCCCATCAGGCCGAGCACGTAGAGCGGCATGAAGGCGAAGTAGAAGCCCGAGACCCAGAACCAGAACGACAGCTTGCCCCAGAACGGATCGAGCTTGAAGCCGAACGCCTTCGGGAACCAGTAGTTGATGCCGGCGAACAGGCCGAACAGCACGCCGCCGATGATCACGTTGTGGAAATGCGCGATCAGGAACAGGCTGTTATGCAGCACGAAGTCGGCCGGCGGCACCGCCAGCAGCACGCCGGTCATGCCGCCGATCACGAAGGTCAGCATGAACGCCATCGTCCACATCATCGGCAGCTCGAAGCGGATGCGGCCGCGATACATCGTGAACAGCCAGTTGAACATCTTCGCGCCCGTCGGGATCGAGATAATCATGGTGGTGATGCCGAAGAACGAGTTCACGCTGGCGCCGGAGCCCATCGTGAAGAAGTGGTGCAGCCAGACCAGGTAGGACAGGATGGTGATGACGACGGTGGCGTAGACCATCGAGGTGTAGCCGAACAGCCGCTTGCCGGAGAACGTCGCGGTCACCTCGGAGAAGATGCCGAACGCCGGCAGCACCAGGATGTAGACCTCGGGGTGGCCCCAGATCCAGATCAGGTTCACGTACATCATCGGGTTGCCGCCGAAGTCGTTCGTGAAGAAGTTGGTGCCGACGTAACGGTCGAGCGACAGCAGCGCCAGCACCGCCGTCAGCACCGGGAAGGAGGCGACGATCAGGACGTTGGTGCAGAGTGAGGTCCAGGTGAACACCGGCATCTTCATCATCGTCATGCCCGGCGCGCGCAGCTTGACGATGGTGCAGATCAGGTTGATGCCCGATAGCGTCGTACCGACGCCGGCGACCTGCAGTCCCCATATGTAATAGTCGACGCCGACGTCGGGACTGTAGCCGATGTTCGACAGCGGCGGGTAGGCGAGCCAGCCGGTGCGGGCGAATTCGCCGACGAACAGCGACATCATCACCAGCACGGCGCCGCCGACCGTCATCCAGAAGCTGAAATTGTTGAGGAACGGGAAGGAGACGTCGCGAGCACCGATCTGCAGCGGCACCACATAGTTCATCAGGCCGGTGACCAGCGGCATCGCCACGAAGAAGATCATGATCACGCCGTGCGCGGTGAAGATCTGGTCGTAGTGATGGGCCGGGAGGTAGCCGTCGGAGCCGTTGAATGCGATCGCCTGCTGCAGGCGCATCATCAGCGCGTCCGCGAAGCCGCGTAGCAGCATCACGATGCCGAGGATCATGTACATGATGCCGATGCGCTTGTGATCCACGGTGGTGAACCACTCGCGCCACAGATAGGTCCAGAGCCGGAAATAGGTGACGATCGCAAACAGCGCGAGGCCGCCGGTCGCCACCACGGCGAAGGTGCCGACCAGGATCGGCTCATGGAACGGCAGCGCTTCCAGATTGAGGCGGCCGAAGACCATCTTGACGAGATCGGGATTCATGCGGTCCTCCTCAGGACTCTGATTTCGGACGCTGGCCGAGCAGCAAGGATGTCGACGACGGATGCGCGGGCGAGAACGGCGGCCGCTTCAGCCCGAAGCCGCGTAGCGGCGTCAGGTCGAGCGGCGCGGTGACCTCGCGCGACGGCGCGTCCTTGATCTCGTCCATCGAGCAGATGCCGGCGACGAAGGTCGGCTCAGAGCCGAGCGGCGCGCCGCGGCGGGCGTATTTGTCGTAGGTCAGCGGCAGCGTGTTGTTGAGGCCTTCGCGGCCGAGGCCGCCCTTGGCGTCGATCGCCATCATCTCGCTCATGCACATCTTGCCGGGCTCGACGCACATGTTGAGGATCGCCTTGTAGAGATCGCGATCGACCGAGCGGTAGAGCCGGACCGGATCGTTCTGGCTCGGACGCTCGAGCTGCAGATAGTCGGTGCGGCCGAGCATGTTGGCACTGGCCTTGGCGCTGTCGACCCACTTGTCGAAATCCGTTGCCGACAGGCTCTTGAACTCGAAGTGCATGCCGGAGAAGCCGGCGCCGCTGTAATTGGCGGAGAAGCCGCGATAGGTGCCTTCCTTGTTGGCGACCGCGTGCAGCTTGGTCTCCATGCCGGGCATGGCGTAGATCTGGCCGGCAAGCGCGGGGATGTAGAACGAGTTCATCACGGAGGACGCCGTGATGCGGAAGCGGATTGGGCGGTCGACCGGAGCTGCGAGCTCGTTGACGGCGGCGACGCCGTAGTCCGGGTAGATGAACAGCCATTTCCAGTCGAGCGCGACCACCTCGACATTGAGCGGGGCGTCCTTGCTCTCGATCGGCTTGTCGGCGGCGATGCGGCCGAGCGAGCGGTAGGGATCGAGCAGGTGCGTGCCCATCCAGGTCAGCGCGCCGAGGCAGATGATGATCAGCAGCGGCGCCGACCAGATCACGAGCTCGAGCTGGGTGGAGTGATCCCACTCCGGCTCATACGGGGCCGCGGCGTTGGACTGGCGGTAGCGCCAGGCGAAGAAGACGGTCAGCGCCATCACCGGAAGCACGATGATGAGCATCAGGACGGTCGAGATGACGACGAGGTCGCGCTGCTGGGCGGCAATGTCGCCGGCAGGGGCCAGGACGACGAAATCGCACCCGCCAAGGAGCGCCGCGAACGGCAATAAGGCCAATAATTTCAAGGCGCGCACGGCTCACCCCACTTGAATTTTATGAGTTCGGCCAAGGGGTAGCTGCGATGCAGCAAAGTTCACATTGGACAATTTGTCCAATGTTGCACTGCGAGATGGAGGGTCAGAAGGTGAGGTGGACCGCGTGGCAAATTCCGCCCGTGGCCTCATCTCTTGCTTGAGCATGATCTCCGCGCAAACGCATCCCGCGTTTGTCGCGAGGGAAAACCGGTTTCCGCTTTCCCGGATCATGCTCCAAAGGACGGTTCTCCGGCGATGGCACAAGCCCCAGCAATGGCTCACGGCACCCCGACCGCATCAGGTCACGCGCAGGCGAAACCCGGCGATATCGCCATCGGCGTCATCATCGGACGCACGTCGGAATTCTTCGACTTCTTCGTCTATGCGATCGCCTCGGTCATCGTGTTTCCGAAGCTGGTGTTTCCGTTCGTCAATGAACTGACCGGCACGCTCTATTCGTTCGGCATCTTCGCGCTGGCCTTCGCCGCGCGACCGCTCGGCACCGTGATCTTCATGGCGGTCGACCGCCGCCACGGCAAGGGCGCCAAGCTCGTCATCGCGCTGTTCCTGCTCGGCACCGCCACGGTCGCGCTCGCCTTCCTGCCCGGCTACGACACGATCGGCGTCGCTGCGATCTGGCTGCTGGCCGCCGCGCGCGTGCTGCAGGGCATCGCCTGGGGCGGCGCCTGGGACGGCCTTGCCTCGCTGCTCGCGATGAATTCGCCGGCGCATCGCCGCGGCTGGTACGCGATGGTGCCGCAGCTCGGCGCGCCGCTCGGGCTGATCGTGGCCAGCGCGCTGTTCGCCTTCTTCGCCGGCAACCTCTCGGCGGATGATTTCTTCGACTGGGGCTGGCGCTATCCGTTCTTCGTCGCCTTCGCCATCAACGTGGTGGCGCTGTTCGCGCGGCTGCGCATGGTGGCGACGGATGAATATTCCGAGCTGTTCGAAAGCCGCGATCTCGAGCCGGCGCGGGTCGGCGAGACCGTCGCGCAGGAGGGCCGCAACATCCTGCTCGGCGCCTTCGCGCCGCTGGCGAGCTTTGCGCTGTTCCACATGGTCACGGTGTTTCCGCTATCCTGGGTGTTCCTGTTCACCAAGGAAAGCCCGGTGCGCTTCCTCATCATCGAGATGATCGGCGCCATGGTCGGCGTCGTCGCGATCGTCGCCTCCGGCATGATCGCCGACCGCGTCGGGCGCAAGCCGCTGCTGCTCGGGTCTGCGGTCGCGATCGCGGTCTACAGCGGCTTTGCCCCGCAGCTGCTCGATGCCGGCGCGTTCGGTGAAACTGTGTACATGGTGCTCGGCTTCGTGCTGCTCGGCCTGTCGTTCGGCCAGTCGTCGGGCGCGATCGCCTCGAGCTTCGCGCGCAACTATCGCTACACGGCCTCGGCGCTGACCTCGGATTTCGCCTGGCTGTTCGGTGCCGGCTTTGCGCCGCTCGCGGCGCTCTTGCTGGCGACGCATTTCGGCCTGATCTCGGCCGGTGCGTATCTGTTGTCGGGCGCGGTGTGGACGCTGCTGGCGCTGTGGCTGAGCGGCCTGCGCGAAGCGGAGGCTTGAGCTCTTCTCCTTCCCCTGAAAGGGGGAAGGTCGGGATGGGGGTCAGCCACAGGCTCCGCTGCAAGCGGAGAGAGCAGATCCCCACCCGCTTTGCTCTGGCGAGCAAAGCGACCTCCCCTTTTCAAGGGGAGGTGGGCTAGCGGAACAATCCGTCGACCCGGAACGAATAGCCCAGGCCGACGATGTAGTTCGGCGAGTTGCGGTTGAGCCCGAACGCGACATGGAAGTCGACCTGCTGGGTCGGCGTGATCTGGTACAGGCCGCCGGAGTTGATGAGCTGGATCGGCCGCGCGCCGTCCGGATAGTCGCCGACATATTCGGTGAACACGCTGATCCGCTCGGTCAACTTTTTCTCGATCACGAAGGTCGCTTCCGACATGTGCCGGCCGGTCGGCTCGGCGGGGCGGAAGAATTCCGTGAACATGCCGCTGACGCCCCAGCCGTCATGCAGCTCCCATGACCACGGCAATTGGATATAGGGCTGCGCGCCGCGCCCGGCGATTTCGGCCGCGCCGGTCGGCAGCGCGGCGCCGGCCGTGATCGAGAGATCGATTTTCCCCGGCACCGGGCTGATCTGCCATTTGATCCCCGGCGCGACGTCGGAAAAGCCCGACGCGCCGGGCGATTTCACGGTGCCGACATAGCTCGGCAGGTCGACCAGCACTTCGAGGCAGGGCGCGATTCCGAGCCGCCAGCGGCTGTTGCTGCCGTCGATGCTGCGGCCACTGCTGCGGCCGGTCAGGTTGATGCCGTTCTCGTTCTGCAGGCTCCCGACCGGCACGACGATACTCGAATTGGTGACGTCGGGCCGGTCGGTCGCGATTTCGTCGCTCGGCTTGGGACAGCCGTCCGCGCGCGCGGCGGTGGCTGCTGCGAGTGTGAGCGCAGCAAGCGCGCACCCGAGTTCGGCAAGTCGAGCGACGGCGCCGAACCGATTCTGAAACACTGGGGATGCTCCAATAGCCCGGCGCCGCTGCGGAGGTGGCAGCTTCGATAGAGATCGGCGGCGCGCGGGGATATTCCCGGTTGGCTCAAAATCTTCGTCAGTCGCCGGCCGCGCAAAGCGCACGACATTTCAGGGAATAGAATGGCAGCATGGCTGCTCCTGTTGTGGTGGCAAACAGGAGAGCCCCGGGAATGACCATTCGTTCGATCGCAGGCGTGCTGGCGCCGCGGCAAGCCAAAATTGCCGCGATGGCGGCGATCGCGATTCTGCTCGCCGTGAACAGCGCCCGTGCCGCGGGAGACGCGGCGCGCGGCGCCACGCTGTACCAGGGCTGCGGCGATTGCCATTCGATCGAGAAGAACGACGTCGGCCCGATGCACAGGGGCGTGGTGGGCCGGCTTGCCGGCTCCGTCGCGGGCTACAATTACTCGGACGCGCTGAAGAATTCGAAGATCGTGTGGACCGAGCAGAATCTCGACAAATGGCTCACCGGTCCGGACGCCATGGTTCCGGGTACCAAGATGTTCTACGAGGTTCAGGATCCGAAGGATCGCGCCGACATCATTGCCTTCCTCAAGGAGAAGGCGAAGTAGAGCGCTCTCTCCACGTCGTCCCTGCGAAAGCAGGGACCCATAACCACGGGAATATGTTGTTGGGGCGCGCTGTGGCCCCAGCTTTTTTCAATCAATCGATAGCTGTGGTTATGGGTCCCGGCCTTCGCCGGGACGACAGCGGTAGTGAGGCGCGAGCGCGACGCCTCTCAGCCTCAATCCACCACGATCTTGACGCGGTCGCGCGGCTTCACCTGGGCATGTGCGTCGAGGCCGTTGAGCACGCGGAAGCGCTCGGCCGGGTGATCGACGCCGGACATGCGGTGCGACAGCGATTCCACGGTGTCGCCGGGCTGCACGTTGATGACCTTGATGCGCAGCGGCCGCGCGGCCTGGATCTCGTCGAGCGTCAGGCGGCGGAACGAATTGACGGTCTCGCGCGCGTTGCGCTCGCTCTCGGTGGACTTCTGCTTGGCGGCGAAGATGAAGCGGTAGACGTCGCTGCCGAAGCGCAGCGCGTAGACCTTGAACTGCCACTGGTCGCCATGCGCGGTGGCCGACGCCGCCGGAAAGCCGTTGATGTTGAGGTCCTCGGTCGAGGATTTCTCGACGCCTTCCATCCAGCCCGAATTCAGGTAGTCGCCGAGCGACTGCTCGGCCGGCACCCGCACCACGTCGAAGCGCATCGCCTGGCTGCCGCCCTCGCGCACGCCGATCACCGCCTGCGCGGTGTTGTCGAGCGTGAAATTGTCGGGCGCGGTGAAGGTGAAGCCGAGCTTGGGATGCAGGAAGCGGCGGCCGCGCACGAAGCCTTCGCTGGGATCCTCGCCATAGACGATGTTGTCGATCGCGGCGAGATAGGTCTCGCGGTCGCGCTCGTTGCTCTCGGGCGACGAGTATTGCCGCGCGGTGGTCTGCGCGTTGTTGATGCGCTCGGGCGTCGCCGGATGCGACGAGGTGAAGTCCTGCGCCCGTGGATCGAGCGCGGTCTTGCCGATCTTCAGCGCCGCATTGCGCTCCATCGCGGTCAGGAAGCGCGCCGCGCCGTAGGGATCGAAATGCGCGCGGGCGGCGATCCCGACGCCGATGCCGTCGGCCTCGAACTCCTGCTGGCGCGAGAAGCTCGCCATCGTCAGCTTGGTCTTGGCGAGCGCCAGCGCGGTGAGATCGGGATCGGTGCTCATGTCGGTGACGACGCGCGTCACCACCGCCGCCTGGCGGGCCTGGTCCTCGCGCATCGCCGCGTGCTTGGCCAGCACATGCGCCATCTCGTGGCTCAGCACCGAGGAGAGCTCGGAGGTGTCGCTGGCGAGCGCAATCAGACCGCGCGTGACATAGAGCTGGCCGGTCGGCAGCGCGAAGGCGTTAACCGCGCCGGAATTGAGGATCGTGACCTTGTAGGCCTGGTCGGGCCGTTCGGAGGCGGCGACCAGCCGCTCGACGGTCTTGCTGATCAGGCCCTCGAGCTTCGGGTCGTCATAGGCGCCGCCATAGGACGACAGGATGCGCTCATGCTCGCGTTCGCTCGTGGGCGTCTGCTGCACCACGCGGTTCGGCTTTACCGGCGCCGCCGCTGCCGCGGGCGTGGCTTGCTCGAACCGGCCGATATTGCCGCAGGCCGACAGCGTCAGGGCGGCGCAAACAAGCGCCAGCACAGCCGAAAGGCGGCGGCCAGTCCCCTTTTCACGCCGTCCTGCGCGCTCAATCACGTCAAAAACTCACAAATTGTCCCGTAAAAAGACTGGGGCAGGGCCCCTGGGTTTCTTGAGTCCCTTGGGCCCTAGTTCCCGCCGAGCACTTCAAGCTGCCCCACCCGGAGCAGTTCGATTCGCGGCCCACGTCGTGCTTCCACCCAGCCTCGTACACGAATCTTACGATTTTCCAGAGACTTGGGCGCAAGCCCGGCCGCCTCAAACGCAGGGACTATGCGCCTTGAAATAGTCGCAGCAAAGTCCTGAGTCCAGTTTCGACCGAAATTCAGGTAGGTCGTCGCGCCCGCCTGACGCACGGACAAAACCCTGCCCTCGACCACTGTAAAACGCCCGATCCCGGCCAAAATATCGGCGGAACTTTCGGCGTTTTTTATGACGGTTGCCTCGGCCCAAGTTCCCGATCGAGCGGCCCTCGCCTCGGCCTCGGCCGCCATCAGCGCCGTGGCGCAGTCCTTGTCCGCGGTCTCGGACGACACCAGCGCGAGGCCCTGGCGCAGCAGCTCGCTTTGAACGGGGATCTCGTGACCCGCAAGGAATGCGTAGGCCGGCTGCCGGCCATAGCGGTCCGGCGTGTCGTCCTGTCCGCGCAGCGTCACCTCGCGGCCGACCAGCAGCGCCGTCAGCGCTGCCGTGGCTTTCGCCTTGTCGGCCACCTCGATACCGGCGAGCCTGACCTCGCGGCCGTCGTCGAGCCGAAGGCTGCGCGCATCGACGACGGCTGCGACGCGACCCTCGCCCTGAATTTCGAAATTGCAGCCAGTCGCTTCGGCGCGTCCGATGCACGCGCCGATCGCGAGGACGCATGCTGTCATCATCACCGCCCACGGACGGCAACGCCATGCTCTATCGCGTGGAGGCGTCATGCGGCACTCGTCACTCCGGCGCGCTCCGGTCGGAGCGTGGTCGCCAACAAGGACAGTCTGACGGAAAGATCGCTTCGGAGCCACCACAAGCGAAGCGAGATCGCATCGAGGGATGCCATCGTTGATTCGGTGGTCAATTTTTCTGCGGCGCTTCTCATCGCGTGCACGGGCGAGATTCGTGTTTCACATCGATACGTGCCTGTCGCGGGACCAACTCGTCTTCACCGCCCCTCGTTGTGACGAAAATTGCCGTCCGATCGTGCGTCGAGCGGCTCTCACACGCGTCAACCTTACCCATTCATGATCTCAACTCCGTGCGCGGAATGAGAATTCGTTATTGTTGCCAATGACTTGCGGCGCAAGGTAACTGTTCGGCAATTTTTTGAAAGGCGACCGATCGCGGTCGCTCACGCATATTGCCGAGGTCCTTGTGTCGAATCCCGTTGTTCTGACGCTGACGACCAGCGATCCGCTCCACGATTATCTCCAGCTCTACAACGCGATCTCGGCGATCAGCGTCGGCGGCGGCCTGGCAGCGGCCAACACCGACTACGTCATCAACTTCTCGACCTCCGGCAGCGCCCGCACATTGCAGCTGCTCGACGATCTGCCTGCCATCAACCTGATGAGCGGCTCGACGCTCACTTTCGACGGAAACTCCGACTACAACAATCAACTCGGTGGCCAGGACAACAGCGACATCATCGACGCGCGCGGTTATCAAGGCTTCGTCGTCACATCAGGCACGGTGACGTTCAAGAACCTCACGATCATCAACGCGGTTGCGAGCGGCGGCAATGGCGGGGTCGGCGGTGGTGGCGGCGGCGCGGGTCTCGGCGGCGGCCTGTTCGTCGGACAGAACGCCAACGTCACGCTGAACAATGTCAATTTCGGCAGCAACACGGCCAAGGGCGGCGATGGCGGCGTGGTCGATCCTGCCGGCGGCGGTGGCGGTGGTGGCGGCATCGGTGCCGATGGCGGCAGCGGCAATGGTGGCGGCGGTGGTGGCGGCGGCTTCGGTGGCCAAGACTATTACGGCTACCACGGCAATGGCGGCAGTGGTTACAGCGAGGCGGGCTCCGACAGCCAGCATCCCTTGACCGGGGCGCAGACCGCGGGCGGCACACCGGCGACGATCGAAGGTGCGGCGGGCGGTGGACAGGGCGCCGACAATTACGGCGGCATCGGCTATGGCGCGCACGCCGGCGGCGGCGCGAGTGGTGGTGGCGGCGGCGGCGGTGTCGGTGGCGGTGGCGGCGGCATCGGTGGCGCCAACTCGGTGGGCGGCGGCCCGTCGGGCACCCTGATCGGCTTCGGCGGCGCCGGCGGCATGGGCGGCGGTGGCGGCGGCGGCATTTATGGCGGCGGCAACGGTGGTTTCGCCGGCGGTGGCGGCGGCTCCGGCAACGGCGGCGGATACGCGCATACCGGCGGCAATGGCGGCTTCGGCGGCGGTGGCGGCGGTTCGAACGGCACGCCCGGCACCGGTGGATTCGGCGCCGGCAGTGGCTCGCTCGCCGGCGGCGGTGGCGGCGGCCTTGGCGCCGGCGGCGACATCTTCGTTCAGCAAGGCGGCACGCTGACCGTCATCGGCGGCACCTTGATGGATGCGACCGAGACCGGCGGCACCGGCGCCAATGGTGCGGGCAACGGCTCGGCCTATGGCGATATCTTCATCCAGGGCACGATGGTGGTCACGCCGACGCACGCCATCTCCTCCCCCTTCGCGGGCGGGCCGACGATATCGACGACGCTCACGATAGCTGACACGATCGCCGACGAACGTGGCATCAGCGGCAGCGGCACGACCGGCAAGCTGGTCGTCTCCGGCGGCGGCACCCTGACGCTGACCGGAGCGAGCAGTTATGTCGGCGGCACCCAGATCGACGGCGGCAACAGCGTCTCGATCACGGCCGACAACAACATCGGCGGCTCGGCCGGTGCGCTGATCCTCAACGGCGGCACGCTGACCACGATCGGCGGCTACACCTTCACGCACGATATTCAGCTCACCAGCAATGGCGGCACCTTCGACATATCGTCCGGCACGATCATCGACACCGGCTCGATCAGCGGCTCCGGTACGTTCATGCTGTCCGGCGCCGGGACGTTGCAGCTCGGGATGGGACAGCTCGCCGGGCTGACCGGGACGTTCGGTCTGAGCAGCGCGCATCTGTCGCTGACATCGAGCGGCACGTTCGACGACACGCTTTCGCTCAGCGGCAATTCGATCCTGTCGATCGCGAACGGCAAGACCGTCACCGACAGCGCCCTCGTCACCGGCAGCGGCAATCTCGGCATCGACGGCGGCGGAACGCTGGTGCTTGGCCATGCGGCCAACACCTACGGCAGCACGACGATCTATTCGGGCACGGTGTGGCTTACCGCGGCCGGCGCTGCCGGAACCGGCAACATCTCGTTCACGTCAGGCATTGTCGGCACGCTGAAGATCGACAACGCCGCGCTGAGCGGCAATGCGCTCGCCAACACGATCGTCAACTTCAATCCCGGCCAGTTCATCGACCTGACTGGGCTGCAGTACAACACCCAGAATCCGTCGCTCAACACGGTCAGCCTGTCCGGCAACACGCTCTCGATCTCGAACGGCACCACGACCGATACGCTGACCCTTGCCGGCGTCGGCGCCGGGACCAGTTTTCAGCTCTCGCAGGATGCCAACGGCGGAACGATCGTGCAGGTCGTCTCGACGCGCGTCTTCAATGTCTCCAACGTCGCCGAGCTCAACGCGGCCATCCTGCAGATGGATTCCGGCGGGCAGAACGCCGCGCCGAATGCCAACTACACAATCAACATCACGGCGAACTTCAGCCTGACGTCGGAGCTGTACGCGCTCAATCTCTTGAGCGGATCGAGCGTCACGATCAACGGCAGCGACGGCCACGGCGGCACGCATACGATCGACGGCCTCAACGCCCAGCGTGGCTTCTTCGTCTATGCGGGTAGCGTCAATCTTGAGAACCTGACCATCCAGAACACGGTGGCCGCCGGCGGCGGCGTCGTCCGCGGCGGTGGCGGCGGTGGCGCCGGGCTCGGCGGCGCGCTGTTCGTCTCGTCGAACGGCAGCGCCACCATCGACAACGTCACCTTCCACAACAGCGCGGCGATCGGCGGCAACGGCGGTGCCGGCGGCACTGGCAGTATTAGCTCCGGCTACGGCTACGGCGGCGGCGGCGGGATGGGCGGACGCGGCGGAAGCAGCGGCGGCGGCGGTATCGGCCTCGGCGCTCAGGGCGCGGACAGTGATCTCTTTAGAAGCGGTTCGCCCGGCATTATCCCCAACACCGCTGGGGGCGGCAAAGGGAGCGACGGTTACCTGATCTCGATCGGGGGCGGGACCGAGCTTTACTGGTATGGCGGAGCAGGCGGCGCCAACGGTGGAGGCGGCGGCGCGGCTGGGTGGATCGGCAGCGGCGTCCGCGCACCCTACGGTCCGGGCGGCGGTGTCGGCGGCGGCAACGGGGCTGATGGCGGCAATGGCGGCTTCGGCGGCGGCGGCGGCGATGGCGGCAACGGCGGCTTCGGTGGTGGCGGCGGCTACAATGGCGACGGTGGCTTCGGTGGCGGCGGTGGCATCGGCGGTGTCGGCGGCTTCGGCGGCGGCAACGGCGCGCCGGGCGGCGGTGGCGGCCTTGGCGCGGGCGGCGACGTTTTCGTCCAGCAAGGCGGTTCGCTGACCATCAAGAGCGGCTCGCTGTCGAACGATTCCGGCTTCAGCGCCGTCAAAGGCGGCACCAACGGCATCGGCCAGGCCAGCGGCTCGGGTTTCGGCTCCGGCATTTTCATCCAGGGCAACAACGATCTCAGCTTCGCGCCGGCCAGCGGCCAGACGCTGACTGTCGCCAACGACATCGCGGACCAGAGCGGCAACGGCGGCACCGGCGCCAATGCGGGCGTCGGCGGGCTCGCGATCAGCGGCGGCGGCACCGTCATTCTCGGCGGCAACAATACCTACACCGGCAATACCACGGTCAGCGGCGCCGGCACCCGGGTGTCGATCTCAGCCAACGTCAATCTCGGCGCGGTCACCAACGTGCTGAAGCTGGGCGATGGCACCGGCATCAGCTTTACCGACGGCTTCACGCAGACCCGCAACATTACCGTCGCCGGCGATCCGGTCTTCAATGTCGCGGCGGGCGAGACCGTTACCCAAAGCGGCGTCATCTCCGACGGCGCGACGCCTGGTGATGTCGAGGTGACCGGCGGCGGCCGGCTGGTGCTGTCCGCGCACAACACCTATTCGGGCGGTACCGTCATCAAGGGCTCGATCCTCGAGCTGGCGGCGAACGGCGCGGCGGGAACCGGCGCGGTCGCCTTCACCGACGGCAGCACCGAAAAACTCGTGCTCGATACCGCGGCATTCTCCGGCACCTCGTTCAGCACGTCGATCACCGGCTTTGCCGGCGGCGACACCATCGACTTCGGCAACATCGCCTATGACGCCGCGGCGACGCTGTCCTATGCGAACGGCGTGTTGCTGGTGAAGAGCGGCAGCGGCACGACGCTCGCCTCGCTGAACCTGAGCTTTGGCGCCGGCGCCTCGGCCGGCTCGCTGCTTCTTGGTTCCGATGGCTCGGCAACGCCGCATCTGGAAATCCGGTCGCAGGCAAGCATCGCCTCGATCACGGCTGACACCACCGATCATCTCGCGATCCTGAACGCCGGCAAGGTTGTGACCATCACCGTCAACTTCAGCAACACGGTGAGCGTGACCGGCGCGCCCGAGTTGCTGCTCAATGACGGCAAGGCCGCGACCTATCTCAGCGGCAGCGGCTCGCAGGCGCTGGTGTTCAGCTACACGGTGCAGGACGGCGACAGCACGTCTGATTTGCAGGTGCAGAGCCTCTCGCTCAACGGCGGCACGATCAGGGATCCCGGCGGCCAGGACGCCGACGTGACCCATGCGGCGACCGATTTGCATCTCGTGATCGACGCGATCGCGCCGACTGTGTCGGTTGCGGCGAGCTCGACCGCGCTGCTGGCCGGGCAGACCTCGACCGTCACCTTCACCTTCTCCGAGGCGGTCACCGGCTTCGCGCTGATGGACACGACGGTGAGCGGCGGCGCGCTCAGCAACCTCGTGCATGTCGGCGTCAACGCCGCGCACCAGGACATCTACACGGCAACCTTCACACCCGACGTTACAGACGCCGAGGCGGGCTCGGTGCAGGTCAACGCATCGAGCTATACCGACAGCGCCGGAAACGCCGGCGCGGCAAGCAGCGCGATTACCGTCACCGGCGATACCAAGGCGCCGACGGTGGCGGTTGCAGCCGATCACACCACGCTGGTTGCCGGCGATAGCGCGGTTGTCACGTTCACCTTCTCCGAGGCCGTCGGCGGCTTTGGATTGGGTGATGTCACCGTCCAGGGCGGTACGCTGGGCAATCTCACCCATGTCGGCGTCGATGGCGCCGGCCATGACGTCTACACCGCGACGTTCACGCCCGACGTGACCAATGCCGAGGCTGGCTCGGTGCAGGTCAACGCGTCAAGCTATACCGACGTCACCGGCAATTCCGGCTCGGCGAGCAACACGATCAGCTTCGCCGGCGACACCAAGGCGCCGACCGTGTCGGTTTCAGCTGACCATGGCACGCTGCTCGCCGGTCAGACCGCGGTCGTGACCTTCACCTTCTCCGAGGCCGTCGCGGGCTTCGCGCTCGGCGATGTCAGCGTCAGCGGTGGTGCGCTGGGCAGCCTTGTCCATGTCGGCGTCAACGGCGCCGGCCAGGACATCTACACCGCGACCTTCACGCCCGACGTCACCAACGCCGAGGCTGGCTCGGTGCAGGTCAACGCATCGAGCTATAGCGATACGGCCGGCAACGCTGGCGCCGCCAGCAACGCCATCAACTTCACCGGCGAGACGCTGGCGCCGACGGTCTCCGTCACGCTCAATCCCGACACGGTGCTGGCCGGCGACCTTTCGGTCGCGACCTTCACCTTCTCGGAGGCCGTGTCGGGCTTCGCCCTTGGCGACATCACCGTCCATGGCGGCGCGCTGAGCAATCTCGTGCATGTCGGGCTCAACGGCGCTGGGCAGGACGTCTACACCGCGACCTTCACGCCCGACGTCAGCGACACCGAGACCGGCTCGGTGAAGGTGAATGCGTCCGGTTACAGCGATGTGGCCGGCAATGCCGGCGCGGCAAGCAACACCGCCACGATCGGCGGCGATACGCTGGCGCCGACGGTGTCGATGGCGGCGGATCGTAACGCGCTGCTGGCGGGCCAGACCGCGCTGGTGACGTTCACTTTCTCCGAACAAATCGCGAGCTTCGCGCTGGGCGATGTCACGGTGCATGGCGGGGCGTTGGGCAATCTGGTCCATGTCGGCGTCAACGCATCGGGCCAGGACGTCTACACGGCAATTTTCACGCCGGATGAAAGCAACACTGAAGCGGGCTCGGTGCAGGTCACCGCCGCGAGCTATGCGGATATTGCCGGCAATACCGGTGCCGCGAGCGGCACCATCAATTTTACCGGCGATACCAGGGCGCCGACGGTGTCGGTTGCCGCGAGCCCGAGCACGGTGCTTTCGGGCCAGACTTCGGTTGTCACCTTCACCTTCTCCGAGCAGGTCGCGGGCTTTGCGCTCAGCGATACCGTCGTCGCCGGCGGCACGGTGACCAATCTGGTCCATGTCGGGCTCAACGTGTCGGGGCAGGACGTCTACACCGCGACCTTCACGGCCGATGTCACCGACCATCTGTCGGCCGATCTTTCGGTTGCCGGGGCGAGCTACACCGACATCGCCGGCAATGCCGGCGGAGCAAGCAACGCGGTCAGCTTCACCGGCGACACCAAGGCGCCATCGGCGCCGACGCTAATGCTGCACCGGGACACCGGCGTCTCCAGCACCGACCACATCACCAGCAATGCGCTGATCGATTACACCAAGTTCGATGCGGCCGACACGCTGCGCTACAAGGCCGACGGCGCGTCGGGCTTCTCGACGGCGGCGCCGGTCTTCACAACGGACGGCGTGCATTCCGTGACAGTGCAGGAGGTCGACGCCGCCGGCAATGTCAGCGCATCCTCCAACCTGACCTTCACCCTCGACACCACGGCGCCTCATCTCACCGGAATCACGGCGACGCCCTCCGGCGGCGTCGCGACGCCGGGTTCGCTGGTCCAGCTGACGGTCGGCTTCAACGAGGCGGTGCACGTCAATGGTGGCACGCCGAGCCTGACGCTGAACGATGGCGGTACCGCAATCTACGACGCCGCGGCAACGGCGCTGCTCGGCGATTCCTCGAAGCTGGTGTTCGATCACATCGTGTCGTCGACCGATCGGGCCGGCTCGCTGGCGGTGACCGGCTTCGCCGCCAATGGCGCCGATGTCGTCGACCTGGCCGGCAATGCGGCCTCGCTTTCGGCGGTGTCCGCCGTCTTCGACGCCCTGCACATCAACGAGACCATCGTGCCGGCCTACACGCTCGGCGCCATTACGCGGCCGGAATTGCATCTGGATCTGGGCGGTCGCATCATCATGGATGCAACGGCATCGGCATTCGCCGGACATTATGGCACGCAGTACCTGTTCCTCGGCCTGCCGGCGGGAACGCCCCACCAGACCGTTCCCGACTTTCATCTCTGATCGCAGCGCGGCTGGAAGCTCCGGCGCGGCGCTCATTCCGCTTAGCGGAAAACAGATTGCTGCCGCTGCGGCTTGCTGCAGTGCAGGCCATGCGGCATGATCCGGCCCTCGAAACGGACCTGATGGAACGAGGTCCGCGCTGCAAGGGAGGGTTGGAATGAGACGAGTTTTGGCCGGCGTGTTGGCCTGTGCGTTTGCGATCTCGGCGAATGCGTCGCTGGCGCAGGACAAGCCTCCGCTGAAGCTCGGCGGCATCCTCGATATGTCGAGCCTCTACGCCGACATCACCGGCTCGGGCAGCGAAACCGCCGCCAAGATGGCGGTGGAGGATTTCGGCGGCGAGGTGCTCGGCCGCAAGGTCGAGATCGTGGTCGGCGACCATCTCAACAAGGCCGACCTCTCCGCCAACATCGCCCGCGACATGATCGACAACCAGGGTGTCGAGATGATCTTCGACGTCGCAGCATCCGCGACCGCGCTCGCCGCTGCCGAGATCGCCAAGGCGCGCAACAAGATCATCATGTTCAACGGTCCGGGCTCGATCCGCCTGTCCAACGAGGCCTGCGGCCCCTATACCGTGCACTACGTGTTCGACACCTTCGCGCAGGCCAATGTGACCGGCCTTGCCGCGGTGAAATCCGGTCTCGATACCTGGTTCTTCCTCACCGCGGACTACGCGTTCGGCCAGGACCTGGAAAAGGATACCAGCAATGTCGTGGTGAAGTCGGGCGGCAAGGTGCTCGGCAGCGTGCGGCATCCGATCAACACCTCGGACTTCTCCTCCTTCCTGCTGCAGGCGCAGGCCTCCAAGGCCAAGGTGATCGGGCTTGCCAATGCCGGCGGCGACACCATCAACGCGATCAAGCAGGCGGCGGAATTCGGCCTCACCAAGAGCGGCCAGAAACTGTCGCCGCTATTGGCCTTCGTCACCGACATCGACAGTGTCGGGCTCGATACCGCGCAGGGCCTGTTGCTGGCGGAAGCCTTCTACTGGGATCTCAACGACGACAGCCGCGCCTTCACGAAGCGCTTCATGGAACGCACCAAGCGGGTGCCGACTTCGGCACAGGCCGGCGTCTATTCCTCGGTGACGCACTATCTCAAGGCGGTGAAGGCCGCCGGCACCACCGATGCGGCCGCCGTCATGAAGGTGATGAAGGAGACCCCGATCAACGACATGTTCACCAAGAACGGCAAGATCCGCGAGGACGGCCGTATGGTGCACGACATGTATTTGTTCGAGGTCAAGAAGCCGTCGGAATCGAAGGGCCGCTGGGACGACTACAAGCTGGTGGCGACCGTGCCGGGCGACCAGGCCTTCCAGCCGCTGTCGGAGTCGCGCTGCCCGCTGGTGAAGAAATAACGCTGCGACAACCAACAACAACGAAAGGCAAAACGCCATGAGCGATAATCAGATGGTCCTCCAATCCCTCGACAAGGGCCTGCTCACCATCACCATGAACCGCCCCGATCGGCGCAACGCGCTCAATCCCGACATGACGCGCGGCCTCGTCGAAGCGGCGCGGCGCGCGCAGGACGATACCGAGGTGCGCGCCGTGCTGATCCGGGGCGCCGGCGGCACCTTCTGCGTCGGCGGCGACGTCAAGTCGATGGCGGAAGGCCGCGCACCGCTGCCGTTCGAGGCCAAGATGGCCAATCTGCGCCGCGGCATGGAGGTCTCGCGCATCCTGCACCAGATGCCGAAGCCGGTGGTGGCGCAGCTCGACGGCGCCGCGGCCGGCGCCGGGCTTTCGATCGCGCTGTCCTGCGATCTCCGCGTTGCCAGCGCCTCCTGCAAGATCACCACCGCCTTCGCCAAGGTCGGCTTCTCCGGCGATTACGGCGGCACCTATTTCCTGACCAAGATGCTCGGCAGCGCGAAAGCGCGCGAGCTCTACATGATGTCGCCGGTGCTGTCGGCGCAGGAAGCCTACAACCTCGGCATGGTCTCCAAGGTGGTGCCCGATGCCGATGTCGAGGCTGAGACGCTGGAACTGGCGCGATCGCTGGCGCAGGGCCCGTCGGTGGCGCTCGGCTACATCAAGCGCAACATCAACAATGCCGAGACCATGACGCTGGAAGCCTGCTTCGACGGCGAGGCGATCCACCATACGCGTGCCGGCGAGACCACCGACCACAAGGAAGCGGCCAAGGCCTTCGTCGAGAAGCGCAAGCCCACCTTCCAGGGGCAGTAGACCATGGCCGAGTACATGCGGCTGCGGCAGATCTGCCTGGTGGCGCCGCAGCTTGCGCCCGTCATCGCGGACATCTCCGCGATCATGGGTCTCGACGTCTGCTATCGCGACGGCAATGTCGCGAAATACGGCCTCGAGAACGCGCTGCTGCCGGTCGATACCATCCTCCTCGAAGTCGTTGCGCCGTTCCAGCCGGGGCCGGGCACGGCGGCCGGCCGCTTCATCGAGAAGACCGGCGGCCGCGGCGGCTATATGGCGATCTTCGCTTGCGAGGATCCCGACGCGCGCGGCGCCAAGGCCAACGCGATGGGCGTGCGCACCGCCAACGTGATCACGCACGCGCCGTATCACGGCGTGCAACTGCACCCGCGCGACTGCCGCGCTGCCTTCATCGAGTTCAACCACACCGACGGCAGCGACGACGTGTTGGGACCGTATCCGCCGGCCGGCCCGGACTGGCAGAAGTCGATCCGCAAGGACACGACGCTGTCGCTGACCGAGGTCGAGATGCAGAGCCCCGAGCCTGAGGGGTTGGCGGCGCATTGGGGCAGGATCATCGGCATTCCCGCCGATGGTACCGTGGTGAAGCCGCCGAACAGCACCTTCCGCTTCGTCAAGGGCGACAGCGAGATCATGAGCGGTTTGACGTTCAAGGTCGCCGACAAGGCGAAGGTGCTGGAGGCCGCGAAAGCCAGAGGCTGTGCGGTGAAGGGCGACGAGTTCCAGCTCTGCGGCGTGACGTTCAAGCTGACGGCGTGATTTCGTAGCCCGGATGCAGCGAAGCGAAATCCGGGGCCGCGCTCTTCGCGGATGGAGCGTTCCCGGATTGCGCTGCGCTCCATCCGGGCTATGTGTCTTTAGTTCCCGTCATCCTGAGGAGCGCGCAGCGCGTCTCGAAGGATGCACGGCCCGGCTGGTGGCCGTCCATCCTTCGAGGCTCGCTCCGCTCGCACCTCAGGATGACGGGAAGGGCGGTTGAGCTAGCGGCGACGATTCAATATCGTCGAGCGCAACAACAACAATCGGGAACGCGCCCCATGCCGCATCCGCTCGATACCTTCTTCGCCCCAAAAAGCATCGCGCTGATCGGCGCCTCGCGCGATCACGAGAAGATTCCCGGGCGGCTGCTCGCGATGCTGCGCAAGAACGGCTATCCCGGCGCGCTCTATCCGATCAATCCGAACTATGACGAGATCGACGGGCTGAAGTGCTTCAAGTCGGTCGCCGAGATCGGCGCGCCGATCGATCTTGCCGTTATCGTCATTCCCGCGCGTGCGGTGCTGCCGGCGCTGGAGCAGTGCGCGGCCGCCGGCGTGAAGAATGCGGTCATCATCTCGTCCGGCTTTGCCGAAGAGGGCGGCGACAGCGCTGACATGCAGGACGCGATCGTGGCGCTGGCGAAGCGGACCGGGATGCGGATCTCCGGTCCCAATGCCGAAGGGTTTTACAGCCAGGCGCAGAAGGTCGCCGCGACCTTCAGCCCGACCGTCGACGTCAAGCCGGACGCGCCCGATCTGGTCGCCGGCAAGCGGCGGATCGGCATCGTCGCGCAGAGCGGCGGCATCGGCTTTGCGATCTATCATCGCGCCAAGGCGCTCGGGGTCGCGCTCAGCTATGTCGTCAGCGCTGGCAATGAGAGCGATCTCGGCGCCGGCGAGTTCCTCGACTACATGGTGCAGGATGCCTCGACCGACGTGATCCTGCTGTTCATCGAGGGTATCCGCGACGTCGACAAGTTTTTGACGGCGGCGAAGCGCGCGGCGGAGCTCAAAAAGCCCGTCATCGTAACTAAAGTGGGCCGCTCCGGCGCCGGCGAGCGCGCGGCGGCCTCGCACACCGCGAGCATGGCGGGCTGGTCGGCGGCCTATGATGCGGTGTTCGCGAAATACGGCTTCATCGTCTCCAACGATCTCGACGAGGCCGTCACGATTGCTGCCGTGTTGACCACCAATCCGCTGCCGAAGGGCGATCGCGTCGCGGTGCTGACGGTGTCGGGCGGCGCCGGCATCTGGGGCGCCGATACGGTGTCGATGCAAGGGTTGCGGGTGCCGGAGCTATCGACCGGGATCCAGAGCCAGATCAAGCAATGGATGCCGTCCTATGGTGCGGCGGGCAATCCGGTCGACGTCACCGCGCAGGGCGTCTCCTCTGGCGGGCTGCAGAAGAGCATCGAGCTGTTCGACGCCTCTGACGAGGTCGATGCGACGCTGGTCGTGCTGTCGCTGTCGAGCGAGACGCGGATGCCGTTCAAGGAAGCCGAGCTGAAGCCGGTGATCGCGGCGCAGCACAAGCCGGTGGTGTTCTACTCCTACACGCTGCCGTCGCAATTCGCGCGGCAGGAGCTGGCCAAATCGGGCGTGGTGGTGCTCTCGGGGCTGACCCATGTCGGCGTCGCGATGCGGCGGCTGGCGGACTATGCCGCCTTCAGGCCCGCGCCGGAGATCGCGGCATCAGCGTCGCCGGTGCACGATCTCTCCGCGCATCTCACGGCGAAGACACTGTCCGAATATGACAGCAAATCGCTGCTGCGCGCGGCCGGAATCGCTTTGCCCGACGAGGTGCTGGTGACCGATCGCGACGGGCTCGACGCCGCGATCGAGCGGACTGGATTTCCCCTGGTCATGAAAATCCAGTCACCCGCGATCGCGCACAAGAGCGAGGTCGGCGGCGTCCGCGTCAACATTGCCGCCAAAGGCGCGGCGTTCACGGCCTATCGCGACATGCTGGAGACGGTGCGGAAGCAGCGGCCGGGCGCTGAAATCCAGGGCGTGCTGGTCGGGCCGATGGCGAGGCGAGGCGTCGAGATCATCATCGGCACCATGCTGGACGCGACCTTCGGGCCGATGGTGATGGTGGGGCTCGGCGGCATCACCACCGAACTGTTCAAGGATGTGGTCTATCGCCCCGCGCCGGTGAGCGCGGCTGAAGCGAGCACGATGCTGGAGACGCTGAAGGCCGCGCCGCTGCTGCACGGCTTTCGCGGCTCGCCGAAGGCGGATGTCGCGGCACTCGCCCGATTGATCTCGCAGATTTCAGTGCTGGCGGCGCAGCACCGAGGCGAGATCGCCGAGATCGAGGTCAATCCGGTGCTGGTGCACCCGGAGGGGCAGGGCGTGACGATCGTCGACGCGCTGGTAGTGCCGAGGGGTTAGCGTACTATCTCCCCACCGTCGTCCCTGCGAAAGCAGGGACCCATAACCACCGAATGGTGTTGGCGGAGCAAGGTAACGCCGCTTGTGCCCTTTCCGCTGGCCGCGGCGTATGGGTCCCTGCTTTCGCAGGGACGACCATGTTGAGAGAGAACGGCCGTTGAGAGAGAAAGGCCTCACCGCCCCTTGAAGTTGGCGACGCGACGTTCGGCCGTCGCCTTGACGCCTTCCTTGAAGTCTTCGGTCGCGCGCAGCTTGGTCTGCTCGGCGAGCTCATGGTTGGTCGCGGCGAGCACACGGTCGGCGAGGCCGGCGCGCATGGTGGCGCGGGTCGAGACCAGGCCGAGCGGCGAGCATTCGGCGATCTCCTGCGCGAGCTTCATCGCCTCGGCGCGCACCTGGTCCTGCGGCACCAGCACGTTGGCGAGGCCCCAGCGATAGGCCTCTTCGCCGGTGACGCGGCGGCTGGTGTAGAACATCAGCTCGGCATTGTTCTTGCCGATCAGCTCCGGCAGCGTTGCGGTCAGGCCGAAGCCCGGATGGAAGCCGAGCTTGGTGAAGTTGGCCGAGAAGCGTGCCTCGGGGCAGGCGACGCGGAAGTCGGCGGAGACGGCAAGGCCGAGGCCGCCGCCGATCGCGGCGCCATGGATCGCCGCGACGATCGGCTTCTTGTTGCGGAAGATGCGCACCGCCTGAACGTAGAGATGGTTGATCGGCAGGTTGGAAGCCGGATCGCTCTTGGCGCGCTCTTCCTGCTCCTGGCGGGCCGGATCGCCGAAATTGGCGCCGGCGCAGAACGCCTTGCCCTGGGCGGCGAGCACCGAGGCGCGGATCTCGATATTGTTGTCGAACTCCTCCAGCGCGTCGGCGATCTGGTTGATCAGCGCGACGTCGAAGAAGTTCAGCGGGGGTTTTCGGATTTCGATCAGGCCGACATGGCCGTGGGTTTCGACGCCGATATCAGTGTACTTGGTCATGATCTGTCCTCGTTGAATTAGCGCAGGCGAGCCCGCGCGGCTAGCGCAGGCCAAGTCCGCGGGCGATGATGCCGCGCAGCACTTCGGTCGTGCCGCCCTGGATCGTCAGCTTGGGCGCGGTCTTGATGGCGAAATCGAGCTGCTTTTCCAGCGTCTCGCGGTTGGTCGCGGTCTCCTCGACGAATGCGGCGAGATCGCGCACGCGATGCGGCAGCTGCTGCTCCCACACCGTGCCGATGTCCTTGACGATGGAAGCTTCGACCACCGGCTCCTTGCCGGCCTGCAGCATGCCCGCGACCGATACCGACATGCGACGCATGGTATGAACCTGCGCCACCAGGCGTCCGATGCCCTCGGCGCTGCGGGTGTCCGGATTCTTGCCGACCGCGCGCACGAGCTCGGTGAGCACGTAATAGGTCTCGAGGAAGCGCTCGGGACCACTACGCTCATAGGCGAGCTCCGACGTCGCCTGCTTCCAGGCGCCGTCGACCTCGCCCAGCACGTGATCGTCGGGGACGAAGTAGTCGGTGAACACGACTTCGTTGAACTCGAACTGGCCGGTGATCTGGCCGATCGGATTCACCTGGATGCCCGGCTGCTTCATCTTGACCAGGAACTGGGTCAGGCCGTGGCGGCGGTTTTCCTTGGTCGGCGGCGAGGTACGGAAGATCGCGATCATGTAGTCGGCGATGTGCGCCGACGAGGTCCAGATCTTGGTGCCGTTGATGAGATAGCCGCCGTCGGTCTTGGTCGCGCGTGTCTTCGCCGCGAACAGGTCGGAGCCGGAGTTCGGCTCGCTCATGCCGATCGCGAAGCAGACCTCGCCGCGGCAGATGCGCGGCAGGATGTCCATCTTGATGTGCTCGGGGGCGTATTTCAACAGCACCGGCCCGCTCTGGCGGTCGGCGACGAAGAAGCGCCGGGTCGGCGCGTTCGCGACCCGCATCTCCTCGGTGACGACATAGCGCTCGAGGAACGAGCGTTCCTGGCCGCCATATTTCTTCGGCCAAGTCATGCCGAGCCAGCCCTTGGCGCCGACACGGCGGGAGAATTCCGGCGCGTCATTGTCCTCGCGGTTCGGTGCGTGCGGATCGAAGGTGCCGGCGGCGATTTCCTCGGCGAGGAAGGCGCGCACCTCCTTGCGGAGCTGCTCGCACTTTTCCGGCAGGCGGATCGGATCGAAACGAAGGGCTGCAGTCATGATGTCCAGTCCTGATCTTTCTGCCTGATCTCAGCGCGAAGCCACCAGCGGCCACAATTCATCGGCGCCACGATTCGCGACGAGCTTGCCGAGCTCGACCGCCCAGTAGCTCTCCGAGCCGAAATCGTCGCGCCAGGCCAGCGCCCGCAGCGAATAGCGGTGCAGGATGTGCTCGATGGTGAAGCCGATCGCGCCATGCACCTGATGCGCGATGCCGCTGCCTTTCTCGGCCGCTTCCGAGCAGCGGATCTTCGCCGCCGCCGCTTCGAGGAACACCGCGTCATTGTCGAGCGACTTGGCGCTGGCGATGGTGTCGGCGGCCGAGGTTGCGGCAGCCAGTGCCGCGGCGTTTTCGCCGGCGAGTCGGGCGAGGTTGTGCTGCACCGCCTGGAATTTCGAGATCTTCTTCTCGAAGGCGACGCGCTCGTTGGAATAGCGCACGGAGATGTCGAGCATCGCTTCCAGCGCGCCGGCGATCTGCAGGCTGCGCACCACGCCGCCCATCAACATCAGCATGGTCTGGTCAAAGCCTTTGGGCGCCGGTCTGGTCGTGACCGGCTGCACCTTGTCGAGCGTGACGGTGTCGTTGTGATCGCCGCCAAGCCCGACGCCGGATTCGATCCGGCACTTCGCGGCATCGACCAGCGCGATCGACACGCCGCCATTGCCAACAGCCAGCACCGCGAAATGTTTTGCGTCTTTGGCAAACGGCACGCCGCGGGCGCGGCCGGAGAGGCTGCCATCGGCGTTGAGCGTCACGCGGTCCTTCGGGCTTGCCGGCAGCACGGTCATCTCGCCTTCGGGGGAGTTGATCTTGCCCTGCATCAGCAGCCAGCCGGCCAGCATTGTTTCGGCCAGCGGAACAGCGATCGCATGCCGCCCGGCGACGGTGAGCACGCTAAATCCTTCGGCGAGACTGGCGCCGGAACCGCCGAGATCGTCGGGCACCCAGGACAGCGGCAGGCCGGCTTCGGTCAGCGCCTGCCACAGCGGCGCCTTCCATGCGCCCTGCTTGTCGTGATTGATGATTTGGGCATCCGCGAGATCGGCGAAAATCTTTTCCGCGGTCTCGGCGACGATGTTCTCACTCTCCGCCACAGCGTTCCTCGTGTTGATTGGCTCGGGCTGGCCGTTCGGCCATGCCGTGCTTGCGATGTTGTCTTGCGCTCAATGATGCGGAAAAGCCATAGCCGTGACAAGCGCTGCCCGCAGGGCCACTTGCGCGGATGGCATGAAGCCGGACATGGCGCATGAATTCCGCATAGTGAACTTTCGATGGTCCCTGTTTGTATGGCCACGCACACGTGCAAACTGGCCGGTGACATCTGTTCAGTCCGCCAGATGAAACTCGATCGCCTTCCGCATCAGGTCGGCGAACTCGGTCTCCTGGGTGACCAGCGCGTCGTTCAAGCCGGCCACGCACAGCACCAGCGGTTCGTTCGATTCCGCTGATGGCGGCAGGTTCATGGCGACGGCGCCGGCGCCTGGCGTGACCAGGCCGAGCGAGAAGGCGTGCCCCTTGGCGCGGACCTTCTTCAGCTCCAGCAGCAGCGCCTTGACGTCGACCTGCCGGTCGGGCCGGGTCTCGTTGGCGTTGATCAGGCGCACCAGGCGGCGCACCTCCTTGTCGGGATAGGCCGACAACAGCGCGTAACCCGATGCGGATCGCGCCAGCGGCCGCAGCGTTCCGGCCTTGACATACAGCCGCATCGGCAGCTTGGCCTGAATGATATGGACATACTGCGCGCTGAGCCCGTTGCGCACCGCGAGCATGATGGTCTCTCCGGTCCGCGCGGAGAGTTCTTCCATCAAATTGACCAGACGTCCTTTCGTGAACAGCGCCGGGCTCAGCCAGTGCCCCAGCATCGAGATCCGCGGCGTCGGGATATAGGTGCGGCGACTGGTGTCATAGTGGAGATAGCCGAACGCCGTCATCGTCCGCATCAACGCCGAGGTGCTGGACTGCGGGAACTTGAGCGCCGCCGCGACTTCGATCGCGGAAGCGGCGCGCTGGTGCTCCTCGAAGAATTCGAGCACATCGAACACGCGCCGCGCCGACTTGACCGCATTGTCCATCTTCGGCAGGTCGCGTGAGGTATCGCCGGGGAAATCGGGGCGGTCGAAAGTCCGCGCGCCGGCAGCCGCGCCGGCTTTCGCCAAATCTTTCTTCGCCACCGGCATCGCTATCGTCCCTGCTGCGCCACCCGCCGCTTCAGCCACCAGCCATATTGCTCGGGCCAACTCGTCCACTCCGGATCGCATCCGAGCGCAAGTGCCGTCTGCGCGGGCCAGTTCGGATTCCACAGCAGTTCGCGGCCGAGCGCAATGAGCGTCGCCTTGCCGTCCCGCAAAATGGCTTCGGCGTAGTCCGGTTCGCGGATCAGCCCGACCGCCACCGTCGGCATGCCGACTTCCTTCTGGATGCGCTCGGCGAACGGCACCTGGAAGCCCGGGGTGCGCGACACCAGCGAATTGCCGCGCGGCAATTTCATGCCGCCCGACGAGCAGTCCACCATGTCGATCCCGACCGCCTTCAGCTCGGTCGCAAACGCGATTGAGTCCTCGATCGACCAGCCGATGTCGACGCCGTCGACTGAGGAGATGCGGACGAGGGCCGGCAGATGGTCCGGCCATTCCTCGCGCATGATCGCCGCGATGCGCAGCGGCAGGCGCATGCGATTCTCGCGCGACCCGCCATAGTCGTCGTTACGGTTGTTCGCCAGCGGCGACAGGAACGAGTGCATCAGATAGCCGTGCGCGCAGTGCAGCTCGATGACGTCGTAGCCGGCCGCCCTGGCGCGTCGAAACGCCTGGCGGTAGTCGTCCACCAAGGCATCGATCTGCTCTGACGTCATCATCTGCGGCGAGGGCCAGCCGTCGTCGAACGGGATGCCGCTCGAGGCGGCGATCTGCCACGGGCCTTCGCCGCGCGCCTTGATGTCGGCCTCACCCAGCGGGTTGCCGCCTTCCCACGGCCGCTGCGAGGAGCCCTTCCGGCCGCCATGGGCGATCTGGATCGCGGCCTTGGCGTTGAAGCTGTGGATCAGCGCGGCGAGGGCGGCGTGGTCCGCGATGTGCGTATCGTCCCAGATGCCGAGGCATCCATGGGTGATGCGCCCCTGGGTGTTCACCGAGCTCTGCTCGACGAACACGAGGCCGGCGCCGCCGGCGGCGAGCTTGCCGATATGCGCGGTGTGCCAATCGGTGGCGCGCCCCTCCCGCGCCGAATAGGTCGCCATCGGCGAGACCATGATCCGGTTCTTCAGTTCGAGGTCGCGCAGTTGCAGCGGAGTAAAGAGCAGCGGCAGCTCGGTCATGCGATCTCCAGCCTTGCTTGTGGTTTCTTGCCTGTGGTGTGTGGATTCGTGCGCGCAATCATTTCTTCAGCAGCGGGCAGGCGCTCTCCTCGGGCGTCGCAAACGCCTCCTTGCCCGGGATGACCTGAACCAGCTTTTCGTAGTCCCAGGCGCCCTTGGATTCGGCCGGCGATTTCACCTGCACGAGATACATGTCGTGGATCAGCTGACCGTCCTCGCGCAGGAATGCGTTGCGGGCGAAGAAATCGTCGATCGGCATGTCCTTCATTTGCGCGATCACCTTGGGGCCGTCGTCGGTGCCGGACTTCTCGACCGCCTTGAGATAGTTCATGACCGCGGAGTAGAGACCGGCCTGCACCATGGTCGGCCGCTTCTTGGTCCTGGCCATGAAGCGCGCGGCAAAGTCGCGGGTCTTGTCGTCGAGATCCCAATAGAAGGCGGTCGCGAGCTGCAGCCCCTGGGCGGCCTGCAAGCCGATCGCGTGGATGTCGCTGGTCTGCATCAGGAAGGCTGCGAGCTTTTGCGTGTGCGCCATCCCGAATTCCTGCGCCTGCCGGATCGAGTTGGCGAGGTCGCCGCCGGTGTTGGCAAAGGCGATCACGTCAGCCTTCGAGCTCTGGGCCTGCAGCAGATAGGACGAGAAATCCATGCTGTTGAGCGGATGCCGCACCTCGCCGGCGATGCTGCCGCCGACCTTCTCCACGGTCCTGGCCGCGTCGTTGCGCAGCGCATGGCCGAAGGCGTAGTCGACCGTGACGAAGTACCAGCTCTTGGCCCCCGATTTGGCCAGCGCCCGAACCGTGCTGTTGGCGAGCGCATAGGTGTTGTAGGTCCACTGCACCGAATTCAGTGAGCAGCCCTTTCCGGTCAGGTCGGAGGAGCCGGCCGACGACACCAGCATTGCCTTGTTCTTCTGCTTGGTGAGCTCGAGCACGGCGAAGGCGACCGCGGAATTGGCGAAATCGACGATGACGTCGACATTCTCCTGCTCGTACCAGCGCCGCGCGATGCCGGCGCCGATATCCGCCTTGTTCTGATGGTCGGCATCGACCATGGCGATCGGCTTGCCCAAAACCTTGCCGCCGAAATCCGCGATCGCCATCCGGACCGCTTCGACCGCGCCGGGGCCGGCAGCGTCGGCGTAGAGGCCGGCCTGATCGGTCAGCACGCCGATCTTCACCGCGTCGTCGGAAATCTGCGCGTGGGATGGTGCGGCGAAGACGACTGAGAGGATTGCAGCGCTCGCGGCCATCCATCCGTATCTCGATGTCATTGTCCCTGGTTTCCTCTACTTCGATTGCCTTATGGCGTTGGTCTTGTCTTGCCGCAGGTCGATCATGCCCGGATGCGACTGCGGATCCCTGTCCGCGCCGAGCAGCACGTGTTTCTGGATCTTGTTGGTCGAGGTCAGCGGCAGCTCCGCCACGAAGGCGATCCACGCCGGCAGCTTGAACGCCGCCAGGCGTTCGCGGCAGAAATGGAAGATGTCTTGCGCGAGCTCGCGTGCAGCATCGGTGCCGTCGTTGATCACGATGAAGGCCGCAACTTCCTCGTCGCGGATCGGATCGCGCGCGGCGACGACTGCGGCCTGCTTGACCAGAGGCGACGTCGTCAGCACGGCCTCGACCTCCGCCGCCGAGATGTTCTCGCCGGCGCGCCGGACCAGGTGCTTCAGCCGGTCGACGAACACGAAGGCGCCGTCCTCGTGCTGCCAGGCGCTGTCGCCGGTGTGAAACCAGCCGCCGCGCCAGGCCTGCTCGGTGGCCTCGGGGTCCTTCAGATAGCCGGAGAAGAAGCCGCGCCGCGGCGTCGCTTCCGAATGGCGCACGCAGAGCTCACCGACTGCGCCTGCCGGCAGCGCATTGCCGTCGGCATCGAGGATGATCATTTCGAGGCCAGGGACGCTGCGGCCGATTGTGTTGGTCTCGAGATGGCGCGGCTCGACCGTGTTGAACGGACTGCGTCCGGTCTCCGTCATGCCCCAGCCTTCGACGAAGGGGATGTCGAAGCGTTCGCGAGCCCGCGCGCGCTGCTCGGGATTGGCGCCGACGCCCATCGAGAAGCGCAGCGCATGGGCTTTCTCGTCCGGCGTCTCCGGCTGCGCCAGCAGGGCCGCGACGATCACGCCGAGATAATGCAGCACGGTTGCCCGGCACGCGACGATGTCGCGCCAGGCATGTTTCGCGTTGAAGCGTTCCGGCAGGATCAGACAGCCGCCGGTCAGCATCATCGCGATCGGGGTCAGCGTCAGGCCGGCCATGTGAAACAGCGGCAGCGGGCTGTACAGGCGCTCCGTTCCGGCATGATACGTCGCCTCGCCGCCGTGGCTGATGTACCAGCGGCCGGTCGAGACCACGTATTCATTGGTCAGGATGCATCCCTTCGGGCGCGCCGTCGTGCCTGACGTGTAGAGCAGCGCAGCCTCGGTCTCGCTTCCTGGCTCGCCGGCGCGCGGTGGCGGCCGCATGGCCGGCGGGACTTTCTCGACGCCGGCGCCGAGATCGTCACCGGAGACGATGAGCCGCGGAACGTCGTCGGTCAGCGCCTTCTGCAATTCCTTCTGATCGGCCAGCGTGACGATCAGGTCGGGCTCGGCATGCGCGATCAGGTATGCGATTTCCGCCGCGCGATAGGCCGGGTTGATCGGAACGATCGAGACGCCGAGGCCGTTGAGCGCCAGCCAATGCACGATGAAATCGGGCCGGTTCTCCAGCAGCAGGCAAGCGCGGTGTCCGTGGCCGAAGCCTGCTGCGCGGTACAGATCGCGCAACGCGCAGACCTGCCGCGCGATGGCGCCATAGGACAGTTCGACGCCATCGGGAAAGTATGCGCGGTCGGGGCGCGCGGGAATGCAGAGAAAGGGTTTGAACGCTGCCGCATCGGATGTCGCAGCGAACGTGCTGAACACGGTGTACATCGTGGCGAAACTTCCCTTTGACGGCCGCTGATCGATGTCAACGATGCCGATCCGAAGGAGCCCGGGTGCTTCGTTGAGCGCATTTGTCATGCGATCGCGACGTTGCGCGGAAGCTATAAGGACGAATAATATGCTGTCAAATCCATTATGAGTTTCCATAAAACTCATATGTAGTTTGAAGCCAAAAGCGGAGGTAACGAGATGAAGATGCACATGTTGTCGGGCGGCCGTCTCCAGATGTCGAAGCGGACTTATCTGCCTGACGCGGCGCGCGGCGAGATGATCGAGCTTCCGGTGTCCTGCGTGCTGTTGCGGCACACGCAAGGCAATGTGCTGTTCGATACCGGGTGCCATCCCGATGTCGCGACCGATCCTGAAGGACGGCTCGGCACGCTGGCCAAATACATGCGCTCGATCATGCCGGCGGACGACCATGTGCTGACGAGCCTGAAGGCCGTTGGCCTCGGCCCCGACGACATCGACGTGGTGATCTGCTCCCACCTGCACACCGACCATTGCGGCTGCAACGCCTTCTTCAAGAAGGCGACGATCTTCGTCCACGCACTCGAGGTCGAGGCCGCGAATGCCGATAACGCGTTCGATCGCGGATACATCAAGGCGGATTGGGATCATCCGCTGAAGATGGAGATATTCGATAAGCAGATGGACGTGTTCGGCGACGGCAAGCTGACGCTGGTCCCGCTGCCCGGACACTCGAAGGGAACGACCGGCGCGCTGGTCAAGCTCGACAACAGCGGCGAATTCCTGCTGGCGTCCGACGCGCTCAGTGTGCGGGCCAATCTCGACCAGCGGACCTCACCGAGGAACAGCCTCGATGTCGACCAGTTCCTGAAGTCGCTCGACGAGATTGCCAGGCTCGAGGCATCCGGCGTCAAGATCATCTGCGGCCATGACGAGGCGCAGTGGGCCAGCCTGCAAAAGGGGGCGAACGCGTATACGTGAGGATTTGGCGCGGTTTGCAGATGCTGTCTCCCGCGATATGGTGTGCCGCCGCCGGAGTTCATCTGGCTCACAGCAACAAGGAAAATGCAGATGTCCAAGGATGGTTTGTGCGCGATCGTGACGGGATCGGCATCGGGACTCGGCGCCGCCACCGCGCAAATCCTCGCCACGCAGGGCGCGCGCCTCATCATCAACTATTCCAACAGCAAGGCGGAAGCCGAAGCGACCGCGGAAGCCTGCCGCAAGCAGGGCGCCGAGGTGCTGGTGGTGCAGGGTGACGTCTCGCGCGATGAGGACTGCAAGAAGATCGCGGCCGCCGCGCAGGGCTGGGGCCGCCTCGACGTGCTCGTCAACAATGCGGGCACCACCAAGCACGTGCCGCATCACGATCTCGACGGCCTGACCGCGGAGGATTTCCAGCGCATCTATGCGGTCAACACCATCGGTCCGTTCCAGATGGTTCGTGCCGCGCGCGCGCTCCTCGAAGCCGGCGCGAAGGCATCGAGCCGTCCCTCGGCGGTGGTCAACGTCTCCTCGGTCGCCGGCATTTCCGGCGGTGGTTCGTCGGTCGCCTATGCCGCGAGCAAGGGCGCGCTCAACACCATGACGCAGTCACTGGCGCGCGCGCTGGCGCCGTTGATCCGCGTCAACACGGTGTGTCCGGGCTATATCGATACGCCCTGGTTCACCAAGGGGCGCGGCGAGACGGGCGCCAAGCAGGTGCGCGATGCCGTGGTCGCGCGGGTGCCGCTGAAGGTCGCATCAACGGCCGAAGATATCGCCAATCTGGTCTGCTTCCTGGCAAGCCCGGCCTCGAGCAACATGACCGGCGAATTCGTCCGCATGGATGCCGGGATGCATCTGATTCAGTGAGCTAACTATCCACGTCTTCCGACCGTTACGGAAACGAAAATGCCCGGGCCAGGCCCGGGCATTTTGATCTTGGATCAATAGTCGTCCGTTAAGAAGCCGATTGCAGCGGTGAACGGTCGCTGATGGCTGCGATGAGGGTGGCCAGGAAGAGGCGCCAAAGACCCCTCAGCCAGGCGAGGATGCGGCGGAAGTTGTGGCCGACGGCTG
>Ga0315911_1000041_pt1 | contig 50391 bp, 56 predicted proteins | sample Edanod1MG_FD_207737 | JGI IMG/M metagenome (GOLD analysis project Ga0315911, IMG submission 207737) | Root nodule microbial communities collected in Santa Monica, California, United States - Edamame nodules 1 | ecosystem: Host-associated > Plants > Roots > Nodule | place: USA: California... | reverse complement strand
CCCTGTGGATCGCGCCGACGCCGGGCTCGTAACTCCGGTCGGGCTACGCCCTCCCTGCGTCACGAGCCCGGCGAAGCTCTCTCATCCTGATTGACGCTCCACTGTCACCCTGATTGCCGCGCGGCAGATTGCGCTACGAAAGCCAAGAGCGTGGGCTTCTCCGTGAGGCGTTGACCCGCGCGCTGACCCGAACGCATGCGATGACTGCAGATCGTCGCCGAAGCAGCGATCTCTTGACCCCGGCCTCGATCGACGACGCGAAGTGGGGGCCGCTCAAGAAACTGACCGGCAGCCTCGGTGGAACGGTACCGAAGCATCCCGAACTGAGTTGGCGGGAGGGCCTGGGCATCCGGCTGGATTGGGCGGACGAGCGGCTCTGGCTTCTGCTCGAGCCGCGCACCGTGTTCGAAGGCATCACGCAGGGGAACAGAACCGCGGCGACCGATTTTGCCCGCGAGCGCACAGTGAGGCGCTACAATCCGGCGCTCAATGCCCTTCTCTCGTTCTGGTCGACGCTGTTCGCGTGCCCGGAGCGCGATATCCTGGCCCTCGGCATCAGCGCGGGCGTGGATGCGGCCTTCAGGCTCGACGATACGACAGCTTACTCAGGAAGAGGCCGCCCATGACGAGCGAGATATCGCCTCACCTTTTCATCCCGGAAGCCGAGCTCGCATTCCATCCCGAGCGAACATCCGACGTCGACCTGCACCCCCTGCGCGGGCTGTTGCGGTTTGGTCCCTATTCGTCAGGCCTAGTCCCCAACCCCATTCGGATCGCGACGATCGCACCGGCCCGGCAGGGGGCGCGACTCTACGGCTTCATGAAAGAACTCGCGGCCGAGTTCAAGGCGACCGAACGCAAGGACTACCTCCCGGCCTGGCCCGGCTTCCGCAAGGCGTTCAATCTCGATATGCGAGGCGCCGTTAAGGATTGCCACTTCGAGTTGGACGATCGGCTGGAGTTCGAGATGAAGGACTCGGCTAGGCCCCACGTCGTGTTGGCGGATCGGCTGATTCGCGCCATCCAATCTCTCGAGGCGCGTCGGGATGCGTTCGACATTGTCTTCATCTACATCCCGCAAAGCTGGGCCGCGGGCTTCGTGGGGTCCGCCGGCGACGATTTCGACCTCCACGACCACCTCAAGGCGGCGACCGCCGCGCGACGCATTCCGATCCAATTGGTACGCGAAGACCGCGCGCTCGCCTATCCGGACCGCGCAAGCGTCATGTGGCGCATCGGACTTGCGATTTACGCGAAGGCGGGAGGCGTCCCCTGGAAGCTCGCTGACACGGATCCTGAGGCCGCCTATATCGGTCTCTCCTACGCGGTGCGTCCGACCGAATCGGACCGGCCGCGCTTCGTAACATGCTGCAGTCAGGTCTTCGACGCCGAAGGTGCCGGTCTCGAGTTTGTCGCCTACGACGCCCACGAAATCGAAGTTCAGCGAGAAAACCCTTTCATGTCCCGGACCGAGATGTTCCGTGTCATGAGCAGATCGTTGGACCTCTATCGCAGAAGGCACTCGGGCCGCACGCCTCGCAGGGTCACGGTGCACAAGACTACAGAGTTCAAGAAGGAGGAGATCGACGGCTGCATGGAGGCGTTGCATCTCTGCGAGGCGGTCGACTTGGTGCAGGTCGTTGAGGACGTGGGCTGGCGCGGCGTCAGGATCGAACGCGACCGGCAAGGCGGCGCTAAAGGAAAGCCTTTCGGCTATCCAGTTGAACGCGGCACGCTGATCCCGCTCGGGGATCGGGAGTGCCTGCTTTGGATGCACGGCGACGTGAAGGGCGTTGCCGAACGCTCATATTATCAAGGAGGTCGTAGCACGCCGCGCCCGATCCGTCTGGTGCGCCACGCGGGCCATGGTAGTTGGGACGACACGGCGCGTTCGGCTCTCGCTCTCGCGAAGATGGATTGGAACAACGACGCGCTGTACGACATGCTGCCGGTGACGATGGCTTACGCGAAAGTGCTCGCGCGCGTCGTCAAGCGCATGGACGGCCTGGGTTCGACACCGTATCAGTTTCGCTTCTTCATGTAGCGAAATCGCCTAAGTCGTTGTGGGTATCGCCAGGCGCCTGAGTCCGCCCAAGGGCGCCTTGAAGCCATGGTCCGGACATCTCTACGACTTGCTCAGCCAGTCGGTCAGCGCGTTCACGTGCACGGCGAAATCTCTGGCCTCTCCTGGTCCGCCTTTATGATTGACACCGGCGACCGCGCCGTCATCATCGAGCAACGGACCGCCGGACATGCCTTGCGAGAGCTTTTGCGTCACCTCGATCATCGGGACGGCGCTCTTCGTGGGCAACGAGGTTATCGACCCGGATCGGACGTTGATCTTGTCGCCTGGGCCGAAGCTCGGAAATCCAATCGCCGTCGTATTGTCGCCGACCTTGAATGTGCGTTTCGAGATGTCGAACTCGTAGTACTCGGTGACGGGTATTTCGTGTGCGAGCACGGCCAAGTCCCGATGCGCGTCGTTCTTGGCGACCGTCACCTTGAATTTATTCGAAGTCTTGCTGGGGTGATAGACCGCGATCTCTGTCGCCCCCTCCACGCAATGCCAGGCCGTAACGAGACCCACTGACTTCAAGAAGAAAGCCGTGCCCTGCGCGCTGCCTTCCGCTGCGTCATCTGCCCAATGCTCGACTACCCACACCGCGCGCTCCCTGATCTCCAAATTCGTTGGCAGAATTTCGAGTTTCTCGGAAGGGAAGAGCTTGTTGTAGCGCGAGGCCAGACCACGGAAAATCGGGTCCGAAGGTCCCTTGATGTGCCCCACCCAGGATATCCGTCCGCGAAGATGCGACGCGAGCGTCGCTTCGCGACCATACTTGTCTTTGAGAATCTTCTGGGCGACCGCAGCGCCTCGTGTTTCGGTCACGAACAAGGCTGCGCGGGTGTTTCGTACGTATTTTCGGTCGACGTTGACGAACTCGTTGATCTTGAGGCCGGTCACTGTTCGGCGCGAATGCTTGTCGGCGTAGTGGATCTTCTGCGGATTGATCGCGAAGCCGTTGGATCGGAAAGCTCCGCGAAGCCGATCCTTGAGCAAATCGAGCGGGAAATTCCCGGCCGGCGGCGGGGGTCCTTCGAATAGCAAGGTCAGCGGCTGTTAGCTGGAGAAAGTGATATCGTCGGCATACCTGGTGTAGATGCAGCGGCTTTCCTTCGCGATTGTCTGCAATTCCTTGTCCATCCGGAAGCAGATCATGTTGGAAATTACTGGACTGCTAGGCGCGCCTTGGGGCAGGACACCCTCGTTGCAGCAGATCCGCGCCAGGATTTCAGCGACTCGACCGTCGACGCCGAGCGCACCCATTAGGCCGGACACGCGTCCTTCCGTGATGGCCATAAAGAAGCCTTCGATGTCCAAGTTCAACACGAACTTGCTCCGGAGATGAGCCGTAGCGTTCGTTTTGACCGAGCGGCCGTCCACAAAGCCATGAACGGGATTCCGCGGTCTGTATATCGACGCGAGCGAGGACGCGATCTTTGTCTGCAGCATCTTCAATCGGCGGTCCGGTGCGCTTATGACGCGCTTCTTTTGTCCGCCTTTCGAAATCTCGAACTTCTGATACATCCGGCCCCGAAACCACCAAATCTTCTTGAGTTCGGCTGTCGACAGAGCAAGAAACTTCAGCAGCTCGGCTTCGCACGTGAGCTCGTTTGGAACGGTGACCCGGATAGGAGCGCCGAAGAACGATGCAAGGCTGGGCACGAGGTCTCCCTTCCAATCACGCCAGGCATTCAGCGAGCAACGTGGCGCGCACGATCCTTGATTAGACTTTCGCTCTTACGCCGCAGTTACGACAGCGCGCATGCGAGGGGAGACCTCGTAGCATCTTCAATAGCAGCGCATCGCGCTGGCGCCACGTCCTCCTTGGGAAATTCACATGGATATTTGGCCTTAGGTCGCCGACGCTCGCAGATCAACGCTTCCGCCAAATCGGGCTTCGGGATCAGCAGCAGTCTTAGGTGACAGGGAGCATTAGTGACTAATGCCTCCCGCCCAAGGATAGAGAGAGCATGCGGTCGCGACCGCGCCCACGGTAACCATCACCCGGGAACGTTAGCGTGCCACGTCCTCGATTTGTAGGAATCGAAATTCCGACTCTTACCTTCCTGCACGATGACCTGGGCATAAGACGGCATGCAGTGCGCTTCGCTTGGAGCAAGTGCGCCCTCCGCCAACTTCACGAGCTCAGATCCCCGCCCATCTAACCGATGTAGGAGAAGAGAGTGAGCTCCCACGATAGCACGATCAACGCCGTCGATTTGCCCGCCTGAAAAACGGTGCCCATGCCTGTCGCTACCTGCAGCTGCTGCAATGACTAAAGGACGGATGGCGGCGATAAGCCGCCGCCGCTAGGGCGGCACGTTGATCTTGAGCGGCGTTATGTCGTGCGGTGGGTTGGGCCGTGGAATTTGATCAGCGGCCGCTTCGGATGTATCAATGAGACTCCCTCGCGTCGAAACTTCCATCGGCCAAGTCTGGGAAATCAAGGGGTTATGCTGGATCTGGTAGCGGGGGAGGGACTCGAACCCCCGACCCCAGGATTATGATTCCCGTGCTCTAACCAGCTGAGCTACCCCGCCATGAGCTCGCGATCGGCGGCTGGTGAGCCGCGGGTGCGAACGCGCGGCATATAAAGAGTGGCATGCGCGCCTGTCAAGCAAACCCGGACGGGGCAGCAACTTATTGCAGACAGAGGCTATTTCGGCCTCACCGATTGGTCGCCGCCGGGGCTGCCGGGCGGTGGAATCACCGGCGTGTTGCCGCCTTGCGGGGTCGGCGCACGCATTTCGGGATCGACCCCGGCCGGCGGGCACAACACCCCGTCGGATTTGGCGAGCTTGTCGCCCAGCGGCTGGCTGCTCTGCCCGGTGGTGGTTCCTTCCGGAACCACAGCACCGGGATGCGAAGGCTGCTGCGGCGCGCAATTCACGGCGGTGCGCGACGGCGCCGGTGGCGCGGTCTGGGCCGGCGGTGTGGCTGATGTCGGCGGCGCCTGCGCCACGGCCACAGCGGGTGCCATCATCAGCACACAGGATAAAGCGAGTGTTCGATTGATCCTCATGACGAGAAAACCGTGACGGCGCGCCGATGTTCCACGTCAAAATCGCCGCAATCTCACGATTTGCGGAAGCGGATCAGCGAGAAATGCCCCATCGGCGGCATCGGCCGGCGCTCCGCAAGGCTGACCCCGCCATGCTTCGCCGCCCAATTGGTCAGCCGCTCCCATGGAAATTCCGGACGCCAGCCGAGCCGCCGCGCCAGCGGCGCGAAAGCGAGCTCGAAGACGCGGCGCGGGCCGCTCTCGGCGCCGATGTGATTGACCAGGATCAGTTCGCCGCCGGGCTTCAGCACACGGATGAAATCGTCGAGCGTCGCCTCGGGATCCGGCACTGCGGTGATGACATATTGCGCGACCACCGCGTCGAAGAACGCATCCGGAAACGCGAGATTCTTGGCGTCCATCACCGCCAGCGCCTCGACATTGCTGAGGCCCTGCGTGCGCACGCGTTTGAGCGCCCGCCGCAGCATTGGCTCGGATATATCGACGCCGCATAGCTTTGTGGTGCGCTTGTATTCCGACAGCGACAGCCCGGTGCCGACGCCGACGTCGAGCACGCGGCCGCCGATCCGGTCGGCTTCCGCGATCGTCGACTGACGGCCCTGATCGAACACCTTGCCGAACACCAGATCGTAGATCGGCGCCCAGCGGCCATACGCCTTTTCGACCCCTTCGCGGTCGATGTCCCCAGCCATTCCCCTGCCCCGAAGTTACTCTTGTTTGCGCATGATCGTCGCGGAAAACCGGTCCCCACTTTTCCGGATCATGCGCTATCCGCGAACCGCTTCTGCAATCGGCGCCATCGCATCCTGCGTCGCGGCCCGTATTGCGCGGCTTGCGCTTGCACTCCTGATGAAGCCGCCGCCGAGCACACGCGCCTGCCCGGAGGCTGCGTCGTAGAACACGCAGGCCTGGCCGGGCGACACGCCCTCCTCGCCGGCGACGAGCTCGACCTCATAGCCGCCATCGACGGCGCGCAACCACGCCGGCTGCGGCGCGCGCGTCGAGCGCACCCGGACATAGATCTCGATGCCCTCGCCGATCACGCGATCCAGCGCGCCGTCGCCGATCCAGTTGACGTCGCGCAGCGCGATGCGATCCATCCGCAGCGCCTCGCGCGGCCCGACCACGACGCGGCGCGTCGCCGCATCGAGCTTGACCACATAGAGCGGGCTGCCGGAGGCAATGCCCAGCCCCTTGCGCTGGCCGACGGTGAAATGAACGATGCCCTGGTGCTGGCCGATCACATGACCGTTGAGATCGACGATGTCGCCCGGCGCGATCGCGTTCGGCTTCAGCCGTCCGATGATGTCGGTGTAGCGGCCGGTCGGCACGAAACAGATGTCCTGGCTGTCCTGCTTGTCGGCGACCTCGAGATCGAAGCGCCGCGCCAGCTCGCGGGTCTGCGGCTTGGTCATGTCGCCGAGCGGGAAGCGCAGGAAGTCGAGCTGCTCGCGCGTGGTCGCGAACAGGAAATAGCTCTGGTCGCGATCGGCATCCGCGGCGCAAGTGAGCGAGCGCGATCCGTCGGCAAGCCGCCGCGAGGCGACATAGTGGCCGGTGGCAAGCGCCTGCGCCCCGAGCTCGCGCGCGGTCGCGAGCAGATCGCGAAACTTGACCGAACGGTTGCACTCGATGCACGGCACCGGCGTCTCGCCGAGCGCGTAGCTGTCGGCGAAATTGTCGATCACCGATTGCTTGAAGCGGCTTTCGTAGTCGAGCACGTAATGCGGGATGCCGATCCGCTCGGCGACATTGCGCGCATCGTGGATGTCGCGGCCGGCGCAGCAGGCGCCCTTGCGATGGGTCGCGGCGCCGTGGTCGTAGAGTTGCAGCGTGATCCCGACCACGTCATAGCCCTGCGACTTCAACAGCGCAGCCGTCACCGACGAGTCGACGCCGCCGGACATGGCAACGACGATCCGTGTGTCTTCAGGGCGGCCTTCGAGATCCAGACTGTTGAGCATCTTTAAGCGGTCATTGGTCACTGTCGCGGCGAGCTTATGCGCTCCGCGACGATATTGGAAAAAGCCTTTTGTCCAGAGAGCCTTAGAACACGTCCAAGCCGGCTCGGTCGGTTCGGACGCGTCGGAGGCCACCTTTAATATAGGCCGTATTCCGGTGAGGCAATCCGGCGCAAGCTGTGCCGTGCCGCGCGTGGACGGCAAATCTTGCCGCCGGGCAAAAAGGAGACCCGCCGGGAACCCGCTCCAGCCGGCCACGACAGCCAGCAACCCTCTGAAATAACTCATTATTTATTACCATCCGTGGTTGGCCCACTCCTTGCTGACAAAACGCCGGAAGTCTCATTTGCGAGGATTGGCAGTGGTCAGCGTCACGTCGGAAGCATTGGCAGGCCGGTCTTTTCAGGGCGCGACGCAGCGGTCGTCGCGGCCCGATCCCGCTTCGCAGGCGGGGAACGACGGCTTTGCCGCGCTGGTCGACAGCAACACTGCGTCCACAAACGACAGCCGCTACGACTCCCAGCCGGCGCCCTCGCGCCGGTCCGACGATCCGCCCTCGACGACCGAGGCGCGCCCCCGCGACACCAACCCGGGCCCCGACAAGACGTCGCGGGATTCCGGCAGTTCGCGGGACGACAACAAGATCGACAGCGACAGCGACGCGCCGCCCAAGACCAAGTCGAAATCGAAATCGGACGACTCGAAGTCGAGCACCGATACGCAGTCCACCGATGACAAGACGTCTGCGACCCAAGCCGCTGCGCAGCCGGACACATCCGGGGCCACGACTGTCAATGCCGTGATCGCGGCCGCGGCCACTACACCGGCGACCGCTCCGACCGCGACAACCGCCGCGCCGTCGGACCAGCCCACAGCACCACTGGCGATCGCGGCTGCGGCCATCGCGGCAAGCTCCGCCATCGCCGGCGCGGGTGCCGCTGCCGGCAGCGGTGCGCCTGCCGGCGCCGACACCGCTACCGCGGCGACCGCCACGGCGAATGCCGACAAGGTCGCCAAGGCGGCCGGCGTCAAGACCGAGGCGCAAGTCATCACCACCACCGATGCGACGACAGTTCCGGGCGCCGCAACCGCGACCGCCGATGCGACACTCGCCGCTACCGTCGCCGCCGGAACGCCTGCCACCAAGACGACGCCGCAAGCCAAGACACAGGTCGCAGCGAAGGACGCGGCTGCGACGGCGCCTGCCGATCAGGACGGTGCGGCCCAGGGCAGCAACAACAGCGCGCAGGCTGCTCCGAACAACGTCGTTCCTGCAGTCGCGCAGTCGGCCGCGGTTGCCGGCAAGGCAAAGGCCACAGCGGGCGACGCAGCCGATGCCATCAAGGCCGATGCGAAAGGCGACGGCAACGCCGCGCCGACGGTTGGCGGCCAGGCGGCTGCGCAGGCCCAGCTCGCGGCGCCCGATCCCAGCACGCAGGCCGCAAATCCATTCCAGGCTCAATTGACGACCACCCAGACGACGCCGTCAGCGACCACGCAATTGACCGTGACCAACGCCGCGCAAAGCGCCGCCGTGCCGCTCAGCGGGCTTGCGATGCAGATCGCCGCCTCCGCCAAGAGCGGCAAGAGTCGCTTCGAGATCAGGCTCGACCCCGCCGAGCTCGGCCGCATCGACGTCCGCATCGATGTCGATCGCAACGGCCAGGTCACCTCGCATCTCACCGTCGAACGCCCGGAAACGCTGTCGATGCTGCGCCAGGACGCCAACCAGCTGCAGCGCGCGCTCGACAATGCCGGCCTCTCGACCGGCAATGGCGGATTGCAGTTCAGCCTGCGCGACCAGTCGCAGTCGGGCCAGAACAACAATGGCCAGTCCAATCCGAACGCCCATCGTTTGATCGTCACTGAGGAGGACAGCGTTCCCGCCGCAGCGGCGGGCCGCTCCTACGGCCGTGCAACCGGCGCCCTCGGCGGCGTCGATATCAGAGTGTAAGGAGTTCACCATGGCAGTCGATGCAACCATGCCGACGCCCGTCGTCTCTGCACCGGGCACCAGCAACGGAACGAACTCTGGAAGCAGCAGCGGCAGCGGCCTGACGACCTCGTCGCAGGGCATCGCCGACAATTTCCAGACCTTCCTGACGCTGCTGACCACGCAGTTGCAGAACCAGAACCCGCTCGACCCGCTCGACACCAACCAGTTCACCCAGCAGCTGGTGCAGTTCGCCGGCGTCGAGCAGCAGCTGAAATCCAACGATCAGCTGAAGTCACTGATCGAGATCGAGAAGAGCGCGCAGTCCACCCAGGCGCTGGTCTATGTCGGCAACACGGTCGCGGTCGACGGCAGCAAGACGCAGTTCGACAAATCCGCGACCTGGAATCTGGTGTCCCCGCAAGCCACCAGCGCCACCATCACGATCACGAGCGCGACGGGCCAGACCGCCTATTCCGGCAATTTCAGTCTGAAGCAGGGCAATGCCAGCTTCGTCTGGGACGGCAAGGGCAACGACGGCACGCAATGGCCGGCCGGCACCTACACGCTGACCGCCACCGGCAAGGATTCCAAGGGCAACCCGATCGCCATCTCGACCGAGGTGCAGGGCGTCGTCGATTCCGTCGACCTGACCGCCTCCCCGCCGCTGCTCTCGATCGGCGGGCAGACCTACACCACCGACAAGATCAAGCGCGTGGTGCGCGGGGCGACTGGCTCGAGCTGAGCACATTACCACGATCCGTAGCTGCGCGTTGAGCGGGCGACCGCGCTCACCACAATCACCAATGTCGTCCCTGCGAAAGCAGGGACCCATACGCCGCGCGGGTGTTGAGAAGGGGACTCGTCGTCCCAGCATCGTTCAACAATCAGCATTTGTGGTTATGGGTCCCTGCTTTCGCAGGGACGACACCGAATATGTGGTTCGGCCGGTGAGTCAAACATCCGCATTCTCGCGACATGATTTGCCCGAGCTTTGCTGTTCGTTCCGCCTTCTCTGTTGTAGAGGGCGCAGGGAAAGCCGGGTGCCGATCGCGACGGTTCCATGCTATAGCCATATCAATTGGCTGCTTGCTGTGGGGCTCGACAATGCCGATCAATCGCTTGCTGAAGACGGGCGAATACACGCCGGAGCAAATCGATCTCTTCAACAGGGCGTTCAGCCTGGCGCTGCATTCGATGGGTCTGGTTGATCGGAACGATCCGCTTTGCGAGATCGTGGCCCGCAAGGTTATCGAGATCGGCAAGACCGGCGCCCTCGACGCGAAGGGGATCGCGCAAGCGGCTGTGGCCAGCATCGGTCTCTGATCGCGGCCGACGCGGTCGATGGCCGCTGACCGAACGGCGCTTGCCCTCAGGCGTTCCGGCTGAGCGCGGGCCGCCGCCGTTCCCGGCGGCCCGCCGTCACAGCGGCCTCACTCGACTTCCTGCACGACCGTACGGGTGTCGGGATCGACCAGCATCACGCGCTGGCCGGTATAGACATAGCGATATCTGGTGAGCGACGGGCCCCAATCGGCAGGCACCGCTTCAAGCTCGACCTCGCGCGGCACAGGCGAGCCGACGACGATCCTCTCCCGCGTCTCGACGGGACGGATCTTGTGTTCGGTCACATAGCTGTGGATTCGCGTACGGTACTGCGGCTCGATCTGCACGGTGGCGGCATGTCCGGCGCCGGTCGTGCCGACAATCGTGCTCTGGGCGAAAGCGCCGGTCGACGCCAATACGGCGGCAACAGAAATCAGAACCAGCTTTTTCATAACGTCCTCCTCACCGCTCCATGCGGCGTTTCGAGAACCGCGACAGAATGGCAATGTTCCTAATGGAGGAGCCCGATCAATCGCGCCGCCGGCACGCCCCTCGCGCCAAGGCGTTCATCCGGGAATGGTCGTCTTGTTCGGCTGGTCCGGTGTTGGCGCGTCCGGACTTTCGCTCTCCGCATTCAGCTCGACCTCGGCCGCGTGCCAGAATTCCTTGTCCCTGCCGTCGGGCTTTCCGGCCTTCTCCCAGAGCTGCCGCGCGAAATTCCGGATTTGCTGTTCGGTGGCCATGTCATTCCTCGGGAATTCCGAGCTCCTTGCGAACCGTCACGGCGGAGTCACCGACCTTCTCGACGGCTTTACGCAGCTGTTCGCGCGACACGCCGAGGACATGCGTCCAGCATCTCACCTGACGCAGATCGTGCATGTTGATCTTCGATCGATCGAACTGCTCTTTCCTGGTCAGGCGTTTCGTCACCGGACTTCTCGCGTCAGCCGCTCGGCCCGAGCTTCGGCCGTTGCTGGCGATCCAATCTTCCGGACAGTTATTTGTTCCTTTTCCGGATGGGTGGGCTGTCACCCCTCGGAGGAACATTATTCGCGAGCGATACTTCAGTCGTGAGAGATGAACAAAGGTGAGCCATGACAAGCATTGCAGACAGGATCGGCGGACGGGTCAAGCAGCTCATCGCCGAGATCATCAACGATGGCAGGCTTGCCGAGGAAGGCGCGCAGCAGATCAAGAAGGCCGAGAACGCGCCGCCGGCGAAGCCGTTCGGAAATTTGGACAAGCTGACCTAGATGCCCAGATACTTCTTCCATCTCGCGGGCGACATCCCCGCACATGACGTCCTCGGTCACGACTGTGCCGACGACAAGGACGCCAGGGATCACGGCAGCTTCATCGCGCACCGGATCGGGACTGAAAAGCCGGAGATGGTTCGCGACGGCAACTTCATTTCGGTTCGCGATGAGGGCGACAGCGAACTCTTCCGCATCCCCCTGGCTTCGACGAACGTCTGACGGTGAACGGTCGTTCTCAGCTCGGCCCGCCGCATGGCGCTCTCAAGGACGCGGCCAGGACAGACACGCCGCGCCGTTCAATAGGAACAAACGCCGCCGAGCGTGGTTCGGACCTGCACCAGGGTTTGAAAACACCATTTGCACAAATGAAACGCCGCAATCGCTTCAAGCAAACCACGACGCTCGCATACCGCCTCATTCAGCTGGAAGAGGCGGCCCGCATGAGGGCCTCGCACCTGCCTCCCGGCACCGAGCGGGAACGACTTCTCAAGAAGGCCCGCGAGGCCGAGCGCGCCGTCCAGATCGAAGAATGGCTCGCCACTCCGGGAGCGGAGCCGCCGCCGTAGCGCTTCGATTCACATAAGTTGGTTCGATTCACATAAGCTAATGCGCGCATTGCCCCGAGAGGCGCTCGAGGCTCGAGCCTGCCCACCGCCGGTTTGACCTAACCAGACTTGTAGCCGGCGCCAACCCACCTCGCCCTCCGCTCCGGAGCGGTCACCCCCAAGGCAGCATCTCGCGCCCATCCTGATCAGCGCGGTGCGGCGCGGCTCAGTGAGAGCCCTTTCGTGCGAGCCGGACACCGCGTGGCGAATCGCCGAAACGGGTTCGGAACAGACGGTTGAAATACGAAACATCCGAGAAGCCGACCTCGAGCGCGATATCGGAAATTCGCCGACGGCCGGCATCGGACTCGGTGAGCAATTTGAGCGCGCGCTGGAGCCGCAATTCATTCATGCGCTCGGTGAATGATGGTCCCGATGACGCCATCAGGCGCTGCAGATAGCGCGACGAGATGCCCTGGCGACGTGCAACCGCCTGAACGCTGAGCCCGGGCTCCTGAAAGTGACTGGCAATGTAGTCGAGCACTGCACTGTGCCGCGCCGCGACGACGGCGCTCGCGCTGCTCTCGCCCAGTGCAGGACACTCGCCGATTGCAAGCGCGACGAGATCGTGGATATGGGTCACGACCGTATCGCGAAGCTTCGGTGCGCTCAGCGCTCGCGTTCTAAGCACCGATTTCAGATATGAGGTGAACAATCGGAATGCTTCTGTCCGGTGCGAAATCGGCCGCATGGCCAGGCCTTCGACGTCGGTCACGCGCTGCGCAAGCGCCTCGCGCGGCACGGCCAGACCGAATTGCGACCCGTCGATATAGGTGACGCTGACGGGCTCGGAGTGCAGAATTGCGATCGCATCGCCGGCGCGAAGGTCAGCTTCCCGGCCACGCTGCGATAGCTGACTTTTGCCCGGAGAGCAGAAAATCACGCCGATGGAGTCATCGCCATCGGCAAGGTTCGCTTGCAAACGCTTGAAACGCATCGACGTGCCTTTCAGCGCCAGCATGCGCAAACCCTGGACCGCCCGCAGCGACGCATCGGCCTGGAAGGCAATGTCCGATAGCGGCTCGATATCGGCGTGCACAATGCAGCGGCCAAAGTGCTCGCGCCATAGCGGGATACGAATGCGTTCCGGAAGGTCGCGCGTCGAAAATCGATACGATGCGAAATTGGCTGCGTCCGTCGGCATGGGGACCTCCAGCCTTCACAAAACACACCAGAATGAAATGCTGCGGCACACCACAGTCGGTATCTGCATTTTGCGATTCACGCACCGGCCTTCGTATGACCGGTGCGCATCAGTCCAAGAAGCCACGCTATCGGTCTGCTAGTCTCGTTCGCCTGTGATTGATAGTGATGTGAACTGGTTCACTTGGTGATTAGAATATTACGTGTATAATGCTTATGAAAATCGCGGCGAAATTTCCCCTTTAAGAAGACGCGGTCGCGATCGCTCTATTTATAATTGCTGCCATCGGATTCATTTCAAAAATTCCGGGCAGCGTGCAAGCGCAAATCAGTGTCATGCCCCTGTACGCGGTTTTCTGGCTAAGACGCCACGCGCAGGCCATTCAGTAGAACGACTGACATCGATTTTGGTTGCGTCGGACTGCCTGCGGCACTGTCGGTTATCGCCGCCGGTTGAAATGGTCGAAATCTGTCACGTGGGAAAGTCAACCTAAGTGATCAAGAAGGCGTTCGATCATGTCCACCATATTCGACATGCTTTATCATGAGTACTGTCGTGCCCGCCTCGCCGAAATGCGAAAGCAGCATTTGTTGCCGGCCATCGGCGAAACCGTGCAGGCTCCGTCGGAGGAAAGCGATCCTCCCGGCCCCCGTGATTGCGGTTGGCCGGCGGAAGCGCCGCCAACCCTCGGGTAGCTGGAGCGCACCATCATACAGGTTGGCCGGAGGCTAGTCCGGCACGCGCACGCCTCGGAGCATCCGAGCCTCTCATCGACCCATGTCCGATGAGGCCGCGCGCACGCCGGACAGATCGACAGATGCACGATCGGACCCACAACTCGAAGCGATTGCTCGGCGAGATTCCGCCGGAGTTCAGATCGACCGGCCGCGACCCGCGCATCGATGTCTGTCGCGGGATCGCGTTATGGTGGATCTTTCTCGATCACATTCCAGACAACGTCGGAAGCTGGCTGACCCTGCGCAACTACGGCTTCTGTGATGCCGCCGAAATATTCATGTTCATCTCGGGCGTCACCTGCGCTCTGGCCTACGGCAGGGCGCGTCAGCGCGACGGCTGGCGCGGCATGATCGGCCGTTCGCTGCGGCGGGGATGGGATATCTATGCCGCCTTTCTGCTGCTGACGCTCGCCTGCGCGATCCTCGTCTACCTCGCGGGCAGCGATCGTCTCGCCGACGACAGCAATACGCGGGTTCTGTTCGAACGTCCGGGCGCAGCGCTTGCGCACGCCGCAGTCCTGCAATTCCACCCCGTCAATACCGACGTGCTGCCGGTCTTTGTGATCTGTCACGTGTTGTTCGCACCGCTGCTGTGGCTGCTGCTGCGAGCGCCGAACCTGGCGCTTGGCCTTTCGCTGTTGCTTTATGCGCTGGTGCACGTCTTCGGCTGGAGCATTCCCGCCTGGCCCGACGGCGTCTGGTTCTTCAACCCGCTGGCCTGGCAGCTTCCGGTCGTGCTGGGCGCATGGTACATCATCGAGGGAAGGACCATCCAGGGATGGGTGACGTCGCGCCCCGCGCTTGTTCTGTCCGCGCTCTATCTTGTGTTCGGCCTGGTCGTTGCGCTCGGCCACGGCATCAAGCCGCCGCTGCTGCCGCAGGCACTGACCGACCTGCTGTTTCCAATGGACAAGTCGAATCTGAGTCCGTTGCGGCTGCTGCATTTTCTAGCGCTTGCAATCCTGGCGTCATGGCTCGTTCCCGCGGGCTGGCGAGGGCTGTCGACGCCTATGCTGCGCAGCGCGAGGCGTTGTGGCGAGAATTCGCTGCCGATCTATTGTCTCGGCGTCTTGCTGGCGCTCGCCAGCCAATGCGACCTGTTCGACATCTCGAACCGGCTCTCGATGCAGATCGGGCTCAGTCTTGCCGGTGTCGTTGCGATGGCCGCGGTCGCGACGCTGCTGAACATGCTCGGCGCCAAGCGCGCCCGGTCGCTGGATGTCGACACCGCCGGACATGATCTTGTGCCGCGCGCCGGCGATCGCGGCATTTTCGACGGTCATGGCGCGCATATCCTCTAAAGCGCGCCGACCGGTCTGGCGCTAAGCGGTCCCAGGAAGCGTCACTACGTCCCCACGCGATTTCGTCATCGTGCGCGGGAGAGGCAGATGCTCTCCCACGCACGGTCAACGCCGAGACTCAGCTCGACTGCCGCGCGGCGTCGAGGATCAGCCGCGCGATCGCGTCCGGCTGCGAGATCAGCGCGAGATGGCTGGCCTTCACCTCGATCGTGGTGGCGCCCATCCGCTTGGCCATGAAGCGCTCGAGATCCGGATTGATGGTCCGGTCCTCGGTCGAGACGGCGTAGTAGCTCGGTTTGCTGCGCCAGGCCGCATGGCTGGTCTTGCCGGCCAGCAGTTGCTTGTGGAACGGCTGCTGCACGGCATAGAGCACCTTCGCCTTCGCCTCCGGCAAGTCGCCGGCGAAATCGCGCAGGAACGCTTGTTCGCTGAGCCGGCCCTCGTCGCCGTCGAACACGATGCCGGCGCTCGCGGGCGGCGTCGGATAGGTTTTTGCCAGCGCGGTGTAGTCCTCGTCCGCATCGGGTGCACGCGCCGCGACATAGACCAGCGCCGAGACATTCGGATGCACGCCGGCCTCGGTGACGATCATGCCGGAGAAGGAATGGCCGACCAGCACGGTCGGACCATCCTGGCGATCGAGCACCCGCTGCGCGGAGGCAACCGCTTCGGGCAGCGTGGTCAGCGGATTTTGCACCGACGTCACATTGAGCCCGGCGGCCTGCAGGCGCGGGATGACCTCGGACCAGCAGGAGCCGTCGGCGAACAGGCCGTGCACCAGCACGACGTTGCGCGCCTTGACCGGCGGTGTGGTGGCGGCCATGCCGCGCGTGGACACCAGTGAAGCCGCAGCTCCAGCGAGCAAGGCGGTCGAGAAGGCGCGTCTGTTCATCATCATGTTACTGCTCCGTTGTTTGAATGGTGAGTTGAAAATCAGAGAAGCGCGTCCACCTGCGGTGAACGGACAATCTCTCCTACGCGCGCAAAGGCCTCGTGGTTACGCTCGATGCTGTCGTGATCGTAAAGATAGTTGACCATGATGCCGAAGGATTCCGCCATCGCGCGATCGGCCGTGTTGCCGAGCCAATTGATCCGCTCCAATCGGGCACCGTTGCCGAGATGGAAGCGCGCCACCGGATCGATGCGATTCCCGGACGCCGGCGAGCGCGTGAGATATTGCGCGCACAGCCTCATCAGGACCGGACGCCAGGTCTCGCAGGTCGCCGCGTCGTGCCACCAGCCTTCGCGGTCCAGCACCGCGACGTCATTGCCGCCGGATTTCGGCTGCTGGCCGAGCCAGCGCCGGAAGCCCGGTATCGGCGACAGCGTGGAGAAGCGCTTCAGCTGCGGAAATTCCGTTTGCAGCTCCTCGACCACCTGCTTGATCAGGAAATTGCCGAACGACACGCCGCGCAATCCGTCCTGGCAGTTGGAGATCGAATAGAAGATCGCGGTGTCGGCATGCGCGGCCCTGAGGCCTGCGCTGTCTTGATCCGTGTCCAGCACCAGCAGCGGCGGCACGGCGGTGGCCAATCCCTGTACCAGCGCGACCTCGACGAAGATCAGCGGCTCGCCGGGCAGCGCGGGATGGAAGAAGGCAAAGCAGCGGCGGTCGGGCGCAAGGCGGCGGCGCAGATCGTCCCAGCCCTCGATCTCGTGCACCGCCTCATAGGCGATCAGCTTCTCGAGCACGGCGGCCGGCGACTGCCAGTCGATGCGGCGAAGCTCGAGGAAGCCGCGGTTGAACCATGAGACGAACAGATGCTTGAGGTCGGCATCGAGCAGCTTCAGCTCCGGTTCGGAGCCAAGACGGCCGGCGATCTCGCTGCGCATCGCGATCAGGCTCGCCGTGCCGCCGGGCGCCATGTTCATCCGCCGCAACACCTCCTGCCGCGGCGGATCGGCGGCGTCGGCCAAAGCGGCTGCGGCTGCCGCGGTGCTGTCGGCAAGATAACGCTTCGCCGCATCCTGCGGCGCCGCCGCGTCGGGCTGAAACGCGCTCGCCAGATAGCGTTGAAAGCCGTGCCGGCCGTCGGCATCGAGCGCGCGCATGGTCTGCTGCAATCGGCGCGCGATCAGAGCGCCCGACGCTTCGCCGCGCTCGGACAACAATGCCGCGGCTAGCTGCCTCGCTTGATCGAGCGAGGCCGGTGGGTGGCTCGGGATGTGCTCGGCGTGGGTCATGGGAGCCTCCTGCTAGCGGCGGAATTTGGCGGGCGGCGCGTAGAGGCTGCCCGATGCGGCGACGAGGTCGTCGATCGATTTCGCGGCGAGCCAGTCGCGCGTCGCCGTCGCGACGTCGAGGCCGAGATCGGACGGCAGCATCACGATGCCGCGGCGGCGCAGGCCGTCGGTCGTCCCGGCGTCCTGCCGCCGGCCGAACTCGGTGTCGCCGGCGACCGCGCGCAGGGCGGCCTCGCGCTCCTGCGGCGAGCGGCAACGCAACAGGTTGCAGACGCCGCGCTCGGTGATCACGTGGCTGACGTCGTCGCCATAGATCATGACGGGCGGCAGCGCGAAGCCGGCCGAGGCCGCGAGGTCGAACGCGTCAAGGCGCTCGACGAAGCTCGGCGCGCCGTTCGGCTGACGGGTCTGGACCATCTGCACCACCAGCTTGCGGCCGCGCAGGCGCTCGCCTGCTTCCTCGCCGGCGCGCAGCCAGGCAACGCTGTCGTGGCGCCGGCCGCGCGGATCGGCGCCCATGTTCGGCGCGCCGCCGAAGCCGGTGATGCGGTCCTTGGTGGCGGTCGAGCTGTTGCCCTCCGGATCGATCTGCAAGGTGCCGCCGACGAACAGATCGCAGGCATATTGTCCGGCGACCTGCGCCAGCGCGCGGTTGGAGCGCAGATTGCCGTCGGCGCCGACCGGAAACACATCGGGACGGCTGGCGACATAGCGCTCCATGCCGAGCTCCGAGCCGAAGCAATAGACGTTGTTGACGAAGCCGGCTTCGATGGCGGGGATCAGCGTCGGATGCGGGTTGAGCACGAAATTCCGCGCGACCTTGCCCTTCAGCCCGCGCTTGGCGGCAAAGGTCGGCAGGATCAGCTCGATCGCCGCGGTGGCATAGCCGATGCCGTGATTGAGCCGTGTCACCTGATAAGGTTCATACACCGCTGCGATCGCCATCATCGCCATCAGGACGTTCTCGTCCCTGACCTTGGCGGGATCGCGCGTGAACAGCGGATCGATCGCATACGGCTTCGGACCGGGCACCACGACATCGACCCAGTCGCCGGGGATGTCGACGCGCGGCAGGCGATCGACGATTTCGTTGACCTGCGCCACGACGACGCCACCGCGGAACGCCGCGGCCTCGGCGATGGTCGGCGTGTCCTCGGTGTTCGGACCGGTGTACAGATTGCCGTCGCGATCGGCCTTGTCGGCAACGATGAGCGCAACCTGCGGCGTCAGGTCCACCAGCATCCGCGCGTAAAGCTCGAGATAGGTATGGATCGCGCCGATCCGCAGCGCCTTGGCGGCGACGAGCTCGGCGAGGCGGCGGCTCTGCGGGCCGGCAAAGGCGAAGTCCAGGCGGTTGGCGATGCCGCGTTCGAACACCGCGAGATGATCGGGAAGCGCGAGCACCGACTGCACCATGTGCAGATCATGCACCCGCGCCGGGTTCACCCCGGCGAGGCACGCGGCCAGGAAGTCCGCCTGCTTCTGGTTGTCGCCCTCGAGCGCCACCCGGTCGCCGGATGCGATGACCGCCTCCAGCAGCTCGATGGCGCGGTCGGGCGGGCAGACCTTTCCACTCGCGCCGCAGACAGCTCGCGCACGCGCCAGGCGCGCCGTGCGATCGGTTCGTTGTGTCGTCTCCGACATGATGGCCTCTCCTTGCTTGATCATCTGAAGCGAAGGTAGGCGGCCGGCATTGATAACAAAAACGATATTCTATAATATGATTGATTATGAATATGGATTAATCGATGCTCGACCTCGAACTTTTGCGGGCCTTCGTCGCGGTCGCCGATTGCGGCGGCTTCCACCGCGCCGCCGAGCAATTGCATCTGACCCAGTCGACCATCAGCCAGCAGATCAAGCGGCTCGAGCTCGAGACCCGGCGGCCGCTGTTCCGGCGCACGACGCGCAGTGTCGCATTGACCGATGAAGGCGAGATGCTGCTCGGGGATGCGCGGCGTTTGCTGCAGCTCGAGGAGGCGGCGCGGCAGCGGCTGGTGGCGCCGCGGCTGTCCGGCTCGGTCCGTCTCGGCGTGGTCGAGGAAGTCGCCGGCGGCTCATTGCCGTCGGCGCTGGGCCGCTTCGCCGCGCTGCATCGCGGGGTCAAGCTCGAGGTGCAGATCGGCGTCAGCGCCGAATTGATCGAGCAGCTCAATGCGGGCCGGCTCGATCTGGTGTTTGCCAAGCGGCCGCTCGGAACGTCGAAGGGCCGCCTGGTGTGGCGCGAGCCGCTGGTGTGGACTGCGGCGGACACGTTCGATCTCGTTCCCGGCGCGCCGCTGCCGCTGGCGCTGTACCGCGAACGCTCGGTGTCGCGCGACGCCGCGCTCTCCGCGCTGCGCGACGGCGAGCTCGGCTGGGAGATCGTCTATACCAGCCCGAGCCTGACCGGCGTCCGCGCCGCCGCCGTCGCCGGACTTGCCGTCACCCCGCTGCCGCTCAGCGCGGTCACCCCGGGCCTGCGCATTCTCGGAATGGGCGACGGCCTGCCGCCGCTTCCCGATCTGGAATTCGCCATCTACGAGAAAAGACGGCCGGACAAGGCCGCGGAGGCACTCGCCGATGCCTTGCTGACGCTGGCGCGCGGTCCCCTGCGCCCCACGATCTGAGCGCGCCGAACCCCAAATTGCGCCGCGCGCCGGTCTGCCTGCCGGCGGGCAGCCCCCGCTGTTCCCGGCCGTTCCAACGAGATTCGTATTGAACGCTTGGGCTTAGGCAAATTTTAAACCGGGAGGCGTAGCTTACCCCTTGCGAGTTCAGTGGTTGAGAGTTTGTGAGTACGCCATGACAGAACCCCATCGCCCGAGGGTGAAATACGTCATCGGGCCTGACGGCAGCCCGTTAACGATTGCGGATTTGCCGGCCCCCGGTACCAAACGGTGGGTCATCCGCCGCAAGGCCGAAGTCGTCGCTGCGGTCCGCGGCGGCCTGCTCTCCCTCGAGGAGGCCTGCAGCCGCTACACATTGACCGTCGATGAATTCCTTTCCTGGCAGTTCTCGATCGACCAGCACGGTCTGGCCGGGCTGCGCACCACCCGCATCCAGCAATATCGGCAGTAATTCGGCGCCGATCCTGTGGCATTTGACGAAAACCGGCCTCGCCTTGCGAAGCCGGTTTTTTTCATGTCCGCGATTTTGCCGCGGTTCTTAACCTTCGTTAACCATATGGAAACCATACCCTAGGCAATATTTGCCCAGTCGGACCCGCGCGGGCCGAATCCCTGGGGGCCGTTGGTGCAAAGTCTGGTTGCTTTCCTGAGAGGTCTTGGTGCGGCCCGCCTCGCGGCCATGGTTGCGGTCACCGCGGCCCTGATCGGCTTCTTCGCCTTCGTCATCATGCGCGTCACCACGCCACAGATGACCACCCTCTTCACCGACCTGTCGACCGAGGATTCCTCTGGAATCATCAAGGAGCTGGAGCGCCAGGCGATCCCGTTCGAGCTGCGCAATGACGGCGCTGCGATCATGGTGCCGAAGGACAAGGTGACGCGGCTCAGGATGAAGCTCGCCGAGGGCGGCATGCCCAAGGGCGGCGGCGTCGGCTACGAGATCTTCGACAAGTCGGATGCCTTGGGCACCACGAGCTTCGTCCAGAACATCAACCATCTGCGGGCGCTGGAGGGCGAACTCGCCCGCACCATCCGTGCCATCGACCGCGTCCAGGCCGCGCGCGTCCACCTCGTGCTGCCGGAGAAGCCGCTGTTCTCGCGCGAGACGCCGGAGCCATCCGCCTCGATCGTGCTCAGGGTGCGCGGCGCGCTGGAGCCGCAGCAGATCCGGGCGATCCGCCACGTCGTCGCCTCCGCGGTCAACGGGCTGAAGCCGCAGCGGGTCTCGATCGTTGACGAGGCCGGCCAGCTGCTGGCCGACGGTGCCCAGTCCGATGCCGACGCCGCGGTCGGCGACGAGCGCCGCGCCGCCTTCGAGAAGCGGATGCGCAAGCAGGTCGAGGACATCGTCTCCTCGGTGGTCGGCGCCGGCCGCGCCCGCGTCCAGCTCTCCGCCGACTTCGACTACAACAAGATCACCCAGACCTCGGACAAGTTCGACCCCGAGGGTCGCGTGCTGCGCTCGACCCAGACCCGCGAGGAATCGAGCCTCACCGCCGACAATTCCGGCCAGGTCACCGTCGCCAACGAGCTGCCGGGCAGCCAGAACCAGGACAATGCCGCCCGCGCCCGCGACCAGAGCAAGAAGAGCGAAGAAACCAACAATTACGAGATTTCCCGCACCACCAAGACCGAGGTGACCGAGGCCGGCCGCGTCAACCGCATCTCGGTCGCGGTGCTGGTCGACGGCAGCTACTCCAAGAACGAAAAGGGCGAGCTGGTCTATCAGGACCGCACCAAGGAGCAGCTCGACCGCATCGCCGCTTTGGTCCGCTCCGCGATCGGCTTCGACCAGAAGCGCGGCGACCAGGTCGAGGTCGTCAACCTGCGCTTCGCCGAGCCGCCCGCCGCGCAGCCGATCGCCGAGCCGACCGGCCTGCTCGGCATGCTGCAATTCACCAAGGATGACGTGATGTACGTCATCGAGCTCGGCGTCATGATGATGCTCGGCCTGGTCGTGCTGTTCATGGTGGTCCGTCCGCTGGTCAAGCGCATCGTCGCGGCCGACGTCATTCCGGCGCTGACCGGCGCGGGCATGCCCGCGCTGGCGGAAGCCCATGCCGAGAGCGCCGCAACGCCCGGTCAGGCGCTGATCCCGAGCGGCGGCGGCGCGGCGCAATTGATCGACGTCGCCCAGATCCAGGGCCAGGTCCACGCCCAGGCCGTGCACCGGGTCGGCGAGCTCGCCGAACGCAATCCGAACGAAACCGTCTCCATCGTCCGTCAATGGCTGAGCGAGCCGGTAGAGAACTGACATGGCCGCCGTACCCCAGACCACCAACGCCAACGACATCGCCACCGTCCTCTCGACGCTGGCGAACCGGCAAAGCGCCCGGCCCAAGGGCAAGCCGCTGCCCGGCCCGAAGCGGGCGGCGATCCTGATGCTCGCGCTCGGCGAGCAGTATGGCGGCAAGATCTGGTCGATGCTCGACGACGAGGAAGTCCGCGAGCTGTCGGTCCACATGTCGACCCTCGGCACCGTCGAGGCCGACGTGGTCGAGGACCTGATGCTGGAATTCGTCTCGCGGATGTCGGCCTCCGGCGCGCTGATGGGCAATTTCGACGCCACCGAACGGCTGTTGCAGCAATATCTGCCGGCCGAGCGCGTCTCCGGCATCATGGACGAGATCCGCGGTCCGGCCGGCCGCAACATGTGGGAGAAGCTCTCCAACGTGCAGGAAGAGGTGCTCGCCAACTACCTCAAGAACGAATACCCGCAGACCATCGCCGTGGTGCTGTCGAAGCTGAAGCCGGAGCACGCCGCGCGCGTGCTCGCGATCCTGCCCGAGGACATCGCGCTCGACGTGGTCGGCCGCATGCTGCGGATGGAGGCGGTGCAGAAGGAAGTCATCGAGCGCGTCGAGCAGACGCTGCGCACCGAATTCATGTCGAACCTGTCGCAGACCCGCCGCCGCGACGCCCATGAGGTGATGGCCGAGATCTTCAACAATTTCGACCGCCAGACCGAGACCCGCTTCATCACCTCGCTGGAAGAGGAAAACCGCGAATCCGCCGAGCGCATCAAGGCGCTGATGTTCACCTTCGACGATTTGATCAAGCTTGATACCGCCTCGGCCCAGACGCTGATGCGCAACATCGACAAGGACAAGCTCGGCGTCGCGCTGAAGAGCGCCAACGAGGAGGTGCGCAGCTTCTTCCTCGGCAACATGTCCTCGCGTGCCGGCAAGATGCTGATGGACGACATGGCCGCGATGGGCCCGGTGCGGCTGCGCGATGTCGACGAGGCGCAAGCGCTTCTGGTCAACCTCGCCAAGGACCTCGCCGCTCGCGGCGAGATCACGCTGACCAAGAACCGCGCCGACGACGAGCTGGTGTATTGATGGCCGCGCCCGCAAAATTCCTGTTCGACACGGATTTCTCGGCGCCGGACCGCGCGCGCGAACGCGCGCCGACGCCGGCCGAGGTCGCGCAGAAGGTCGCCGACGCCGAGGCACGGGCCTATCGCGCCGGCTACGAGGCCGCGCTGCGCGAGGCCAAGGTCGAGAGCGACCGCCGCGCCGCGCAGGCGCTGGAGGAGATCGGCACCGCGATCAAGGGTATCGCGGCGCGCTTCGCCGGCATCGAGACGCGGATGGAGACCGAGGCGGTGGACGTCGCGGTGGCGGTCGCCCGCAAGCTTTGTTCCGAGCTGATCGCGCGCGAGCCGCTCGGCGAGATCACCGCGCTGGTCTCCGACTGCTTCTCGCATCTGGTGGCGACGCCGCATCTCGTGGTCCGCATCAATGACGCGCTCTACGAGGCGGCGCATGACAATATCGAGCGGATGGCGGCGCATTCCGGCTTTCAGGGCCGGCTGGTGATCCTGGCCGAGCCGACGATTGCGACCGGCGACTGCCGGATCGAATGGGCCGATGGCGGCGTCGTGCTGGAACGCGCCGCGATCGAAGGCAAGATCAACGAACTCGTCGGGCGCTATCTGGCGTCCCGCGGCCAGGCCGGCTGAAGGCGATTGAGGGCTGAACCATGAGCGACACCGACACCCAAGTCCCGCTTCCCGATCTCAACTCCGCCGAGGCGCCCACCATCGACGACATCGGCTACAACGAGGATGAGCATGCCGCGCGCATCGCGGCCGATCTCGAGGCTGTGTTCGACGTGCCGGTGCAGGTCTCGGCGGTGCTCGGCCGCTCCAAGATGGACGTTGGCGACCTCTTGAAACTCGGACCGGGCACCGTGCTCGAACTCGACCGCCGCGTCGGCGAGGCGATCGACATCTACGTCAACAACCGCCTGGTGGCGCGTGGCGAAGTGGTGCTGGTGGAAGACAAGCTCGGCGTGACCATGACCGAAATCATCAAGGCAGAACGCTCTTAATAACTCAGGCGGTAGCGCGCGGGACCTGCGCGACCAGACGAACAGGAGATCATCATGCGGCTTCTCATCGTTGGCACCCTGAAGGGCCAGCTCACGACCGCGACCAAGATCGCGATGGACAACGGCGCCTCCGTGACCCACGCCGAGGCCGCCGAACAGGCGATGAACGTGCTGCGCGGCGGCAAGGGCGCCGACCTCCTGCTGGTCGATGTCGGTCTCGACATCCGCGACCTCGTGATGCGACTCGACGCCGAGCACATCCACGTGCCGATCGTCGCCTGCGGCATCTCCAACGACGCCCGCGCCGCGGTCGCCGCGATCCATGCCGGCGCCAAGGAATACATCCCGCTGCCGCCGGACCCCGAGCTGATCGCAGCGGTGCTGGCCGCGGTCGCCAACGACGCGCGCGATTTGATCTACCGCGACGAGGCGATGGGCCGGGTGATCAAGCTGGCGCAGCAGATCGCAGGCTCGGACGCCTCCGTCATGATCACCGGCGAGTCCGGCACCGGCAAGGAAGTGCTGGCGCGCTACGTCCATTCCCGCTCGGCCCGCGCCAAGCGGCCGTTCATCTCGATCAACTGCGCCGCGATCCCCGAGCACCTCCTGGAATCCGAGCTGTTCGGCCATGAGAAGGGCGCCTTCACCGGCGCGGTGGCGCGCCGCATCGGCAAGTTCGAGGAAGCGACCGGCGGCACGCTGCTGCTCGACGAAATCTCCGAGATGGACGTTCGGCTGCAATCCAAGCTGCTGCGCGCGATCCAGGAGCGCGTGATCGACCGCGTCGGCGGCACCAGGCCGGTCCCGGTCGACATCCGCATCATCGCGACCTCGAACCGCAACCTGTCGGAGGCGGTGCGCGAAGGCACCTTCCGCGAAGACCTGCTGTTCCGCCTCAACGTCGTCAACCTGAAGATTCCGCCGCTGCGCGACCGCCCGGCCGACATCCTCGAGCTGGCGCAGCATTTCGCCAGGAAATATGCCGAGGCCAACGGCATGCCGGTCCGTCCGATCTCGACTGATGCCCGCCGCGTCCTGACCGCGAACCGCTGGCAGGGCAACGTCCGCGAGCTCGAGAACACCATCCATCGCTCGGTCCTGATGGCGCAGGGCGACGAGATTGGTGCGGACGCGATCCTGACCCCCGACGGCGACCGGCTCGACCTCGCCAAGACCGCACCTGCGGTTGCGCACGCGACGCTTGCCGCCGAGCAGGTCACCCGCGCGCTGGTCGGCCGCACCGTCGCCGATGTCGAGCGCGACCTGATCCTGGAAACGCTGAAGCACTGCCTCGGCAACCGCACCCATGCCGCCAACATCCTCGGCATCTCGATCCGCACGCTGCGCAACAAGCTGAACGAATATGCCGACGGCGGCATTCCGATCACCCCGGCCGGCAATGGCGCGCCCGACTATCAACGGATGGCGAACGCCGGCTGAGGACCGCGAGCGGCAGGGTGCTCCTGCCGCGACTAAAGGCAATTGCGCCTGCGAGTGCTCACCATTGAGCCCGGCAGGCATATCGGCATGCACAGCCACAAGGACCGACCATCGGTTGTTTATTTCCCCTGCAGGGCGCGGACACAGTTACCCGCGATGATGGCAGTTCGCAGACCTTCCACCCGGGGGACACGACCGGTGAGCCCGGGACCACGTTGCATTGGCATAAGAATGATGGAAAGGACGACATCGTCCTTGTCACCGCCGACATCGTCAAGGCGGAGCCATCCAAATAGGGCGCCGCAAACAGTTAGAAGCTTCCGTTCTTGATCGCGATGCTCCGTGCTTGCGCAGCTGACCGAGTTTTGCTGCGTATTCTCAATTTCGGCGAGGTCCCCTTATGGAAGATGGCAAGCGGCGTCTGCTTTGGCGCGGGATGTTCCTTTTTCTGCTTGGCTTGCTGACCGGCTTCGTTGAAGCGAGCTTTCAAAACCAACGCATGGGACTTGCGGCACATCTTGAAAGTGTCATGAACGGCACGTTTGTTATTGCGCTGGGCGCCATATGGTCCGAAGTGAAATTGCAGACGCGCCAGAAAGCGATAACTTATTGGACAGTGCTGTACGGCACGTATGGCAATCGGGCCTTCACGACCCTGGCGGCGATCTTTGGGACGGCCGCGCTCTCGCCGATTACCGCTGCCGGTCACAGCGGTCGGCCATGGCGAGAAGCGCTTGTGACGCTTGGGTTCATCTCTGTCGGGCTGACCATTGTATTGGCTTCAGTCACGGTGCTGTGGGGACTGCGAAGGTCTGCGGTAAGTGAGGCCGGCCTATAGTCGACGGTCGAGGACGGCTTAGTCCGGTTTTGGCCCGAATCCGACGAACTCGAAGACTTATCTCAGGGTCGTCTGACAGGGATAAACCGGACCTCGACCGCGCCGGCCGCCAATTCCGTGTCTGCCCCTCCGAAAAAGGGGTAAAGTGCCCCAGGGTCACATCCGAGGAGCAACAACATGACCCTACAAATCGCCGAGGTAATTCCCACCAGGTTCGACCGGCGTGTCTTCGCGATCATGGGCAACACGATGCCACCCCGAGATCCTGATGACGACGAAGAGGACGAAGAGCAAGACGACGAAGAGAACCGAACCGACGAACCGCCGGTCGTGCGCGAGCCGGACGAAGACTGAGCAGGATGCTTATGATTGTCGTAGCCTGAGCTTCGGAGAACGTGATCCCCAGCCTACGTGCAGCGCGCTGGCGCGTCCGGCGGCTTTCAAGGTCGTTCTAATTTCGAGAGCAGCGGGCAGACGTTGAACGGACCACGGTTCCCGGCGGAGCAACCTGTTGGCGTTCACTGGTGCAGGAGGAGAGCATGACCCTCATATGGCTTGGTGTGCTCCTTGTTTTCGGCGGCGTGCTCCAGATGGCGTATCAGCCAATCTGGCGAGGCCGATTCAGCGGTGGAAGGTGGCTTCGCTCGGGGCGTGACACGCTGGAACCTGAAAGACCGGGTAGCGGTTTCGGCATCAAATCGAATTGGCCTGGACTTGTGATGGTCGCGCTTGGCGGCGCTTTCTTGCTAGCAGGAGCTGCCGTCTGAGTTGGACGAATGTCTCAGGCGATGCCCGTTATCTAGCCCGGCCATGTGCTAGAGCCATGTCTGCGACCTCCGGCGACGTCCGCTATTCCGCTGCTATGGGCGGGCAAGCGGACATCAGTCGTCCCCTTACCCTACCGATTTATGAGTACATGGCCTGTCGCGCCTCACGAATAGCTTGGGGCGTCGGGCTTGCGGAAGATCCGGATCGGATCGCCGGGCGTGACGTCGCGACCGGTGAACGTCACATAGGCATAGAGCGCGAGATAGGCGACGGCGATCGCACCGACGAGATAGAACAACCAGGTTCCCACGCGCTTCATCGAACGGTCACCTCTCCGAAACATCCGCGCCATTTAATGCGCCGATTGGGAAAGCGCCACGGCCAACATGCCGCGCCGGCTTCGGCGCCGTTCATCCCTTGAATCTTGCGGCAGGTTGCCTTATTCAATCTCTTATTGCGTTTTCATTTTTAGACAACTGGAGAGTGATATGGCTCTTTATGCGCAGACCAGCGGCACCCTGTCCACGACTTCCGCGACTTTAACGCCGATGCAAGGCCTCAGCCTGACGATTCCGGAGGGCGTCGGCACCACCGCGATCATCACCCTTAACGTTCCGAATCCCTACGCCACGGGCAACGATATTCCGGGCGGCGTGTTCGGCGTCACCGTCAATGGCACGGTCTCGCCGGTCGTCGCAAGCTTCACCTATAACGAGACCCCGTCGAGCTTTGGCCGTATCCCGACCACGCTCGTCGTTGGCATTCCGCTCACCAATGCAGCTCAGACCGTCCAGGCTGTATGGGCTGGCGTCCGCGGCAGCAATGTGATCATCGACAGCCCGGCATCGCTGAGCGCAGTTTTCTAAAGTCCGATCCGGATAAGCACGGCGCGCTAGCGCGGCCCTCGCACGTGAACATGACGCGACGGCAGGCTGACCTCAGCCAGCCGTGCGGCGTCTTCCTCATGGTCGATCGCGACATACTCGCCGTGCCAGTACGCCAGCGCGGCAGTACGCTCCGACGCAATCACGTCGAGCACGCGGCCGATGACGATCACGTGCGAATGCCGTTCGATGGTCTCCTCGACCTCGCAATCAACCGCGGCAAGCGCGCCGACCAGCAGCGGGACGCCTGACGCGCGCGTCGTCCACTCGGCCCCGGTGAAGCGGTCGGCGCCCTTCAGGCCGCCCTTGCCGGTGAAGCGCTCGGCGATGTCGCGTTGATCCGCGGCCAGGATGTTGACGCCGAACACGCCATGGCGCGCGATCAGCGGCCATGACGAGGCCGCGCGGTTGATGCTGACGATCAAGGACGGCGGCTCGACCGAGAGCGACGACACCGAGGTTACCGTCATTCCCGAAATATCCTTAGCCCGACCGGCCGTGATCACGCTGACGCCGCCGGTGAGGTGACGCATCGCGCCGCGGAATTCGGCGGCCGCAACCGCGGGCTCGATCGAAACATTGCGGACGACGGAATTCATGGCGACCTCACAGACTGTCTTCGCTGCCTTCGAGCAGATGCTTCAGGATCTCGCCCTCCAGCGCGGCGAGCTCGGCCGACCCGCGCCGGCGCGGCCGCGGCAGGTCGATCGTGACATCCTCGGCGATGCGGCCGTCCTCGATGACCAGCACGCGGTCGGCGAGCGCGACCGCCTCGGCGACGTCATGCGTCACCAGGATCGCGGTGAAGCCCTGGTCGCGCCAGACCCGCTCCAGCAATTGCTGCATCGATATCCGGGTCAGCGCGTCGAGTGCGCCGAGCGGTTCGTCGAATGCCAGCGCGCGCGGCTGGCTGACCAGCGCCCGCGCCAGCGCCACGCGCTGCTTCTGCCCACCCGACAGCACCGACGGCCACTGGGTGCGCTTGTCGCCGAGCCCGACCTCGACCAGCGCGCGTTCGGCGCGCGCCTGCGCATCAGCAGACGAGCGCTCGCGCCCCAGCCCGACCTCGACATTGGACAGCACCCGCGCCCAGGGCAGCAGCCGCGGTTCCTGGAACATGACGCGGACGTCCTGCGCCCGCGGCTGTTCGCCGAACGCGATGCTTCCCGCCGTCGGCGCGTCGAGGCCGGCGACCAGGCGCAGCAGCGTGCTCTTGCCGCAGCCGCTGCGGCCGACGATCGCGACGAACTGGCCGGCCGGGATGTGCAAGTCGATGCCGCGCAGCACCTCATTGTCGCCGAACGCCTTGCGCAGGCCGCGGATGGTCAGCGACAGGCCGCGGGCCGCGCCTTCGGGCACGCGCCGCAACTGCCGCGCCTTCACGACGATCTCGGTGCGGTCGACCGGCTCGGCTTCAGCGGTTTCGAAACGAAGCGCTTCTTGCATTCTCATTCTCACTTCTTCTGGAAGGCGGGATGCCACGACAGGGTCAGCCGCTCCAGCGCCCGCGAGGCGCTGTCGGCGAGCTTGCCGAGCAAGGCGTAGATCAGGATCGAGAGCACGACGACGTCGATCAGCATGAACTCGCGCGCCTGCATCGCCATGTAGCCGAGGCCCGACGAGGCCGCGATGGTCTCGGCGACGATCAAGGTCAGCCACATGATGCCGAGCGCAAAGCGCAGCCCGACGAAGATCGAGGGCAGCGCGCCGGGGAAGATCACCCGGCGGAACAATTCGCCGTCGGTCATGCCGTAGATGCGGCCCATCTCGATCAGCTGCGGGTCGACGGTGCGGATGCCGTGCAGCGTGTTGAGATAGATCGGGAAGAACACGCCGAGCGCCACCAAAAACAGCTTTGCCGACTCGTCGATGCCGAACCACAGGATGACGAGCGGGATCAGCGCCAAATGCGGAATGTTGCGCACCATCTGCAACGTGGTGTCGGTGAGCTTTGCCGACAGCTGCGACAGCCCGTTGGCGAGGCCGAACGCAAAGCCGATGCCGCCGCCGATCAAGAAGCCGATCGAGGCGCGCCAGAAGCTGACCCAGATGTTGCGGACCAATTCGCCGGACAGCAGCAGCTTCCATCCCGCCAGCGCGACGTCGGTCGGCGCCGGCAACACCCGCGAGGGCACGTAGCCCGTGACGCAGGCAAGCTGCCACACCAGCACGATTCCCAGCGGCACGATCCACGGAATCAGGCCGTCGACTTTGGGGAGTTTGGGCGCGCCGACGCGCGGGAGACTGTCGATAAGACTCATGATTGCGATGCCTGCTTCTGCGGACGGTAGTCGTTGCCGATGGTCTCACCGAACGGCCCGGTGTTGACGCGGATCGGCGTCACGTTGCCGCCCTGTGCCAGCGACAACAGCGGGAACACCAATTCGGCGAAGCGATAGGCTTCCTCGAGGTGCGGGTAGCCCGACATGATGAAGGTATCGACGCCGATATCCTGATACTCCTTGATCCGCGCGGCGACGGTCTCGGGATCGCCGACCAGCGCGGTGCCGGCCCCGCCGCGCACCAGGCCGACGCCGGCCCACAGGTTCGGGCTGATCTCGAGCTTGTCGCGGCGGCCGCCATGCAGTTGCGCCATGCGCTGCTGGCCGACCGAATCCATCCGCGCAAAGATCTTTTGCGCGGCGGCCACCGTGTCGTCGGTGACGTATTGGATCAGCTCGTCGGCGGCCTTCCAAGCTTCCGCATTGGTCTCGCGCACGATCACATGCAGGCGGATGCCGAACGAGAGCTTGCGGCCGCGCTGCGCCGCCACCGCCTTCACCTTGGCGATCTTCTCGGCGACCTGCGCCGGCGGCTCGCCCCAGGTCAGATATTTGTCGACGGTGTCGACCGCGACGTCGATGCCGGCATCCGAGGAGCCGCCGAAATACAGCGGCGGTCGCGGCGACTGCACCGGATTGAACAGCAGGCGGCCGTCCTCGATCCGGATGTGCTCGCCTTCGACATTCACGGTCTTGCCCGCCAGCAGATCGCTGTAGACGTTGAGGAACTCGCGGGTCACGGCGTAGCGCTCGTCATGATCGAGGAAAATGCCGTCGCCCTTGTTCTCGATCGGATCGCCGCCGGTGACGACGTTGATCAAAAGGCGACCGTTCGACAGCCGGTCCAGCGTCGCGGTCATCCGTGCGGCGACGCTCGGCGACTGCAGGCCGGGCCTGACCGCCACGAGATAGCGCAGGCGTTCGGTCCAGGGCGCGACGGCCGAGGCCACCACCCAGGAATCCTCGCAGCTCCGCCCGGTCGGCAGCAGCACGCCGTAATAGCCGAGCTGGTCCGCCGCCTGCGCGATCTGGCGCAGATAATTGAAGTTCACCTCGCGGCCGCCGATCGACGTGCCGAGATAGCGGCTGTCGCCGTGGGTCGGCAGGAACCAGAGGATGTTGGCGTTGGTTGGGGTGCTCACGTGCCCGGTCTCCATGCGACATCGGAAATCTTGATTTGTTTCGGGATCAGGCCGAGCGCGAAGAACGTGTCGGCGACCTGCTGCTGATCCGCGACCACCGCGTCAGTGACCGGCTTGATGCCGTAGGCCTGCCGCTTCAACGCGACCTCGACCACCGGCACCGACAGGCCGATGCTCGGCGCCAGCTGCTCGGCAACGGCGTGGATGTCGCCCTTGGCCCAGTCGTCGACCTCGCTCAGCTGCGCCAGCACGAGCTCGACGATTTTCGGATCGGCCTGCAGGAATTTCTTCGAGGCGAAGTAGAACTGATAGTTCGCGACGATGCCGGTGCCGTCGGCGACGGTGCGGGCGCCGGTCGCAGCCTCGGCCGCGGCCTGGAACGGATCCCAGATCACCCAGGCATCGACCGCGCCGCGCTCGAACGCCGCGCGGGCATCGGCCGGTGCCAGGAACACCGGCTCGATCTCGGAATATTTGACGCCGGCCTTCTCCAGCGCCTTCACCAGGAGATAGTGGACGTTGGAGCCCTTGTTCAGCGCGACCTTCTTGCCCTTCAGGTCGGCGACCGACTTGATGGCACTGTCCTTCGGCACCAGGATCGCCTCGCCCTTCGGCGCCGGCGGCTCGTAGGCGACATACTGGATCGGCGCGCCGGCGGCCTGCGCGAAGATCGGCGGCGCCTCGCCGGTGTTGCCGAAATCGATCGCGCCGACATTGAGCGCCTCGAGCAGCGGCGGCCCGGACGGAAACTCGGTCCACACCACCTTGGTGCCGACCGCCTTCAGCTTTTCCTCGAGCGAGCCCTTGCTCTTGAGCAGCACCAGCTTGCCGTATTTCTGGTAACCGATACGGACGACCTTCTCCTCGCCGTAGGAGGCGCTGACGGTTGCGGCGACGATGCTGACCGACAGCACCGCGCGGGCGACCCAGCGTCGAAATAAACGCGTCATGGGACTATCCTCTGCATTGAAATGACCAAACGTGCGCCGATCAGGTCTGGGGATTGCGCCAGACGATGTCGCGGATCGCGATCTGCTTCGGGATCAGGCCGAGCTTGAAGAAGCGGTCGGCGACGCCCTGCTGGGTCGCGATGATGTCGTCGGTCACGGGTCCGACCGAGAAGCCCGCCCGCTTCGCCGCGATGGTCTGGATATCGAGCGGCACGCCGGTGACCGCGGCCAGCGATTTGGCGACCTCATCGGGATGCGCCTGCGCCCATGCCGCGCTCGACGTCGTGACATCGACGATCTGCTGCAGGATCGCGCCGCGATTGCGGGCGAAGTCGCGGTTGGCGATGTAGAACGAGTTGGTCTTGGTGATGTCGCGCGTCTTGACCAGAATGCGGCCGTTCTGCTTGGTCTCGGCGATCGCGAAATACGGATCCCAGATCGCCCAGGCATCGATGCCACCATTGGCGAAAGCGGGGCCGGCGTCCGGCGGCGTCAGATAGACCGGCGTGATGTCGTCATAGGTGAGCCCGGCCTTCTCCAGCGTCTGGATCACGACGTTATGGGCGCTCGATCCCTTGGTGAAGCCGACGCGCTTGCCTTTGAGATCGGCGATTGACGTGATCGCCGAATTCTGCGGCACCAGGATGCCGGAGCCGTTGATGATGGGCTGAGCCGCGGCGTAGACGATGGCGGCGCCCGCGGCCTGCGCGAAGATCGGCGGGGAATCGCCGACCGCGCCGTAGTCGACGCTGCCGACATTCATCGCTTCCATCATCGGCGGGCCCGAGGAGAACTCGACCCATTTCACGCTGATGCCCTGCGGCTTGAAATGATTTTCCAAGGCCTCGCGCTGCCGCGTGATAACGAGCACGCCGTTCTTCTGATAGCCGATACGAATTTCCTTCGCGTCCGCCTGCGCCTGCGCACCGCGTGACAGCGCTGCGGCGGCGGCTGTGACGAGCGACAGCTGGAGGAACTCACGACGCTTCATTCCAAAATTCTCCTGACGATCAAGCGCGCTATCGCGCTGCACGATCATGCGATGTCAGGATGATGGGGCGCGCGAATGAAGCTGTCGAGCACCGCACAAAAATAGCGATGCCAGCACTTCGGTGCCGGCATCGCGCGTGCCGTTTCTTTTAAGGCGCGGATCGCGCGTAGCGAATTATTTTCCTCACGGAAACGCGAGGTCGCTGTACAGAAGCGTTTTCGAGCGAAGTGGGTACCGGTTCGCGTAAAAAAACGCGTCCAACAAGAATCTGGAACATCGGCTCTGATTATCAGAGCCGATGCTCCAGCAATCGATCAGCCCGCGGCGGCAGCTTTCGACCCGACATTGACCGCGAGTTTACCATAGCGGTCCGTGAACGCCTGGGTGTCGATCTCCTCGAGCTGGATCGAGCCGTCCAGCACGCCCTTCTTCCAGGCATCGTGCTCGGGATCGTGCTGGAACTCCGGCATCACCTCCTTGGCGAACAGCTCGAGCGACTCGCAGATGTGCTCATGCGTGTTCTTGCCGGCCTGGTTGAGCAGGATCACCTGATCGATATGCGAGGAACGGAAGCGCCGCAGCTTCTTGCGCAAGGTCTCGGGCGAGCCGATCAGGCCGCCGCGCAGCGCGGCCTCCTGCGCCTCCGGATTGTCGCGCTTCCACTTGTTGTACTCGTCCCACATGTTGACGGTGCCGGGCGCCGGCCGCTGCCGGTTCTGCGCCTGGCCGTAATAGCGCAGCGCGAACTGGAAGAAGGTCGCGCCGTCGGCGCGCCGGCGCGCTTCCTCGTCGGTCTTCGCGCACATGAAGAACGAGACCAGCGCCATGTTGGGATTGATCTCGTAGTCGGCGAGCTTCTTCAGCCGCTTGGTGATCGCGTTGTAATAGGCGTGCACCCAGGCATGCGCCGCCTCGGCGCTGACGAACTGAAAGCCGAGCGCGCCAAACCCGTTCTGCCCGGCGCGTTCGATGGTCGGCAATTGCGAGCACGCCATCCAGAGCGGCGGATGCGGCTTCTGCACCGGCTTCGGCACGACATTGCGCAAGGGTATATCGAAATAGTTGCCGTGATGCTCGGTGCCGACCTTGGTGAACATCGGGAAGATCGCCTGCACGGCTTCCTCGAACACCTCGCGCTTGGTCTCCATGTCGCGGCCGAACGGCGTCAGCTCGGTGATCGAGGCGCTCTCGCCCATGCCGAACTCGCAGCGGCCATTGCTCAAGAGATCGAGCACCGCGACCCGCTCGGCGACGCGGGCCGGATGATTGGTGGTGAGCTGGAAGATGCCGTGGCCGAGCCGGATGTTCTTGGTGCGCTGGCTCGCGGCGGCAAGGAAGGATTCCGGCGCCGGCGAGTGCGAATATTCCTCGAGGAAGTGGTGCTCCACGACCCAGGCGTAGTCGTAGGCGAGCCGGTCGGCGGTTTCCAGTTGCGTCAGCGCGTTCTGGTAGAGCCTGAGCTCGTCGCCGTCGTTCCAGGGGCGCGGCAATTGCAGCTCGTAAAAGATGCCGAATTTCATGGAGTCACTCCCAAGGTCGCTTCCTCGACCACGTGTCGTGGTCCCGACCGCTTGTTGTTTTGGGGCAGTCTAGTGGCGCCCCGGATCAAGTCTAGCCTCGGGGGCGAAACCCCAATTCCGCGCAGCGGGAGACGGCTTGATCGGAACGCATGAATGTTTAGCTTGTGCTGGCCTGAGTCGCGGCGCTATCGGTCGCGCGCTCACGCTTCCGAAAGCTCATGACCACCTTCACGCCGCATCAGGACACTGCGCTGAAAGCCGTCGCCGACTGGCTGAAGGCCAAGCCCGGCCAGAATGGCACGCCGCCGGTGTTCCGCCTGTTCGGCTATGCCGGAACCGGCAAGACCACGCTCGCCCGCCACATCGCCGAAGGCGTCGACGGCGAGGTAAAGTTCGCGGCCTTCACCGGCAAGGCGGCGCTCGTCATGCGCAACAAGGGCTGCGACAGCGCCTCCACGATCCATTCGCTGATCTACCGCGCCCGCGAGTCCGGCGTCGAGCAGCCGAGCTTCGAGCTCTGGGACGACGCGCCGGCATCGAAGGCGAAGCTGATCGTGATCGACGAGTGCTCGATGGTCGATGCCGAGCTCGGCCGCGATTTGATGTCGTTCGACTGCCCGCTGCTGGTGCTCGGCGATCCCGCGCAATTGCCGCCGATCCAGGGCGGCGGCTTCTTCACCGATGCCGAGCCCGACGCGATGCTGACCGAGGTGCACCGCCAGGCGCAGGACGATCCGATCGTGCGGATGTCGATGGATATCCGCGAGGGCCGCGAGCTCGAGATCGGCCGCCACGGCGAGAGCGAGGTGGTGTCGCGCAAGGAGCTCGATCCGGACCGCGTGATGAGCGCCGACCAGGTGCTGGTCGGCCGCAACAACACCCGGCGCGCCTACAACATGCGGGTGCGGCAGCGGCAGAACATCGAGGATCCGCTGCCGGTTGCCGGCGACAAGCTGGTCTGCCTGCGCAACAACCGCAAGAAGGGCCTGTTCAACGGCGGGCTGTGGCGGGTCAAGGCGCGCGCGCAGTCGAAATCCAAGATCATCACCATGCGCGTGATGCCGGACGAGGATTTCGGCTACAAGGTCACCAAGGTCTCGGTGCGCGGCGAATGCTTCGATGGCGGCGTCGAGGGCGTGCCGTGGGAGCAGCGCAAGCCCTATGACGAGTTCGACTACGGCTATGTGCTGACCGTGCACAAGTCGCAGGGCTCGCAATGGGACGACGTCGTGCTGTTCGACGAGAGTTTTGCATTTCAGGACTCGCGCGCGCGGTGGCTCTACACGGGGATCACGCGGGCAGCGAAAAGATTGAGTATCGTCGTTTAAGGTTGTCATTCCGGGATGGTCCGAAGGACCAGACCCGGAATCTCGAGATTCTCGGTGCGCAATTGCGCACCTGAGGGTTCGATGCTTTCGCATCGCCCCGGAATGACGTTCTCCTTCTCACGAAACCGTGTGGCCGGCGCCGTAACAAAACGCCCCCTCGCCCGTATTTTGAAGCGTCGGAGCTGCCCGGCCTGATTGGCCAATGGCGGCTCCCGCTCTAGACTGGCCCCACTTGCGATCCCACGAGGAACCCATGCCCAAAAGCTCCCTCAGCCGCCTCTCGCTTTGCGCCGCCGCGATCGGCGCGCTGGCAGTCACAGCTTTTGCCGTTGCGCCCTCGCTTGCCGCCGAGGACGCCGTGATCATCCCGCCGCCGGCCGCGAGCGCGCCGGAAACCGGCATCAAGACCGCGGTGCTCGCCGGCGGCTGCTTCTGGGGCGTGCAGGGCGTGTTCCAGCACACCGCCGGCATCGTCAGCGCGGTGTCCGGCTACTCCGGCGGCAGCAAGGCAAACGCCGATTACGAGAAGGTCTCGACCGGCACCACCGACCATGCGGAATCGGTCGAGATCAAGTACGACCCGCAGAAGATCTCCTACGGCAAGATCCTGCAGATCTTCTTCTCCGTCGTGCATGACCCGACCCAGCTGAACCGGCAGGGCCCGGATTCCGGCACGCAATATCGCTCGGCGATCTTCACCACCAGCGACGAGCAGAAGAAGGTTGCAGACGCCTATATCGCCCAGCTCAACGCCGCCAAGGTCTACAAGAAGCCGATCGTCACCAAGGTCGGCGCGCTGGAGGCGTTCTATCCGGCGGAGGGCTACCACCAGGACTATCTGACGCTGCACCCGAACCAGCCCTATATTGCCTATAACGACATCCCGAAGGTCGAGAACCTGAAGAAGATCTTCGCGGAGACTTACATCGAGAAGCCGACGCTGGTGGGCAGCACCAAGGTCACCAACTGACGGAACAATCACCGTCATTGCGAGCGAAGCGAAGCAATCCATAGTGCCGCAAGCGGATAGATGGATTGCTTCGTCGCTTCAGCGCAAAATTGCCTTGCAATTTTGTCGCGAGCTCCTCGCAATGACGATCAAACCGAGGAGGTTGAATGTCCGATACCAAGACCGACGGCAAGGTCCGCAAGAGCGAGGCCGAGTGGCGCAAGGAATTGACGCCGATGCAGTACGCCGTGCTGCGCGAGAAAGCGACCGAGCGGCCCTTCACCGGCGAGTACGAGCATGATCCCCGCAAGGGCACCTATGTCTGCGCCGGCTGCGGGCAGACGCTGTTCGAGTCCGACCAGAAGTTCGATTCCGGCTGCGGCTGGCCGAGCTTCTCCAAGCCCTCGGTCGAGAGCCATGTCGACGAGGAGCGCGACATGAGCCACGGCATGATCCGCACCGAGGTGCTGTGCTCGAAATGCGACGGCCATCTCGGCCACGTCTTCAACGACGGCCCCGGCCCGACCGGCCTGCGCTACTGCATCAACTCGGCGGCGCTGAAGCTCGACGAGAAGAAGTAACGCCGCCCACCACGCCGCGCCCCACGCGACCAACAGGCCGGTCGCGCGGGGCTTCGTTTTGGCTCCGGCCCCCGCAACATCCTCGTGATCGGCTGACGGCCTTAACGACTCGCAGGCCGGAATGTGCTTTGCTCGGTGTTCGCGGGGCCGTAGGCGTCTCGCCGTGCGGCTGCCGCCTGTTCTGAGGAGGGCGCCATGTCGCTTGGACTGATCCTCATCATCCTTCTGCTGATTATCCTGCTGGGCGGCTATAGCGGCCGAATTCGCGGCTATGGCTATGGCCTCGGCCACTCCGGAATGGGCCTTTTCGGGGTGATTTTGATCGTGGTCGCGATCCTGGCCTGGCTCGACAAGATTTGAGCGCCATAAGTCATTGAAACAAAATGACTTATCTGGCCGGACCCCGTGCTATGCGCGGATTCAGCATGTGCCCTGTCAGGGGCTCTTCTGGGGTCGCATTTTTGTCAAAGAGGCCTATATTAGGGGTCGAAATGACATGTACGGCGCGCCGCCGATAATAGGCCGCCGTCCCCCAAAATCCCTTTCGCAACGCCAACTGAAAAGAACACAAGAGGTCGTCGACCATGCGTCCCCTGCGTCCGTTCAACTATAACACATCCGCCGAACTGTTCCCCGCCGCGATCCGCAAGAAGAAGCGGGCGGGTTTCGCCTACCGCCGTTTCGGCACCGCTGCCGAGGCCGTGCAGTTCGCGATGGAGCAGCTGCCGGCGGACTCGCTGAACGGCGCCTATCTCCAGGTCGAGGAAGCCCGTTTCGACCAGAACGGCATCCGCTCGCTCTATGAGAGCGAGGCCTTCCCGCTGCCGCGTCGTCCGCGCCCGGCCGCCAGCCAGACCGACGCTGACGCCGCATAAGCTTTCTGCTCTTCGCCCAACGAAAAGCCCTCGGATCGATCCGGGGGCTTTTGTTTTGAGAGGGATTTATTTGCGCATGATCTGACGGAAAACCGCTGCACACTTTTCCGGATCATGCGCGCCTCGGCTGCTTGTCGAGCCAGCGCCGCAGCATCCGCACATTGCGGATATTGGCGCGGAACATCACGTCGAAGGCATCGCCCGCCACCGGCACCATGCCGATCACGCCGTCGACGGCGACGTTGGCGAGCATCCGCGCGGTGATGTGCCAGGGCGCGCCCAGCAAGCGGGCCTCGCGCACCAGCCACAGCGAGATCGCGGTGGTGATGATATCGCCGACCACGGGGATCAGGCCGATCAGCCCGTCGATGCCGTAGCGCACATTGGTGCCCGGCACGATGAAGGCGACGTCGAGCAGCTTTGCGACCATCTCCAGCCGCTGTAGCCGCTCCTCGCGGGTCAGATTGCCGAACGGATTGGCGGTGGAGTTGCGGAAGTCGAACTGGAAGCCTTCCTGAAAGGCTCCCTGAAAACCTTGGAACTGCGGATGCAGCGGGCCATCGGCGAGCTCGCGCCCGTCCTGGTCGATGACCTTGCTGCGCGCCTGCGCGCCGCCAAAAGGCGGCCGCGATCTCGCGGCGTGGGGCGTGAAGATGTCGTCCTCGGGCATGGCCATCACATGGTAACGCAGGCAGGCGGTTCAAGTTGCGTCACATTACCACTGTGTCACCTTCAAGGCCTGTCACCTCGAGGCTCTGCCGTGCTCGCGTTCAGTAGACGCCCTTGTTCATGGTTCTCAGGCGCTGCGCCAGCGTCCGCATGACCTTCAGGGCAAAATGCGGCGTCTGGCTCACGAGGAAGAGAAACTGCTTTTCCGAGACCGGGACGAGCTCGACATCCGTGAGCGCCGTGGCGGTCGCGCTCCTCGGCTCGTTGTCGATCAACGCCATCTCGCCAAAGATCGTGTCGGGCGCCAGATCCGCCATGGTCTTGTTGCCGACCTGAATGCGCACATAGCCGCTCTTGATTACGAAGAGCTCGTTGGCCTGCTCGCCCTCGCGAAAAATAATGCCGCCGGCTCGGACCAGGCGCGTTTCGATACTGTTGCCCGTCAGAAGGCTGAAGCTTGCATCTGCCACTCGAAATTCCTTTCCCGAATCCGGACGCAGACCCCGTACGTCCCGGCCGTCTGCAGCGACGGCTGAAATAAATGCGCGAACACAGAATACAGCAGGCCCGAGATCGGCACCGCCGCTGCCCCGGGCGGCTGCGGGTCGCGAGGACGACGCGGGCATGACATTGGGACTACGTTTGCGTGACGATGATATGACAGTTATGTGAAGTACGCTGGCCGTCCGGCCGTCTGGTGCGCGGACAAGACTACCGCAACGGGTAATCTATTCCGCGCCGTGCGTTAAGCGCGGCCCTGTCCGATCCCGATGCGATCATTCGCCGTTGAGCCAGAACTCGCCGATCGCGATTTCTGCTTTTCCCTTGGTAAAGAGTTAGACGCCTAGTGCTGCGAAGCCGGCTGCGCCGGCGCGTGCAGCTCTTCGGCATATTTGTGCGCCAGCCAGGACGTGATCACGCCCGGGATGAAGCCGACCATTCCGTACAGGATGAATTGCACCGCGCCGCTCTCGGAGCCGTGCGAGGCGTAGGTCAGCGCGGCGCCAACGAACGCCACCGCGCCGACGAGCAGCATCCGCACCACCGGCGCGATCCGCCTCACATGCATCAGGATGTCGTCGATCGCACCGAACATCAGCGACGGCACGATGCCGAACAGATAATTGTATTGCAGTGACTTCACGAACACGACGAGCAGCTTGGTCACCTCGCCGCCACTGGTCTCGGTCCAGTAGCCGGACTGATAGGTGGTCATGAGCAGCAGCAGGAAGCCGCCGATGAACGGCCCGATGGCTGCGAAGATCAGATAGCGTTTCATGGCGTGCCCCTGCCCGACGTCAGCCAAGTGTAACGCGGTCGCGCGACGGTTCTAGGGAAAAATCGAAAGCTGCGGCGATGTTCCGGAGTTCTGCGCGTCGAATGCGCTGCAACAGCCGCTGATCTTGCTGCGATACGGAATCGCCCGGACGAAGCCGGGCGATGACATTGCTGGCAACCGAGGCGAGAGCTAAGGCCGCTACTCACCCCACGCGGCGAACGCCTCGTTGAAGGCGCGCTCGCCGGGGGCGCCCTTTTCGATCGCGATGATGGCGCGGCGCTGGTTGGTGTAGACCAGCGGCACGTCGAACCACGAGCGCTCCTTCAAGAGCTGCAGGTTGCGCGAGCGGTCGGCGTCGACATTGGAGAGGCCGACCAGGAAGAAGCCGTCGGTGACCTTGACCGCGAGCCCGGCCAGCGGCGTGCCGCGCGCCTGCTCGTTCGACTTCATCAGGATGCCCGGCACGTTGCCGACGCCGCCATTGGCGAAGTCCTGCGGCAGGATGAAGGTCAATTCCGCGGTATGGCTCGCCGGCAGCGATGAATCGGTGTTGCGGCGGAACGACATCGTCATCTTGAACTTGCGATCGGGGATGTCGATGTCGGCGCGCACGGCGATGTCGGGCTTCTGGTTGCCCGATCCCTTGACCTGCTCGGTGCGCCAGACCACCGAACCGACATACTGCTTGCCCTTCGGATCCGACGGATCCTCGTCATACAGCACCACGCGCTGCGCCACCGGGGCGACCGTCTCACCCGACGACGAGGGCTGGCCGACGCGGTCAGTGATCTTCTTGCTCGCAGGCGTCGACGCGGCATCCTTCGGCGCCTCGACCGGGGCCGAGGATTTGAACAGGCTGCTGACAAGGGTCATGGCCTGCTGCCGGAACAGGATGCCGGTGCCGACCAGGATCAGCAGGATGCCGATCACGATCGCGGTCTTGAACGGGAACATCGACCCGACGCGCGGCGGCTTCTTCGGCTCGCGCTCGCCGTTGCCGGCCCGCGACCGCTGCGGCGGCGGACCCTGCGGCGGCTGCGGGGTGTAGCGCTCGGCCTCCTCGATCGACTCGTCGTAGGAATACGGCGCCTCGGGATCGCCGCCGCGATTCTCCAGGCTCGGCTCGAGCCGGTCGAATTCCGGCGAGGGCGACGGCACGTTGGCGTAGGTCTTGCGCGCGTTGCGGCTGGCTTGCGCCGCGGCCCGACCGAGATCGTCGGCATCGGCGGTGATGTCGCGGAAGCCGCGCACGCCCGGCGCGGCCGGCGGCACCGGCGACGGCGCGCCTTCCGGACCGCGGCGGGGCGGGCCCGGCCGGGCCGGCGGCGCCTGGGTCTCGGGACCCGGCGGGTTCTGCGGCCGCGGCGGGACCGGCGGCGGCGCATCGGGGCGCAAATTACGCGGCGGACGGGGTTCGGCCGGGGGCCGCGGGCGCGCGGCAGTGTCGGTGGGGCCGGCCTCGGGCGGCCGGGCATTGGCGCGGCTGCCGCGGGCAGCGGCCGCGCCACCGGGACGCGACGCCTCGCGGGCGCGCTGCGCGGCCTCGGACTCGACCTTGCGAACCGCCTCTTCCAGCGACAGCCGTTCGCGGGTGATCTCGGATTCGGAGAGCGGCGGCTGCACGCCGCGGAGCTGCTGGATCAACGCCGTTCGCGCCCGCGCATACAGCGCACGGCGGGCTTCGCCGGGGGCGTTGGGGTCCAATCCGGCGATGGCGCGGGCGATCAGCGGGTAGTAGTCAGCCATTTCCACACAATTGGAGGGATATAGGTAATATCCCGTTAAGCCTCGAACGGATTCTGTACCAGAATAGTATCTTCACGCTCCGGGCTGGTGGACAGCAGGGCGATCGGACACCCCACCAGTTCTTCGACCCGGCGAACGTATTTGATGGCCTGGGCCGGCAGATCCGCCCAGGACCGCGCATTGGCCGTCGGCTGCTTCCAGCCCTCGATGATCTCATAGATCGGCTCGACCCGGGCCTGTGCGCCCTCACCCGCCGGCAGATGGTCGATTTCCTTGCCGTCGAGCTTGTAGCCGATGCAGACCTTGATGCTGTCGAACCCGTCGAGAATATCGAGCTTGGTCAGCGCCAGCCCGGCAATTCCGCAGGTGCGGACAGTCTGTCGCACCAGCATGGCATCGAACCAGCCGACCCGGCGCTTGCGCCCGGTATTGACGCCGAATTCCTTGCCGCGACGGCCGATTTCCTCGCCGATCTCGTCGTTCAGCTCGGTCGGGAACGGACCCTGGCCGACCCGGGTGGTGTAGGCCTTGCAGATGCCCAGCACATAGCCGACCGCGCCGGGGCCGAGGCCGGTGCCGGTCGCGGCCTGCGCCGCCACCGTGTTGGACGACGTCACATAGGGATAGGTGCCGTGGTCGACGTCGAGCAGCGCGCCCTGCGCGCCCTCGAACAGGATGCGCTTGCCCTCGCGGCGCTTCAGGTCCAGGAGCCGCCACACCGTCTCGGCATAGGGCAACAGCTTCGGCGCCATCGCCGACAGCTCGCTCAGGATGCTCTTGCCGTCGATCTCCGCGAGGTTGAGGCCGCGGCGCAGCGCATTGTGATGCGCCAGCAGGCGTTCGATCTTGTGCGGCAGGGTGTCGAGGTCGGCGAGGTCCATCAGGCGGATGGCGCGGCGGCCGACCTTGTCCTCATAGGCCGGGCCGATGCCGCGGCGGGTGGTGCCGATCGAGGTGATGGCGTTACCGGATTCGCGCAAGGCGTCGAGCTCGCGATGCAGCGGCAGGATCAGCGTGACGTTCTCGGCGATCCGCAGATTGTCCGGTCCGACCGCAACGCCCTGCCCCTTCAGCTTGGCGACTTCGTCGAGGAAGGCCTGCGGATCGAACACCACGCCATTGCCGATCACCGCGAGCTTGTTCGGGCGCAGCACGCCGGAGGGCAGCAACGCCAGCTTGTAGGTCTCGCCATTGATCACGAGCGTATGGCCGGCATTGTGGCCGCCCTGGAAGCGCACGACGATGTCGGCCTGTTCCGACAGCCAGTCGACGATCTTGCCCTTCCCTTCGTCACCCCATTGGGCGCCGACGACGACAACATTGGCCATTGCGAAGATGTTCCCTTCAGGTGTTTTCAGACCATGATCGCGGCGAAAACGCGTCCGCCCACAGCGACCTGCATTGATATGCCCAGCCTAAATCGCGGCGCCCGGCCGCGCGCACGCAAGGCGCCTACCGGATAAAGGAAGCGGATCGGCTGCGCAAGCAAGAAGGGGCCTGTTTACGCCTTTTAGACGAGCTACAACCCTTTGATATCCCCATTAAATTCCATGCTGCGCCCGGCCGCGCCGGGCTGGCGGGAATTTAATGTTACGGCAACGTGACGCCAGACGTGCTGCGGATTGATCGCAGCTCTTATTACGGCGATCATTCACCTAGATTAACCGGCAGGGTCCATGCCCAATTCGACACAAGCGACGATGGCGCTGCGCAAGCTCGGCATTGCCTTCAAGCTTCACACCTATGTCTACGATTCCAGCGCCGAGAGCATCGGGCTGCAGGCGGCCGAGGCGCTCGGCGTCGACCCGAACCGCATGCTCAAGACGCTGATGGCGGAGGTCGACGGCAAGCCGGTCTGCGCCGTGGTGCCGTCCGACTGCGAGGTCAGCATGAAGAAGCTTGCCGCCGCCCTTGGCGGCAAGTCGGCCAGGATGATGCGCCCGGCCGATGCCGAGCGGCTGACCGGCTATCATGTCGGCGGCATCAGCCCGTTCGGCCAGAAGAAGAAGGTCCCGACCGCGATCGACGAGACCGCCCTCACCCACGTCACCGTCTTCGTCAATGGCGGCCAGCGCGGCCTGCAGATCGAAATCGATCCGAACGACGCCGCGCTTGCCGCCGGCGCCATGATGAAGCCGCTGGTGGCGACGCAGGACTGAACCTGCGCAAGACTGATCCTACGCAAGACTGATCGGAAGACCGATCGCCGCGATCAATGCGAGGACTTGTCCCTCGTGAACTCCGCGCCGACGAAGTCGGACAGACCGGATAATTCCTCCGCCGAAATATCGTTGACGTTGAGCCGCAGCTGCATGATCGCGAGGTCGAGCAGATGCGCGGCGAAGCTTGCGCCGGCAGCCCTCACGATGCTGCGCTGCTCGATCAAGACAGCGATGACGTCGCGCAAACTGCGCACTTGCACTTGATCCATGGCCCTTTGCCCGGCGCTGGCCGTTGTTAGCTGAGTTGTCATTGGGATACCGATTGTAGTGTGCTGATGGACGCCGCACCCACGGCTGGGATGTACGGCAGATGCTCGGCTTCCTCGCCGAGATGCGGGATGCGCGAGCGCGTCTCGCGGATTTCGATGTCGATGGTCATCGGCGGGGGAATCAGCGTCACCGAGGCTTTCGGCCACGGCGCCGGATTCGGGCTGACGCCGGTGAAGCGATAGGCCGCGGCGATCTCGAGCGCGAGCAGTTGCAGCTCGAGCATCGCAACCCCCATCCCGGCGCAGGCGCGCGGGCCGGCGCCGAACGGGATGTAGGCGTCGGTGTTGTAGCGCCGCGTCATCAGGAAGCGGTCCGGATCCTCGAAATGCCTGGGATCGCGCTGCAGCTGCCAGGGGCAGATCAGAAGCGAGGTGCCGACCTTGAGATCGCGCCCGCCGATCGTCACCGGCTGCATCACCTCGCGCGAGAACCACCAGGCGCTGGGATAGAGCCGGCAGACCTCCTTGACCAGCGTCGCGCTCAGATTGGCGCGCTTCACCGCGTCAAGTCGCAGCTCGCCGTCGTCGCCGAGGCACTCCGCCGCCTCGTCGGCAATCTCGTCCATCAGGGCGGGATCGGCAGCCATCTGGTAGAACATCCACGCCGCAGTCGAACCTGTGGTGTGATGGCCGGCCAGCAGCAATGTCAGGATCTCGTCCTCGAGATCGCGATCGGTCAGACCGAGCGCCTCGAGATCGCGCAGCGCGCTGCTCGAGCCCGCCTTGCGGCGCAGGCGCTGTACCACCGTCGACATGGCAAGCTTGGCACAGACCCGGTTCTTGCGCCGCCGATACCAGGCCACCGGACCGAACGGCAACGCGCGGAACATCTCTTCCGCCAGATCGTCCTCGATCGCACCCACGGCCTGAACCAGGGCTTCCTCGTCGCCGGACGACATCACCTGGGAGCCGAAGATCGCGACGCAGATCGTCCGCAGCGCCAGCATCGCGGTGACATGGTGCGGATCGAACGATCCGAGCCGCGCCAGGCTGGCGCCGACCGCGCGGATCTCGGCGCACATATGCGGCAGGAATTTCTCGACGCTGCCCTTGGCCATGTGCTTCTGCAGCACCGCCCGCCGCCGCTTGTGCTCCTCGCCGCTCAGCATCAGCGAGCTGCGGCCGAGCACCGGCGAAAGCTTCTTGATCAGCTTGCCCTTTCCGATGTCGGTCTCCGGCGCCTTCAGGATCGGACGCAGCAGATCGGGATCGTTCACCAGGAAGACGGGCGCAGGACCGAGCCGCAGCGGCACCAGCCCCGGCGCGGACTCGTTGCCGCGCGTCAACAGCAGACGCAGCGGATCACGCTGGAATGCTCGAACGTCCGAGAACATGTGAGGCATCGTGGATCTCCAATTGCCGTCCAAGGTCGAGGAATTTGGTCAGGCCGGGATTGGCGGCGAGACCGAGCGGGATTTCTCCGGCGAGCGCCGTCAGCGGGCGGCCCATGCGATCATTGCCGATCACCTGCGGCGGGCCGTAGCGGCGGGTGCGGATGTCCATGCGGGTGAGAAAACGCTCATAGGAAAGGTCGGCCAGCGCCACCAGCGCCTTCGCTCCGCGCAGCTCGGCGAAGCGGAACATCAGCGCATAGGTCACGCGTGCGGTCTGCGACCTCGCGACACCAGGCAGCACGCCGAAGCGGCTGATCTCCCAGGCATCGCGACGGCTCGGAAAGCGGCGCACCGCAAGCTGCGGGAAGACCGACGCGGTGAGGTAGGGATAATCGGTGCGGATCGCCCGGAAGCCACCGACGAGCTCGACGCCGGAGAACAACAGGCAGTGCTCGGTATACCAACAGTCGAACTGATCGCGTTCGGCATCCCCGACCGTGGTCAGAAGCCAGCCGCAATGATCGACGAACAGGCGTTTGCGCAGCCGCAACATCGCCCCGACATGCGCCGGATCAAGCTCTTCCCTGGTGATGAGTGCATGATAGCCGTCCAATAAATGCGGCATTATCCCTTCCTCCAAATGCGGAACATCTGGAACGAAAGGGGTTAACTGTGGTACCCCCGGAAACCGGGGGTTTTAGTAATGGGCCTGGTAGACGCGATTTCGACCATCGAGGCGTCGGATACCATCGACGAGCTCAGCTCGTCATTGCATCGCGTTGTCCAGAATTACGGCTTCTCGGGCTTTGCCTTTGTCGATGCCGGCCGGCCCGACCTCGATCTGCCCTATCATATCGGCACATTTCCCGACGCCTGGAAGCGGGCGTATGTGCAGAACGAGTTCGTTCATGCCGATCCGGCGCTGGCGCGGTCACGACGCACCAACACGCCGTTCAGCTGGAGCAGCCTGAAGCTGCCGGAGCGAAGCGGACGCAAGCGACCGCCCGAGGTCAAGACGATGGACGCCGCCCGGGAGTTCGGATTCAAGGACGGCTTCGTCGTGCCGTTCCACTATCGCGACCGGCTCGGCGCCGTACATTCGAGCTCGACGGTGTTCTTCTGGGAAGACGAGCGGCGCGACTTCGACAAGCTGTTCGTCTGCCATCGCCATGAACTGCATCTGTTGATGATCTACTGGGTGCAACGGGCGATGGATATCGTCAACCGCGACCAGCGCAACGCGCCGACCATCCTCAAGCCCGCGGACGCCGCCGAGACCATCAAGCTCACCGGGCGGGAGAAGGAAGTGATCGCCTGGGCGGCGCGCGGCAAGACCGTGGCCGACACCGCGCAGATCCTCGGCATTTCGCCGGAGACGGTGGAAGGCTTCATCAAGCAGGCGCTGCGCAAGCTCGAGGCTTCCAACAAGACCCACGGGGTAGCCAAGAGCATCGCGCTCGGGATCATCGATTTGTGAGCGGCGCCGCGCAGCCATGGCGGTGCTCCCGGGGCTGCCGCCATGCCGACTGCATCGCCCTGCCAGGACCAAACACCGCGATCTGTGGCGCGGTCACACAGCCGGGTTGGGTTCGTCTTCCCGGTCGCCCCCTGATTGCATTCGCGCACGGTCTTGATAATAAGGCCAGGGCCGGATGACGCTGACGCGCGCATCCCAGACCAGGGTGCGCACTCCGGTGCCCGTCCGGCGCGACTGCCCGGCTGGCGTAAAGACGCGGATCATCCTGCACGTTGCCCGGTACGGCAGGACCCGTCGTCCAGCCGCATGATCCGTAGAAGTCCCATCGCGACGAACCGCTGGTTCATTTGCTACCAACTTTCGTAGCGGAAATGCTGTCCACGGACCGAGCTGGAGATGGTCTGAACGCATCATGAGCACATCACAGGACGACCAGATCGACCAATTGGTGCAGGCGCGCTGGCGCGCAATCGGGCTGTCGCAGGCGGATCTCGCCGCGATCCTGTGCGCCGGCGCCTCTCTGCAAAAGAACGGCGTCGACGGCACGGTGAAAATCGATACCGGTCGCCTGGCGACCGTCGCCGAGATGCTCGGAATCGCCGCCGACATCCTCAATCGCCGGCCGGTCACGGCAGCGCCGACGCAAGCCGGGCAGACGGCGGAATCGCTGCAGTCCCTGCTCGAACTGCGCATGCTGCGGGTGTTTCGCGACGTGCAGGACCCCGACACCAAGCGGATCCTGATCGAACTCGCCGAGCAGATCGTCAAGCGCCAGACCACACCGCCGGAGACCGGCTAGGGCGGGATAAGTCTTGGTTGAATCGGCTTGGCACGATCTCGGTTCACCTCTCCCCGTTGGGGAGAGGTCGGATTGCGCCTGGCGATGCGAAGCATCGTCCAGTGCAATCCGGGTGAGGGTTCTTGCTCTCTCGATAGAGCGTAACCCCTCACCCGATTTGCTGCGCAAATCGACCTCTCCCAAGGGAGAGGTGAACTTCCGATGCCGCCAACCTTGTCTCATCAGGCCTTAGAGGCGCACGCCGGCCCGAGCAAAGCGCCGCCATGTTGCCTCGGTGAAGGGGTCTTCGCGCATGGTCGCGATGCGTCTATCCCCATTGATGGAATGGCGGAATCCGTGTCTGTGATCCGAGCCGGGGAGATCCATACCGGCCCGGCGGTGCCAGCCGGGCAGGCCGCGGCGCTGCGAACCCGGGCCCTTTTATGTCTGCCTCCGATTCCACCACATCAACGCCTGCGGCCGGCTCCTGGATCGCTAACCAGCCCTATCTGCTGCTCTGCATCACCGCGACGTGCTGGGCCGGCAATGCGATCGTCGGCCGCCTCGCCGCCGGCCACATTCCGCCGGTGACGCTGTCGTTCCTGCGCTGGTCGGCGGCCTTCCTGATCATCCTGCCGTTTGCCTGGAAACACCTCGTCCGCGACTGGCCCGTGATCCGCAACAATCTCGGCATCATGGTGCTGATGTCGATCACCGGCATCAGCGCCTTCAACACGCTGCAATACTGGGCGCTGGAGCACACCCAGGCGCTCAACACGCTGCTGCTGCAATCCGCGGCACCGCTGGTGGTCGCTCTGTGGTCGCTGATCCTGCTCGGCGCACGGCTGACGCTGGCGCAATTGTTCGGCGTGCTGCTGTCGCTCGCCGGCGTGCTGGTGATCCTGCTGCACGGCGATCTCACGACGCTGTCGAAGATCGAATTCAACAAGGGCGATCTGATCTTCATCGTCGCGTTGGTGATCTTCGCGCTGTATTCGGTGCTGACCCTGAAGCGGCCCAAAATCCACGGCCTGTCGGTCGCCGCCTTCACCTTCGGCTGCGGCGCGCTGGTCCTGACCCCGCTCTACATCTGGGAACTCGGCGCGCGTCCGGTGATGCAGCTCACGATCAACAATCTGCTGTCGCTGTTCTATGTCGCGGTGTTCCCCTCGACACTGGCCTATCTGTGCTTCAACCGCGGTGTGCAGCTGATCGGCGCCAACCGGGCCGCACCGTTCTTCCACATGGTTCCGGTGTTCGGCACCATCATGTCGATCGTGTTCATCGGCGAGCATCCGCAGGCCTTCCACTTCCTCGGCTTCGCGCTGGTGCTGGCCGGCGTCTTCGCGGCGTCGCGGAAGCAGTCGGCGGCGTGACTGCCGGAAGAGCACGTCTCCATCGTTCCCTCTCCCCGTTCTTACGGGGAGAGGGTCAGGGTGAGGGGCTCGCTCCGCGAGGACAGCGAGAGACTAAAGCGGGATGGGTTTAGGTTGAATCGATTTGGGATTCCCAAATCAGTGTGTTTCTGATTCACCATGCTGGCTGGATAGGAGGCCGGCATGGATGGGCAAGCCTTATTCCCTGGATCTCCGTA
>Ga0315911_1000040_pt1 | contig 50766 bp, 45 predicted proteins | sample Edanod1MG_FD_207737 | JGI IMG/M metagenome (GOLD analysis project Ga0315911, IMG submission 207737) | Root nodule microbial communities collected in Santa Monica, California, United States - Edamame nodules 1 | ecosystem: Host-associated > Plants > Roots > Nodule | place: USA: California... | reverse complement strand
CGCCGCGCGAACCGTCGACGCAGTCTGCGCCGCTATCGGCCACGCGCTCGACGCCTTCACCTCCGAGGAATGTGCCAACTACCTCAAAAATTCAGGCTATCGAACTTAATGCCATCACGCTTTAGCGGGCAGGGCTATCGCATGTCGTGGCGGTGCCCTCGTGGCCATCCTTCGAGATGCCCGCCTTCGGCGGGCTCCTCAGGATGAGGTCTTGTTTTGCGGCACAATAGTAGACCCTCATGGTGAGGAGCGCCGCTTGCGGCGCGTCTCGAACCACGAGGCCAAGCACTTGCGCGGTCGCCAAGGGGCATATGCGATAGCCCTGCCCGCAAGCGGGAGAGGTAAGAAACCATCACGCATAGCGCGCCGCGCCCATGCAGAGCGCGGTGATGGCGAGCAGCCCGGCGGCGATGCGCTGGGCGACCGCCAGGCGCGAGCGCGCCGCTGAGGTATCGCCGGCATCATTGCGCAGCTGCCGGACCGCGCCGCCGCCGACGATGATCTGCACGGCGATCGCGGCCAGTGCTGCGAGCGCGCCACCGGCCAAAATCTGCTCCGACAGCCCGAACGAGCCTTCATGAACCAAGCGCCAGAGCGTGGCGCCGGTCACGATCGCGACCGTCGCGGCGCCGATTTGCGGAAGCAGCAGCTTTTCGCCGCCGAGGCCGCCGGTGCGCGCCAGGGTGAAGCTCGAGCCGGCCCAAAACACCGATGACAGGACGTGAAGGGACAGCGCTATGATGAGGGCGGTCTGCATGTTGTCGCTCCAAACGGGCATTGGAAATTAGATATACATAATGTATAGTCAATCTGACGAAAGCAAGGCAAACCGATGCCGCCGCGCAGTTATGTGAGCCCGGCGCGCAGCGCCGCCGCCGCCGAGACCCGCGAGCGCGTGATCGAGGCCGCCTCGCGCACACTGCGCGAGGAGAGCATCGCGCGCTTCTCGTTGGATACCGTGGCCAAGGCGGCCAGCGTGACCCGGCTGACCGTCTACAACCAGTTCGGCTCGCGGCGCGGGCTGCTCGAGGCCGTGTTCGACGAGATCGCGCGTCATGGCGGGCTGCATCAGCTCGCCGACGCCATGACGATGGCCGATCCGCGCGCCGCGCTCGACCGGATGGTCGAGATCTTCTGCGGATTCTGGAGCCGGGATTCCGCGGTCGGCCGCCTGCACGACGCGATGGCGACCGATCCCGAATTCGCCGAGGCCGTGCGCGAGCGCAACGAGCGCCGCCGCCGCGGCGTCACCGCATTGATCGACCGGATCGCGGGCAAGCATGCATCGCCGCAGGCCCGCAAGGACGCCGTCGACCTGATCTTCGCGCTGACGAGCTATCCGACCTTCGCCTCGCTGAGCGCGGGGCGGTCGGGGGATGAGGTCTGCCGTGTCGTGCAGAGCGCCTGCCACGCGGCGCTTGCTGACTTATCAAACCCGTCATCCTGAGAGAATGTGCATGTATTCAGCGTCGTCCTGGCGAAAGCCAGGACCCATTACCCCAACCGCTTGTTGTTGTGCGACGCTGGAGCCACGATCGCACTCTCAATCGAATTCGGTGGTTATGGGTCCTGGCTTTCGCCAGGACGACGGCGGGGGGAGGCCGCTCGCTACAATTCTCACCCCGTCATCCTGAGGCGCGAGCCTTGCGGCGCAATTGCGCCGCTGGGCGAGCCTCGAAGGATGAATCGGCCACAGTCGGGCCGTCGACCCTTCGAGACGCGCTTCGCGCTCCTCAGGGTGACGGGAAAAGAGAAGTACCTCACCCCACCTTGAACTTGCTGTAGGCCTCGCGCGTCGCGATGATGACGTGCTCCTCGCAGCCGTTGCGGCGGTGCGGGTCGCAGCGGTCTTCGTAGTCGGCCGAGGTCATCATGTCGATGAAGGCGGCGACGCTCGGGTAGTAGACCAGCGCGAGATAATCCCAGCGCTGGCCGGCCGGCTCGCCCAGCGCGACAGTCTCGGCGCTGCCGGTCCACAGCAGCGTGCCGCCGCGCGCCTTGATCATCGGTACGGTGAGCGCGCTGTAGCGCAAATAGGCATCCCAGCCCGAGCCGTCGCCGTCGAGCGACCGCGCGCGAAACCGCATCAGATTGACCATCACGACCGGCGCCTCGCGGTCCAGCGCGTTCAGGCCTTTGACGTTCAAGAGATCGACACCCATCACCCGCTCCCGCCCAAGGCACATCGGTCCGGCCGCAACGATTATGTCACATCGCGGGACTAGCCTGAAATACCGCCGGGCCGTAAGCTCAGGCCAGCTCTCGGAGGTCAAGGCCGTGATGACCCTTCCAGAACTAGCGGCCGACGCGCTCGGCAAATTCCTCGGCGAGTACATGCAGCGCCGGTTCGGCTCTTCGCAGACCCAGCTGGTCGAAATGGTGCCCTCGATCGCCCGGATCGCGCTCGAATGCATCGGCAACAGCGACGCGCTCTATCACAATGTCGAGCACACCATGCTGGTGACGCTGGCCGGCCACGACATCCTGCGCGGCCGCGCGCTGCACTCGCACATGAGCGCCGAAGATTATGCCCATGTCATCATCGCCTGCCTCACCCATGACATCGGCTATGTGCGCGGGCTGTTCGAGGCCGACGGCCAGGACGGCTATCTGGTCGCTGCCGACGGCCGCAAGATCATCCTGCCGCGCGGCTCGTCGGATGCGGCGCTGATGTCCTATCACGTCGACCGCTCCAAGATCTTCGTGATGGAGCGGCTCAAGGGCGTCACTCTGCTCGACAAGGAACGCATCGCGCGCGCCATCGAGGGCACGCGCTTTCCGCTCAGCGCCCCTGACGACGATGAGGATTTCGGCGAGGAGGCCACCTTGCTGCGGGCCGCCGATTTGATCGGGCAGCTCGGCGATCCCCACTACATCCGCAAGGCCAACGCGCTGTACCTCGAATTCGAGGAGGCCGGACTGAACCGCCAGCTCGGCTACAATTCGCCGGCCGATCTCGTCGACCTCTATCCGCGGTTCTACTGGGACAGTGTCGCACCGCACGTGCAGAAGGCGATCCGCCACCTCAACATCACCTCGAGCGGACGGCAATGGATCGCCAATCTCTACAGCAACGTGTTTCGCGCCGAGCGCGACATCTCGCTGTCGGGACCGCAGAAATAGGCGGGGATGCAGCGCAATCTCTCCCCTCGTCGTCCCGGCGAAAGCCGGGACCCATAACCACAGAGTCGAGTTGTTGGAAAGGCTGTGGCCCCAGCGTCGCGCAACAATGACCTTCGGTGGTTATGGGTCCCGGCTTTCGCCGGGACGATATCGAGTATGTTGCGTCATCGAGAGGCATACATTCACGGTCTCTCAGGATGACGGGTTCTGTCATTCCACGGCAATGACGTCTCCGGCGGTGTGGCTCCCTCGCCAGATTGTAGCCTCGCACGCATGGCTCCAATCCGCTCTTTCGTCTTGTCGCGGCGGCGGATTCGGGCACAACATCCGCCCAATAATGACCGCCTTGCCCGCACCTGCCACAACGCCACGCCGCTCGCCGCTCAGCTGGCTCAATAATCAGCCCTATCTGCTGCTCAGCCTGACGTCGCTGTTCTGGGCCGCCAACATCGTGCTGGCGCGGCATGTCGGCAGCCATGTGCCGCCGGTCACGCTGACCACGATCCGCTGGTTCGGCGTATTCCTGATCCTGTTGCCGTTCGCCTGGCCGCACCTGAAACAGGACTGGCCGAAGCTGCGCAGCGCCCTGCCGCTGATGCTGCTGTTGTCCGCGGTCGGCTTCGCCTTCAACAACGCGATCTCGTACTGGGCGATGCAGTACACCGAGGCGCTGAATGCGCTGCTGATCCAGTCGGCGGGGCCGCTGTTCGTGGCGCTGTGGTCGTTGATCCTGTTCGGCGTGCGGCTGACGCCGGCGCAGCTGGCCGGCATCGCGATCTCGCTGGCCGGTGTGCTGACCATCATTCTGCGCGGCGACTTCTCCGCGCTCGCCGGCATCAGCTTCAACCGGGGCGACATCATGTTCGGCGCCTCGCTGGTGTCGTTCGGGCTCTATTCGGCGCTGATCCCGCGGCGGCCGAAAATCCACCAGCTCTCGCTGATCTCGTTCACCACCTGCTGCGGTGCGCTGATGCTGTTGCCGGTGGCGGCCTGGGAATTCTTAAGCGGCGTGACGCTGAAGCTCGACGTCCTGACCTTTGCCACGCTGGGCTACACGTTGATCTTCCCGTCCACGCTCGCCTATCTGTTCTTCAACCGCGGCGTCGCGCTGATCGGCCCGAACCGCGCCGCGCCGTTCTTCCATCTGGTGCCGGTGTTCGGCTCGGCGATGGCGATCCTGCTGCTCGGCGAGACACTCGCGCCGTTCCATCTGATCGGCTACGCGCTGGTGCTCGCCGGCGTCATCATCGCCTCGCGGCAAGGATCGGCCAAGACATCGGCGAAGCCCTAGCTGACGCCGAGGAGATGGTTAGAGCGTTTTCGAGCGAAGTGGGCACCGGTTCGCGTGAAGAAAACGTATCAAAACAAGAATCTAGAGCTTCGGTTCCGATTCAATCAGAACCGAAAATGCTCTAGCCTACCTTGCGCAAGCCGGCGGATTTGCGTGGCGAATGCGACTTTGCCGCCAGCGTTTCCGTGATGAAGTCGATGAACCGCCTCACCTTGGCCGGCACATGGTTGCGCGAGGCGTAATAGACGTAGAGCGGAAAACGCTCGTCGGGCCAGTCCGGAAACAGCTCGATCAGCGCGCCGCTCCTCAGGTGATCGTCGAGGCCGAGATCGATCACCTGCGCGATGCCGAAGCCGGCCAGGCACGCGCCGAGCTTGGTTCCCGAATCGGTCACGGTCAGCCGCCCGTTGACCGCGACCGGCACGACCTCGCCGCCACGCCGAAATTCCCAATCGAAGGGACGCCCGGTCGCCGCGTCGATTGCCTGGATGCACTGATGGTCGCGGCTTGCCAGCTCCCGCGGATCAAGCGGCCGGCCGTGTCGTTCGAGATAGATCGGCGAGGCCACGGTGAGCACGCGCGTATCGAGTACGCGGCGCGCAATCAGCGCCGATGGCGTCGGCTCGCCGAAACGCACCGCCAGATCAAAACCGTCGCTGACCAGATCCGCGATCCGGTCGCGGGTCTCGATACGCAGCTCCATGCCCGGATTCTGCAGCAGGAACTCGCTCAGCTTCGGCGACAGCACCATGCGGGAGAACAGCGGGTCGACATTGACCCGCAGCCTGCCGCGAACCGCATCGCGCGATTTCGCGGTCTCCGCCGCCGCCTCGCCGATCCCCGCCAGGTGCGCGGCAACCCGCTCATACAGCGCGCGTCCTTCCTCGGTGAGCTCGACGGCGCGGCTCGTGCGGTGAACCAGCCTGGCATCGAGGCGCGCCTCGAGCTTCGCGATCGCCTTGCTGACCCCGGATTGCGTCATGCCGAGCCGTTCGGCGGCCCGGCCAAAACTGCGCGCATCCGCCAGCGCCGCGAGGACCACCAGGCCGCCGACCAGCCGACCGTCAACTTCGTCCATGCCGATGCCTTTCAGTCATCCAAGAGATGACCGCCCAGTCGTAGCACTCCGCCACCATATCGGCCACTGTCGGCGCAGGTCACCGGTTCGATCCGGTGCGGCCACCGCCACATCATCCGCCAAGGAGATTTTGCAATGAGCGACATCCAGGCCATCGCATCCGCGATCGATGGATATTTCAACCTGATGTACGACGTCGACGATCGCCGGTTCCGCGACGTCTTCTCCGATGCCTGCATCGTGCACGGCATCCGGGATGGCAAGCACACGGTGCGGTCGGCCGCGGAATTCCGCGACTTCATCTGCAGCCGTCCCTCGCCGGCGTTGATGAAATCGCCGCGCGAGGAGGCCATCATCAGCATCGACCAGACCGCGTCCGATCTGGCCATCGCCAAGGTGCGCGTCAGGGCCGGCCAAACCGGCTTCATCGACCATCTGGTGTTTCACCGGATCGACGGCAGGTGGCTCATCACCACCAAGGCGTTTCACGTCGCGCAGGTCTTCCCGGCGGGATCGTAGCGTCCCCACGACCGATTTTCTGAATATTAGAAGAATGACGCTGATTTGCCCGACGTGTCAAGTTGACTGGTCGAGCGCCGGCCGCCCCCGGCTCCTTTGCATGGGGTTGTTTTCGATATTTTGGCAGCGCGCCCCTGCGACGGCCCGGGAGTGGCCATGCGGCGAAAGGCTGCTCCCGGTACGGCTTCCTCAGCCATGGCGGCCGGGCTAGCTTCGGCCGCAATGGGCCTGTTCAGGGCCTGCGCGGGGGGACGACGACATGATCATGGGATTGAGACGATATTGCTGCCTGGCGGCTGCGGCCGCCGCCGCGCTTGCGGCGACATCCGGGGCGGCACTTGCCCAGACCTATCCCACCCGCAACATCACGCTGGTGCTGCCGTTTGCCGCCGGCAGCGGCACCGACACCACGACGCGGCTGATCTCCAAGGAGCTCGGCGTTGCGCTCGGCGTCGGCATGGTGATCGACAACCGGGCCGGCGCCAACGGGTCGATCGCGGCGAACTATGTCGCCCGCTCCGCCCCCGACGGCTACACGCTGTTCGTCACCACGAATACGACGCACTCGGCCAATCCGTATCTGCTCAAGACCATGAACTACGATCCGATCAAGGACTTCACGCCGATCGCGCGCACCGGCGACCTGCCCTTCATGCTGGTGATCCATCCGGACATCCCGGCGAACTCGGTCGCCGAGCTGATCGCGCTCGCCAAGAAGGAGCCGGGCAAGTACAGCTACGCCAGCGGCTCGTCGTCGGCGAGCGTCTCCGGCGCGACCTTCGCGCGCCTCGCCGGCATCGACCTTCTGCATGTGCCCTACAAGAGCTCGCCGCCGGCACTGACCGACGTCATCGCCGGCCGCATCTCGATGATGTTCATCGACGTGCCGACCGGGCTGCCGCACGTCAACGCCAAGGTGCTGAAGCCGCTCGCCGTCACCACCAAGCGCAAGTCGGCGCTGCTGCCGGACTTGCCCACGATGGACGACACCGTGAAGGGCTTCGATATCACCTCCTGGCAGGGCTATCTCGGTCCCGCCAACATGCCGAAGGACGTCGTGGTCAGGCTGAATGCAGAGATCCGCAAGATCGTCGAGCGGCCGGACATCAAGAGCCAGCTCGCCGAGCGCGGCATGGAGGCATTCTCCGGCACGCCCGAGGAGTTCGAGGCATTCCTCAAGGAGCAGCTCGTACTGTGGGAGAAGCTGATCTCCGACGCCGGGATCGAGAAGCAGTAGAGACACCCGTTATCGCGAGCGAAGCGAAGCGACGAAGTCTGCCGACTCCGTCATCCTGAGGAGGCCGCAACGCGGCCGTCTCGAAGGATCGACGGCCCGGCTGGTGGCCGTGCATCCTTCGAGACGCGCGCAAAAGCGCGCTCCTCAGGATGACGGGGATGCGGAATCGTTGGGTGGCGTAGCGTCGCTAACCCACCCTACGCGGCTCGCTTACGCCGCGCGCACCTTCTGCAGGAACTCGTCGACCGCGTTGCGCAGCATGCCGGACTGGGTGTCGAGTTCGCGGGCATTCGACAGCACGTCACCGGCCGCGGTGCCGGTGGCGGCGGCCGCTGACGTGACGCCGCCGATATGGGCGGAGATCTCGCTGGAGCCGGCCGCGACCTGCTGGATGTTGCGCGCGATCTCGCGCGTCGCATCGCCCTGCTGGTCGATCGCGGTCGAGATCGAGGCGGTGATCTCGCTCATCTGCGCGATGGTCGCTGTGATGCCGCCGATCGAGGTCACGGCCTCGCCGGTGGACGCCTGCATCGCCGCGACCTGCGCCGAGATCTCCTCGGTCGCCTTCGCGGTCTGGTTGGCCAGCGCCTTCACTTCGGAGGCGACCACCGCGAAACCGCGGCCGGACTCGCCGGCGCGCGCCGCCTCGATGGTGGCGTTGAGCGCGAGCAGGTTGGTCTGGGCTGCGATCGAGTGGATCAGCTTGACCACCTCGCCGATCTTCTCGGCGCCGGTGGAGAGCGCCTGCACGGTCGCGTTGGTGCGCTCGGCATCGGCCACCGCCTGGCTTGCGACCTCGCTGGAGCGCGCCACCTGGCGGGAGATCTCGGCAACAGAGCTGGAGAGCTCCTCGGCCGCCGCGGCGACGGTGCCGACATTGTTGGAGGCGCTGTCGGACGCGGCGCCGACGGTCGCGGCCCGCGCGCTGGCATCGCTGGCGGTTGCGGTCATCGACTGCGCCGTGGTCTGCATGCCGGCGGCGGCGGAGGCCACCGTGCGGACGATGCCGTTCACGCTGCGCTCGAAATCGTTGGCGATATTCTCCATCGCACCACGGCGCTCGGCCTCCGCGCGTGCCTTGGTCTCGGCCTCGGCCTGTTCCAGGCCGCGGATGCGAACCGCGTTGTCCTTGAAGACCTGAACCGTGGCCGCCATTCCGCCGACCTCGTCACCGCGGCCGACGCCGGGGATGTCACCGTCGAGCTTGCCGTCGGCGATGTCGCGCATGCGGGCGCCGAGCAGGTTGAGCGGACGGGAGATGCTGCGGCCGATCAGCCAGGCGACCGAACCGGAAACGATGCCGATGCCGAGGATCGCGAGGCCGAGCAGCCACGCGATCGGCCGCATCTTGGCATCGATATCGTCGAGATAGGCGCCGGTGCCGAGATACATGTCGAAGCCGGGGACCGCGACGGCGTAGCCGAGCTTGCGGATCGGCGTCTCCTGGCCGGGCTTCACATAATCATAGAACAGCAGGATCTCGCCCTTGGCCTTCACGCCGTCCATCAGTTCCTGCGAGAGCTTGCGACCATTGGTCACGACGTCCATGCGATTGGTTCCGACCTGCTTCGGATCGGGCGCCAGCACCGTGATGCCGCTGTAGTCGGTGCCGAACAGATAGCCGGCGCCGTTGTCATAGGTCAGGGTGTTGGCACGCTTGCCGAACTCGGCCAGTGCCGCTTCCCTGGTCAGCTTGCCGGCATCGACATCCTTCTTCAGGCCCGCCGCCATGTTCTTCGCCATCTCGACGATGGCCTTGGCCTGATCGATGCGCGCATTCAGCATCTCCCGCTGCATCAAGTGACCGGCGAGGATGCCGGCCGTGCACAGGCCAAGGAGGGTCACCCCCACCAGAATGCCGAGCTTGGGGGTGATCTTCAAATTTGACAGCTTCACGGGGGTCTCCAGAAGAGGCGGGAACGCGACGCGATTGGCGGATTGATTCGGCTCACCGTAATGTGAGACCCTTTACCTGATGGTTACGGAGGTTCCCCGTAGAAGCCCGGAGAATCAGACCGCGGACCAACCGGCAATTGTGGAGAGAGCAGCGCGGCTCGCGTACAAGCATGGGAGGGCGGTGATGCAAGCCGCGCCCCAAGAAGCAAGAAGATCAAGAATCAAGATCAAGAAGCAAACCAGCAAGAAGCAAGAACAGCAGACTCACATCGGGAGCAGACAATGTCGAAATTCAGGGTGGTCACGCCGAAGGGCGCGAGCTTCACGGTCGCCGGCGGCGGCTACGATTATGAGCGCGAGGCGCTCGATCCGATCGGCGCCGAGATCGTCGAGGCACCGGCCAACGAGGCCGAATTCATCGCGGCGGCACGCACCGCGGACGCGATCTACGCCAAGGGCATGCCGATCACCAAGGCAGTCATCGACGCGCTCGAGAACTGCAAGGTGATCACGCTCGGCAGCGTCGGCGTCGACTCGGTCGACGTCAAGGCCGCGACCGCCCGCGGCATCCCCGTCACCAACATCCCCGACACCTTCATCGAGGAGGTCGCAGACCACGCCATGATGCTGCTGCTCGCCGGCTTCCGTCGCCTGATCGAGCAGGACAAGATGGTGCGCACCGGCCGCTGGGCCGAAGGCCGCCCGGCGCTCTTGAAGCTTCCGCGGCTGATGGGCCAGACGCTCGGCTTCATCTCGTTCGGCCGGGTCGCCCGTGCCGTCGCCAAGCGCGCCGCGCCGTTCGGCCTCAGGATGGTGGCCTACGATCCCTTCATCCAGGAAACCCTGATGTACGACCACGGCGTGATCCCCTCGACGCTGTCGGAGGTGCTGTCGCAGTCGGATTTCGTCTCGATGCACGCCCCGGCGCGGCCCGAAGTGCACCACATGCTGACCGAGAAGCATTTTCGCCAGATGAAAAAGTCGGCGATCTTCATCAACACCGGCCGCGGCGCCACGGTCGACGAGGAATCGCTGATCAAGGCGCTGCAGGAAGGCTGGATCGCCCACGCCGCGCTCGACGTGCTGGAAAAGGAGCCCCCGTCACACAACAATCCGATGCTCGGGATGGACAATGTTACCTTGACCGCCCATGTCGCCTCGGCGTCGGCACGTTTTGACGAGGCGCGCAAGCGCCGGGTGGGCTACGAATTGTCACTAGTGCTGCAAGGCATGTGGCCGGTAAGCTGCGTCAACCCGTCGGTGCTGCAAAACACCGCGTTGCGCCGCTGGCAGCCCGTCAGCATGGATCGCGGTCCGAACAGCTAGGGCGGGAATGCGCTTTTCGTGCGGGGCCCGCCTCTTGCGGGCCCTTTGCGCGGCGGGCGGGCCGAGACCAAGAGACCTTCACCGGCGGCCAAACGCCGGGAAGGAAAAACAACAACGAAACAATAAGAACGGGAGTGCGAACGACATGAAGTACGAGATCACGCGTCGCGACGCGCTGGTGCTGGGGGCTTCCGCGGCGGCGCTGGCGGTCACCGACGCCTCGGCGCAGGAGGCGTCGAAGGTGAAGGCTGCCGACGTGGCGGCGCCGTCGCTGCCGATCGAAAAGGACGCCACCTTGCGCATGCTGCGGCCGGTGCGCTTCGTCCAGGCCGACGAGGACGTGTTCCGCGCCAATGCCAAGAAATTCACCGACAAGACCGGTGTCGACATCAAGGTCGACTTCGTCGGCTGGGAGGACATCAACCAGCAGACCGCCGTGACCTCGAACTCCGGCGCCGGCCCCGACATCATCATCGGCTTCGGCGACGCGCCGCACATCTATATCGACAAGCTGATCGAGCTGACCGATGTCGCCGACTATCTCGACAAGCGCTATGGCGGATGGCTCACGTTGGCGCGCCGATACGGCATGCGCTCGAAGTCGAAGAGCTGGGTCGGCCTGCCGTTCGGCGCCTCGGGCGGCCCGCTGGTCTACCGCAAGTCGCTGGTCAACGCCGCCGGCTTCGACAAGGTGCCGGAGGACCACGCCGGCTTCCTCGACCTCTGCAAGAAGCTGAAGGCGGCCGGCAAGCCCGCGGGCTTCGCACTCGGCAACGCGGTCGGCGACGGCAACGGCTTCGCCAACTGGCTGTTGTGGTCGCACAACGCCGCGCTGCTCGATGAGGAAGGCAACATCATCATCAACAGCAAGGAGACGATCGCGGCGCTGAAATATCTGAAGGAGCTCTATCCGACCTTCATCGCCGGCACCCCGTCCTGGAACGACGTTTCCAACAACCGCGCCTACTCGTCGCAGGAGATCGGCCTGACCGCAAACGGCGTCTCGCTGTATTTCTCGCTGAAGAACGATCCCGCGACCAAGGCGATCGCCGACGACACCGCGCATCAGTTCCTGATCAAGGGGCTGGCCCCGACCTCTCCGATGTCCGGCCTGACCTTGAACGCAATGGTGTTCAAGCACAGCAAGTATCCCAACGCGGCGAAGGCATTCCTGCAGTTCATGCTCGAGCACGAACAGTACGAGCCGTGGCTCAACGCCAACTCCGGCTACTGGTCGCAGCCGCTGGCGGCCTATGCCGACGCCGCGGTATGGTCGAGCGACCCCAAAGTCGCGATCTTCAAGGACACGATGCGGAGCCCCTACTACAACGGCTACAAGGGGCCGATCTCGACCGCGACCGGCGCCGTCAACGCCGACTATGTGATGGTGCAGATGTGCGCCTCGGTCGCGACCGACGCCGCAACGCCCGAAGCCGCCGCCGCCGAAGCCGAACAGCGCGCCAAGCGGTACTTCCGGCGGCAAGGCCGGTAAGATCTACCTCAAGCCGCTGTCATTCCGGGGCGATGCGTAGCATCGAACCCGGAATCTCGAGATTCCGGGTCTGGTGCTAACGCACCATCCCGGAATGACCCTGGAAGTCGGACCGAGACAAGAACCTGATGTCTGTCACCACCCTCCCCTCACGCGGCGCGGCGCTGCACCAGCCGGGCCGGCTCGCGCGCCTGTTCGACTACAAGCCGTTCCTGATCGTGATGTGCCTTGCGCCGGCGATCGGCCTGCTGCTGGTGTTCCTCACCTACCCGCTGGGCCTCGGCATCTGGCTCGCCTTCACCGACACCACGATCGGCCAGCGCGGCATCTACATCGGACTTGAGAACTTCCAGTATCTGCTCAAGGATTCCTTGTGGTGGAACGCGGTGTTCTACTCGATCTTCTATACCGCGATCGCAACCTTCGGAAAATTTGCGCTCGGCTTCTGGCTGGCGCTGCTGCTCAACAACCATTTCCCGTTCAAGAGCCTGATCCGCGCCATCGTGCTGTTGCCGTGGATCGTGCCGACGGTGCTCTCCGCGCTGGCGTTCTGGTGGATCTACGATCCGCAGTTCTCGATCATCTCCTATCTCCTGGTCGACGTGCTGCACTGGCGCGACAGCAATGTCGACTTCCTCGGCTCGCCCTGGCCGGCGCGGTTCTCGCTGATCGCCGCCAATATCTGGCGCGGCATCCCGTTCGTCGCGATCTCGCTGCTGGCGGGGCTGCAGACCATCTCGCCCTCGCTCTACGAGGCGGCGATGCTCGACGGCGCCACCTCCTGGCAGCGCTTCCGCTACATCACCTTCCCGATGATGATGCCGATCCTGGCGATCGTGATGACGTTCTCGATCATCTTCACCTTCACCGACTTCCAGCTGGTCTACGCCATCACCCGCGGCGGGCCGGTCAACTCGACCCATCTGCTCGCGACACTGGCGTTCCAGCGCGGCATCGCCGGCGGCGAACTCGGCGAGGGTGCCGCGATCGCCGTCTCGATGATCCCGTTCCTGGTGTTCGCAACATTGTTCAGCTACTTCGGCCTCGCGCGCCGCAAATGGCAGCAGGGAGAAGCCAATGACTGACGTTGCAGCCCAATCCTCCAACGTCGCAAGCGCCACGCCCGACACGATGGCGTGGGACTCCCGCGCCCGGCGCGTGGTGATGATCTATCTGCCGCTCGCCTGCTTCATCCTGATCCTGCTGTTCCCGTTCTACTGGATGGCGATCACCTCGTTCAAACCGAACGCCGAGCTGCTGAACTACAAGGAGCACAATCCGTTCTGGATCACCTCGCCGACGCTCGCGCATATCAAGCATCTGTTGTTCGACACCGCCTATCCGCGCTGGCTGAAGACCACCATGCTGGTCGCGATCGGCTCGACCTTCCTGTCGCTGTTCGCCTCGACGCTCGCCGCCTACGCGATCGAGCGGCTGCGCTTCCGCGGCAGCCCCTATGTCGGCCTCGGCATCTACCTCGCCTATCTGGTGCCGCCGTCGATCCTGTTCATTCCCCTCGCCACCGTGATCGTGCAGTTCGGCCTGTTCGACTCGCCGCTGGCGCTGATCCTGGTGTATCCGACCTTCCTGGTGCCGTTCTGCACCTGGCTGTTGATCGGCTATTTCAAGTCGATCCCCTACGAGCTCGAGGAATGCGCGCTGGTCGACGGCGCGACGCGGTTGCAGATCCTGTGGCGGATCACGCTGCCGCTCGCGGTGCCCGGCCTGATCTCGGCCGGCATCTTCTCCTTCACGCTGTCCTGGAACGAGTTCATCTACGCGCTCGCCTTCATCCAGAGCGGCGCCAACAAGACGGTGCCGGTCGCGATCCTGACCGAGCTCGTCACCGGCGACGTCTACCAATGGGGCGCGCTGATGGCAGGCTCGCTGCTCGGCTCGCTGCCGGTCGCGCTGTTCTACTCGCTGTTCGTCGACTATTACGTGTCGTCGCTGACCGGGGCGGTGAAGGAGTAGAAGGACATCGGTCGAAGCGAAGCAAACTCAGTCAGTTCCAGTCATCCTGAGGAGCGCGAAGCGCGTCTCGAAGGATCGACGGCCACCAGCCGGGCCGTGCATCCTTCGAGGCTCGCCCAGCGGCGCAATTGCGCCGCAAGGCTCGCACCTCAGGATGACGGGAATAGATGTGCGGTCTCTCTCAACGAGGTCGCGCACTACCGCGGCACGAACGCGACCGGCACGGAAAAGCCCAGCGAGCCCTGCGTGATCTCGGACGGAAACGCCGGAAACGGCTGAGCCTGGCGCACCATCGCCAGCGCCCGCGCGTCGAAGGTCGGATTGCCGGAGGAGCCGCCGAGATGGCTCGACAGCACCTGTCCGCCGCGGCCGAGCGTGAACACCAGGCGGACCACGCCGCGCTGGCCGTTGCCGCCCGCGGGATAAGAATGGAAGCGCAGCAGATGCGCGCGGACGTGGGCGTTATAGGCGGCGATCGCTGACGCCGCTGCACCGGCGCTGATCGCGGACGCAGCCGGCGCCTGCCGTTCGGCACGGCTCGGCGCGCTGGTGCGCGGTGCCGGCGTTGCCTCGGACGGCCTCTTTGCTTCCCGACGAACCACCTTCGGCTTGACCGGTTCGGGCTTCCTCTCCGGAACGACTTTCGCGGGCTCGGGTTTCGGCGGCGTGATCTGCTGCTTCTGTTCCGACGGCGCGACGACGTCGGGCTTCTCCTGCATCGGCGTCGGCGCGATCTCCTGCTGCACGGGCTGCGCGGCGGCAGGCTCCGGCGGCGACGCGTCGGCCTCCTGCATCGCCGGGCCCGGCGGCAGCTCGGTCTCCGAAATCTCCGGCGCCGAGGTGATCGGCGTCAGGTCGACCAGCACCGCCGGCACCGCAACGCCCGGCGGCGGTGCCGAGACCCATGTCATCCCGAGCGCGAGCAGCGCCGCATGCGCCGCCAGCATCGCTGCCGCCGACAGGCCCCAGCGCCTCAGCCAGATCTCGCCGCCCGCATCATGAAGCGCGTACGCATTCATGGATCAGCTGCGCCCGTCGAGGCCGACCAGCGCGATCTTGAGATAGCCGGCGTTGCGCAGCAGGTTCATCACCTCCATCAGATCGCCATAGCTGACCGCCTTGTCGGCACGCAGGAAGATGCGCTCGTCCCTCTTGCCTTGGGTGGCGCCATCAAGCGTCGACGTCAGCGTCTCGCGCGCGATCACGTCCTCGCCGACCGCGACGGAGAGATCGGGCTTTACGGTGACGAACACCGGCTTGTCCGGCCGCGGCTGCGGCTCGGCGGTCGAGGCCGGCAGATCGACGCCGAGATCGACGGTCGCGAGCGGCGCCGCCACCATGAAGATGATCAGCAGCACCAGCATCACGTCGATGAACGGCGTGACGTTGATCTCGTGCGCCTCGACCAGATCGTCATCGCCGCGACGCCTGAACGCGCCGCCTGAGCCGAGCTTGACGCCCATCTGCTACTCCGCAGCGCGTGCCAGCCGGAACAGGCTGCGATCGCCCTCACGGCTGACCAGCAGCATCACCATGACGGAGGCGTCGCCGAGCAATGCGCGGTAGGACGCGATCGAACGGGTCAGGTGATTGTAGATCACGACCGCCGGAATCGCGGCGACCAGACCGAGCGCGGTCGCCAGCAGCGCCTCGGCGATGCCGGGCGCGACCACCGCGAGATTGGTGGTGTGCGCCTCGGAGATGCCGATGAAGGCATTCATGATGCCCCACACCGTGCCGAACAGGCCGACGAACGGCGCGGTGGCGCCGATCGTCGCCAGCACACCGGTGCCGCGCGCGATCTGCCGCGACATCGCCGCTTCGACCCGCTCCAGCCGCAGCGCGATGCGCTCTTTGAAGCCGTCGTCGAACATCCCGCCGGACAGCGCAGCCTCGCGCGAGGCCGATTGCACGATCTGCGCCACCGCGTCGTTGCCGTCGCGGCTCGCCTGCTCGACCTCGGCGAGCTGGGTGTCGCGCTCGAGCAGACCGATCCGCTGCCGGGCGAGCGTTGTCTTGCGGCGGATCTCGACGGTCTTGGCGAGCCAGACCGTCCAGGTGACGAGCGAGGCGAAGGCGAGCCCGACCATCACCGCCTTCACGACGATGTCGGCGGTTTCGAACATGCCCCAGGGCGAGAGGTTGCGCGGCAGCAGTGCGGCGTCGGCTGCGGCGAGGCTCGCATTTGGGAGAAATACGGCAGTAGTCGCAATAGCCTCGATTACGATCGACAGCCGTCTGCCTTTATCAAACGTGCCAGGCATCTTCACCTCCAACCGCATCTTACCTCGCCCCGCCTGCGGGGAGAGGTCGGATCGCATCGCAAGATGCGATCCGGGTGAGGGGGACTCTCCACGAGCACGGTGCCCGGAGAGTCCCCCTCACCCCGACCCTCTCCCCGCAAGCGGGGAGAGGGAGAAGAAATCTTCAGCCCGCCTGCGGCGCGAGGCGGTCCGCCAGCGCGTGAAAGCGCACCAGCTGATCGCCGCGCAGCGCGCGCGTCTCGTCGCGGCCGACGAACACCTTGAACATGATGCCGCCGTCGCGATTGATGAAGGCGATGAACGCCGACACCTTGCCCATGAAAGGCCGCTCGACGAAGGCGATCGCCGCGCAGCGCTCATGCCTCAGGTGGCCGTGCAGGCCCTTCGGCTGCATCAGGTTGAAATAGCCGCGGCCGACCTCGCCGTTCGGAATGGCGCCGGTGAACTCGAAGATCGCGTCATCGGTATGCACGATCAGCGTCACCTCGCCCCACTCCGCGATGTCCTGCATCGCGGCGGCAAATTCGCCGGGGCCGATCCGCACCATGCTGTCGGGGAGCGCCTCGAGCACCGCGCGCGGCGTCACCTTGCGCTCGCGCGCGACATCTTCGATCACAGCGCCGGGATTGTCGGCCATATAGGCCTTCAATCCCGCAAGCTCCGCGTTCTGCACGGCCGCCTCCGTCATGCCGGGCTCTTCGCCCGCTCGGTGATCAGCACCTCAAAGCCCTCGAATTTGGGATGGCCGAGATAGAGGCTGCCGCCGGTTTCGTTGCCGGCGCGGGAATGGGCGCGGCGGAACGCATCGGACTTCGTCCAGTCCTCGAACGCCGCCTTGCTGGCCCAGACGGTGTGGGTCGCATAGAGCGTGTGGTCCTCGGCCTCGGGGCCCTTCACCAGATGAAATTCGATGAAGCCCGGCAGATCGCCGAGATAGGATTCGCGGGTCTTCCAGACCGTCTCGAACGCCTGCTCCTTGCCCTTGATCACCTGGAACCGGTTCATTGCGATGAACATGAAAACTCTCTCCTGTTTGACGGCGGATGCCTGGATCCTGCCGGCTGATCCCGTTAATAACATGAACGCGCCAAAGCCGCGCTGGGGGCACCAGCGCGGCCGGAGCAACCTGGATGGAATGATCGGCGTCTCGCGTTACGCTCCACCTAGGTGAATCCTGAGCCCGGCCTTGTAGACGGTGCCCGGACCGGGGCTCGAGAACAACACGTCGTTCTGCGTCGTGCCGTCGGTCGAGGAGCCCGGGATCGCATAGGGCCGGTAGTACTGGTTCAAGAGGTTGTCGACCGACGCCGTGAAGGTGATGTCCTTGGTGGCGTTCCAGGTCAGATAGAGGTTGACGAGCTCGTAGCCGGTCGAGGGCAGATAGCCCGCCGGCAGGTCGTTGTTGGCGCCGAACGAGGACCATTGCGCGGCAATGATCAGCGAACGGTCGAGCAGGCGGACGCCGCCCGTCGTCGTCACCTTGCGCGGCGTGATGGTGGCGAGCCCGACATTGGTCTGGGTGTTCCGGCCGCGCATCAGATGGCCGGCGACGCCGACGAACCAGTCGCCCGCGTCATACATCGTCTCGAGCTCGAAACCTTCGATGCGGGCGTGCGCGATGTTCTGGTACTGGTAGAACTGGCTGAACCGCCCGAACGGCGTCAGCGTCGGCGCCGACGCGACGAGGTCGATATAACCGTCGACGTCGTTGCGGAACACGTTGATCTTGCCACGGAACGAGTCGCTCGCCGTGAAGATGCCGTCATATTTCAGATTGATGCCGGCTTCCTTGTTCTTGCCGACCTCCGGCCGCAGCGCCGCGTTGGGCAGGAAGCAGAACAGGCCTGAGGTGCCGTCGGGGCAGTTGAACAGCGCCGGTCCGCCGCCGGTGGCGTGGCCGCCCGCGATCAGGGTCTCGGTGATCGACGGCGCGCGATAGCCTTCGGCATAGCTCGCATAGGGCGTGAAGCCGGCAACCGGCGTGACGCCGAGCGTAATCTTCGGCGACAGCCGGTCGCCGCTGGTCGTGGTGTTAGTCGAATTGAGTTCGTAGTGGTCGTAGCGGACAGCGCTGATCAGCTCGAGCCAGGTCGAATAGTTCTGCTTCAGCTGCACGAAGCCGCCGGACACGGTGCGCTGGCCGCCCGGCGTCGTGATGTTGGAATTGCCGCGCGAATCGAAGGTCTCGACATCGTCGCGGAAGGCGTCGAAGCCGTAGGTCACGGCGTTGCGCCAGTCGCCGAAATTGAAGCGCGAGGTGTTGTTGACGTCGACACCAACCGTATCCAGCAAATAGCCGCGCTTGTCGCCGACGCAGCCGGAGATGTTGTTGCCGGGATTGGCGAGCGTGCAGACCCCACCGCCGGTGGTGATGCGGTTGTTGTAGGTCTTGACCTGGTCGTTGTCGGTGCGGTTGCCGTAGACCGAGATGTTCCAGTCGAACAGCATGTCGTCGGGCTTGGAATATCGCCAGCTCAAGGTGCCCGTGTAGTTCTTCGCGTCGGAGGCGTAGACCGAGGAGCCCGCGATCGCGGCGAGCGGCGCCGCCGTCGTGGTCGGGCCGCGGTTCGGTTGGCCGATATTGTACTGGTAGTCCTGGAAGATGCCGCCGATCTTGAATTCGTGGCCTTCGGCGGGGCGGAACGTCACCTTCATGAGGCCGGCCGCGATATCGTTGCCGGTGTTGCCGATCTCGGTGCCCGCGCCGTCCTTGTAATTGCCCTGGGTGCGATAGACCGCGCCGCCGAACACATCGACGTTCGGATCGACGCGCACGCCGCCGAACACCGATCCCATGCCGCGGTCCGTGTTGGTGCCATAGGAGCCCGACATGTCGACACCCCAACGCTCGCCGGGACGCACCACGTCGTCGATATCCTTGGTGCGAAACGAAACCACACCGCCGATCGCGCCGGAGCCGTAGATGTTCGCGGTCGGGCCGCGCACCACGTCGACGCCGCCGATCAATTCGGGATCGAGGAAGAACGAGCCGTTGGCGTTGTGGCCGGTGCGCTGATAGTTCTGCCGCGCGCCGTCGACGACAACAGCGACACGGCCGAAATCCTGCAGGCCGCGGATGTTGATGACGGTCGCCGGATCGTCGCCGCGCTCCTGGACCGAGACGCCGGGCACATTGTAGAAAATATCGGAGAGCCGGTTCGGCTGCAGGCCCTGGATCTTCTCCAGCGTGACGGAGCTGACCGGCGCCAGCGCATCGATCGCGCGCTCCTCGGTCTTGGACGCCACGGCCGTGATGGTGTCGAGCGACTGCACCGGCACCGCGCCGATCTGCGCGCGCGCATTCGTCGCCGCCGGCGCCGCCTGAGCTTCGGCCGCCGGCTTCGGCTTCCGCTTGGCCTGTTTCGGCCGTTCGGTCGAAGGACGCGCAGCCGACGGATCGGCGGTCTGCGCGAAACCGCGTTCCGGCAGTGCTGCCGCAAATGAAAACACCGACGCGCCCAAAATCAGGGCGCGCGAAACCCTAGCCCCGTCAGCCATTCTAGCCCCAGCCTGATCATCGCTTTTCTGGTTTGGCTGGCGTGCGCTCTCTGACGAGCGGCTTGCTGGCTACATCGCGATCAAGCCACCGCTTGCATCGCGTGATGATTGGTTACGAGCCGGCAACAAAACGGTCAAGAATGCGGCGGCGCTGTTTATATCGATTGTAAAGTGCCGCCGTTGGAATGCGCTCTCGCCCGCTTATACAAGCAAACACCATTTGAAAATTTCGCAGGCGCAGCACCATCACATGTCCGCAGCTTCCGGAGACAATATCGGCGCAGCCGGAAAGCAGACCGAGCCTGCATCCGGCGCGGCCAAAACGCTGATCATGCGCGGAAATCGTCTCGACAGTCGCGACCTGTTCGCGGCGGAGCGCGAGATCATCATCATGCACGGCGAAGAACATTACCGGTTGCGGCTGACCTCGCAGAACAAGCTGATCCTGACCAAGTGACGGCCCCGATGACAATTTGTCGCACGCTCGCTTTGCTCGCCTTCTCCTGCTTGCTGCCGATCGAAGCCGTGACGGCCGAGGGCATCACCGTGCATGACGCCCGCGACCGCGACGTCGTGATCGACAATCCGTCGCGGATCGTCTCGATCGGCGGCGCGATCACCGAGATCCTCTATGCCCTCGGCTTCGAGGACCGCATCGCCGGCGTCGATGCGACCAGCCTCTACCCGCCGGCTGCCCTGCGCGAGAAGCCCGACGTCGGCTACATGCGCCAGCTGTCGCCGGAGGGCGTGCTCGGCCTGCACCCGTCGCTGGTGCTCGCAGTGCAGGGCTCAGGGCCGAAGGAGACCATGGACGTGCTCGAGGCGGCCAAGGTGCCGCTGGTGCTGGTGCCGGAGACGTTCTCGGAGGCCGGGCTGGTCGAGAAGATCAGGTTGGTGGGCCACGCCATGGGCGCCGATCCGCGCGCTGCCTGCCTGACGACGGCGGTGGAGAGCGATCTCGCGCAACTGCGCGCGCTGCGCACCAGGGTGACCAAGCCGGTGCGCGTGATGTTCGTGATGTCGCTCTTGAATGGCCGGGCGATGGCGGCGGGCCACAAGACCGCCGCGGACGAGATCATCCGGCTTGCCGGCGGCGTCAACGCCATCGACGGTTACGACGGCTACAAGCCGGTCAATGACGAGGCCATCGTGGCGGCGAAGCCCGATGTCGTGCTGTCGATCGATCGCGGCAAGGATTCGCTGACCGCTGATGCCGTGTTCGCGCATCCCGCCTTCGCGCTGACGCCGGTCGCGGCCAACAAGGCCTTCATCTCGATGGAAGGCCTTTATCTGCTCGGCTTCGGACCGCGCACCGCGGCCGCGGCACGCGACCTCTCGATCAAGCTCTATCCGGCGCTGGCGCCGGAGGCCGACAACTTCAAGCCGGCAGCGCTGACAGCGAATTGCCGGCAATGAGCGTGCTGGCCGAACGCCGCGGGCGTGCGAAACAGCGGCGCGCCGGCATGTCGCCGCGGCCGGCCGCGACACTCACCCTGCTCTGCCTGCTTGCGGCGCTCGCAGCGACCGCGCTGGTCGCCCTGACGGTCGGGGCCGCCGGGATTCCAATGGCGCGGCTTCCGGCAGCGCTTGGGCTATGGGCTGATCGTGTCGCCAACCCGCTGCTCGCACGAGACCAGCTCGTGGTGTGGTCGATCCGCATCCCGCGGATCGCGGCGGCGGCGATGGTCGGCGGCCTGCTTGCCGTCTCCGGCGCCATCATGCAGGGCCTGTTCCGCAATCCCCTCGCCGACCCCGCGCTGGTCGGCGTCTCCTCCGGCGGCGCGTTTGCCGCGGCGGCCGCGATCGTGTTCACCGACAGCCATCTCGGCGAAAGCCTGCGCTTCCTGCAGCACCAGCTGCTGCCGAGCGCGGCCTTTGCCGGCTCGCTGATCACGACCATCGTGCTTTACGGCATCGCCAGTCGCGGCGGCCGGACATCGATTGCGATCTTCCTGCTGGCCGGGCTTGCGATCGCCGCGATCGCCAATGCCGGCATCGGCCTCCTGGTGTTCGTCGCCGACGATCGTCAGCTTCGCGACATCACGTTCTGGCTGCTCGGCTCGCTCAGCGGCGCGACCTGGAGCAAGCTCACGGCGCTGGCGCCGGTGCTGGCGGTGGCGCTGGTCGCCTGCCTCTCGATCGCGCGCGGGCTCGACGTGCTGGTGCTCGGCGAGGCCGAGGCGTTCCACAGCGGCGTCGACGTCGAACGGCTGAAGCGGATCTCGATCGTGCTGGTGTCGGCGATGACCGGGGTCGCGGTCTCGGTCTGCGGCGTGGTCGGGTTCGTCGGCATCGTGGTGCCGCATCTGTTGCGGCTGGTGATCGGGCCCGCGCATCGGCTGCTGCTGCCGGCCTCCGCACTGCTCGGTGCCATCCTCCTGGTCGGCGCCGACACGGTGGCGCGCACCATCGTGGCGCCCGCGGAAATGCCGATCGGCATCCTGACGGCGGTGATCGGCGCGCCGTTCTTCCTCGCCATGCTGCTGCGGCAGCGCGGACTGGTGTCGCTGTGACGGTCCTGCTCGAAGCGCAGTCGGTATCGATGACGGTCGGCGGCACGACGCTGGTCGATGCGGTGTCGCTGCAGATCGGTGCCGGCGAGATGGTCGCGATCGTCGGTCCCAACGGCGCCGGCAAATCGACCCTGCTGCGGATGCTGTCGGGCGACCTGCGTCCGTCGCGCGGGGCGATCAGGCTCAGGCAGCGCGACCTGCAAACTTACGGACCACGCGCGCTGGCGCAGCACCGCGCGATGCTGTCGCAGCACGTCAGCGTCACCTTCCCGTTCACCGTCGAGGAAATCGTCAGCATGGGCGCCGGCGAAAGCCCGCGTGCCGTGGCGCGGGCGCTGGTCGAGGCGGCGCTCGACGAGGTCGGGCTCGCGCGTTTCCGGTTCAGGCAATTGCCGACGCTGTCGGGCGGCGAGCAGCAGCGGGCGCATTTCGCCCGCGTGCTGGTGCAGCTCGCCTGCGGCGAAGCGCTGCACGGACCCGGACTGTTGCTGCTGGACGAGCCGACCTCGAGCCTCGATCTGCGGCACCAGATCGACCTGGTCGAAACCGCCCGGCGGCGCGCCGCGCGCGGCACCGCCGTGATCGCGATCCTGCACGACCTCAACCTCGCGATGCGGTTCGCCGACCGCGTCCTGCTGCTGCACCGCGGCCGACTTGCCGTCGACGGCGACCGCACGGCGGCGATGAAGACCGAGACGCTACGCGAGATCTTCGAGATCGACGCCGCGATCGCCTACACCGGAGAGGGCGTGCCGTTCCTGCTGCCGCAAACCATGCGGCCCGTTTAGACCCTCATGGTGAGGAGCGCGGTACGCGCGTCTCGAACCACGAGGCCCGGCTGTCGCTTGCGGCCATCCTTCGAGACGGCCGCTGCGCGGCCTCCTCCGGATGAGGATTGCGAGTGAGAGGCGACGTAACGCCGCAAGCCTTATCCCGCCGCAACATCCGCGGTTCACAAAACTGTCAGCCGGCTGTAACAGGCGGCTCGGAGAACACCGCATCGTTTATCCTTTGGGAGATCAACCATGCGCCTGTCCCTGCTCTGCTCCGTCGCCTCGATCCTGCTCGCCACATCGGCGTTCGCGCAGAGTGAAGGCGAATTCCCGGCGACGCTGGCAGGACATGCCGTGATGCCGGCGGAGAGCTTCATCGACGCCCCCGCCGACGCCCCGAACGATTTGAAGACCTCGGGCAAATACACCACCGGCAGGCGCGTCGACGCCATCGGCACCGTGATGGGCAAATCCTACGAGCGGCCGACCGGCGTGTCGCTGCCGTTCAAGGGTCAGCCGCTGCAGGGACATTCCGGCATCAAGGTGATGCCCGACGGCTCGTTCTGGGTGATCACCGACAACGGCATGGGCTCGCGCTACAACTCGGCGGACTCGATGCTGTACCTGAACCGGCACAAGATCGATTGGGCGAGCGGCAAGATCGAACGTCAGGAGACCGTGTTCCTGCACGATCCCGACAGGAAAGTGCCGTTCCGCATCGTGCATGAGGACACCGCCAAGCGCTACCTCACCGGTGCCGACTTCGACACCGAGGGCTTCCAGATCATCAACGACATTTTCTGGATCGGCGACGAGTTCGGGCCGTACATCCTCAAGGCCGACAAGACCGGCAAGATCCTCGCCGTGTTCGAGACGGTCGCGGACGGCAAGCCGGTGCGCTCGCCGGATCACTGGGCGGTGCAGTCGCCCGGCGCGCCCGGCGCCTCCTACACCAACGTCAACCTGCGCCGCTCCAAGGGCTATGAAGGTTTTGCTTCCTCCAAGGACGGCAAATTCCTCTACGGCCTGCTCGAAGGGCCGCTGTGGGATGCCGGCAAGAAGGATTGGGAGAAGGTCGACGGCAAGGAAGCCTCGCGCATCCTGGAATTCGACGTCGCGGCGGAGAAGTTCACCGGACGCTACTGGCAGTATGTGTTCGAGCAGAACGGCAATGCGATCGGCGACTTCAACATGATCGATCCGGCCCACGGCCTCGTCATCGAACGCGACAATGGCGAAGGCACCGCCGACAAGGCCTGCCCGCAAGGCCAGCGCGGCGAGAACTGTTTCCCTGATCTCGCCAAGTTCAAGCGTGTCTACAAGATCGAGCTGTCCGATGCCAATGCCAGCAAGCCGGTGCGCAAGATCGCCTATATCGACCTGATGAAGATCCGCGATCCCAACAAGAAGGCGCACAAGCCGCTCAACGACGGCGTCTACACCTTCCCGTTCTTCACCATCGAGAATGTCGACCGGGTCGACGAGACCCACATCATCGTCGGCAACGACAACAACCTGCCGTTCTCCTCGAGCCGCGACCCGAACAAGGCCGATGACGACGAGTTCGTGCTGCTCGAGGTCGGCGACTTCCTGAAGGCGAAGTGAAGGGCTACTTTCGCGGATCACAACAATGTCGTCGCCCGGCTCGACCGGGCGACCCAGTATTCGAGAGACGTCCGAGCTCAACGGACAAGCCGCGGCGTACTGGACGCCCCGCTCAAGGCGGGGCATGACAGCGAATATGCGATAGCGTGATGCTCATCCCAGCACGACGGCCATTCCGTCATCCCCGCGCAAAGGCTTCGCCTTTGTCGCTGGAGGTGCGAGCCTTGCGGCGCAATTGCGCCGCCGGGCGAGCCTCGAAGGATGCACGGCCCCGATGCAGCCGACGCGGAGACAGCCGGGCCGCCGCCCTTCGAGACGGCCGCTTTGCGGCCTCCTCAGGGTGACGGTGATACAGCTCCGCGCGCGGCTTACGTGATCCTCACTCCTTCTTCGTCCGGTAATCCCCGAACGTCGTGTCGCGCTGGTCGAGCTGGGCCTTCACGCTGCCGCCGTCGCGGCGGAAGCCCGCCATGTAGGCCTTGCTGGCTTCGGTCGTGAAGGCCAGTGCCTGGATCTCGGTGCCGGCGCGGATCGCGGCGCGGGCGCCCATGATTTCCATCGCGCGGTGGACGCTACGCTTGTTGAGCTGTTGCAGCTCGATCGGCACCTTGGCCGCGCGCTCGGCGAAATCCAGCGTCTTCGCCTCCAGTTCGGCGAGCGGAAACGACCGGGTAGCATAGCCCCACTCGGCGGCCTCGCGGCCGGACATCGCGTCGCCCGTCAGCATCAATTCCATGGCGCGCCGCATGCCGACCAGCCACGGGTGATACTGCATGTCGGGCGGGCTCATCAGCCGCACCGGCGGATAACCGATCTGGGCGTCGTCGGCGACATAGACCACGTCGCAGGCGGTCGCGAGCTCGGTGCCGCCGGCGAGGCAATAGCCGTGCACCTGCGCGATCACAGGCTTTGCGAGGTCCCAGATCGAGAACCAGCCCTCGACGACATGGCGCGACCACTGGCCGGGGCCGGATGCCGAATGATAGGGCTGGTCGACGCGGTTGTCGGCGGAGAGATCGTAACCCGCCGAGAAACAGGGGCCCGCGCCGCGCAGGATCGAGATCGAAATCCCGGGATCGCGGTCGGTCTGCTCCAGCACCTCGAAAATCTCGCCGCGCAGGCGGTTGTTCAGCGCGTTGCGCTTCTCTGGGCGGTTCAGCGTGATGCGGCGGACGCGCGGACGCGGATCATCGACGATGATGTGCTGGTAGCTCATGGATCCTCCCGATCTCAGGCTTTGTTGCCTTTGGCAAAGTGATGCCCGAGATCGGGAGAGATGTCATCGGCAGTAAACGCAGATCAACCTGCCGGCACCATCACGACGCCCTTGTCCTTGGGCCAGCGCATCCGCCAGGCGAAATTGATGTCACGGACTTCGCCGGCCTTGGCCTCGAACGCCCATTCCAGCACGCCGCGCTTGTCGCGCAGGTTGGTGGTCGTCGCAGGCGTCGACGACGGCAGCATCTCGACCACGATGTCGTCGTTCTCGCTGACCGGGAGCTGATCCTGGATCGCGACCTTGATCGCGAAGTCGTGGCCGTTGCGCACCGTGGTCTTGAAGGCGCGCTCGTCGGTCTTCGACGTGGTCACGATCAGGCCCGCGGAGCCCTCGTTGCGCTTCACCACCGTGCGTTCGATCTTGACCTTGTCGTCGGCGCCGAAGCCAAGCCGCACGGTCTCGTCCTTGGCGGCGGTGGCCATCCGGCTGCGGCCGACGAAGATGCCGTCGCGGTAGATCGAGACCTGTCCCGGCAGCAGCGGCGCATCGTCGGCCTGCACGAAGCTCGCTTCCAGGAACGCGGTCGGATCGATCACCGGAACGGCGCGAACTACGAGATCGGGCGTGATCGTCGCCGTCGAGATGCGCAGGCTCTTTGCGCCCTCATTGGCGGCAACGCTGACGCGGCCGGGGATCTTGAAGGTGGCCTGGAAGGCGCCGACCTCGGCGGTGGCTTCCAGTTCGTCCGCGCGTCCCCCACCAAAGCGGAATTGCTGAACCGCGTCGGCGGCCGGCGCGGGTGCCAGGGCCTCGCGCGCCCGCATGCTGGCCTCTCCCGAGAGCTTCGCCAGCGGCCGCGGCGGCTGCGGATATTGCACGATCAGCGAACGGAGATCGGGCGCATTGCCGCCGCGCGCGACCCGCACGGTGGAGACGACGAGCGCCAAGTTCGACCAGTCCTCGCCGGTCGACTGGGTGATCTCGGCGCGGCGCACCAGTTCGATCGCGGGCTTGCGGTCCCTGGCGCCGGTGTCGAGCCGGGCGTCATAGAGCGGCGTCCAGCGCGCGTTGGGAACCGCATAGGTGATCCGCAAGGTCGCCTTGGTCACCGCCTGCGAGGCGATGTCGATCCGCACCTCGACCTTGCTCGGCGGCTTGCTCGTGCGATCGGCTGCGAGCTGCGCAAGGTCGCGGTCGATCACGCGAATCTTGCGCTCGGCGTCACGGATCGCGCTGTCGGCGGTTGCGACCTCGTCGGCCACCGCCGAGAACGCCGCGCGCCACTCGCTGAGCGGACGCGCCTCGCCCTTCTCGCCGAGGCCCGCAGGCGACGTTTCGGCAAAGCGCTCGGCGAATTTGCGACGCGCCTCGGCCGCGCTGATCAGTCCCTGCAAATCGGCGCGCTCATCGTTAAGCGCCTCGATGCGCCTGTCGATCTCGGAAAGATTTGGCGGCAGCAAGGGCTGCGGCAGCTTTGTATCGATCGCCCCGATCGTGAGGTTCGCTCCGCCCTCGCCCTCGACCCGCAGCGAGGACGGATCGAGCCCCATTGGAAAATCGCGGGCGATGAGCGTGTTGTCACCGGCAGGCAGGTCCAGCGTGATGACGCGGGTGACGCTCGCGCCATCGGGATAGACGGTCACGGCGTCGATCTGCGAGGCTGCATCGAGATTGGCCGCATGCAGCGGCCCGGCAACCAGCGCACCCACCAGCACCAGGCTGGTGGTCACAAGATAATTCGCAATCCTACACATGACATCCCTCCGGAAAAACGCCGCATCGCGCGCGAGACGAACGGCGCGCCGGGCTCGACTGCGCGCCGTTTCTCGTGGTGAGACGCAGCGAGGAAGGGACTGGTTCGATTGAGGTTTCCCTGCGGCGCGACGATGGCGCCGCCGCGGCTGCCGCATGGCGCGGCGATGTCTTTTAGGCTTTAGCGATCTGCCTTGCGCCGGATGAACAGATAATTCGGCACGAAGCCGGCCAAGGTGATCGCGATCATGATCCACCAGCCGCGCTGAAACGCCGCGATCCGCTCCGTCATCGAGACCGGCGTTGCAAGGATCGCGACAAAGATCGCGACGCCGATCGCCAGTGCCGCCTGCCGGATCATGTTGATGACGCCGGAGCCGGTGGCAAACGACGATGGCGGCAGCGCGCCGGCGCCGACGCCCATCAGGGTCGGAAAGGTCAGCCCGACGCCGATACCGATCAGCATCACGCCCGCGACGATGGCAGGCGCATTGGGTTCGGCCCCGAGCAGCGTCGCCCAGATCGCGAGGCCGGCCGCGAACAGGACGATTCCGCCGGAGACGACGGCCGCGGCGCCAAACCGCGCAATCAGCCGGCCGGCAAACAACAGCGAAGTGATCGGCACCAGCAGCGGACCGGGAGCGATTGCAAGGCCGGTCTTCAACGCCGACCAGCCCCACACCGTCTGCTCCCACAAGGCGCAGGACAGTAGCATGGCGCCGAAGGCGGCCGAGTAAGGCGCCATCACCAGCGACGCGCCGGTGAACGGCCTGACCGCGAACAGTGCAGGATCGACGAAGGGATTCCTCGATCTGAGACAATGCCACGCGAAGGCGGCGAGCGAGACGGTCGCGACGGCAAAGCCGAGCACAACGCCGCGCGAACTCCATCCCCAATCGTTCGCCTTCACGATCGCAAATGTCAGCGCACCGATACCGGAGGTCACCAGCAGCGCCGCCCATGAACTCGGACGCGGCACGTCGTGACCGGGCACTTCGGGCAATTTCAACCAGCCGACGATCAGTGCGACGACGCCGATCGGGACATTGACGATGAAGATCCAGCGCCAGTCGAACGTGACCAGCACGCCTCCGGCGAGCGGGCCCAATGCGGCGGCAAGGCCGCCGATCGCCGTCCAGGTCCGCACCGCCCCGGCGCGCTGCTCGGATGGAAATGATGCCAGCAGCAGGCCGATCGAGGTCGGCGTCATCAATGCCGCACCGGCCGCCTGCGCCACGCGAGAGACGACCAGGAACTCGACACTGGACGAAAGAGCACATGCCGCCGACGCGGCCGTGAACAGCGCGACGCCGAGCAGGAAGCTGAGGTTGCGGCTGTGGCGTTCGGCGAGCCGGCCGAAGAATACCAGCAACGCGGCGTAGGCGATCGCATAGGCGTTCAAGATCCAGGACAGATCCTCAAGCGAGGCGCCGCGAAATTCCTGCGCGATGTTCGGCAGCCCGACATTGACGATGAACAAATCGAGATTGGCGAGGCAAATTCCGACCGACACGATCGCAAGCACCTGGCGCGGGGTTGCGGTTGCGACGCGGGACCGCGGCCGCGCCTCAGGTTCGACGACCAGATCGATGGTCTCTGCCTCTACCTCCGACATCACACCCTCCCAAATACGTGCACATGCATCTATTGCAATTAGGTGCATCTGCATGTATCTGTCAAGTCCATAGGAGGCAGCGATGGCGAAAACGGAACCCAGCCGGTGTAATCTCACGGCGTTGCGCAAGGCGACGCGGCGGGTGTCGCAGCTCTACGATCAGGTCCTTGCGACATCCGGCCTGCGCGGCACGCAACGGGCGATTCTGGTCTATGTCAGGCGGTCGGGCGCGCCGACGATGGGCGAGCTTGCCGCAGCCTTGGTGCTCGACCGCACCGCGCTCAACCACAACCTCAAGCCGCTCGAGCGCGACGGTCTGTTGACCATCACCGTCGACAAGAACGACCGGCGTAGCCGGCTGGTGCGGCTCACCAAGCGCGGCGAAGCCAGGCTCGAGGAGTCGCAGGCCGCATGGCTCAACGCGCAGGAACGTTTCGAGACCGCCTTTGGCGCAAGGCAGGCCGCCGATCTCAGGCAGACGCTCGAACTGATTGCCTCGCTCGAGTTTGACGAGCGCGCGCTCACCTCACCGGCGAGCTAGCCGGCTCCAAAAGAAAAGCGGCCCGGCGTTGCCGCCAGGCCGCTCATTCGCACCCGATCAGTGTCGATCGCGCTTAGCTGTAGATCTCGAACAGGCCGGCGCCGCCCTGGCCGCCGCCGATGCACATGGTCACGACGCCCCACTTGGCCTTGCGGCGACGGCCTTCCTGCAGCAGGTGGCCGGTGAGCCGGGCGCCGGTCATGCCGAAGGGATGGCCGATCGCGATCGAGCCGCCATTGACGTTGTACTTCTCGGGATCGATGCCGAGCTGGTCGCGCGAATAGAGGCACTGGCTGGCGAAGGCCTCGTTGAGCTCCCAGAGATCGATGTCGTCGATCTTCAGGCCGTGGCGCTTCAAGAGCTTCGGCACCGCAAAGACCGGGCCGATGCCCATCTCGTCGGGCTCGCAGCCGGCCGAGGCCCAGGCGACGAAGCGGCCGAGCGGGTTGAGGCCGCGCTTCTCGGCGTCCTTGGCTTCCATCAGCACCACGGCGGCGGCGCCGTCGGAGAGCTGGCTGGCATTGCCGGCGGTGACGAACTTGCCCGGGCCCTTGACCGGCTCGAGCTTGGCAAGGCCTTCCAGCGTGGTCTCGGGGCGGTTGCACTCGTCGCGATCAACCACGTAGTCGACGATCGACTCGGCCTTGGTCGCCTTGTCGACCACCTTCATCTTGGTCTTCATCGGGACGATTTCGTCCTTGAACTTGTTGGCCTGCTGCGCGGCCGCCATGCGGCGCTGCGACTCCAGCGAATACTCGTCCTGGTATTCGCGGCTGAGCTTGTAGCGCTCGGCGACGATGTCAGCGGTATCGATCATCGCCATGAAGATGTCGGGCGCGGTCTTGAGCAGCTCGGGATCGATCGATTCCTTTGGCGAGCCGCCGCCGGGAATCGAGATGCTCTCGACGCCGCCGGCGACGATGCAATCGGAGCCGTCGGAACGGATCGAATTGGCGGCCATCGCGATGGTCTGCAGGCCCGACGAGCAGAAGCGGTTCACGGAGACGCCCGCGGTCGACTTCGGCAGGCCGGCGAGCAGCGCCGCCTGGCGGCCGATGTTCGGCGCGCCATGCGCGCAATTGCCGAGATAGCAATCCTCGACATATTCCTTGTCGACGCCGGCGCGGTCGACCGCGTGCTTGATGGCGTGCGCGGCGAGCGACATCGGCGGGGTGATGTTGAATCCGCCACGGCCGGACTTTGCCAGGCCGGTGCGCGCGTAGGAAACGATTACGGCTTCACGCATTGTTTTCTCCCTCTGAGATGACGGTCATTGTGGCGCGTCGTGGCCCGTTCGTACACATTTTTCGGCGGGCGCAATAGCAATGCCGGACGTCCCGGAACGACAAACGCCGCCTCCGCGACCGGAGACGGCGTCATGTTCCGCAGATCGGAATATGGACTGCTTGAGCGAGATCAGGTCGTGACCACGAACTCGCTTTGCCCCCTCTCCCGCTTGCGGGCAGGGCTTTCGCATATGCCCCTTGGCGACCGCGCAAGTGCTTGGCCTCGTGGTTCGAGACGCGCCGCAAGCGGCGCTCCTCACCATGAGGGTCTACTATTGTGCCGCAAAAACAAGACCTCATCCTGAGGAGCCCGCCGAAGGCGGGCGTCTCGAAGGATGGCCACGAGGGCACCGCCACGAAATGCGATACCCCTGCGCTTGCGGGGGAGGGTTGGGGTGGGGGTATTTCCGCAGTCGAGAATCCTTGTGAGGAGAGAGCCCCACCCGGATCGCATCTTACGATGCGACCCGACCTAAGAGCGAGCTTCGCTCGTCTCGACCCCGCAAGCGGGAGGTAAATCGAGAGTGCGGACAAGCCGCCGGATCGCGAACTAGAACGTCAATGCCTTGGCCTGCTTCACCTGCGGCAGCGTCTGTACCTTGGCGAGCAGCTCCGGCGGCACCGCGCCGTCGACCTCGACCAGCGCAATGGCGTCGCCGCCCTGCTTGACGCGGCCGAGATGGAAGGTCGCGATATTGATTTTCGCATCACCCAAGAGGCTCGCGAACGCGCCGATGAAGCCCGGCTTGTCCTCGTTGGTCACGTAGATCATCGACTTGCCGAACTCGGCGTCGACGCGGATGCCCTTGATGTCGACGAGGCGCGGCTTGCCGTCGGCGTAGACGGTGCCGGACACCGAACGCTCCTGGCGTTCGGTGGTGACGGTGACCGTGATCAGGCTTTCATAGTCGCTCTGCGCGGCGCGGACGACCTCGTCCACCACCATGCCGCGCTCCTTGGCGACGACGGGCGCCGAGACCACGTTGACCTCGCCCAGCATCGGGCGCAGCAGGCCCGACAGCACCGCCGAGGTGATCGCCTTGATCTTCATCTCGGCGACGTGGCCCTCATAGGTGATCTCTGTCTTGAGGATGCCGCTCTCGGTGAGCTGGCCGGCGAACGAGCCGAGTTTTTCGGCGAGCTCGATGAACGGCTTCAGCTTCGGCGCCTCTTCCGCGGTGATCGAGGGGAAGTTGACCGCATTGGAAATCGCGCCCGACAGCAGATAGTCCGACATCTGCTCGGCGACCTGCAGCGCGACGTTTTCCTGCGCTTCGGTGGTCGACGCGCCGAGATGCGGAGTGCAGATCACGTTGGGATGGCCGAACAGCACGTTCGAGGTTGCCGGCTCCTCGACGAACACGTCGAAGGCGGCGCCCGCGACGTGCTTGGAGTTCAGCGCGTCGACCAGCGCCTGCTCGTCGACCAGGCCGCCGCGCGCGCAGTTGATGATGCGCACGCCCTTCTTCATCTTGGCGATCGCGGCCGCATCGATCACGTTGCGGGTCTTCTCGGTCAGCGGCGTGTGCAGCGTGATGAAGTCGGCGCGCTTCAAGAGATCGTCGAGCTCGACTTTCTCGACGCCGATGTCCTTGGCGCGCTCCGGCGACAGGAACGGATCGAATGCGATCACCTTCATGCGCAGGCCGAGCGCGCGGTCGGCGACGATCGTGCCGATATTGCCGCAGCCGATCACGCCGAGGGTCTTGGCGGTGATCTCGACGCCCATGAAGCGGTTCTTCTCCCACTTGCCGGCCTGGGTCGAGGCGTCGGCCTGCGGGATCTCGCGCGCCAGCGCCAGCATCAGGGTGATGGCATGCTCGGCGGTCGTGATCGAATTGCCGAACGGCGTGTTCATCACGATGATGCCCTTGGCGGTCGCGGCCGGAATCTCGACATTGTCGACGCCGATGCCGGCACGGCCGATCACCTTCAGCCTCGTCGCCTTCTCGATGAGCTTGGCGGTCGCCTTGGTGGCCGATCGGATCGCGAGGCCGTCGTAATTACCGATGATCTCGGCGAGTTTTTCCTTGTCCTTGCCGAGGTTGGGCTGGAAGTCGACCTCGACGCCGCGATCCTTGAAAATCTGCACGGCGGCGGGAGACAGCGCGTCGGAAATCAGAACTTTAGGTTTTGTCATCTCGATTGTTCCTTTGCCCTGCGGCGGGCGGGTCTCCTGGACCGATGTGGTGAAGTCTCTGATCACTTCTCCCTCTCCCCGCCTTGCGGGGAGAGAGTTGGGGTGAGCGGCAGCCACGGGCGAGGAACAAGCCAAGAGGGCCCTCACCCGGATCGCTGCGCGATCCGACCTCTCCCCGTAAGAACGGGGAGAGGTGACAAGAGAAAACTTAAGCCGCCTTGGGCAACGCTGCCTTGGTCTCGGCGAAGGCCCAGTCGATCCACCGTGTCAGCAGCTCGACATCCTTTGCCTCGACGGTGGCGCCGCACCAGATCCGCAAACCCGCCGGCGCGTCGCGGTAATACGCGAAGTCGAAGCCGGCGTTCTCCTTCTCCACCAGCGCGACCAGCTTCTTGCAGAAGTCGGCCTGTGCGTCTGAAGGAAGCGAGGTGATCGCGGGATCGGTGAACTTAAGGCACACCGAGGTGTTGGAGCGGATCGCGGGATCCTTGGCCAGGAAGTCGATCCAGGGCGTCTTCGCTTTCCAGTCGGCGAGCGCCTTGGTGTTGGCGTCGGCGCGGGCGATCAGCGCCTTCAGGCCGCCGATCGACTTCGCCCAGTTCAACGCATCGAGATAGTCCTCGACGCAAAGCATCGACGGCGTGTTGATGGTCTCGCCTTCGAAGATGCCCTGGTTGAGCTTGCCGCCCTTGGTGAGGCGGAAGATCTTCGGCAGCGGCCAGGCCGGCTTGTAGGTCTCGAGCCGTTCCACAGCGCGCGGCGACAGGATCAGCATGCCGTGCGCGGCTTCGCCGCCGAGCGCCTTCTGCCAGGAGAAGGTGACGACGTCGAGCTTGGCGAAATCGAGCGGCTGCGCGAAGGCGGCCGAGGTCGCGTCGCAAATCGTCAGGCCTTCGCGATCCGCGCTGATCCAGTCAGCGTTCGGCACGCGCACACCCGAGGTGGTGCCGTTCCAGGTGAAGACGACATCCGACTTCGGATCGACCTTGGAGAGATCGGGGATTTCACCATAGGCCGCGTTGAGCTTGGTGACGTCCTTCAGCTTCAATTCCTTGACGATGTCGCTGACCCAGCCCTCGCCGAAGGATTCCCAGGCGAGCGTGGTGACGGGCCGCGCGCCGAGCAGCGACCACAGCGCCATCTCGACCGCGCCGGTATCCGACGCCGGCACGATGCCGATCTTGTAATCGGCAGGCACCTCAAGCACCTCGCGCGTCAGTTCGATCGCGAGCTTGAGCTTGGCCTTGCCGACTTTCGCACGATGCGAGCGGCCGAGGGCGGCGTCCTTGAGATTGTTGGGGTTCCAGCCGGGGCGCTTGGCACAGGGGCCGGAAGAAAAATGCGGCACATCGGGCCGCGAAGCGGGCTTCGCTGCAGTCATAATCTACCCTTCCAGATAGCTGCCTCTCGGTGGGGAGAGGTTTCCCGCGGTCGGGGATAGTGGAAAGGTACCCAAACGTCAAGAAAGTTCGGACTCGTCTGGAACAATCCGGGCATCACGGCTGATTGATGGGACGTCCTCGACCTGCTGGATCGTCTCCTGATCAAGCAAATCTGCCGCCAGAGTCATGATCTTAACCGCCCTGCGCCGGCTCGATACTTTCAAAATGCTCTTCTCGCCGGCCTGCACGATGTACTCGTTGCCGACCCGCACGATCGAATAATCCGACATTCCAATCCCCAGTTGCCCGCCGCCCCGTGGGAGACGTCCGACATACCGGACTCGTTCCGACCCGCAAAATCACGGAGGTCGACTTAGTTTATTGGCTATTAACCGGATCGCAGACCATCCGCTGCCGCAGGTATTGCCCGGTAGATGGCACAACTTCGTGCGCGCGTTTCAAAAGCGAATCGTCATCCCGACATGGCTGCGCGCGAACCCAAGCCGTTCATAGAAGCGCTGCGCATCGACCCGCGTCTGATGCGTCAGCAATTCGACGAGCATGCAGCCTCGCGCGCGCGCCTCGGTGACTGCCCACTGCACCAGCTTCTCGCCGATGCCGCGGCTGCGGCAATGTTTTGCAACGCGAACGTCCTCGAGCAAGCCGCGCGAGCCGCCTTGCGAGCTGATGCCCGGCAGAACCGCAAGCTGCAGACAGCCGACGACGACGCCCTCACCGTCGACGGCGACGACGAGTTGCAAATTGGGATCGCGCTCGACCCGCGCGAAGGCTTCGTAATAGCTTTGCGGCAGCGGGTCTTCGATCCGCTCGCGCGCACTGCCGAGCGGATCGTCCGCAAGCATGCCGACGATGGCGGCGACGTCTTCGCGGCGGGCGCGGCGGATCGTGATGGATGAAGCTTCAGTCATGGCGGCATTCACCTGAGGTCAGCGGACCGGCGGCAGCGCGAGCACGCGCTCGGCGTCGGCGATCCAGCGACGGATCGCGGGATAGCGCGCGAGCTCGAGGCCGCCATCTTCCGCGACACGCGTATAGGCGAGCAGCGAGACGTCGGCGAGCGAGAACGCGTCTCCGACCAAAAATTGCGTGCCCGCCAGATGCCGCTCCAGATGATCGAGCGCGACATAGCCGCGCTTGACGAGGTTCGGATCGATCTCCGAGATGGCCTTGCCGAGATACACGGTCTGAAAGCGGCAGACGGCGACATAAGGCTCGTGGCTGTTCTGCTCCCAGAACATCCAGGCATCCATCTGCGCCGCGCGATAGGGATCGCTCGGGATCAGGTCGCTGCCGCGCGCGAGATAGCGAATGATGGCGTTGGATTGCGCGAGCGTGCGGCCGTCATCCAGCTCAACCGTCGGCACCTGACCCCAGCCGTTTCGCTTGAGGAATTCCGCGGTCCGGCTGCCGCCCTTCATGGTGTCGATCTCGACCCATGTGTACGGCAGCGCCAGCCTGTCGCACACCCATTTCACCTTCAGGCAGTTGCCTGAATTGGCGTCGCCGTAGATTTTCATGTGAGATTGCTCCGCTTGCGGAGCGATATCCGATCAGCCGCAGATTGCGGTGTCAAGCCGAGTGGCGTGGGTCAGAACTTGTAGCCGATTGCAGCACGCACGCTGTTTTGCGTGACCGACGTGTTCTTGACCGGCGTGAACTTGACGTATTCCCACTCGCCTCGCACGAAAACACAGTTCCACAACATGTATTCCAAGCCGAGACCAGCGGTCCAGCCGGCAACGTAGTTGTTCGTCTTCGCATCCGTCACGGTCTGGGAAAACTGCGGTAGGGCAAAGCTGGTCGAACTTCCATCAGCGAAATTGATCGTCCGGTTCACAGAGCTCGTGACAGTGCGCGCAACGTCCATTCGGCCGACGGCAAGACCGCCGAAGATGTACGGCAGAAAGTCACCGGTTGCCCAACCCGCGCGTCCGCGGAACGTCATCTCATCCTTGAGCTTCAGCGCAGCGCTTCCATTCAACGACACGCTGTCTGCCGCAGTGGCGCCGGGTGGCAGGACCAGGGTTGGCTGAGCGACCTGAATCGGCCCCAGACTTCCAAAGGTCGTGGTCGTAAGCCCAGACCAATAGGTATAGTTTGCTTCGACACCCACCACGACGTCGTCATACTGCCAGTTGCGCCCGACAAACGCTCCGAAGCCCGAGCTTTGCGCATTGACCCGGCCAAGCAAGTTGAATTGCGACGTCGGCGCCTGCAGCGTGGTGTTGCGGAAGATGGAGTTGGTCAAGGACGCGACACTCCCGCCGAAGTCGGTGTTGATCCATGTCTGGCCGACCTGGCCGCCGACATACCAGCCGTCCCAGTTTCTGGTTGGCGCGCTGGAAGCGGGGAGACTGCCGCGAAGGAAATCGGGCATGTCGGCCGCATGTGCGCCGGTCATCGCCCCGAACATCATCGCCGCCAGCACCAACCTACGCATTGCAACGCTCCATCCACCGCACCGATTTCGCGTTGATCATCGCCTGTTAACCTTAACCAATCGTTGTCGCCGCCGGTTTTCGAGCACGCAAGTTGCAGAAGGTTCGTGCCATGATGCGGCAAAGAAAAACGGCGCGGGATGGTCCCGCGCCGTTTCAATCGTTAACCGTGAAGGCTTGAAATTAACCCTTGCGGATCAGCGGGGGCGGCGGCGGCGGAGGCGGCACGTCGCAGCAAGGCAGGGCGAAGCGCACGCCGAGCTTGACGTCCTGCGACGTGATATCCCGGAACTGGAACGACGACGGACCAGCATTGCTGCCATCGAACGAGCGACCGTTACCCTGCCCCGCGGTGCCCATGTCGAGATAGCGGTAAGCCAGTTCGACCGTGAAATTGTTGGTGACCTTGTAGGCGACACCGGCATGCACTGCCCAGGCGAGGTTGGTCTTGGTCGCGCCGTCGGCGGCGAAGGAACCGGTGAAACCGGACGCTCCCGGGAACGTGGTGACGTCGGAGAAGGCCGAGGTCTTGATCGTCGCGGCACCGACACCGGCGCCGATGAACGGCGTCAAGCACCACCAGGTGCCGAGATCGGCATAGACGTTCACGAGGCCGACCCAGCTCTGGAAACCGCCATGATAGGCATCGGCGATCGAGTTGGTGGGAAAGGTCACGAAGTCGGTGCCGTTGAAGCTCACCTTCGAGCGGTACTCACCGGTGATGTCGGCGCGGAACCAGCTGTTGAACTGATAGCCGACGCCGATGCCGTAGAGCGTGCCGCCGTCGAAGCCATGGCCAACCTGGGTGAGCGCGCCGGCGGGCAGCGTGTCATACGCGTTGACGTGCAGCCTGCCTTTGCTGCTGGTCATGCCGATGTCGCCGCGCAGGTACCAGCCGCCGAAATCCTGGACCGGCGGAGGAGCATACGCCATCGGAGGTGGCGGCATGATGGGCATGTCGGCGGCGAACGCCGCCGTGGACAACAGAGATGCCGCGCCGGCGGCAATCAGGGTCTTTACGCTACGCATTGGCTTCGTCCTTTTGGGCCAAGTGAGGCGACACGAAAGCCCCACGTCTGAAACTCACGGCCGGACGATGGCAGGAAATGTTTAAGCGGCACTTAACCCTAATTTTTAAGGTTGATTTTCTCTCACCTTTTTCTGCGGCTGCCGCTGATAGGTTCATTAAAATGGCGCAGGAGACAGCGAAACATCGCGATCTCGCCACAAGTGCTAATGAAGCGTTGACGCATGCGCGCCGTTCGCAGGGCACGCAAGCCGCGTGTGTTAGCGAATGCTTAACGCGGGCGTCGCGTCTGCGGCCGAGCGTTCAGCGCACGGCCTGCGGCATCTTCGGCAGGAACACCGCGAGCAGGCCGATCGCCGGCAGGAAGGCGCACAGCTGATAGACGAAGGCGATCGAGGTGTGGTCGGCGAGCTTGCCGAGCACGGCGGCGCCGAGACCGCCGATCCCGAACGCGACGCCGAAGAACACGCCGGAGATCATGCCGAAGCGATGCGGCATCAATTCCTGCGCGAACACGATGATCGCCGACGTCGCCGACGAGATGATCAAACCGATCACGACCGTCAGCACGGCGCTCGCGAACAGGCCGGCATAGGGCAGCGCCAGCGCGAACGGCAGCGCGCCGAGGATCGAGAACCAGATCACGTATTTGCGGCCGAAGCGGTCGCCGAGCGGACCGCCGATGAACGCGCCCGCGGCATTGGCGGCAAGGAAGATGAACAGATAGAGCTGCGCCGCCTGCGTCGAGACGCCGAACCGATCGATCAGATAGAAGATGTAATAGCTCGACAGGCTCGAGACATAGAGCTGCTTGGAGAACAGCAGCGCGACCAGCACGACGAGCGCGATCCTCACGCGCCGCTGATCCGGATGGTCGGGATGCCGCGCGATGGCGGCCGCCTTCTTGCTCGATATCTGCGGCTTGTACCAGACGCCGATGCGCCAGAGGATCACGATGGCAAGGAACGCGATCGAGGAGAACCAGACGATCGAGGGCTGGCCGAACGGCACCACGATCAGTGCTGCGAGCACCGGTCCCATCGAGGTGCCGAAACTGCCGCCGAGCTGGAACACCGATTGCGCGAAACCGTAACGTCCGCCTGACGCCAGCCGCGCGATGCGCGACGATTCCGGATGGAACACCGCGGAGCCGAGGCCGACCAGCGAAGCCGCGATCAGGATCACCCCATAGGTGTGCGCAACGCTGAGCAGCAACAGCCCGAAGAAGGTGAAGCCCATGCCGATCGCAAGCGAGAACGGCTGCGCCTTCTTGTCGGTGAAATGCCCGACCAGCGGCTGCAGCAGCGACGCCGTGAACTGGAACGCCAGCGTGATCATGCCGATCTGCGCGAAGTCGAGCGCGTAATTGTCCTTCAGGATCGGATAGACCGAGGCGATCAGCGACTGCATCGTGTCGTTGAGGAAGTGCGAGAAGCTGATGCCGGCAAGCACGACATAGGCCGGCCCCGCAGCGGTGGCGGCCTTCACGGCCGTCAGCTCCGGCACCGGCACCGGCTCGCCCAGCGCCTGTTTGCTCACAACGGGTTTGTTCAATGCTGCATTCCCGGACAGATTCGCAAAAATACCTCCGTGTCGTACGACGCGGAGGTGAGGCAAACCAGTTGCGTTAGCCGATGGCAGCGATGCGCTGTGTGGCCAGCCGGCGGCCAAACTCTATCCCCGTCACCCTGAGGAGCGCCAACGGGTCCGCGCAAAGCGCGGCCCGATGACAGGCTCCGCGCGTCTCGAAGGGTCGACGGCCCGGCGCTCGCCACATTGCGACAATGGGCCGTGCATCCTTCGAGACGCGCGCAAGGGCGCACTCCTCAGGATGACGAATCACGAGCTGACGAGGCCGGACGGAGCTTAAGCCGCGGCGGCGTGGCCGAGTGCGCTGACGATGTTGTCGACGACCTCTTCCACCAGGATGCGATCGTCGCCCTCGCCCATCACGCGGATCACCGGCTCGGTGCCGGAGGGACGGATCAAGAGACGGCCATGGCCGTTGAGGCGCTTCTCGCCGTCGGTGATCGCGGATTTGACCTCGGCGTCGTCGAGCGGCTTGCCGCTGCGATAGCGCACGTTCTTCAGGATCTGCGGCAATGGATCGAAACGCCGGCAGATCTCCGACACCGGGCGGCGCAGCTTCTGCACCACGGCCAACACCTGCAGCGCCGCGACGAAACCGTCGCCGGTCGTCGAATAGTCCGACATGATGATATGGCCCGACGGCTCGCCGCCGAGATTGTAGCCGCCGCTCAGCATCTGCTCGAGCACATAGCGGTCGCCGACCGGCGTGCGGACCATCTGCAGCCCGAGACCCTGCAGGAAGCGCTCCAGCCCGAGATTGGACATCACGGTCGTGACGATGCCGGGCTTGGCGAGGCGCCCCTCCTCCTTCCAGCTCTGCGCGATCACCGCGAGCAGCTGGTCGCCGTCGACGATGTGGCCGCGCTCGTCGACCAGGATGACGCGATCGGCATCGCCGTCGAGCGCGATGCCGATGTCGGCGCGCATCTCGCGCACCTTCCGCGACAGCGCTTCCGGCGAGGTGGAGCCGCATTCCTTGTTGATGTTGAAGCCGTCGGGTTCGACCCCGATCGGCACCACGTCGGCGCCGAGCTCCCACAGCGCTTCCGGCACCACCTTGTAGGCGGCGCCGTTGGCGCAGTCGACCACGACGCGCAGGCCGTCGAGCGAGAGATCGCGCGGCAGCGTGCGCTTGGCGAATTCGATGTAGCGGTCATGGACGCCGTCGATGCGGCGGGCGCGGCCGAGGCTCGCGCTCTGCGCCAGGCGGCGGTCGAGCGATTCGTCGAGCAGCTGCTCGATCTGCTTCTCGACATCGTCGGACAGCTTGAAGCCCTGCGGGCCGAACAGCTTGATGCCGTTGTCCTCGAAAAGATTATGCGACGCCGAGATCATGACGCCGAGGTCGGCGCGCATCGACTTGGTGAGCATCGCGATCGCCGGGGTCGGCATCGGGCCGACCAGCAGCACGTCCATACCGACCGAGGTGAAGCCCGCAACCATGGCGTATTCGATCATGTAGCCGGACAGCCGCGTGTCCTTGCCGATCACGACGCGATGGCGATGGTCGCCACGCTGAAACACCAATCCCGCAGCCTGCCCTACCTTGAGCGCGAGCTCCGGCGTGATCAGTCCATTGGCGCGGCCCCGAATTCCATCGGTCCCGAAATATTTGCGGCTCATGTAACCCCCAACACGGACCTCTCGAACCACCCGGCGAGAGAGTCCCGAACGCCTACCAGTCTAGCGTGCATCGGCCTTATAGACTGCCAGGCACTAAAATGACTTCAAAAAATATGATGAATCATTACCGGGGCCAAACCCCGCGCTTCGACTTTAACGCACTGAAAGATATAATATTATCGCTCTTTCGGCAACCTCGGGAACGAACCCTGTCCCCTACCCTTTGCCGCTGCGCTTGACGTGCTGGTCGCCCTTGGTGGGGGCCGGCTGGGTGACATTGACGGGGTCGGAACCGGGAAACGTCTCCTCCAGCCCCTCCTCCAGGGCCTCGTCGAGCCGGCGCTTCTCGGCGTTCTCGTCTGCTTTCGGCTTGGAGCCTGATTGGGTCATCGCGCTCTCCCATCCGTCTTCGATTTGGCAGGCCACCCATCCATGCTAGATGACGACAAGATCGAACACCCGCAAGACTTGCTGCTCAAAACAAGGCTCGCGACATCGAACTTGCGACACAGAAGAAGGGCCGGGAACGTCCATGAAGCACATTACCTGCATCGAAGATCTGCGCCAGCTGCACAAGCGCCGGGTGCCGAAGGCGTTTTTCGATTATGCGGACCGCGGCTCCTACACCGAGGACACGCTGCGCGCGAATTCGGAAGATCTGCAGCAGATCAAGTTCCGCCAGCGCATCCTGGTCGATGTGTCCAAGCGCACCCTGGCGACCACGATCCTCGGCGAGCCGGCCGCAATGCCGCTGATCCTGGCGCCGGTCGGCCTGCTCGGCATGCAGCATGGCGACGGCGAGATCTATGCCTGCCGCGCCGCGCAGGCGGCCGGCATTCCCTTCACCCAGAGCACGATGTCGATCTGCTCGATCGAGGACATCGCGGCCGCCGTCGACAAGCCGTTCTGGTTCCAGCTCTACGTCATGAAGGACCGCGGCTTCATCAAGTCACTGATCGAGCGCGCGATCGCCGCGAAATGCTCGGCGCTGGTGTTGACCGTCGACCTGCAGGTGATCGGCCAGCGCCACCAGGACATCAAGAACGGCATGACGGTGCCGCCGGAATGGTCGCTGTCGAAGCTGATCGACTTCGCGACCAAGCCCGCCTGGGTGTCAGGCGTGCTGCAAGGCAAGCGCCGCACCTTCGGCAACATTGCCGGCCATGTCAAAGGCACCGAAGATCTAACGAAACTGTCGGAATGGACCGCCTCGCAGTTCGACACCTCGCTGAGCTGGAAGGACATCGACTGGATCCGCAGCATCTGGCCGGGCAAGCTGATCCTCAAAGGGATTCTCGATGTCGAGGACGCCGAGCTTGCCGCCAAGACCGGCGCGCAGGCGATCGTGGTCTCCAACCATGGCGGCCGCCAGCTCGACGGCGCGCCGTCCTCGATCGAGGTGCTGCCGGAGATCGTCGATGAGGTCGGCTCGAAGCTCGAGATCATGTTCGACGGCGGCATCCGCACCGGCATGGACGTCATGCGGGCGCTGGCGCTCGGCGCGAAGTCCTGCATGATCGGCCGCGCCTATGCCTACGGCCTCGGCGCCGGCGGCCAGGAAGGCGTCGCCAAGGCGATCGATATCCTCGGCAAGGAGCTCACCACCACGATGGGGCTGTGCGGCGTCAACACCATCGCCGAGATCGACGATCACGTGCTGGCGGTTTAGCCGCCGGCGCTATTATCGTAGCCCGGATGAAGCGAAGCTAATCCGGGTCTTCCTCGCGGATAGATTGGGCCCGGATTGCGCTGCGCTCCATCCGGGCTACGCAATCTTCGTCGTCCCGGGCAAGCGAAGCGCGACCCGGGACCCATAACCACCGATGGCCGTCGTTTCCCAGCGCTGCGGCGACAGCGCGCTTCAGCAACTCAACCCTGTGGTTATGGGTCCCTGCTTTCGCAGGGACGACAGCAGAGCCTGTTCAGCCTCACATCGGCGGTGCGATCCCGTCGCGTCCGACATTGACGCGGTTGGCTTCCAGTGTGCCGTCGTCCTTCTTCACCGCGCCGAAGATGATGATCTTGGCGCCTGGCTTCAGCTCCGACTTGTCGCCGGCGACGAAGGTGACGACCGGGGTGCCCGGCGGCACCACGACTTTCTTCTCGCCGTCCTTGTACTTCACCGTGATGTTCTGGCCGTCGGTGCCCTTCACGGTCTCGGCGACGGTGGCATTGGTCATGGTCGAGTTGGCGCGCAGGTCCCAGGGGCGGAAGCCTTCGGCGGCGCCGCGCTGGTTCTCCGGGAAGATGTGAACCGCGATCGCCTTCTGCGTCCCGTCGGGCTCGGGCATCGCGGTGACGCCGATATAGGAACCTGGCTTGATCTCCGACAGATCGGTCTTGGCGACGCCGAACACCGCGACGTTGTCGGTGGTCCGCACCTTCATGTCGGCGCCGTCGCGCGATTTGATCGACAGCATGGCGCCGTCGACGGCCTCGATGGTGCCGCGAATGCGCACCGCCGGCGGCTGCTGTGCAGATGCAGCCGAGGCAAAGGCAACAAGAAGCAACGCGGCGAACAGCGGCGATTTCGGCATGGTGTCCCTCATGGGTTGGGCTGGCGGATTAGGGAACACCGGGGAATTGGTGGTATTCCGTGCAAGCCACAACTTCTCGCGGAAGCGACGGCTCACACGACAACTACGCGCCGGATGAGGGTGCCGTTACTGCGATAACGGACAGGTGATGCGCTCGCGTGTTCTGATGTGGCCCGTTCAGATCGTCATTCCGGGATGGTCCGAAGGACCAGACCCGGAATCTCGAGATCCCCAATGCGCAATTGCGCATTGGGGTTCGACGCTTCGCATCGCCCCGGGATGACATTGTGCGTCACATCGGCGGCGTAAGCCCGTCGCGGCCGACGCTGACGCGATCGGTTTCAAGCGAGCCGTCCGGCAGTTTTTTCATGAAAGCGATGACCTTGGCGCCGGCCTTCAGGTCCGCTCTGTCGCCGGGAACATAGGTCACGACCGGGGTATCGGGGGCGACCTCCACCTTCTTCTCGCCGTCCTTGTATTTGACCAGCAATGTGTGGCCGTCATTGCCGACGACGGATTGCGCGACGGTCGCATTGGTCATGCTGCTGTTCGGCTTCAGATCGTAGGGCCGCGACCCTTCGCCGGTGCCGCGCATGTTCTCCGGGAAGACATGCACCTCGACCGCCTTCGGTGTGCCGTCGGGACCGGGCACGGTGGTCGTGCCGATGAAGGAACCGACCTTGATGTCGGACAGCGCGACCTTGGTGAGACCGAGCACCACCATGTTGCCTGCCATGTGCAGCTTGACGTCCTCGCCGCTACGCGACTTCACCGCGAGCGTATCGCCGTCGACGCTCTCGACGGTTCCACGCACCCGCGTCGGCGTCGGCGGCTGCTGAGCGAGCGCGTAGAGCGTGGACACCGTCACCATCGCGAGCGCAATGAACGGCCGAATGAGATGGGAACGGCTGGCAGGCATAACTGATCTCCGGGAGGGAACGCGGGGGGACTAACACCAGACCCCGTTCCGGAGATGCTATTCCAGGCCTCAAGTCTTTGTGAGATCGGCCTCAACAAGCGCACGCAGTTCCGGCGTGACGTGCGGACGCCGCCCGAACCACAATTCGAAACCGCGCACCGCCTGATGCAGCAGCATGCCCAGTCCATCAGCGGTCTTCAGACCACGCGCCTCTGCCGCCGCAAGCAGCGGCGTCACCAGCGGTACATAGACGAGGTCGGAGACAACCGCGCCCTGCGGCAGCAGACCGACATCGACCTCGAGCGCGGGCTGACCATGCATGCCGAGCGAGGTGGTATTCACCAGCAGGCCGGCGCGCGGCAGCAGCTCATCAACCTTGTCCCAGGCTGCAGGATGAACCCGCGCGCCGAATTGCCCGGCCAGCGCGCGGGCGCGATCGATGCTGCGATTGACCAGATGCACGCGCGCGATGCCGCGCTCGATCAGGCCGAACACCACCGCACGCGCCGCGCCGCCGGCGCCGAGCACCAGCGCGTCTTCGGTCTTGTCCCAGCCCGGCGCGCAGGCGTCGAGATTGTTGATGAAGCCTTCGACATCGGTGTTGGTCGAGCGCAACTCGCCATCGGCGAACCACAAGGTGTTGGCGGCGCCGACGGCACGGGCGCGCTCGTCCGGTGCCGACAGCGCCAGCGCGCGCTCCTTGTGCGGAATGGTGACATTGGCGCCGACGAAGCCGCGCAGCGACAGGCGGAACAGGAAATCCTTGAAATCCTCCGGCGGCACCGCCTCGATCACATAGCCGCCCTCGATGCCGAGCGTGCGCAGCCAGTAATGATGGATCAGCGGCGAGCGGGAATGCGCGGCGGGCCAGCCGATCAGGCACGCGGCGCGGGTTTTGCTTGAGGACGTCATGATTGTGACATCGGCCAAGGCAGGCGCGCTGTCAATCCATCCGCTTCGCGGATGCGGCAACCAGCGCGCTGAGGGCGAACGCGGCGGCTGCGGCGAACCAGATCGCGGCGAGGTTGATCCAGCCATAGGCCAGCGCCCCGGCGAGCGCGCCCGCGACCAGCGCCGCCCACAGCAGCAGGTTCGGCAGCCAGGCCCAGCCCGCGCCGCCGGTGAGCGCGGCGGCGATCAGCTGGCCGGCCTTCACCAGCGCCCCGGTGACATAGGTGAGGCCGAGCCCGGCGCCGCCTTCGAGCTGGAATACGGCGTTCTCGAGCCCCATCGCCAGCACGATGGCGGCGACCGCGGCGCTCGGCAGGCCATAGGCATAGGCCACCGCCGCCGCCGTCAACAGCCACGCCTCGACGAGCAGGAGCAGGGGCTGGCGATGCGCCAGCGCGCTGAGCACGATCAGGCTGCCGGCTGCGGCACCGGCGACGAACAGCACGATCAGCTCCAGCGCTTCCAGGGCGTGCTGCCAATGCCCCTCGGCCAGCGTCACGCCGAGCCGCGTCGAGTTGCCGCTCATGAAGGAGACGAACAGCCCGCCGAGATGCAGATAGCCGATGCCGTCGACATAACCGGCCAGCGCGCTGAGTGCGCAGGCCAGCGCCAGGTTACGGCGGGATTCAAGCATGACGGTGGGAATCGCTCCAAGTGTTCAGAACGACAATGTTCATGAAAGCAGTCGGCTTGGGAAGGAAGGGAGCGAAGCAGTCTCCCCGTCATTACGGGGCAATGCGACAGCATCGAATCCCAACGCGCGATTGCGCATTGGGGAATCTCGAGATTCCGGATTCGCTCGCGGGCGCGAGCGCTCCGGAATGACAATTGGATCAGGCCGCGTCGCGATGCGCGGCGATGATCTGGTCGGCGGCGCGGCCCGTCACTTCGGCCATGCGGTCGAACTGGCGGGTGAAGGTGCCGGCGCCGGCGGTGGCGGAGCGCAGCTCGACGATCAGGTCGCCGATCTCGGATTCCGGCATCGTGGCGCGGACGCAATCCCAGCCGATCCAGCCCTCGCGGGTGTCGAAGCCGAGGATCTGGCCGCGGCGCGCCGACAGGATCGCGTTGATCTTGGCGGTCGCTTCGTTCGGACAGACGATCTCGACCATATGGATCGGCTCCAGCAGCACCGGCTGGCACTGCGGCAACCCCTCGCTGACCCCGATCCGCGCCGCGGTGCGGAACGCAAGGTCGGAGGAATCGACGCTGTGATAGGAGCCGTCGGTCAGCGTGACGTCGACGTCGATCACGGGAAAGCCGAGCGGGCCGCGCGCCAGCGCGTCGACGACGCCCTCTTCCACCGCGCCGATATAGTTGCGCGGCACCGCGCCGCCGACCACCTTCTCGTGGAATTCGAAGCCGGAACCACGCGGCTTCGGCTTGATGTCGAGCACGACGTCGCCGAACTGGCCGTGGCCGCCGGACTGCTTCTTGTGCCGGCCGCGCTGGGTAATGGCCTTGCGGATGGTTTCCTGGTAGCCGATCGCCGGCGGATGCGATTTGACGTTGACGCCGTAGCGGTCCTTGAGCCGTTCCTGCGCCACGCGCAGATGCATCTCGCCCTGCCCCCACAGCACGGTGTCGTGGGTGCGCGGGTTCTGGATCATCGTCAGCGAGGGATCTTCCTCGTTCAGCCGCAGCAGCGCCTGGCCGAGCTTGACGTCGTCCTTGCGGTCGGTCGCGGCAATCGAGATCGACAGCACGGCCGCGGCCGGCTCGACCTTGACCAGCGAGGCCGGCGCCGTCTTGCCGCTCGAGACCGTATCACCGGTCTTGATCGCATCGAGCTTGCCGAGCGCGACAGTGTCGCCGGCCTCGGCCTGCGGCCGCTTGCTGTCATGCGCGCCCGAGACCGCGAGGATGCCGGAGACGCGCCCGCTCTCGCCGCTTGAGGATTGCAGCGTCATGCCGTCGTCGAGCCGGCCCGCAAGCACGCGCGCCAGCGACAGCTTGCCGCCGTGCTGCAAGTGCACGGTCTTGAACACGTAGGCCAGCGCATCCTTTTGGTCCTTGATGCCGAGCCGATTGGCGGTCTCGGCAACGCCGGGCGCCTCATGGCGCAGCGCTTTCATCAGGCGCAGCACGCCGTTCTCGCGGCTCGCAGCGCCGAGCAGCACCGGACAGATCAGGCCTTCGCGCAGTTCGCGGGCGAGATCGTCGAACACGGCATCGCGCGGCGGCTGGATATCCTCCAGCAATTGCTCCATCAGCGCGTCGTCATGATCGGCGAGCTTCTCAAGCATCGAGAAGCGCGCTTCCTTCTCGCGATCGAGATTGCCGCCCTCGAGCGCCATCACCTCCGACGGCTTGTGCTCGCGATAGACGAACGCGCGCTCCAGCGCGAGATCGACAAAGCCTTCGATCAGATCGCCGTTCCAGATCGGGATCTGGCGCAGCACCAGCGGCACGCGCGAGGCTGGCTGCAGCGTCGCAAGCGTCTCGCGGACGCGCTTGTTGGCGCGGTCGATCTTGTTCAGGAATAGAAAACGGGGAATTCCGAGCTCCTCGAGCTCGCGCAGGATGATCTGCAGCTGCGGCAGTTTCTTCTCGTCGGCTTCGCAGACCACGACCGCGGCATCGACCGCCGGCAACGCTGCACGCATGTCGTGCGCGAATTCGACCGAGCCGGGACAATCGATAAAGGTGTAGCTGTCCCCCATAAAGGTGGTGGTGGCGGCGGTCAGGCCTACGCCCATCTTGTGCTGACGCGCCTCGGGGCTGGCATCGCCGACGGAGGTTCCGGCATCGACGCTGCCGGCATTCTTAATGGCGCCAGTGCGCGCCAGGATCGCTTCCAGAAGTGTGGTTTTACCGCTTTGGAAAGGGCCCACCAATGCGATGCACCGTGGACCTCGGGGACTTCTGACGTCTTGTCCCATTGCCGCCTCCTCGTTTTGGAGCTCGGCCCATGATTGGGTCGGCGACCGTTTATGCTCTGCCTGCGTTTGACATTTGGCAAGCGGGAAAACGTCGCTGCGGTGCGGCGTCGCGTAAGTTTGCAATCCCGAGCCATCGTCCGGACAATTGCGGCCGCTGCCTCAGTTCCTTCGCGCAAGTCCCGGAGCAATCTCGCGCAAGCGCGTCGCAAGGTCGAGCAAACGCTGCACGGCGGGCGAGACATCTTCATCGCGCCACGCAATCGTGAGCGGAGCCGTCACCGCCGGCGCGGCCAAGCGGACATACGCCACGCCGCGACCGGTCTGCGCGCTTGCAGCGGCCTCCGGGACGAGCGATACACCGACGCCGGCGGCGATCAGGCCAATCGCGGTTTGCAGATGCAGCACCTCCTGCGCGAGCCGCGGCGTGAAGCCGGCGGCCTGGCACGCGGCGACGATCAGGCCGGTGACCGACGGCTCCGGTCGCGCCGGATACAGCACGAAGGCATCGTCGGACAATTCGGCAAGCGCAATGTCGTCCCTCTCGGCAAGCGGATGCGCGCGCGGCAACGCCGCGACATAGGGCTCCTCCAGGATCAGGCGCTGGGCAAGTCCCGCCTCCGGCAATAGCGCCGGGCGTGCGAAGCCGACATCGATCCGGCGTCGTCGCAGCGCTTCGGCAATCTCGGCCGCCAGCATCTCGTCGAGCACGAGCTCGACGTCGGGACAGGCGTCGCGATAGCTGCCGATGAGATCGGGCAGACCGGCGAACATCGCGGAGCCGACGAATCCGATCGCGAGCTTGCCGGCCTGGCCGCGCCCGACGCGCCGCGTGTCCGCGACCGCGGTCTCGAAATTTGCGAGCAGCGCGCGGGCGCGCGCAAGCAACAGCTCGCCCGCCTCGGTGAGCCTGACAGGACGGCTATTCCGCTGCAGCAACGTCACGCCGAGCTCGTCCTCGAGCTGACGGATCTGCTGGCTCAGCGGCGGTTGCGCGATGTGCAGTCGCTCGGCCGCGCGGGTGAAGTTCAATTCCTCGCCGAGCGCCACGAAATATCTAAGGTGTCGCAATTCCATGCCGGCGGTATAGCACGGCGGCGGGTGCCGTCAGTCATACGCAATAGCTCTGCAACCGTATCGAACGAGTATTGGACCGGACGCGCGAACGCGGACAGCCTGCGGCAAACCACAGGGAGTCTCCATGACGGCGCTTGAAAAAGCCTTCGCGGATGCAGCCGCGGCAGGCATCACACAACAGAAGATCGATATCGGCGGCCTGCGCGTCAACGTCGCGCGCTTCGGCAAGGGGCCGCCGCTGCTCCTGCTTCACGGCTGGCCGGAGTTCTGGCTGGTGTGGCGCCCGCTGATGCTGCGCCTCGGCGACAGCTTCGAACTGATCGCGCCCGACTTGCGCGGCTGCGGCGACACCGGCAAGCCGACACCGGGGCCCGATGCGTCCGCAACCGCGGAGCGCCACGCGCTGGATATGTTTGCCGTCATGGACGCGCTCGGCCATGACCGCTTCGGCGTAATCGGCGGCGATCTCGGCGCCTATGTCATGCAGGCGATGTCGCATCGACAGCCGCAACGGCTGACCGGCACGCTCTATCTCTGCACGCCCTATCCGGGCCTCGGGCACCGCTACGGCCAGCCCGGCCACCTGATCGAGGTCTGGTATCAATACTTCCAGCAGCTGCCATGGGCCGCGCAACTGGTCGGAAGCTCGCGCGAGTCATGCCGGCTCTACTTCCGACATTTCCTCGACCACTGGTCGGGCGACGATCCCGCCGTGTTCGGCGAGCTGCTGGAAGCCTATGTCGACAACTTCATGAAGCCGGGCAACATCCAGGGCGGCTTCGACTGGTATCTCTCGTCCGCGCCCAATCGCCGGCGCTGGCTGGAAGGCAAGCTGCCGGCGCAGCCGCGCATCGACGTGCCCTCGCGCTTTCTCTGGGGCCGTCGCGATCCGTTGATCGCGCCCGAATGGTCGGACAGGTTGGGAGACTATTGGAGCGAACCTTCGATCAGGTTCGTCGAGACCGGGCATTACGTTCACGCCGAGGCGCCCACGATCGTTGCCGAAGAAGCGAGCGGCTTCTTCGGCAAGCTGATCAACCGCAAGGGCGCGCGTTAAAGCGTGATGGCATTAAGTTCGATAGCCTGAATTTTTGAGGTAGTTGGCACATTCCTCGGAGGTGAAGGCGTCGAGCGCGTGGCCGATAGCGGCGCAGACTGCGTCGACGGTTCGCGCGGCGGC